>Ga0302319_10020725_pt1 | contig 11863 bp, 10 predicted proteins | sample Bog_T0_2_FD_203319 | JGI IMG/M metagenome (GOLD analysis project Ga0302319, IMG submission 203319) | Peat permafrost microbial communities from Stordalen Mire near Abisko, Sweden - Bog_T0_2 | ecosystem: Environmental > Terrestrial > Soil > Wetlands > Peat | place: Sweden: Abisko, Stordalen Mire...
TCCCCGACAATCAGCCGAAACTTTGCTCTTGCAAACGACAATCAGATGGAACACCATATGTTCGTTGCGATTGCCGATTCTCATCCAGATTGTCGCTCATTCTCATCCAGATTGTCGCGCTACAGGCTGGCCGAACTCGAGCTGCGCGCTGAAATTGGGCGGCTGGCCGACGATCTCCACGCCATCAGCTCCGGTCTGATGACGGCGGACGATGCATGGGAAGCCTATCCGGGGTGGTGAGAATGCCATCATGGCAGCCGGACGGCGGTCCTGCCGTTCTTTCCGATCCGCCCGCACAGGTCAGGCACCGACGCGGCGTGACAGTGTTCTGAGTCTGCGAACTTGGCCCTGGAATGGGGTCAGGTAGCCGTGGCCGCCGGATCCCAGCCTGCCGTGACGGCCCGGCGGAACGATGGGCCGTTGGCCGAAGTCTGGCGGTCAGTGGTGGTAAGCCACTCCCGCGGCCCAGTGGTCCCCGAAGCGCGCGTAGGCCGCGCGGACGATGGCCTTCCATTCGGTCCCGGATTCCGCGCCGGACGGGACGCCCAGCCACGCGAATGCCTCCTGAGGCCCAAGGTCGGGCCACGTGCCAAGCCATCTCAGCCGGTCTTCGATGGCCCCGGGTGGCAGCACGAGCGAGCCGGGGAAGGCATTCCCGCGGTTGGACCGCGCATCCTCCAGGAGGGTAGCCACCAATTCGATGTTCTGGTCGTTCTGCACGTCCAGCGTTCCGAGCGGTTCCTGGCCAAGCGCCTCGGCCATGACATCTTCCACGTTGGCCAGAACAGTCCGCCCGGAACTCTCGCCGGACGACACCTTGGAGACGCGGCGTGCGGTCATCTGCCGACGCCTGTCACCAATGATCTTGCCATCGAAACGGCCGCCGAGATCCCACCAGTCCCAGCGCCCCAACGGGTTCAGCCACTGTCCGAAGGCACCCGTGCCGGGATGGCGTTCAAGCCTTTCGCTGAACCGGTCGAAGAACTCGGCGATGTCCATCGTTTCCGCGAAACACACCCTCCAGCTCCGCAGGCCGAGGCGCGCCATCTCATCCAGCACCTTCCGCGTGCTGATGCACCAGCACGGGCCACCTTCAATCCGCATTCCCCTTCCTTCCTCCAAAGTGAAGGTGAACCTGGCCTCGTAGTCCTTCCGCAAATACTCGGTCTCATCGTGAAACGACAGCCAGCTCTCCGGCAGATCACCCCTTCCTCCCCGCTGGAATGGGGCCAGCGACGCCGTGATCGCCTCAGCGGGCGTGGTGTCCGAGAATGGCAGGATTGCATAGGCGAGGGAGAACATCAGACTCCTTTCACGGCGCCGTCGCCGACCGGTGGCCAATCAAGCGCCGTCGGCATTGTTCGCCCCCTCTGGCCATCTGCCACTTTGTAGCGGTCGCTACGTGGTGCCCGCAAGTCATCGGCCCACGCAGGCGGCCCCGCGAAGCGGTGGCCAAGATCGCCCGCGCGGGCAGCCTGTGGTGGCGTTCATCGCCAGCAAGTTGGTTCTCGAAGCGATGTCGTTGATCATGCACCGTGCCGATCCGCTCGACCTTCCCGGCTGGCACATCGCAGCGCAGGGTTCGCCACCCGCCATGACAGCCCGCCCAACCAAAGGGGCTCGACCCGCTGACTGATTTGCCGAATGTCGCCGAAAGCTGATCGGCCACAGTCGCCGCTCAAAAATGTGAGGCCGGACGGCTGGCCGGATGCGCTGGGGCGGAGGCATGGGCAAGGCCGAGGACGCGGTGGCTGCACAGGATGGCGTTTGACCATCCCGATCGGGTGAATGGCACCAGGCAACGCTGGACAGACCGGCGTTGATGGCTGCGGCAGGACCTCCTGCGGTAGGCAAATTTTGCCGCCTGTTAATGCCCTGGTAAGCGATGCGTGCGTATGTGGGCATACCCCGCATGGAAGCGGGCGTGCCCGGCGCACCTCGCGCACAGGGGCTGGCGGCGAGAAATATCCCGCACCTTCGGGATGGAAGTGGCCATGGCATGGCTGGCTCCGGTCCGGCGTGCGCCGGGGTGGCCTCCATGGTGTGTCAGGTTCACGGGTCCGGAACACGCGGCTGGAAACGCCGCCCGCACGATGCGCTGGCGCAGGGGATGGCAGATGCCGTCCTGCGGGGCAGGGGCAGCGGGTCCCTGCTGGGTTTGCAACGATGGAGAGATGGCATGGCCGATGAAATGAAACTGGCCGATCTCGGTGACGGGGACCAGATGGGCGAGTCCGGTGGCGCGACCCGCTCGGCGCGGGACCTGGAGGCCGTATACGATATCCCGGTCACCGTCAGCGCGGTCCTCGGCAAGACGACCATGCAGGTGAGCCAGCTCCTGAAGCTCGGCCGCGGCGCGGTGGTGGAACTCGACCGCAAGCTTGGCGAGGCGATTGACATCTATGTCAATAACCGCCTGGTCGCGCGCGGCGAGGTGGTTATGGTGGACGACACCAAGCTGGGGGTCACCATGACGGAAATCGTCAAAGCGGATCGGTCGGTCTGATCCAATGCTTGTACTCATCATAGGTTCGCTGGCCGGAGAGCTCGGGCAGGCGGCGCGGATTGCAATGTCCCGCGGCGCCAGGCTGAACCAGGCCGACAGCGTGGATGCGGGGCTGGCCGGCCTGCGCGCCGACGCGCGCGTCGACCTTGTGCTGTGCGAGGTCACCCACGACATCGGCGCCCTGGTGCGGGCGCTGGCCGCCGAGCGGATTGCGGTCCCCGTCGTCGCATGCGGCACCGGCGACGATCCGGAGGCCGTGGTCCAGGCAATCCGCGCCGGTGCGCGGGAGTTCATGCCACTGCCGCCGGACCCCGAACTGATAGCTGCGATCCTGGAAGCCGCGTCCGGCGAGACCCACACGCTGGTGGTGCGCGACCCTGTCATGGCGGCGGCGGTGCGCCGGGCCGAACAGGTGGCGGCGTCCGACGCGTCGGTGCTGCTCTCCGGCGAATCCGGCACAGGCAAGGAGGTCATGGCGCGCCACATCCACCGCCAGTCACGCCGCAGCCTGGGCCCCTTCGTGGCGATCAACTGCGCCGCCATTCCGGGGGACCTGCTGGAATCGGAACTGTTCGGCCACGAAAAGGGCGCGTTCAGCGGCGCGGTCGCGCGGCGCATCGGCAAGTTCGAGTCGGCCGACGGCGGCACGCTGCTGCTCGACGAGATCAGCGAAATGGACATCCGGCTGCAGGCCAAGCTCCTGCGCGTGCTGCAGGAGCGCGAGATAGACCGGCTCGGCGGATCGGCTCCGGTGAAAGTGAACGTGCGGATCCTGGCCACCACCAACCGGGACCTGATGGCCGACGTGGAGAGCCGCAGGTTCCGGGAGGACCTCTATTTCCGCCTGACCGTCGTGTCCCTGCGCGTGCCGCCGCTCCGCGAGCGCCCGGGCGACGTGGCGGCCCTCGCGGAGCATTTCGCGCGGCGCTATGCGGAGGTGAACGGCATGCCCTACCGGCCGATATCCAGCCATGGGCTGCTCAGGCTGAAAGCGCACGCATGGCGCGGCAACGTGCGCGAACTGGAGAACACCATCCACCGCGCGGTGCTGCTGGCTGAGGGCGGCGAGATCGGAGCGGAGGCCATCGAGCTGGCTCCCGGCGCGCGGCAGTCCGAATCCGGCGTGCCGCAGGCAGGCGGCGTCGCGTCGATGGTCGGCCGCACGATGGAGGACGTCGAGCGCTGCCTCATCCTCGAGACGCTTGGCCACACCCTTGGCAACCGCACCCAGGCGGCGGTCATCCTCGGCATTTCGATCCGCACGATGCGCAACAAGCTGCGCGACTACGCGTCCCAGGGCATCGAGGTGACGCCGGCGGCATCACCGTGCGGAGCCGCCTGATGGCGGCCATCGACCTCATGCCGGGGTCCGGGCTGCTTTCGACGCTGCGCAAGTTCGCGCCAGGCAGCGACGTGGGCCTTGCGCTCGGCGTCGTCGCGCTGCTGTCGGTGCTGATTTTCCCGTTGCCGACGCTGCTGCTCGATTTCGGCCTGGCGCTGTCGATAACCGCGGCGGTGCTGGTGCTGATGGTGGCGCTGTTCCTCGATCGGCCGCTCGATTTCACCAGTTTCCCGACACTGCTGCTGCTGACCACGCTGCTCCGCCTGTCGCTCAATGTTGCGACCACGCGGCTCATCCTGTCGCACGGCAACGAGGGTCCGCTCGCCGCCGGACACGTCGTGGCCGCGTTCGGCGGCTTCCTGATGGGCGGCGACGTGGTGATCGGCGTCATCCTGTTCGCCATCCTGCTGGTGGTGAATTTCATGGTCATCACCAAGGGCTCGGGCCGCATCGCCGAGGTCGCGGCGCGGTTCAGCCTTGACGCGATGCCCGGAAAGCAGATGGCCATCGACGCCGACCTGTCGGCCGGGCTGATCGACCAGAAGACCGCGAAGCAGCGGCGCAAGGATCTGGAGGCGGAAAGCGGCTTCTACGGCGCCATGGACGGCGCCGCGAAGTTCGTGCGCGGCGACGCGATCGCGGGCCTGATGATTACGGTTATCAACATCTTCGGCGGGTTCGCCATCGGCCTGATCCGCCATGGCATGCCGTTCGCCGACGCGGCGGCCACATTCACGACGCTGTCGGTCGGCGACGGGCTGGTTTCCCAGATCCCGGCGCTGCTGGTGTCGACCGCGGCTGGCATCGTGGTCACCAAGGGCGGCATGGAGGGCACTGCGGATGTGGCGCTGATCAGCCAGCTCGGCGGCAGCCCGAAGCCGCTGGCGATGGCGGCCGGCGCCGCGGCGGTGCTGGCGCTGATGCCGGGCCTGCCGGCGCTGCCGTTCCTGGCGCTCGCGGGACTGGCTGGCGGCGGCGCCTGGCTGCGGTACAAGCATCCGCCGTCCGCGGCCGGCTCCGAAGCGCCAGACGCCGCCCCTCCCGCGCCCTCCGAGCCGCCGATTTCCGACACGCTGCGCATCGACATGATCCGGCTCGAGCTGGGCTACGGACTGCTGTCCCTGGCCGGTGGCGACACGCCAAGGCTGACCGAGCAGATCCGCGGCATGCGGCGCGCAATTGCCGCCGAGATGGGTTTTGTGCTGCCGGCGGTGCGCATCCAGGACAACATGCAGCTGCCAGCCGACGCCTACTCGATCCGCATCAAGGAAATCGAGGCGGGCAAGGGCGAGCTGCGGCCGAACGCGCTGCTGGCGATGGACCCGAAGGGCGGCGTGCCGGATCTGTCCGGCGAGAACACGCGGGAACCGGCGTTCGGCCTGCCCGCCATGTGGATCGACCCCGCCAACAAGGACGAGGCGGTGTTCCGCGGCTGCACCGTGGTCGACCCGCCCAGCGTGCTGGCCACCCACCTGACCGAAGTGGTGCGCGACAACATGGCCGAGCTGCTGTCCTATTCCGAGGCGCAGAAGCTGCTGGACGAGCTGCCGAACGAGCAGCACAAGCTGGTCGCCGACCTGATCCCGTCGCAGATCACCACCGGCGGCGTCCAGCGGGTCCTCCAGTCGCTGCTGGCGGAGCGGATCTCGATCCGCGACCTGGCGACCATCCTGGAGGGCATCCAGGAGGCATGCGGCAGCGCGCTCCGCGCCATCCCCACGATCGCAGCCCATGTGCGCGTGCGGCTGGCCCGCCAGATCAGCGACAACCACACCGGGGGTGGCGGCTACATCCCGCTGGTTGTCATGAGTCCGGAGTGGGAGACGGCATTCGCCGAGTCGATGACAGGGCCGCCGGATGACCGGCAGCTCGCGATGGCGCCGTCAAAGCTTCAGGAGTTCATGCAGCGCATGCGGGTGGTATTCGACGCGGCGACAAACGCTGGCGAGGCGGCGGTGCTGCTGACCAGCGGCCCGATCCGCCCGCACGTGCGGGCGATCGTCGAGCGGATCCGGCCCAGCACGCCGGTGCTGGCGCAGGCCGAGATCGCCCCGCGCGCCCGCATCAGGACCGTCGGCACGATATGATCGGCCAGGGGGCAGGGCAGCGGACGGACGCCGGGCAGGGATGCCATCCCGCTGCCCGTGCCGGCCTCCGGCATAGCGGTCCTCCGATGGGGACCGTGGCCAGTCCGCCGTGAGGCTGAAGGTCTACCGCGCCTCCGGCATGGCGGAAGCGATGGCGCAGGTGCGCGCGGACCTTGGGCAGGACGCCCTGATCCTCGGCACCCGCGGTGTGCGCGATGGCGTCGAGGTCACGGCCGCGGTCGAGCCGGAGGATGCGTTCCAGCCACTCCACGACCCGGAACGCGTGCAGGCGTTCGCCTACCACGGGGTCCCCGGCACGCTCGGGAGCAAGCTGATGGGCGGCGCGCTGGCCACCGGGCTCGCCGCGGCGCTGCCATTCGCGCGGCTGCCGCTGGGCTTCGGCGACAGGCCACTCCTGCTCTCCGGACATCCCGGCGCGGGAAAGACGTCGACGGCCGCAAAGCTCGCCACCCGCCTGGTCATGGCCGGCGTCAGGCCACTGGTGATCGCCGCCGACGGCTGCCGGGCGGGCGCCATCGAGCAGCTGGCGGCCTTCACCGGGCTGCTTGGCCTGACAATGGTTGTCGCGGCCAATCCGCTCATGGTTTCCCGCGCGCTCACCCGCCGCCAGGACGGCGAGCCGGTTATCATCGACGGGCCGGGATGCGATCCGTTTGACCCGGACCAGCGCGACGGGCTTGCGGGGCTGGCCGGCGCGGCGGACGCCGAAATCGCCCTTGTGCTGCCCGCCGGGCTTGACCCGTGCGAGGCGGCCGAGCAGGCAGCAGCGTTTTCCGAAGCTGGCGCGGCGCTGCTTGTCGCCACACGCCTTGATGTCTCCCGCCGTCTGGGCGGCGTGCTGGCCGCCGCCGCCGCAGGCCAGCTCGCGCTGGCCGAGGCTGGCATTGGCCCGGGCGCGGCGGACGGACTTGCGGCCCTCACCCCGGATTTCCTCGCCACCCGCCTGATGCAGACCGGAACCCAGCGCACATGAAACAGCCCGCCTCCAGCGTCATCGCGGTCGCATCCGGCAAGGGCGGCGTGGGCAAGACCTGGTTTTCGATCACGCTGGCACATGCGCTGGCCCGCAGCGGGCGCCGCGTGCTGCTGTTCGACGGCGATTTCGGCCTGGCCAACGTGGACATCCAGCTTGGCCTCATGCCGAAGCGCGACCTCGGCGCGGTCGCGGCCGGGCGTGCCAGCCTGGCGGAAGCTGTGCTGGGCCATCCGGAAGGCGGCTTCGACATTGTGGCCGGCCAGTCAGGCTCAGGCGCGCTGTCACAGCTCACTCCGGCGGCGCTGGAGGACATGCTGGCCTCCCTGCGTGGCCTGGCAGACAATTATGACGCCGTCGTGCTGGATCTCGCGGCCGGGCTGGACCACTCGGTCAGGCGCATGGCGGCCTGGGCCGGCACGCTGCTGGTCATTGCCACCGAAGAGCCGACCAGCCTGACAGACGCCTATGCCGTCCTGAAGCTGCATGCGGCCGACCTGGCCCGACAGGGCGGTGTCGCCGCTGGCGGCGCGCGCGTGGTGGTGAACCAGGCGGCCACCAGGACTTCCGGCGAGCGCACCTATGCCAGCCTGCAGCGGGCCTGCGAGCGGTTTCTCGGCACAGCCCCCGGTCTCGCCGGTGTCATCCGGCGCGACGACCGCGTCAGGGACGCGATCCGGCGCCAGACGCTGCTGCTGACCCGGCACCCGGTCTGCCCGGCAGCCGCGGACGTTGAGGCCGTCGCCGGAAGCCTGGATGTTCCTCGCATAATCCGTTGACCGACTCGCATGTCAGACCGCCGGGCGCGAGGCGAGGAGCGGACGCAACAGGCACGGGCGCGGGCGGCTCCTTTTGGATGTTGCGGCTTGGCAACAGCATGCGGCGGGCGAGGCAATGACCGGCGTCCATGCTCCGCAATTCCCTGGTGGATTCGGAGAATCGGCGGACAGATTCGCGGCCAATTTGGTTTTGGCGCCTGCGCGGCTGGCCCGCGGCTCCCCGAATCATGGAGGCTCTCCGAAAAACTGCCATAATGGAAGGCCACAAAGAAAATAGACCATTTCGGGCCTATTCGATTCCGGCAAACCGGGATCTCGGGGCGAACCTCTTCCCTGTCTCCAGGTATCCACCCCGTCCGGGATGGGCTTGATCGTGAAACTCGTCGGCATTCAAGTTGGGGGCAAGTCCGCCTGAAGGCGCCTCCCGTCAAACATTGAGTTGGCGCACCGGGCGTTTGCGCTGGTACGCCAGGGTCAAAGAGCGAAAATGCCAAGCACGGCGCACGCGCAGCCGGCAAGTGCCCACGCCGACGCCCCGGCGCCACGGTGGTGCCGTTCTCCGGCCCGCCTCTGGTGCCTGTGCGCAAGCCGCCGCCGCGCGGTGCCGTCCGCCGTCAACGCCTTGATGCGTTCGAAGGCAGCCCGCGCACCGTGTGTCTCCGGGTCTGCGAGTCTGGCCAGTGCCTGTGGCAGGTCCCCCAGCGCGACCACACCATCCGGGACATCTCCCTGGAACCTGGCGCTGCCGATCAGGACAATGAGGCTGTCGCAGGAGCAGGCGAACTCGCTGGCAATGGCGTTCTGGTTTGCCGTGTTCCCGGCGAGCGGATTCGTGAGTGTCCGTCTCGCACGATCCCACTGCGTCCAGCTGCCGTGTCCGGAGCCTGAAATCCGCCCCGCGAAGTTCCTGGTCTCCAGAGCGACAAGTCTGGAGCCGGCGAGGACGAGGTGGTCGACGTGGACGGCTCCGGCGTCTCCGACGAATGTGACATCCCCAATGTGCGGCAGTCCGGTCCTGCTCAGGACCTGACCGACGCGCCGCTCCGCAAAGGCGCCGTAAGTCCGCCCGTTCCGGCTGGCCCTTCGGCCGGCAACGACAACTTGGACCGCATGGCCGACCGAGGCGGCGCCCGCTGCCAGCAGGCCGCTGCTCAAAAGGATGGACATCGGATGCCTCTGAAATGGTTGCGACGCCCCGTAAAAAGCATAAAACAGTTAATCTGGAGTTAAATGCCTGTTGACCAGGCACTGCGCATGGACATGGAAGCGCCCGGCAATCCCGGGCCTGACCAATGCGCGGATTGCGCTGGCGGGCCGCGCCGCGGGTCTGGTGTTCCCGCGGCCGGTGCGGAGTGGCTTTGGCTTCCGGCTGGCGTCCATGCCGCCATTCCGGCGTGGACCGGGGATCCTGCGGGCCGGGCCTGCAGACTGGCATTTGCGGGGGAATCCGCCGATTGCCATCCGGCGGCGCGGACTGTCCGCCGGGCCCCGCCGGCGCGGCCGCTTCTGCCAGCGTGCCGCCATGGCCATTGTCCATGACACAGTCCATGGCCATATGCCGCCGCATGACCGACGAGGACAGAGCGGCGCTGCGGGCGCTGGCGGAGGACGCCCTCGCCAAGCCTAGCGAGCGCCTGGCGGCCAGAGTGGCGCTGAGGGCAAACAGGGAAGCTGTCGAGCGGGCCTGCACCGCGGAGCGGAGCGCCTCGCAGGCGGCAAGAGTCAAGGTGGCCAGGGATGCCCGCATGAAGACCCCGACGCGGGTGGCGGATGGCGGCGGTCCGGCAGCCGCACCTCTGCCGGACCGCCAGCAGACGGGCTGATTCGGCAGGCTTCCTGCGCGGGCAACGAACCGGGCGCCTGGATCGCGCCGCAACCGCTGGCCCAGGCCGCCCTTCAGGAACAGGCGTTGCGGGTCGTTCCCGGGACGTTGAGCACGCCGCGGCCAGATGGGGAGGCGCAGGCAGGGCTGTCCGGTTGCCCTTTGCCTGCCGCCGCCGCCGGCTAGACTAGAGGTCCCGTCCGCCCGTGACATCAGCGCGGCCCAGCGGCACGGCGGCGAGTCCGGCGGCGTCCTTGAGATCAAGCGGCATCGAAAGAAAAAAACCCTGCACGGAATCGGCTCCTGCCGCCATGACGGCGTCCAGCTGCTCCCTGGTCTCGATGCCTTCCGCCACCACCTTCATGCCCGCCGCGTGGGCGAGCGCGACCACGGCTCCGACAAAACCGGGACGGCTGAGATGGCCACCGCTGGAAATGAAGGACCGGTCGAGCTTCACGATGTCCACCGGAAGATCGCAGATGTAGGAGAGCGACGAATAGCCCTTGCCGAAATCGTCGATGGCCACGCGCAGGCCAAGCTTCCGCGCCTTGGCCAGGGTGTACGACGCCGAAGTGTCGGCCAGCATGCTTTCGGTCACCTCAAGGCACAGCGCCGACGGCGGGAAACCTTCAGCCTGGAGCGCGGCCGCGAGACCCGTGTTGAACGAAGGGTGCGCCAGCTGGACGGCCGAAATATTCACCGCCAGAAGGAGATCAGCGTCCGGGCAGTCCCTCCGGAGGAGAGCCCCGTCGCGCAAGGCCCTTGTCAGCACCCAGTCGCCAAGCGGGAGGATCAGGCCTGATTTTTCGGCCATCGGGATAAACACGTCGGGCCCAATCCACCCGAGGCGCGGGTTCCGCCACCGCAGCAGCGCCTCGAAACCCGCCAGGCGCGGCGTTCCCGATCCAACCCGGAAGACCGGCTGGTAGACCATCGAAAGCTGCCCGCCGCCGCGGATCGCCTCGCGCAGCTCCGCGTCAATCTCGAACTGCCGGGACGCATGCTCGAACAGGGACTGTTCAAACACCAGGCCACGGTTGCCGCCGGACTGCTTCGCCGCGTACATCGCCATGTCGGCCGCCCGGACCAGGTCGAGCCCGCCAGACTCGCCTTCGGCCGCGATCCCGATGCTGGCCGAGACATGGCATGTCCTGCCGCCTATCTCGAACGGCACCTTGATTGCCTGCCGCACGCGCTCGCCGAGCGCGGTGACCTCGTCGTGCTCCAGCCCGCGGCACAGCACGACGAACTCGTCGCCGCCAAGTCTCGCGGCGAGGTTTTCCGGTCCGGCGGCGGCAAGCAGGCGCCTCGCAACCTCGATCAGCAGCGTGTCGCCCGCGGCGTGCCCCAGCGTGTCGTTGACCGCCTTGAAACGGTCCAGGTCGAGGAACAGCAGCGCCGTGGCCCTTCCGTGATCGCTTTCCGCCTCCGTCAGGCGGTCCTGCAGCAGGATCCGGTTGGGCAGGCCGGTCAGCGGATCGTAATGGCGCAGCCTGGCGAGCTCCGCCCTGGTGCGTTGCGCAACCTCCGATGTGACTGCGCTGCGGAATTCGCGGGCAATGGCCAGATCACCGGCCGACCATGGCGCTGACCGGCCCCGGACAGTCTCCTTCCAGGCGGCGAAGGACGCGCGCGGTGACAGCACGCCGGTCTCCGGGTTGACGGTGACGTGCCCGGACGGGTCGCCGCCCCATGTGACAGTCCGGGACAGTTCCGGGCGGAACCACACGATTCCGCTGCCGGAGTCGATTGAAAGCGGCACGAAAAGCGCGCCGCTGCCATCCTTTACGCAGCTTTCCAGACCCTGATGGCGGCTGCCCAGATCGTCGACCGCCAGAGCCTCACCGCTGGCTTCGGCGGCCAGCGCAGCGAAAGCCATCTCAGCCGCCGGTGGCGGCGGCGTGCGCCCGAGGAAACTGAAGGCGCCGCCGGAGCGCGCCACCGCTCCGGCGGCGTCCACCATGCGCAGCAAATCGGTTTCCGCGGCGGCCAGCGCATCGGCCAGCGGCATGGGAGCCGCCAGCAGATCCACCAGCGTCCTCAGCGTTTCGCTGCGGCGGTAGCGCCTGGCATAGCCCTCAGCCTCGGCCATGCTGACGAGCAGAAGCGAGACGACACGGCCGACCATGTCGGCGACCGCCCGCACCTCCGGGCCGGCCACACGGACCGTCCGGTGATGGCACACAAGCATTCCCCACAGGGTTTCTCCGGTTCCTCGCCATCTCAAGTGGAAGCAAGTATATCGAGCTTGCCGGCGATGAGGTAGATCATCGCCTTTAGGTTGCGCAGAGTCCGGTAGCCGCGGGCCTTCGCTTTGGCAGCCTGGACGAGGC
>Ga0302319_10020727_pt1 | contig 11863 bp, 10 predicted proteins | sample Bog_T0_2_FD_203319 | JGI IMG/M metagenome (GOLD analysis project Ga0302319, IMG submission 203319) | Peat permafrost microbial communities from Stordalen Mire near Abisko, Sweden - Bog_T0_2 | ecosystem: Environmental > Terrestrial > Soil > Wetlands > Peat | place: Sweden: Abisko, Stordalen Mire...
GACGAGATCGTACTCCATGAAGTTCGTCCCTTCTTTCAACGCGAAGGGAGCGAAGTTCTTTCCGAATATGCTCTGCGGCGTGTTGACCGCCCAGGGAGCGTATCCAGCCGACGCCACCTTATTGAGCACATCGGCAAAACCCTGCGCGAGGGGAGTTACCTCGTAACTCTCGTCGGCAACGAAGTCCACCTTCTGCGCTGCCGGAGAGATCGGGTGTGAGCCTCGCCACAGCATGTGCCCGCCAATCTTGATCCGCGCGATCGGCACAGCCCCGTAGGGATCGGCCGAGTTGACGACCTCGAGCTCGAATCGATCCGATGGTAGATATTTGAATGCGCGCTTGAGGTAGAACGGTTTAAGCGAGCCGTCTGGGTTCTTGCTCGGCCGCACTTCCGGAGCGATGCTCTCCCAGTCTCCGAGCATCGCTTCCTTGATTTTCGCTGTATCTGTTTCCATGCCGCTTGTCCTTGGTTGATTAGAAATGGACTGCGCCGCGGCTCCGCCGATTCCGCCTATCACCAGAAAGAACAATAGCGATGACCTGATGGTTTTGCGCATTCGGTTACTCCAGCGTGCTCCGCATAAGTATGTCGACCGACATAGTATGTAGGTCGACATACTGATCGTCAAGTGCTATCAGGCTGATATGAGCGACAAGCCTGATTCTAAAGAGAAAACCGTCATCGCAGCGGCCAAACTCCTGCGTCGTCACGGCTATAACGGCACCGCGCTTAGCGACATTCTGGCTGCGGCCGGGTCGCCCCGTGGCTCCCTCTATTTCCATTTCCCGAACGGCAAAGAAGAGATCGCGGTCGCCGCCCTGACGCACGCCGCAGATTCTGTCCGCCAAGCCATCGCAGGGGCTGCAAAGACATCGAAGTCTGCCGATGAATTCCTGATCCGGATCGCCCGCGGCATGGCGGCAGATCTCGAGCGTTCCGATTTCAAGGAGGGATGCCCGATTGCGCCGACGGCGCTGGAGATGTCGGGGGCCTCGGAAGCGTTGACGGCAGCGGCCGATGCTGCGTTTCAGAGCTGGGAGCAAGAAATCGCGGCCGGTCTGCAGTTGTTTCGCTTCAACGCCGAGCGCGCGAAGCTGCTGGCGACTGCCGCGCTGAGTTTGTTCGAGGGAGCACTGCTCCTCGCGCGCACCTATCGCCGCTTGGAGCCCTTGCAGCGCGCCGAGGAGCCGATTCGAGTATTAGTCCAGGCCTTTGCCAGGACTTAGTTGCGGTCGGACTGCGTGCATGTCTATTCGATCTTTCCGTTTCTGCCGGAGACCAAGGCGACGATGGAAGAGGTCTCGGCCTGGGCGAGGAGGAATCTGCGCAGTAACGACAAAAGGTCGCAGGCGGCCGAGTAATGCGCGTTTCGCGCGCGCGAGCAGGGGGCATGAAGACTCGAAGTGCGCGTGGGATACCGGCGCTGTGAGGAATGCTATCGCTGCGAACGGAAATCCTCTCGCATGGCCCGTCGGCTGACCTAGATCGTAGAGCCATTTTCGGTGAATGGCGGCTTCTGGCGCAAAGCTGCCGGTCGCGGCCATTTTTTCTCTTGGGAGCGAAGCGGCAATCGTTTCAGGCCCTCGATCGAGCTACAGATTGTTCAGAGCTGCAGCGGCGCTTGGCGCGCTCGCCATACAATTTCCACAGCGAACAAACCTCCTCAGACAAGTTTGACCGTTACTCCGATATTGCCGCGTGTTGCTTTGGAGTACGGACAGAGTTGCTCCGCTTCATCGATCAGGCCATGTGCAACATCGTGCTCCAAACCCGGTAGCCTGACGTTGAGCCTGGCAATGAGAAAATAACCGCCATCCCCGAAGCTCAGGTCTACTTCGGCATCGATGCTGACCCTGGCCGGCAGCACAATGTTCCTTTCGCGAGCGACGAGTGCGATCGAGCTTGCGAAGGAGACGGACCAGCTGGCCGCGAATAATTGCTCCGGATTGGTGCCGATGCGTGCCGAACCGGGGGTCGAAAGCCTGATGTCAAGCAGGCCGTCAGAGCTGCGCGAGGCACCGTTATCGCGGTCGCCAATGGTCGCGGTCTTGGCTGTATGCAGCAGCTTTGCGATATGGTTCATGTCGCGGCCTTTTTTAAGGTAACGAATCGGCACGAGAGGTCCCGAGGCTCGCGCGCATTGTGCCCGCGAGCCTTGGAGAACCGGTCAGACGAGGGTGGTCGTCACGTCAATATTGCCGTGCACGGCCTTGGAATACGGGCAGATCGTGTGCGCGGCATCGATCAGGGCCTGCGCCTGGTCGCGATCGACGCCCGGCACGCTGACGTTGAGACGCGCCCGGAGGAAAAACGCGCTGCCCGCCAGGTTCAGATCGATTTCGGCGTCGACCGCAAGGCCGGCCGGCAGCTTGATCTTTCGCTGCGTGGCGGCGAGCTCGATTGCGCCCATATAGCAGGCTGACCAGGCGGCGCCGAACAGCTGCTCGGCGGCCGGATGAGGTGCCGGCAGCTTGACGTCGAGACGACCGTCGCTGCTACGCGCGCCACCGGCAGGGCCGTTGGTGTTGTGGGTTTTTCCGGTGAAGAGGAGTTTCTCGGTCATGGCTGATGCCTTTCGAAGTTTGGGTAGAACCGCACAAGTTGCGTCGTTGTAGCTGTCAGATAGGATCGGCGCGCGCCGGACGCGCGCGCCGGCAATTTCAGGCCGCCTTTCGGAGCGATCTGAAGCCCGCACGAAGCTCTTCGGTGAAAAGCTGGGGCTGTTCCCAGGCAGCGAAGTGACCGCCCTTTGCAAGCTTGTTATAGTGGATCAGGTGGGGATACGCCCGCTCTGCCCAGCTCCGTGGAGCAGGAAAGAGTTCGTCAGGGAAAACGCTCACGGCGGTCGGCACCACGACGCCCTTGACGGCGAAGAACGACGCGCCCTTGTTTTCCCAGTAGAGACGGGCCCCGGAGAGCGCCGTCTTCGTCAACCAGGTCAGCGTGATGTTGTCGAGTACGTCGTCGCGTGTGAGGCCTTCACTCTTTCCGGCGAAGACGCGTGCGATCATTTCGTAGCTGCGTGCGTCATGGTCAAGGAAATAGGCCGCAAGGCCTACCGGCGAATCCGCAATTCCGTACATCGTCTGCGGCCTTAGCCCCAACTGGAAGCCATAGCCGATGCCCTTCGCGTAGACGAAGCTCAGCCGCTCGTAAGCGAGCTTCTCGTCGGCCCGGAGATTCGCCGGCGCCGGCGCGCCGGAAAAAGCCAGCTTGTCGATGTCGAGTGGAATTACGTTGGGCATATTGGTGTGAATGCCCAGCAATTCCGGTGGTGCCTGCATGCCCATCAGCTCAGTGATGATCGCGCCCCAATCACCTCCTTGCGCCACGAATTTTGTGTATCCGAGACGCTTCATCAACACGGTCCAGGCACGTGCAATATGCGCCGGGTCCCAGCCCGTTGTGGCCGGCTTGCCGGAAAACCCGTAGCCGGGTAGCGACGGAATTACGACATCGAACGCGTCAGATGCGTTTCCACCATGTGCGGTTGGATTTGTCAGCGGATCGATGATCTTCATCTGTTCGGTGATCGAGCCGGGCCATCCGTGCGTGACGATCAACGGCAAGGCGTTCTCGTGTTTCGATCGAACGTGAATGAAGTGAATGTCCAGCCCGTCGATTTCGGTGATGAACTGCGGCAGGGCGTTGATTTTCGCCTCGATCTTGCGCCAGTCATACTCTGTCGCCCAATAGCGCGCGAGCGCCTCGGTCGTATCGAGTTGGACTCCCTGGGATGCATCCGTGACCGTTTCCCGCTCGGGCCAGCGGGTCGCGGTGATGCGTCGTCGCAGATCGACAAGCGTCTCCTCCGGAACGTTGACGCCGTGAAAGGGGCGAATAGCATCGCCCGCCGGCGCGGCGGTCAATTCTGACGAGGTCAGGCCCATTGCGCCCACGACAGCAATGCCGGCGGCGGCGGCGCCCAAAAGCCGGCGGCGCTCCAGATCGATTTTCTCGGAGGTCTTGATGGTATCCATGGTGTCTCTCCTCGGGATGATGGTTTGCTCGGGTGCACATGCGTGCTGCCCAACACCTATCCCTTCGAAGACGAGATCACCCGTTAGGCGTTGTTATCCCCTGTTAGGCCCGCCTAATTGCCTGCTGCTTCAGGCAAATTTCAGGGTTCGGCCGGCGCGGCAACCGCTATTGCCTTGCCCTTTTACGTCTAAAGGAAGGGTCGTATATTTAGCAGAGCCACCACCTCGGCATACGCGGTCACAGAGGGATCCATGGCGACGGCGAGCAATCGGACTGGCAACGGCTTGTCGTTCGGCCCATTCAATTTGCTGGTGAACGAGCGCCTCCTTATGAAAGAGGGGGTCCCTGTCGAATTGGGCGGGCGGGCCCTCGATATATTGATCGCGTTGACTTCCACCCCGAACCAAATCGTGAGCAAGAAGGATTTGCTTTCGCGGGTCTGGCCCGATGTCATCGTGGAAGAAGGCAGCCTGCGCTTTCACATGAATGGGCTGCGTAAGGCGCTGGGTGATGGGCAGGGCGGCGCCCGATACATCACGACGCTCCCGGGACGGGGATATTGCTTCGTTGCGCCGGTATCGCGGCCGGACCGCCCGCGCGATGAGGTGCCTGCCGTTGCCAACAGGTTTCCGCATGCCAATCTCCCCAGCCGGATAGGCCGGGTAATCGGCCGGGACGAGGATGTTCCAAGGTTGTCGGCGCAGTTGAACGCTTCGCGCTTCGTCACCATCGTCGGTGCCGGCGGCGTTGGAAAGACCACCCTCGCAATAGCGGTGGGGCATCACCTGAACGACGCCTTTTCGGGCGCCCTGCTGTTCGTCGACCTGGGGATGCTGAGCGACCCCGAACTTGTGACAGCGGCCATCGCATCCATGCTTGGTCTATCGGTCCAATCAAACGATGCAATGCCGAACCTGGTCGTATATCTGCGCGACAAGCGAATTCTCCTGATTCTCGATACGTGCGAGCATCTCATCGAAGCGGTAGCGCCGCTGGCAGCGGGCATAATCGGGGCGGCACCGCAGGTCCACATCCTGGCCACGAGTCGCGAAGCTCTTCGGGTAGAAGGCGAGCACATCTACCGACTGGATGCGCTCGCATTTCCGCCGGATGACCCGCGGCTTACGGCAGCGGAAGTCCGGACGTTCCCGGCCATGCAGCTCTTCATGGAGCGCGCGGCGGAAAGCGGTCTGCGGCTGGAGGTCAGCGACGCGGACGCCCCGATCGTCGCAAGCATCTGTCGAAAGCTTGACGGCGTAGCGCTCGCAATCGAGCTGGCGGCCAGACGGGTCGAATCCTATGGACTGCAACAAACCGCTGCACTTCTCGATCAACGTCTGACCCTGCTGTGGCTGGGGTCACGAACCGCACCACCTCGTCAGAAAACACTGCAGGCCACGCTGGATTGGAGCTTTGGGCTCCTTACAGAGCTGGAGCGTGTGGTGCTTCGAAGGCTCGCCGTATTCGTTGGCCATTTCACCCTGGACGCGGCACTGGAAGTGGTCACCAGTGCCGCTCTCGACAAATCGAACGTATTTGCTGCCATAGACAGCCTTGTTGCTAAATCGCTGATTGCAACCAGCCCCCTGGGGGCGATGATGCGCTACAGACTCCTCGACACGACGCGCGCTTACGCCCTGCAGATCGTTCTTGAAGCGGCCGATGCTCTCGACCTTGCGACACGCCATGCGTCGTACTTCCGCCGGTGGTTGGAACAGAACGGCAAGGAATGGTCGAGCCTATCGAGTGGAATAGAGCGAGCGTCCCATTTTGCCGGCGTGAACAACGTTCGGCTAGCGCTCGAATGGTGCTTTTCTCCAGGGGGGAACATCGAATTGGGAGTGCCCCTCGCGGCCGCTGCGACGCAGGTTTTTTTGGCGATGTCTTTGCTTCCAGAATGTCACCGCTGGTCGCAGCGTGCCATCCTCGCTCTCGACGAGACTACTGCTGGAGGTCTCAACGAGATGCTTCTTCAGGCCGCGTTGGGATTCTCTTCATCGCAAATGCACGGAGAAAGCAGCGCCGTAAGCGAGGCCCTGACCAGAAGCCTGGCTATTGCCGAAAACCACGGCGACACAGCCCATCAAGCCGAAATCCTTAACATGCAGCACTATTTCCATGCCCGCCTGGGAGATCTCAAGTCTGCCCTTCGATGCGCCAGACGTTGTCGCGCTATCGCCGGGACGTCTGACGATTTGGCGGTCAAAGCGCTGGCGCACGCCATGTTGGGAAGAGCGCTGCAGGTTACCGGTGACCTTGCGGGTTCCCGCGCTGAGCTCGATTCCCTGATGCGGATATTCTCCCAATCCCATCGGGGACCGAACCTCCTCAGCTACGACCCCCATTATCATTCTTATATTGCACTGGCGCGGACGCTTTGGCTGCAGGGTTATCCGGGCCAGGCACTGGAACTCGCACGCGAGGGAGTTGAAGCCTCCAAAGCCATGGGTCACCCGGCAGCATTGGCGCTGGTTTCCGCCGGCGCGGCGTCGATTTTTCTCCTCGCCGGCGATATCGATGCAGCCCAGTACCATACTGACCTGTCGCTTTCGCATGCCGAAGCCAATGCCTTAGGGCCTCTTGTGGCTGTTGGCAAAGGCCGCAAAGCCGAGTTGGCGATCAAGCGAGGGAACACCAACGCAGGCGTCGAGGAACTTCATGCAATTCTGGAGCGCCTCCGCGCGGCACGTCATGAGGTGCTCACTACGGAGTTCAGCATGGCGCTTGCCCAAGGGCTGATGGCGATGGGACGGTCGAGTGAAAGTCAAGCACTGATCGACGAACGAATTCGACAGGTCGAAGTCGGTGGCGAGGCCCTGTATGTACCGGAGCTGCTACGCGTAAAGGGAAAAGCTCTCCTGTCTGGGCGTGAACCCGACCCCCACAAGGCCGAGACTTGCTTCGAGAAATCCCTCGAATTGAGCCGCCATCAGGGCGCGCGCGCATGGGAATTACGGACCTCAACCGACCTCGCTAAGCTTATGGCAGAGCGTGGAGATTTCGAAAACGGCCGGAAGTTATTGCGGCCGGTCTACGCAGGGTTCAGCGAGGGATTTGAAACGGCCGACCTCAGAGCTGCCGATGCGCTGCTCGCCTCCCTGGGATAAATCGCCCCAGGCAAAACGCCGCTGCCAGCAAGTAAAAGTCCGCCGCGCAGCCGCACGAGCCATCTCGCTGGAACTAACGCCAGCTAACGACCCATAACGAGCAATTTCCCGAGGCCGGCGCCACTATACGGGCACGTCAACCGGCCGGGCCACGCTTTCCTCAGCCGGCTCGACGAGCCCACAGCTTGAGGAGAATTGAGATGGGTGGCCTTTTTCTCAAGATAGCGCGGATCGCGGCGACGGCGTTGCTGATCAACGCGGGCGCTCTTCCGCCGCAAGCGGCGATAGCTCAGGCAGTAACCAAGCGAACCGATTTGCAGCGGCACGACCTTGGTACGACAGGACGCGGGGCCATTCAGGTGCGCGTTGACTTCGATCCGGGAGCGGCTTTCGGCAGACACATGCGTCCCGGCGAGGAAATCATCTGCGTGCTGGAGGGCTCACTTGAGTATCAGGTCGAGGGAAAGCCGCCAGTGACGCTCAAGGCAACCCGCTTCCATCGCGCACAATCAAGGTGAAACGCCACTTTTCGCGGCCAGCATCGAGCGCGCTGCGCTCAGAAACCGAATGGCGATATCGAATTCTTCACGATACAGCCGTTTTCAAAGGAGAACAACGTCATGACGAGACATGCTTATGACAGAGAGATCACGGCACTTCTGGTGATCGATCCCTACAACGATTTCATTTCCGAGGGAGGCAAGTTGTGGGGCCGCATTCGCGCAGTCGCGGAAGCAAACGGTTGCGTTCCGCATATGCTGCAGGTCCTGAATGCAGCGCGCGAGGCAAAGATCCGCGTCTTCTATGCGATGCACCACCGCTACCGCCCGGGCGACTACGAGACATGGAAGCACATTGCGCCCGTCCAGAAGGCGGCGTGGATGAATAAAACCTTCGAGTTCGGCTCGTGGGGTGGAGAGATGCATCCTGGGTTCAGGCCTCGCGCGGGCGAGATTGTCGCCACCGAGCATTGGTGCTCGAGCGGGTTCGCCAATACCGATTTGGATCTGCAACTCAAGAGGCACGGTATCCAGCAGCTCATCGTCATGGGTCTCATCGCGCATACGTGCCTGGAGGCCACCGTTCGGTTTGCTGCCGAGCTCGGCTATGGGGTCACGGTTGTAAGAGATGCGACCGCCGATTTCTCGGACAAGGAGATGCACGCCGCTCTCGAGGTGAACATTCCGAGCTACGCGACCGCCATTGTGACCACAAATGAGATCGTCAATCTGATGTCTTCTGCCCCAGCCTCGGAGTGATCCGAGATCACCTGAACGCCGCGCTCTGCTCAACCGATCAACCCAGGAGATCTGCCATGCCGAACTCTTCGCAATTCAATGTCGACCGCACCCGTCCGGGCCAGTGGACGATCACCTTCAGCAACCCGCCGATCAACATGTTCGTTCCCGAGACGATCGATGAATTGAGAGTGCTGATGACCGACATCGAGGCCGACCCGTCCGTAAAGGTCGTCGTGTTCCAGTCGTCGAATCCCGAGTTTTTCGTCGCCCACCTCGACGTAGCCAAGGCAGCCCAGCAGCCAGACGTGCTTGACCGTTGGCGTGACTTTGTGCTGCGCCTATCGTCCGCGCCAGTCGTGAGCATCGCCAAGGTTCGCGGCCGTACTCGCGGCATCGGCAACGAATTCGTACTGGCCTGTGACATGCGGTTCGCCAGCCGGCAGAACGCCCTGTTCGGCAATCCCGAGGTCGGCGTCGGACTGATCCCGGGTGGCGGAGCGCTTGAATGGCTGCCGCGCCTGGTCGGCCGCTCGCGGGCACTTGAGATCGCGCTCAGCGCCGACGATTTTGATGCCGATATCGCCGAGCGCTATGGTTGGGTGAACCGGACGCTGGACGACAACGACCTCGACTCATTCGTCGATACATTTGTCGGGCGTCTGGCTTCATTCGACCGCGAAGTGCTTGCCGCAGCTAAGGCCCAGATCAACCGGTTCGGAATGCCGACAGCCGCCGAACTTAAGTCGAGCAACGATATGATCTTCTCAATCTTGACCTGGCCCAGCGCGCAGGCGCGCCGCGCCAAGATCCGCGACATTGGTTACGGCTTTCCGAGCGACTTCGAATTGAACTTTGGCCGCTACCTCCCTTCCTTCGGGTCGACCGACGGCGATGGCCCGGTTGCGCGGTCCGACTGATCCTCACTTGTATTGGCGCCGCGCACAGCTTTGCGGGCGCCGATACGGACGGGTCCGCAGCACGGAGGAGACGACAATGACGCCTCAAACGGAAACGGCCGCGTTCACCGGCGGCGACAGCGGTATCCACCTCCCAACGGGGGGACCGATCAATGCTGGTCGATTATTCTTACTGGAAATGAGTGGCGACCGCATCCACGCGATGAATCCGGACGGATCGGACCGCAGGACCATCGTGACCGGTTGCCACCTCCCGGACGGCATCGTCGTGGATGCGGCGGCCGGCCATATCTATTGGACCAATGGGGGTGCCCAGTTTCAACGACGGTTCGATCGAGCGCGCCGATCTCGATGGCGCCGATCGCAGGGTGATCGTCCCACCAGGCGTGACCCACACGCCGAAACAGATCCACCTCGACAAGGACAATGGCAAGCTTTATTGGTGCGACCGTTGCTCGAGCGGGAGGAAGCACTAAAGGTCGTCGTCGTTGAGAGCGCCGATCCAGACTTCTTCTCCGCGCATTACGACACTTCGCGCGCAGGGCAATCCGCTGGCTAAGCAAGTCCGACGGGTTATCTCCGATGGATCGAATTCGTCCTGCGGCTCAGCAAAGCGCCTGTCGTCAGCATAGCTGAGGTCAGAGGTCGCGCATGGGGCAACAAAGCTCGGTGAGGTTCAATTTTCCCTACCCATCGGACGCACCGTGCCAGGCGTATCGACCGGGTGTGGCCGTGCCGAAGGACCCATATGAAGACGCCGCGAGTTCATCACATTGATCGGCGGAGGGGCGGCTATATTGCCGTTCGCGGCGCTGGCGCAGCAACAGGGTAAAACGCCACAGCCATATTCATATCTCCTGCTGCTTTACCTGATTTTCCAGGTACAGCTTCGGGGTCTTGGTTATATCTTGGAAGGGCGCAACATCCGCCTCGCGTTCCGAGACGCAGAGCTCAGCAACTAACCCGGCGGACCCGCATCCTCCAGGATCGGGCCGAACGGCTCCCAGCGTTCGCCGTCAAACCGCATCATCCTGAACTGCTTGTGGATTCGGTAGTCGGTGGGCGAGGTGTTGATTTTCATCCCGGGTAGCGCGAAGTCACCTTCGAAATCCTTGAGCGAGGTCGCCTGCTTCATGACGTTCTCGCGCGTCAGGTCGTCGCCGCACTGCTCGAGTACGTGGACCAGAAGCTGCGCGACGCTGTAGCCATAGGTGTTGAAGTTCGAGCCCTTGTCTCCGTCCGGATAGTACTTCTCCATAAAGGCGAAATAGCGCTTTACACCCGAATCGTCCTTCCATTGCGGATCGAGCGGTTCCTTGATGTAATTGGAGCTGATGATGCCCTTGCTGTTTTCAAGCCCGGCCGGTTTCAGGACGCTGCCGACCGACGTAGCCTTCAAACTGACGATCTGCACCGGATGCCAGTCGATCTCGGCGATCTTCTTGATCGCCTGCGCCGCCTGCTTTGGCGTGGCAGCACTGAAGAACAGGTCGGCGCCAGAATCCCTGATCCTGACGATTTGCGAATCGACGGTCGGATCGGACACTTCGTAAGAAGCCTCCGCGACCATCACCTTGGCAGCCTTGTCGCCGAGCCCCGATTTGATGCCGTTCAGATAATCCTTGCCGAAATCGTCATTCTGATAGAGCACGCCGACCTTGGCGTTCGGATACTGCTTCAGGATGTATTGGCCATAGATGCGTCCCTCGACGAAGTTGTTCGGATCATAGCCCATGGTCCACGGAAAGTTCTTTGGATCGGAGAATCTCAGGGCGCTGGCGGCCGCGAACAGCTGTGGCACCTTCCTGGAATTGAGATATTTCTGCACGGCTGCGTTTGAAGGCGTACCGAGGATCTGGAAGGTCAAGAGCACCTCGTCGCTCTCGACCAGCTTGCGCACCTGCTCGACCGCCTTCGGCGGCGAATACGCGTCGTCATACTGGATCAGATTGATCTTGCGGCCGTTGATGCCGCCCTGGTCGTTGATCATCTTGAAATAGGCGGCCTCGGTCTTGCCGATCGAGGCATAGGCCGACGCCGGCCCCGAAAACGGCATGGTCTGTCCGATCTTGATCTCGGTGTCGCTGGCGCCCGGGTCGTATTTTTTCTGGGCATCGGCGGCAGAGATCGACAGAGCCAGGGTCAACGCCGCTGCGGTGGCCAGAGGCAGAATTCCATTCCCCATTTGCATTTCCTTTCCTCAGCTTGTTTATCTCAACGGGGTGTCAAGCAGAGCTTCACGGCGCCAACCAATCTGCGCGAGCGAAGAAACCGTGATATATGCTCCTGCTCCGTAATTTAAGCGAGCCGTCCGAACTGGCTACGGTAGAGGATGAGAGGCTATGCCCGAGTTGGAGCAGCACGATGACGTGATCGCCCGTGAATGCCGATCGAAAAAGCCCCTCATCGGCATCGCCGGAGCTCCTCTAAGCCATTGTATTTGTTGAGTCGAAGCGCGGTGACCCCTCGCCGATCGCGATCGGGACCCCCGCACCGAAACACAGTCCTGTGTCGGCGGCGGGCAGTCGTGTATAGCTGCGCGTCGCAACCAGCTTAACGGCGAGGCTCGCAAATTGGAGGCATTTCCCAGCTTTGGCCAGAGGGGAATTGGAATC
>Ga0302319_10020728_pt1 | contig 11862 bp, 10 predicted proteins | sample Bog_T0_2_FD_203319 | JGI IMG/M metagenome (GOLD analysis project Ga0302319, IMG submission 203319) | Peat permafrost microbial communities from Stordalen Mire near Abisko, Sweden - Bog_T0_2 | ecosystem: Environmental > Terrestrial > Soil > Wetlands > Peat | place: Sweden: Abisko, Stordalen Mire...
AGGGTGCACTGATCGCGCTGATGGCGCTGTATACGGCGGCACTGTGCTTTCTCGCCAATCGCTTCTGGTTAAAGCCGGGCGCGACGCGCGCGTGGCTGGTGCTGCCGGTTCTTTGGGTGCTGCTCGAATGGCTGCGCGGCTGGTTGCTGACCGGGTTTCCGTGGCTGTCCTTGGGCTACGCGATGATCGATTCGCCCCTCGCGGGCTGGGCACCGGTGTTCGGAATCTATGGCGTGACCTGGGCGGCCGCCATGATCGCGGCGGCGTTAAATACTCTGGCTTTGCCGGCGGCGCCGCGCTCGCGCCGCCTCGCCGCGGCCGGCGGCATCGTGCTCTTGATGGCGCTGCCCATGCTGATCGGCCGGCACCCCTGGACGCGCAGCGCCGGGCCTGCCGTGATGGTCGCCGCCGTACAAGGCGCCGTGTCACAGGACCAGAAGTGGCAGGCGAAGAATCTTCCTGAAACCATGGCCCGCTACTCGCGGCTCAACGAGCAAGCCTGGGGCGCGAAGCTCATCGTCTGGCCCGAATCCGCCCTGCCGGTACTCGCCGGCCAAATTGCCGATTATTTGCAGCGCCTGGCGCTTGCGGGCCGCGCGCACAACGCGGAGTTTGCGATTGGGCTCGTGATGTATCAACCGCAGACAAACCAGTTTCGCAACGGCATTTTGGTGATGAATGAGTCGGGCGAGTCCTGGTATTACAAGCGCCACTTGGTACCCTTCGGCGAATACTTCCCGGTACCCGATTTCGTGCGCTCGTGGATGCGGCTCATCAGTCTGCCGTATTCGGATTTCGCACCCGGCGATGCTCGCCAGCCCACCTTAAGCGCCGCCGGCCAGAAGCTCGCCCTGACTGTTTGCTACGAAGATGCCTTCGGCAGCGAGCAACGCAGGGCGGTACGCGAGGCCACGCTCCTGATCAATGTCACGAACAATGCGTGGTTCGGCGATTCGACGGCGCCGCATCAGCATTTTCAGATTGCGCGGATGCGGGCGCTCGAGAGTGGGCGCTACCTGGTGCGCGCCGCGAACGACGGCATCACCGCCGTGGTCGGGCCGCAAGGCGACATCGTGGCGCGCCTGCCGCAATTTCAAGAAGCGGTATTGCGCGCCGAGGTCAAGCCGATGACCGGCGTTACGCCGTATGTGAGGTTCGGCAACTATCCGGTGGTGATCGGTGCCGGCGTCTTGTTGATGCTCGCGATTTGGCGCCGGCGACAGGGCGTCTAGGCCAGTTCCTGCAGATACCAATCCACGAAACGGCACGCGTAGGTTTCCTGCAATGAGTAGGGACCGGGTTCGAAGAATCGCGAATTCACGCCCGCCTGGTTCAGTTCGACGATTTTCTTGTCCTCGGCGCTGGTGGTTTTCCAAAGCCAGGTGAGCCGGCCGACTTCGTAGTCCACCCCCTCGACGGCATCCTGATGGACCAGCCAGATCACTTCCATCTCGGTATGGTCGCTGCTGCGGGGAATGAATCGATAAATCACACCATGATCCGGATAGGCCAAGAAATCGCTGATGGGACCGACGTCGAAGTAAGTGGAATTGCCGTCCGCCGCTGAAAACGCGCCCATCAGGCGGGCGACTGTGCGGCCGTCGTCGGTGGCGCTCACCACGCCGTCGGACAGGGCGCTGCGCATCACGCTGATGGATTCGCAGTTCGGGCCGCTGGCGCAGCCATACTGGTCGATGTCGGGCACGACGATGCCGAGCGCCTCGGCGCGCGAACGCCCGGCGCGTTCCAATTCGACGGTGAGTTCCGGCGCGCGCGCATAGATGTGCCGCTTGGCGAACTCGGGGTGCGCCGGTGTGCAGTGATAACACTCCATGTAGTTCTCCACCGCGAGTTTCCAATTCGCCTTGATCGAGTAAAGTTCCCGATGAGCGACCTTGGCGGCCGCCCAGCCGTGTACTCCCGCAGAGCGGACCAATGCATCGGCGGCGGCGGTAAAATCCAGCGGTTGCTGCGCGAAAGTCGTGAAGATCAAGCCTTCGACGATGCGCACCGGGTACGACTTCAACGCCATCTCGGCAGCGCGAAATGATTCGCTCATCTGGCGCGCGCTGAGCAAACGGCCGTCGAGATCGTAACTCCACGCGTGATAGGGGCAGGTGATGCGGCCCGCTGCGGCCTTGCCGAAGCGCCCGCCGCACAGACGCGAGCCGCGATGCCGGCAAACATTCAGCAAGCAGCGTATGTCGCCGGACGAGGTGCGAACGATGATCAGCGACTCGGGGCCGAGATCGACCACCATGTAGTCGCCGGAGCGCGCAATGCTGCTGACATGGCCCGTGCAGAACCAATGCTTGAGCAGCATGCGCTGCATGTCGTGCTCGAAAATCACGGGGTCGGTGTAGAACTCCCGGGCCAGTGCATGGCCGGGACGGTGATCACGAATGAGGGCAGCTAAATCCACGCGCCGAATTGTATGCGGCGGACATCGGCGGCACTAGCGAGTTTTTGCGGTGAGTCCGCCGAAGCGGCGTTGCCGGCCGCTGTAATCCTCGAGCGCGGTGAGAAATCGCCGTTCGTCGAAGTCGGGCCACAGGCAATCGCTGAAATGCAGCTCGGCGAACGCAGATTCGTAGAGCATGAAGTCGCTCAGGCGGCGTTCGCTGCCGGTACGGATCAACAGGTCGACGGCGCTCACCGGATGGGCGCAGTGATCAACTTCGTGCAGCAGGCGGTGAAAGTCTTCGGCAGACAGATCCGGTTTGCTGGCAGCCCGCCGCGCCGCCTCGAGGATGCTGTGCTGCGAGGAATAGTCGACGGCAATGCGCAGCAGCATTCCGGAACCCGCGGCGCTTGAGCGCTCGCTCTGCTCGATGGAGCGCAGCAAATTTTCGCTGAGCCGATCGCGGCGCCCGATCACGTTGATCTTGATCGATTGCTCGACGCAACGGCGCGTTTCGGTAAACAGATACTGGCCGAACAGACGCATCAACGCCGAGGTTTCCGCGGCCGGCCGCGCCCAATTAGCGGAGGAAAAGGCATACAGCGTCAGCGTTTTGACATCCGCCCGCGCGGCCACTTCGACCGCGGCGCGCACGGCTTTCGCCCCCTCGATGTGCCCGGCGGTTCGCGGCAAACCCCGTTGGGTCGCCCAACGTCCGTTCCCGTCCATGATTATTGCAACGTGCATAGGCTCAAGCGCGGCGGGTGGCTTTGATGACGGCCTCGATATGCTCGAGATAGCGGAGCAGCGCCTTTTTGCCGACGGGAGTAATCCGGTACTCTGATTTCGGCCGGCGGGCTTCGAAGGATTTAGTACACAGGACGTAGCCGGCTTCCTCGAGCTTGCGCGCGTGAGCACTCAAGTTGCCATCGCTCACATCGAACAACGACTTCAGTTCGTTAAAACTCAGCTGTTCGTTCATCGCAAGTGCGCTCATGATGCCGAGACGCACACGCTCATAAATCAGCCGATCGAGTCCGGCATCCTCATTTCGATGCGACGCGCGAGCCACGGGCGCGGGCTTGGCCTGCGGCTTGACCGCCGCCGGCGCGGCGGCCTCGCTACGCTTGATGGCGGCGGACTTAGCGGGCATCGCTCAAACGCCCGATCAAAAGCCCGAAGACAATGTGCGTACCGCCAAACCCTACGCCCAGCATCGCATTGTGCGAGGCGGCGGGCAGGGCGAAAGTGATCGATCCCAGCACGACGAACAAGGTCCCCATGATGCCGATGAGCCGCGCAATATCGTTGGTCGTCACCGTGCTTGCCGACAACACCGCGCAGCCGTAGAGCAGCAGCCACATGCCCGGAATCACCGCCACGCTGCCGACGCTCGCCAGCACCAGGGTCAGCACGCCGCCGGCGAGGAGCGCCGGACACAGGCAGAGCAAAAATTTTCGCAGGGGTCCCAAGTAGCGAGTCTGACCGCGTTGCGCGATCTGCCGCGCCACCAAGGCGCCGCCGAGTGCAAACGCCGCCGCGGCTGAAAACGACCAAATCTGCAGCCAATGCGGCGCGAGGCCAGGCAGCGAGACCGCGACCGCCGCCAACATGCCAATCCCGCCCATGACGATGCCGGCCATCCCCGGCACATCCATCGAACTCGACGACTCGATCGACGCGCGAATGAAGGCGAGAGTGCCGAGCGCGCGGCTTTCGATGGCCACCGGCGCGTCGGACGACTGGATGGGAATTGCCGCATCGGGTCTTTGCATGAAAATCACTCTAAGGGCGGTACTGTATTGCGTCAAGTACTCTGAAACGCAAAGTTAGGTGACGTAGGTCACAGAATTGGCATTTGCTCAAGACGCCGCAACGCCTTGGCCGGCGCCGGCTCGCTTGTGATGTACGACAACTGGGCGAAGAATGGCGCAACGAAAAATAAGGACACGCCATGCGGCACAGCCCCTCCATTCTGATGATGAGCGCGATGGTATCCGTCGCCGCCGCCAACCCGCCGCCCCTGTTGCCGGAGGCCGGCGTCGCGGCGCTCGCCAACGAACTGAGCGGCGAGACCGCAAAACGAAACCTCGAGGGACTGGCACGATTTCATCGGCAACGCGGCTCGCAGGGTTTTCACGCGGCCGCCGAGTTGGTGGCCGAGCGGGCACGCGCCTACGGCCTGACCGACGTCGAGATCCTACGCTTCCCCGCCGACGGCAAAATCGATTACGGCACGCAGCGCGCGCGTCAGGCGTGGGACGCAAGCCGCGGCGAGCTCTCGCAAATCGTCGACGGCAAGAGCATCAAGATCGCGAGTTTCGACGCCGAGCCGGTGGCGCTCGCCGAGGATAGCGAATCGGCCGATGTGACGACGGAGCTCATCGATGTCGGCGCCGGAAGCGACGACGCCGACTATGCGGGCAAAGCGGTCAAGGGCAAGATCGTGCTCGTGGCTGCGCTGCCGGAGGACGCGCAAGACCTGGCGGTCGGCAAGTTCGGCGCTGCGGGAATCGTGAGCTACGCGCAAAACCAGACTACCGCATGGTCGGGAGACAACGACAATCTGATTCGCTGGGGGCATCTGCAATCGTTCTCGGCGAACAAAACCTTCGCCTTCATGGTCTCGCTGAAGACCGCGCGCGCCATGCAGGCGCGCCTCAACAGCAATCAAGTGATCCGGTTGCATGCGAGCGTCGAGGCCGGCCAACATCCGGGATTCTACGAAGTGGTCACGGCCGTCATTCCCGGAGCCGACACGCGCCTGAACGGCCAGGAGATCGCATTCTCCTGTCACCTCGATCATCAGCGTCCGGGCGCCAACGATAATGCCAGCGGCTGCGTGACCATTCTCGAAGTCGCGCGCACGCTGCAAAAGCTCATCGGCGACGGCACGCTCAAGCCCCCGGCTCGCACCATGCGCTTCATTTGGCCGCCGGAAGTCGAGGGAACAGTCACGCTCTTGAATGCGAAGCCCGAATTCGCGCAGCGGATCAGAGCCGTGGTGCACATGGACATGGTGGGCGGCGGTCCCGACACCAAGGCGGTGTTTCACGTGACGCGCGGCCCCCGCAGCCTGCCGTCCTTCGTGCAGGACGTGGCTTGGGCATTCGCCTCGTGGGTGAACGATCAGTCCTATCGATTCGCAGCGGGCGAAAGATCCGACTATCCGCTGACCGCTCCCGAGGGCGGCAAAGAGCCGTTAGGCGCGGTCTATTCCGCGTACACCATGGGCAGCGATCATGACGTGTATCAAGATTCCTCGTTCGCGATTCCGGCGATTTATCTCAACGATTGGCCGGATCGCTACATACACACGAATTTCGATGCGGCGGCCAATATCGATCCGACCAAACTCAAGCGCGCCGCCTTGATCGGTGCGGCAAGCGGCTATTTTCTTGCGAATTTTTCCGCTCGTGATGCCGCGGCGGCGGCGCGGGCGGTCGCTCTTGGCAGCCTGCTCCGGGCCGAATTGGCAATGGAGCGGCAGATCGATCCTGGCGCGGCTGTCGAGTACGAGCGGGCGATACGCAACTCGGTCGCGGCTTTCGGCGGCGCCCGGAATCAGGTCACTGTCAAGCCGACGTCCGTTGCAGGCGCGGTGATTTACCGCCGTCGCCCAACACCGCGCGGACCCATGGCCGTGTTCGGCTACGATTACTTTACGGATCACGCCAAGGCGGCCGGAATTGCAACCCCGAAATTACTGAGCTTCGAAGGACGCTGGGGCGGAGGAATGGAGTACGCCTACGAGGCGCTCAACTTCGCCGATGGCCGCCACAGTGCACAACAGATCACCGACGAACTGTCGGTGGAGTACGGCCCGGTGCCGGCCGCGATGGTGTCGGACTATTTGCAGGCACTTAAGGCCATCGGCGTGGTGGATTGATCGCAGCGGCTACAGGCGCATTCCTTTCGCAGAGGCCCCGATCAATGCCGCCAGCCGCCGCTCGCGGGTCGCCGGCTGCTTGGCGCTCGCGATACGCCATAACATCTGCTTTCGATAACCGGGGGGCTGCGCTTCGAAAAATGCCCATGCCGCCCGGTTGCGCTTGAACGCCCTCTGTTCCTGCGCGCTCAACTCGGCAAGGCCAGTCTGCTCGTAGGAGTAGATGCGAGACTTCTTCTCGACGCGGCGAGCGAAGGCGGCAAGACCGGCCGGTTGCATGCGCCCTTGCGCGCCCAGCACGCGCACGCGCTCGATGTTGATCGCACTCCAGATGGAGGTCGGCTTTCTGGGCGTGAATCTGATTTTGTAGCGCCGCTCATCGATTCGATGCCGTACGCCATCGACCCAGCCCACGCACAGCGCCTCATCCACCGCCTGCGGCCAGGTGATGCTCGCCATGCCGCTGTCCCGCTTATAGAATCCGACGACGAGTTCTGCGCGCGAATCCGCGTTCGAGTGCAGCCAGGCACGGAGCATTTCCGGTGTCGCGAAGTAGGTGGGCTTCACTGCGGTAATCTATCAGCAGGCGCGGCCTCGGGAGCCATTGATTCATGCAAGGCAAGGAACGCTTTCGCTGGTTCTTGGGCTGGCTTGGCGTTGCGGTGCTGGTGCTGCTCGGATATTGGCTGCGCGGGCGCACGCAGCCGACGGCGGCGCAACTGCCGGTCCACGAGACCACGCGAACGGTGGCGCCCGAGATTTGGGCTCCGCGTCAAGTCGTTACGCCGCCACCGCCGGCCAACGGCGCCGAAAAACAAATCGACATCTGTGGCTTCGGCAAAGTATCGCTCCCCGCCGATGACGATTTTGCGACCTACGAATTTTTGGCACCCAAGACTCGACGCGCCGCGGAGCGCTGGCAGTCGGCTCTGCTCGGCAGTGACAATTACCGCGCGCGGGCTGCCGGGCTGTTTCTCGAGGGCAAGATCGCGCGGGGTACGTCGGTTGAACCCATGACCGAGCAAACCCGCGATGCGCTGGCGCAGCTGGCCGCCGGTGCGCAGGATCCCGCGGTCTATGCCCTCGCGTTGTACGCCTGCGGAAGGGGTAACGAGAATCCGGCATTGAGTGCCTGCGCACAGCTTTCTCCCGACGGTTGGGCGCGGCTCGATCCCGACAACGCCGAGCCGTGGCTGATGCTCGTTGGCAAAGCTCGACAGGCAAATGATACCGACGCCGAGGCGTACGCGTTCGCGCAAGCGGCGAAAGCGCACCGCGACGACTCGTACAATGATTCGCTGTTAGCGTTCTCAGAATCTCTGTTGCCCGGTGATGTCACACCGCTGGAACGATGGTACTTCGCCACCCAGGTGTTTGGCGTCACGGCAGCTTTCGTACAACCCTACCAACCCACCTCGAAACATTGCTCCGATGAAGCGATGCGCGACGGCGCCGTGCGGCAGCAGTGTTCCGATCTCGCGGAGCTGATGGTGACGAAGGGCACGACGACGATCGATTTCGCAATTGGTATGCGACTTGGATCTCGCGCGGGTTGGCCGGCGCAGAAGGTCAAGGCCCTCACGCAACAGTTCGAAGCAATGCTGCAAACGGTGGGGCAAGTGGCGGGAATCGACCAGGATCAACCCTGGAGTTGCAGCAGCGTCCAGCGGGGAAATGCCTATGCGAGCTTAGTAACCCGACTCGGAGAAGTCGGTGCGGCGCGCGAGGCGGTTGAGCGATCCGGCGAGTCGGTGCCAGAATTGGCTCAAAAATGGCAGGAATATGTGGACAAAGTCCACCGCGATGATCAACAGCGGCACGCGGCCTCGCCAGAAGTGTCAGCGCCCTAAGGCCTCCAACATGGCGCGATAGTCCTTAAGGTCCGGCGTCTTCAATCCGGCCACTTTGCCCTGGTCGTCGCAGCGCCGCACGCGCACGGCGTCCTCCCAATAGTGCTCGGTCTCGAATTGAGCGATTTCAGGCGCCGCCATTGGGCCGCCCTGCAACTTGAGGGTGATCAACGAGGCGGGACTTAACTGGGTGATGTATTTATCGTCGGTGGCCAACAAGTACCGCTTGGCAGGTACGTGCAAGCGCACGGGTTCCGAGACGTCGGGCCCAAAGCGCCGCGCCAGCCACCGGCCGCCGACGACCTCATGATGAGCGTCAGACTTCCAGTCGGTGATATCGCTCGGCACCTCTTCCACGAGATGGCCGATGTCATGCAGCAGAGCGGCGACGATCAGGGCGGCGGGTGCCGCGGCGGCTTGCGCGAAGTAAGCGGCCTGCAAGGCGTGCTCGGTCACTGACACGCGCTCGCCGAAATATTCGACCGCGCCGCGTTGTCCAAAAATCGCAAATACGTCATCGGCGATACTCATGAGGGCTGATCCGATCCCAATTCGCGCCGCAGCAGCGCGGCCTCAGAATACACGCTATCGCGCGTCAGGTAGCAGCCGCGCAAGTGTCTTGGATACCGCGACGAAGAAAACGCCGTGCGGCCGTGCAGGACGCGCTGGTTGTCGAATACCGCAACATCCCCGTCGTGCAGCATGAAACGCAGCTGAAAACGCGGATCGCGCAGTATCGACGCGAAGCGCCGGTACGAGGCATAGAACCGGTCGGCCTCATGTGCGGCGAGCTTCAGCGGCGCGATGGAGCGGCTGTTGTAATGCACGGCGCTCACCTCACCGCTCAAGGACAGCTGAATCAAGGGCCGCTCCGCATACAGCTCGGCGTTCTTCGAGCGATACCGAAACGGCACCGCCGTTTGCGTGAGCACGGCGAATGCATCGGGCTCGGTGCTCCGCAAATGCTCGGCGATGGCAAACCCATCGCCGTACAGGCTCTCGCCGCCGTCGGGAGATGCGGTGAGCACATGCAGCACTTGAAATCCGGGCACGGGCTCGCGGTAGGGATTGTCGGTGTGCAGGCCCAGACCTAAATCGGAAAACGCGAGGTTTTCCGGCTGCGCCACCGACTTCACTTCAAACACCAACCCATAATTGGTTTCTGCGACGCGCCCGGCGAGGCGCGCGGCCTCGAGAATTCCGGCGTCACTGCGCGGCACGTTGCTCAAGAAGGCGAGGCCGTCGCGCAGCAGCCGCGTCAGCCACTGCGTGCGCGCCGCACGGTCGCCGTTCATCGCGGAGAATTCCGACCAGGCGAAATCCTTGGCGGTCAGACCCGCCGCCTCGAGCCACAAGCTACGTGCGAACGGCCGTCGGCCGAGCGAAGAGTGTTCCCGCAGCCAGCCGAGTTCGAATCTCGCGGGGCGCTGCTCGCTCTCCCATTCGACGTTGACCGACCCGTTGTCAGCCGCCGCGCTGCGAATCCTCGGCTGCGCCGGTAGATCTGCAATGTCGATCAGCCGTTGTCCGCTGTGCGCGTCACGATCCTCGCGCAGATTGTCGCGCAGCCAGAGACTCGAGAATTCGCTCGCGCTTCCGTCGGCCCATTCGATATTGAGCCGGTCGGACGTGAACCACAGGCGTTTTGCCGCAGGTGTGATCATGGCAGATGAGTATGGCGCGCAGCCGCCCTTGCGCCAAGCAGGTACAGCGCACCGGCACCGAGTGCCGACAGTGCGCTGACCATGGCAAGAGCGACAAATACGCCGCGCCAGCTGAAGGCCACCGCGATTTGCGCAACGGCCCAGCCGGCGGCCACGGCGCCGAGATAACCCACACCGTCGATGATGCCCGATGACACCGCGCCCGCCTGCTTGCCGCCGAAATCGAGCGCGAACGCGCCGCCGAGATAGGAATAGGGCCCGAGCAGGCAAAAAGCGATGATCCCGATCGCAATCAAGGGCAGTAACGATCCGGTCGAACTCGAGTGCATGGTCATGAGCAGCAGCAACGCGGCCGCCGTCGCGGCCAAGCCCACAAACATGATGAGCGATCGTCCGTTCACGCCAAGCCGATCGCTCAACCAGCCGGTGACCAGCACCGATACCGCGCCGACCCCGGGAAATATCCCGCTCATGCGTGCGGCATCGCCCATGCTGTAGCCCAGGTAGTCGTGCAAATACTGCGGGGTCCACGCGTTGAAGGTCTCGCGAATGATGGTGCAGCCGAGCGACAACAGGCAAACCAGCAAGAATGCGTGGCTGCGCAGCAGCGGCCGCAATAGGTGGCCGATGCTGGGTGGCGGGGCTTCCGAGCCTGCAAACAAGTTGAGCGGGTTCGGCTTGGCCTCCGAAAAGCCGGCATCGACCCGCGATTCGCGCAGAAAGAAATAATTGACGGCCAAAAATAACGCGCCGACCGCCGCCGCGAAATAAAACAGCGTGCGCCAGCCGAAGCCGTGGCTGATCAATATTCCCATCCAGTCCCGGGCCAACGCATCGCCCACCAGGTAGCTGATGCTCAAGATGCCGATGATCATTCCATAGGAAGAGAAGTCGAACCACTTGGAGGACACTTTGACGAGACCTGCCCAGGCGATCGATTGAGTCAGGCGATTGCCGATCCACGCGATGCTGAAAAGCGGCAAGCTCAGGCGGGAGGCAAACAGCAGCGTGAACAACGTGGCACCGAGCAGACCGATCAGAAAATTGATGCGGCCGCCCCAGAAGTCGCCCAAACCGGTCAAGAACAGCTTGCCCACCGCGTAGGCGAGCACTCCCAAGGAGGTGATCGATCCCATGCGAAGGATGGCATCCGCGTGGCTGACGCCATGCTTGCCGAGTTCATCGATGAGAAGCGGAGTCGCAACCGCGAGATCGGCGCGGCAGAAATACAGCGCCGCATAGCCGCCAAATAAGCACAGCACGATGACCGTCTGCCGGATCCGCAGCGAGCGAGTGATGGCCCGTTGCCCGGTTGCATCCGCACCGCCGCCGATGTCGGGCACGGTTGCCATACAGGATCCCAAAATGAACAGGCGGGAGTGCTTCTCCCGCCATGATCTCATTTGGATGGCGCGCAGACCACCTCCGCGCGCTCAACTAGGCGGTGGTGTTGACGCTCGAGCCCAAGGCGCTCACCGAGTTGGCACCGTTGTTCTGCAGGTCTTGTAAGAAACCTGTCAAGAATGACTGCAGAGCGGTGGTGGACTGAGTTGCCGTGGATGTGCCGGTGGTGGTGCCGGTGTTGCCGCCGAGATCGCCGATCAATTTCTCGAACGCCGCGTTGAGTGTCGAAAGCGTGCTCGAGGACAGTCCCGACGAGCCGGTCGCGCTCAGCAACTGACTGTTGCCGAGATCCTGAACGAGCGACTTGAGCGCGGCGATGATGCCGCCGCCCCGGCTATACGCGGCGATGCCGGTGTTGGCGGCGGAAGTCGTACTGCTGCTGCCAGTCGAGGCAGTGGTGCCCGTCGGGGCAGTGGTCGATGCCGTGGTGTCGTCGGTGCCGGTGGTAGCGGTGGTGCTCGCGACTGGCGTGGATGAGCTGGCGGTCGTGCTCGAGGCCGGTGTCGTTGTGGTCGCGGCCGTGGTACTCGCCGACGAGCTCGGAGCATTAACCGGCGTCGGCAGCGACGGCCCGCCACGCTCGGGGCGGCTGACGTGACGCAGTGCTTGAAAGAGGTCATGGAGGAAGGAGGCCAGGTCTTGGACCAGATTGTT
>Ga0302319_10020729_pt1 | contig 11862 bp, 11 predicted proteins | sample Bog_T0_2_FD_203319 | JGI IMG/M metagenome (GOLD analysis project Ga0302319, IMG submission 203319) | Peat permafrost microbial communities from Stordalen Mire near Abisko, Sweden - Bog_T0_2 | ecosystem: Environmental > Terrestrial > Soil > Wetlands > Peat | place: Sweden: Abisko, Stordalen Mire...
CGGCGATGCCGGCGCCGAAGTCGAGGTACTTACGGCCATCCTCATCCCAGACCCAGGAACCCTGGCCGCGTTCGAAGGCGAGGGGGAACCGGGCGTAGGTGGGGACTACGAAGTCCTGGAAGAGGGAGGGGGTGGGCGGATGCTCGGTCATGCTGTAGAAGCGCTTGAAAGCAGACAGATCGGCTGGGTTAAAGTGCTTTCCGACTGCGGAATTTTCCTCAGGCCGGGTCAAGAAACGGCGCGATGTGAAGCAGAGGGTTCATGTTCAAGTTCAAGTGCAGGTTCAAGTACACGCTGGCGCGCAGATTTGCGCGTTTTGGCGGGCGGATTTGCTTACCCCGATTCAGGCGACGATCTCGGTGCCGATGCCGGCGTTGGTGAAGATCTCGATGAGGAGGGAGTGGGGGACGCGGCCGTCGATGAGATGGACCTTTCCGACGCCCTTCTCGATGGCGCTGAGGGCGGACTTGACCTTGGGGACCATGCCGCCCTCGATGACTTCGTCCTCGATGAGGGTCTCGATCATCTCGCGGTTGACGGAGGGGATCATGGAGTCTTTCTCACCGGGCATGCGCATGATGCCGGGGACGTCGCTGAGATAGATGAGCTTGGTGGCCTTCAGAGCGCCGGCGATGGCACCGGCGGCGATGTCGGCGTTGACGTTGAGCGGGGTGCCCTCGGCGTCCTGGGAGATGGGGGAGATGACGGGGACCTTCTCGGCGTCGAGGGCCTCGCGGACAGTGTCGATATTGAGGCCGACGACCTCGCCGGTGTAACCGAGATCGACGGCGACGTTATGGGCATCGGTCTGTGGAGGCAAGCGCTTAGCGATGAAGACCTTACGTCCAGAGATACCAATGGCGTTGCCGCTGAACTCGGCGATGCGGCCGACGAGGCGGGGGTTGATCACGGTGTCGAGAACCTCCTCAACGATCTTGATGGCGTTGGCGTCGGTGACACGGAGGCCGTTGACGAATTTCGCCTTCTGGCCAGCCTCGCGCATGCGATCGGTGATGGCCTTGCCGCCGCCGTGGACGAGGATGGGGTTGATGCCGACGGCCTCGAGGAAAACGATGTCGCGGAGGAGGCGCTCGATGACATGCTCATCCTCCATGGCGCTGCCGCCGTACTTGACGACGAAGGTGCGGCCTCGAAATTTCTGGATATAGGGAAGCGCCTCGATCAGCGCCTCGGCCCTGTGGACAGGGGATGTCTGCGACATCGCGATTTTGCGTTCAAAAGAATTGCGTTCCGTCATACGTGGTGCGGCCTTCGTTCGTTGGGTCCCGGGCATTCGAACTTAGCAGGATATCCGGGCTCCGGCTACTCGCCCATGTTAAATTCGACGTATTTCGTCGTGAGGTCGGTGGTCCAGATGCGGTGGGCGCCGCCGGCGAGACCGAGATCGACCGTGATGGTGAATTGTTTTTTCTTTGCGACGGCACGGAGGCGCGCAGGCGGGGTGGGGGCGGGCATGCCGTCCACGACTGCGGGGAGGCCGTTGTAGGAGATGCGGATACGATCCTCGCGGATGCGAGCGCCGGAATAGCCGACGGCATCCATGATGCGGCCCCAATTGGGATCGCCGCCAAACCAGGAGCACTTGACGAGGATGGAATTGGCGATGGCGCGGGCGGCGAGCCGGGCTTCGCGGTCGGTGCGGGCGCCGGTGAGCTGGAGATCGATGAAGCGGCTGACACCTTCGCCATCCTTGACGATCATGCGGGCGAGGGCGGCGGTGACGTGATCAAGGGCAGCCTGGAACGTTGCGAAGTCCGGCGTGCCGAATGCGAGGGTGGGATTGCCAGCGCGCCCGTTGGCGAGTGCGAGAACGGTGTCGTTGGTGCTCATGTCGCCATCGACGGTGATGCGGTTGAAAGACTGGGCAACGCTGGCGCGCAGGGCCTTGCGGAGGTCGGCCCTGCCAATGGCGGCGTCGGTGGTGATGAAAGAGAGCATGGTCGCCATGTTGGGGTCGATCATGCCGGCACCCTTGGCGATGCCGCCGACGCGGACGGGTTTGCCGGCGATCTCGCATTCCACGGCAGCTTCCTTGGGGAAACTGTCGCTGGTCATGATGGCCTGGGCGGCTTTGCGGCTCTTTTTGCCGAGGAGGGGGGGGAGTTTGGCAATGGTGGACTCCATTTTCGCGATGGGAAGCTGGACGCCGATGCGGCCGGTGGAGCAAACGAGGACCTCGCGTTCTGCAACGCCGAGAGCCTGGGCGGTGGCGCGACACATTCGCAGGGCGGAATCCATGCCTACCGGGCCGGTGCATGCGTTTGCGTTGCCGCTGTTCGCAATGATGGCGCGGGAGGAGGGGGCGCGCAGATGTGCCACGGAAACAAGTACGGGCGCGGCCTTCACTTTGTTCGTAGTAAAAGTGCCGGCGGCGATGGCTGGGAAATCGGAAAAGACGAGGGCGATGTCGTCACGGGAGGTGTTGCCCTCCTTTACGCCGCAATGGATGGCGGTGGCGAGGAAGCCGGTGGGGGCGGTCAGGCCGCCTTTGATGGGCGTGAGGGAAGGCATGGACGGGATTTTAATGCAGAGACGCAGAGGCGCAGAGGGAGGCTAGGAGGGGATTTTTTGGACGGGATGAACAGGATTGACAGGATGGGAGGGAGCGCGAGTTCCGATCGGTTGGGGGGAGTTTAACGTAGATGCGGAGGAAGAATAAATGTACGCCGCGCGCGGAAACGTTTGAGGTTTGCTGTGCAGAGACGCAGAGGAGAGGGAGAATTTTAGATGATGATTTTCGATATTTGACCTGGAAGATTTGACGGTGCGTAGCGCCGGTAATGGGTGGGTGAGTCCCTATTCGACGCGGGGGCGGCCGCTTACAGGGCGGTGGATTCGGTCCAGGAGCACATTACGTTCATGTTCTGGACGGCCTGGCCTGCGGCGCCTTTGACGAGATTGTCCTCGGCGCTCATGAGGATGATGCGACCGGTGCGGGGGTCGCTGCGCCATGCGATGTCCAGGAAGTTGGTGTTGACGACGTTCCTGAGCTCGACTGAGCCTTTTTCGCCCTGGAGACGAATGAAGATTTCTTTGCCGTAAGCGGCATGGAGGGCCTGGGAGAGGGCCTCGGGCAGGACGCCGGGACGGGGCATGGCGTAGATGGTGGAAAGGATGCCGCGGGTGACGGGGATGAGATGCGGGGTGAAGTTGATGATGACCGGCTGGCCGGCGGCGATGCTGAGTTCCTGCTCGATCTCGGCGAGGTGGCGATGTTTCGGGACACCGTAGGGACGGGCGTTCTCGTTGCACTCGGCGTAGAGGTACTCTGCGGCGACATTGCGGCCGGCTCCGCTGACGCCGCTAAGGCTTGTGACAACGATGCTGGCGGGATCGATGAGGTTGGCCTTGAGCAGGGGATGGAGCGGCAGGATGACGCTGGTGGGGTAGCAACCGGCGGAGGCGACGAGTTTTGCGTTACGGATTTGTGCGCGGTAAAGCTCCGGGATGCCGTACACGGCATCGGGCAGGAGCTCGGGAGCGGGATGATGCTGGCCGTAGAAGTCGCGATAAACGGAGGGGTCGCGGATGCGGAAGTCCGCGGAAAGATCGATGATGCGAAGGCCGGACTCTAGGAGGGAGCGGGCAAAGGTGGCGGAGGCGCCGTGGGGAAGGGCGAGAAAGGCGACCTGTGCGCCGGAGGCGACGATGGCGCCGGGATCGGAGGCGTCGAATTTGAGGTCGGAATATTTATGGGCCTGGAAGCGTGGGAAGACTTCCTCGAGGCGCTGGCCGGCGTTGCCGCGCGAGGTGACGGACACGAGCTCAATGCCGGGATGGCGGAGGAGCAGGTGGATGAGTTCCTCGCCGGAATAACCGGTGGCTCCGGCGATGGCGACGTTGACGAGGTTCATTCGGGAGGCGTGGGGGCGGAGGGTTATTACGCCCCTTCAGGGCTGGCCGCGTTGCGGCGGCCAACCCAGGGCGTCGCCCTGGGCTGGCTTACTGCGGGCCTTTGGCCCTTGAAGACGCAGGATTGGAGGCCGGATGAGGAGGTTGAGCGCCAAAAAGCGGACTCCATGCCGGGTATAGGCCGTTGGCCCTTGAAGACATCTGGTCGGAGGTCGTGGGGCGCGGGCATGATTCCAAATTTGGCCGACCTAGCTGCCGGGAGTGGCGGCGGGGGAGGCGCTGGCGTCGGGTTTCTTGATGCCGACGAGCTCGACGTCGAAGAGAAGGACGGAGTTGGGCCCGATCTGCGGAGGGGCGTTTTCGCCGTAGGCGAGGCCGGAAGGGATAGCGAGCTGCCACTTGGAGCCGACGGGCATCATTTGGAGAGCCTCGGTCCAGCCGGGGATGACGGCGTTGACGGGGAACTCGGCAGGCTCATTGCGCTTGTAGGAACTGTCGAACTCGTTGCCGTCGATGGTGGTGCCGCGATACTGGGTGATGACGGTATCGGTGGCCTTGGGTTTGTCGCCGGTGCCGGTGACGAGGACCTTGTATTGCAACCCGCTGGGAGTGACTTTCCAGCCATCCTTCTTTTTGTTGGCCTCGAGGTAAGCCTCGCCCTTGGACTTGTTATCGGCGCCGGCGGCCTGTTCCTTGGCCTGGAGCTTGGCGCGGACGGTCTGGATGAAGGCGGTCATGGTGGATTGCATTTCCTCGTCGGTCATCTTGAGGGTGCCGCCGGCGATGCCGTCCTTGACGCCCTGGACGAGGACATCGGGATTGATGTCGATGCCTTGTTTCTGAAGGTTGCGGCCCATGTCGACGCCCATGGAATAGCTGACCTTGTCCTTATCGGTGGCCAGGGCGTCATCGGCGCGAGAATGTGAGGTGATTGTCATGAGGGAGGCCGCTAGGGCGGCGGACAAATATTTGTTCATAGGTGTGAACTGCTCCTTGTAGCCTAAACCCACGGGGGCGCAACGGAGAGATTTGGCATTTTTAATTTTAGATTTTCGATCGATGATTTTCGGAAAGGGAGAAATTCAAGCACGGATTGGCTTGTTCGCGGCCCCGGGCCGGCGTAGATTTATCAAGGAAGGGCGCCGAGGGATGATTGCAGGGCGGTGAAAAAAGGGGTTGACCAAAGTATATTTATTTGGTAGACATAGCCCCGACCCTAGGATTTAACGAGACCGAGTTCATGCCCGTCCTGATTTCCCAATTTATCGCACGCCCGGTGCTTCGCCTTACGGCGCTGGTGCAGGTGGTGATGATCGTGGCGTGCGCGTGCGCGCTGGTGTTCCAGGCGGCGAGCGGGGGGCCGGCCGGAGGAATCGCCCGGCAGAATCTCCTCACGCAACGGGCTCCAAGGGCGGTCGCACCAGGCAATGGCATTCCCGAACCTGCGAGACTGGCCGGGACCCGGCTGGAATTGCCGGCCGCGGCTGAAGACGCAGTCCAAACAGCACGGGTCGAGTGATTTGGGGCGCTTTCAGCGCAGGTTTACCGGGTGAGGCAGGGTGGATGTGGGTGGCGCCCGGAGAATTCCGGTGGAGCCGGGATGGAGGGTGTGATAGAGGGGGAGGGTGTTCCGTCATTTTTGCCGATATTTGCGCGTTGGGCTGCTAGCGGGCTTGACTGCATGGATGCTGGGGGGGTGCGGATGGGGGCATCACCACAAGTCGTCGAGTTACGACCGGGCGGTGTCGGACGAGGATCACGATCCGACCTACCGGGATGATCCGCAGCGGGCGGACGAAGAGGTACGCGACGCCCAATGATGGAGGATCGCAATGCCGCACCCAGAAGGGAACCGCCGAGGTGAGGATTTCCCGACGGGCAGAGTATGCATTACGGGCATTGGTGTCGCTGGCGCGCAATGGAAAGCCCTTGCAGATCGGAGAATTGTCGCGGGCCGAGAATATCCCCGTGAAGTTCCTGGAGCAGATTCTGTTATCGCTGCGCAACGACGGGTTGCTGGCGAGCAAGCGCGGCGTGGGCGGGGGCTATACGCTGAAGGTGGCGCCGGGGAAGATCCAGGTGGGGGCGGTGGTGCGGGCGCTGGATGGGCCGCTGGCGCCGCTGCCGTGCGCGGTGACGAAGGGGGACGAGGTGCCATGTTCGTGCCCGGACCCGCGGACATGCCCGATCCGGATTTTTATGACGCACGTGCACGAGGAGATGAATGCGCTGCTGGATGAGAGGACGATCGAGGACCTGGCGAAGATGGATGTGGGGGAGGCGCTGGCGTTTGAGATCTAAGGGGGGATGGGACTCATGGGAGAGCGCGGGTGAAAGTGAAGGAGCAGGTGCAGGTGGCGGGAGAGGACCACGGAGCGTTGACTGGGAACGAGGAGGAATTTTTAACGCAGAGACGCAGAGGCGCGGAGGGAGAGGGAGAGAGGTTCAGGTGTAAGTTCAAGTGGGCGGAGTTGCGGGTGGGCGGATTACCAACAAATTTGCGGGGATGGTGTTTTCGAGCCATTCCATCCTGGCGGGGAAGGCGGAGTGGCCGGAGGCGGGTTCGCTGGCGATGATCAGGAGGTCGGCGCCGATGGACTGGACGAAATCGGAGGCGGCGAAGCCGGTGGCGCCTTCGATGCAGCGGGTGATGATGGGGATGTCGTCGATCTCGAATTCCTCTACGAAGGCGTCGAGGCGGGCCTCCTCGGTGGCGACGGCGCTGGAGCCAGTGCCCTTGATGAATTCCTGGGGCTGGGCGAGGGCCTGCTGAAAGAGGGTGAAGACGCGGAGGACGTGCAGGGCCCCGGCCCCGGCACAGCGCGCGAGATCGAGGGCAGCCTGGAGGGCGTGGCGGGAGGCTGGGGTGTAATCGACGACAACCGCGAGGGTGCGGAAGGGGGTGGGTTCGCGTTCGGGATGGGCGTAGAGGAGGAGTGAACATGGGGCGTCGCGCACGAGGACGCGGGCGACCTGGCCCAGGAAGTAGCGGCCCTGGCTGTCGCGTTCCATGGCGCCGGCGAGAAGGAGGCCGGTGCCGGTATCGTTGATGGCCTGGATGATGGCGGCGGAGGGTTGGCTGGCCTGGCGCCAATGGATGGGTGCGGAGAAACCCATCTCGGCAAAGGCGTGGTCAAAGCGTTCACGGCTCTCGGCATCTTCTTCGCCGGCGTGGATGATCTCGATGGGACAACCGAGGAGTGCGGAAACAGCCCTGGCCTCCGCGAGCAATGGGAGAAAGCGCGGGGAAAAGGTGGAGGCGACAGCTACTTTGCCGAAGAGGTCCATGGGATTGATCATTGATGATCGAAGATGGATGGATGAAGAAGCGGCAATTTCGTGCGGGAGGGGGCGATTTTTCTCGATAGGGATCGGGCGGCGGGATGGCGAATGAACGCTATTTTCTTTAACCGCAGATTTTCGCAGATTTTTTTTCGATTAACCCGGGAACGTTTCATCCTCCTTCTGAGGCTATGCGGATCCGGGGAATATGTCCGGGCCGCACTGCGACCCGTGCCGGGTTCGTGCCAGTTTTGGATGGGTTATCGGGGGCGTTTCCGGCTGAGGCGGCTTGATCTCCGCTCTTTGAAAAGGTCCGGGTCGAAGAATACGGTCAAGAGATGCGGGTTATGCGCGACCGGTGCCCCAGCGGCGGTGGAGGAAGCGCTCCCACGGGGAGAAGAGGATTTTGTCGGCAAGGAGACCGATGACGATGATGACGATCATGATGCCAATGACCTGATCCATGGCACTGAGTGCCCGGCCATTATCGAGGAGCTGGCCGAGGCCGAAGCCGGTGAGAATGGTGACGTAGATCTCGGCGGCCATGAGGGAGCGCCATGCGAAGGCCCAGCCTTGTTTCATGCCGCTGACGATGAAGGGGAGAGAGGCCGGGAGCATGACAAAAAGGAGCGTGTAGATGGGCTTGGCGCCCATGGTGCGGGCGGCACGGGAGAAAATGGGGGGGACGTTGCGGACGCCGTTATCGGTGGCGATGACCATGGACCAGAGGGAACCCATGACAACGACGAAGAGCATTGCGGATTCGGTCTGGCCAAACCAGAGGAGGGTGAGGGGTACCCAGCAGACGCTGGGGAGTGTCTGAAGGCCGAGGGCGAGGACACCGATGGTGTCCGAGAAGACCCGGAAACGGGCGGTGAGCAGGCCCATGGGAATGCCGAGTACGATGCCGATGCCATAGCCGATGAGGAGGCGGCGCATGGTGACGGCTGCGGCGCTGAGGAGGGTGCCATCCTTGACCGCGCCGACGAGGTAATCCCAGACGGCCGAGGGATCGGGGAGAAGGATGGAACTCCAAGTGCCGCGCTGGACGAGCCAATGCCAGAGGAGAATGAGCGCAGCAAAAAAGGCGACGCAGGTGAGGGCGCGGCGGAACGCGACGAGGAAGTTGTTCACTCGGCGACCTCCTCGCCGGTGCCGTAGCCCTTTAGGGCCCGGGTGATCTCCGTGGAGTACTCGGCGAGCTCGACGGAATTGATGTCGCGCGGGCGATCGAGCTCGATTTTGAATTCCTCGCGGATGCGTCCCGGATGAGGCGAGAAGAGGACGACGCGATTGCCGAGGCAGGCGGCCTCGCGGACGTTGTGGGTGACGAAGACGATGGTTTTCTTGCGGGCCTGCCAGATGGTTTGGATATCGCCGTAGAGCTGCTCGCGGGTGAGAGCGTCAAGTGCGGCGAACGGCTCGTCCATGAGGAGGACGCGGGGATTTGGGGCAAGGGCGCGCGCGAGGGCGACGCGCTGTTTCATGCCGCCGGAAAGCTCGTGGATATTCGAGGAGGCGAAGCGCTCGAGGCCGACGAGCTTGATGTAGAAGCGGGCGACATCGCGGCGCTCGGCGTTGTTGAGGTTTGGCTTCAGCTTGAGGCCGAACATGACATTGCCGGTGACATCGAGCCACGGGAAGAGGGCGTGCTCCTGGAACATGACCATGCGGTCGCGGCCGGGCTCGCTGATGGGCTTGCCATCCGCGAGGATCTGGCCGGAATCGGGCTGCTCAAGGCCGGCGATGATATTGAGCAAGGTGGATTTGCCGCAGCCGCTGGCGCCGACCAGGCAGACGAACTCGGCTTCGGCGATATTGAGGGAGACGTCATCGAGTGCCTTGACCACGCCGCGGCCGGTGCGGAACTCCTTCGAGACATGGTCGACGACCAGCTTCGAAGGCGTGATGGGTTGCAACTCTTCGACCAGCGTCATATGGGGTGAGGTTTGGGGCGGCACGGGGCGGGCGGAGGTACTAACGCAGAGACGCAGAGGCGCAAAGGAGGAGGGAATGGAGCAAACTGTTCAAGTGAAAGTGAAAGTGTAGGTGCAAGTGACCGTGGCCGGGCGCGAGCTTATTTGAGAGCCGCCATTCCAGATTGGCCCGCTACGGGTTCACGATGAGCTGGGAGAGGTCCGGGACCTGGTGGAGGAAGCCGGCGGCCTTGGCATTGGAGACAAATTGCTCAAGCGCGGGAAGGGAAACGGTGTCGGTAGTGATGATCGTTTTCCATGCGTGGGCGATGAGGGCCGCAGAGATTTTCCCCTTGGTCTCGGCGTCGAGTTCGGATTGGACCAGTTTTTGGGCTTCGTCGGGGTTATGCTGGATCCAAGCAGTGAGATCGTGCTCGGCGGCGACGAATTTTTCGACGATGTCGCCGTGGTCGGAGAGGAACTTGGTGCTGGTGACGAGGACGGTGATGGTATCGGTACCGTTGACGAGAGGGACGCCGCCGCCTTCAAGCTCGAGTCGGGATACCCAGGGCTCGACGGTCCATGCGGCGTCGATTTTCTTGAGCTTGAAAAGGGCGAGTTGGTCGGGGTTCTCGGTGGGGATGACCTGGGCGTCGCCGCCATTCTGGGTGACGGAGAGGCCGCCGGCGGTGAGCCATTCGCGGCATGAGATGTCCTGGGTATTGCCAAGCTGCGGGGTGGCGATTTTTTTACCCTTGAAGTCGGCCTGGGTCTTGAGATTTTGATCGGGTTGTACGACGAGGGCGCTGCCTCCATCGGCTGCGCCTGAGACGATGCGGATCTCCTTGCCACCGGAGCGGGCATAGGCATTGATCGCCGGACTGGGCCCGACGAAGGTCATATCGATGGAGCCGGCGAGGATGCCCTCGGTGGCGCTGGGGCCGGCGTTATAGGAATACCATTGGATGGTGACATTCGGCCCGAGACGCTGCTCGAACCAGCCCTTTCCCTGGCGGGTTAGGGCATTCGCCACGAGCGCCTGGACGTGGGTGATATTCGGGAAATGGCCGATGCGCAGGACGAGATTGGCGGGAGCGGCGCCTGTCTGGGGCTGCTGGTTGCAGCCGGTGAGGCCGAAGGCGGAAGCGGCAAGGAGTGAGAGGATGTAAAGGGGGCGTTTCATCGTTGTTTCTTCGGCTTTGCGGGGACCTGGATGATGGCTTTGCGCGGCCTGCCAGGCTTGCGGGTGGGCGCCGTTGTGGCCATGGGGACGGGGATGTGGATGACGCCCAGGAAGGGAAGCGGGACTCGATCGCGGCGCATCTTGCGCAGGGTGACCTCGACGGTGTCCGCGAGGGTGTAGCGGTCGAGGATATTGGCAATGGAGTTGCGGACATCCAGCATGAGCATGTGGAGGCCGCAATGCTCCTCGTCCGGGCAGGTGCAGGGCTCGTAAGCGGTCTGGCTGACGCATGCGATGGGAGCGAGGGGTCCATCGATGAGGCGGATCACGCTGCCGAAGCGAATGCGGTCGGCCTGCATCTTGAGGTAATAACCGCCATATTTGCCGCGTTTGCTATCGACGTAGCCGGCCTCCTTGAGCTGCGTGAGGATCTGCTCGAGAAATTTAACGGGTAGACGCTCCTGCGAGGCAAGTTCCCCGATTTGGACGAGGTCGCGGCCGAGTTCTTTTGCGATGCCGATATCGATGAGTGCACGCAGGGCGTATTCGCCGCGTTTGGAGATTTTCATTTTATACCCTAGGGGATTGGTAAGGTAGCGGGAGAATTGCTAATTGATAATCTGAAATTGATGATTTTTAGGTTCGCAGGCCCCGATCTGCGGAAGAGGTGCGGAGGAAATGGGATTTATGGGCCGATGGGACTTATTAAATATCAGCGGCGTAGGAGATAAATTGACGGTACTGGGTCAGGATGGAGCGGAGGGCGAGAACGAAGGCCTGGCGCTGGAGGTCCAGAGGGGCATGCTGGGGGGTCTCGATGACCATCTCGAAGGGCTCCGGCCATGAGCCGGGTGGCGTGGAGAGGATGCCGCCGTAGCCGGAATGGATGATGCCCTCGACAGCGTGAAAGCCATCGATGAGGGCGCGCTTGTTGCGTGGGAGTGCCGCCTCGGCCGCAGCGAGTGCGGGCTCCATGAGGTGCTTGGTAAGGGTGTGGCCGCGGACGAAGCCGTACATGCCATCGCTGGTGTCATCGGAGTGGAGGGAGATGATGCCGTTAAAGGCCTGGCGGCGGAGCTCCGTCTCGAGAAGCTGGATCTCGGGCTCGCGGCAATCCGCCCAGAAATGGCGATTGAGATCGAGGCCGCAACGGGCGTGTCGGTGGCCATCGATATAGCCTGAGGGATTGCAAAGGGGATAGATCCAGAGCTGGAACTCCTTGCCGAACTCCGGGTCGGCATCGAGGGCGCGGACAAAGTCGATGAGGCCGAGGATGCCGGCAGGTTCATCGCCGTGAATGCCGGCGAAGATGCCGACCTTGATGCGGGACTTGACGACCTGGGTGCGCTGGAAGACGAAACGGGGAAGCCAGAAGCGATCCTCGCCCGAGCGCCAGAAGCCAAGGGAATCGGCCCGGAGGGTATCGGAGGCGCCGACCTGGAGAAAAAGCGGGAGAAGGATTTCTTTGATCGACGCGGGCACGGGGGGAGAAGGCTGAAGGGAAGAATGCCCCGCGGCAAAGGCACCTATTTCCATTTGGCCTTCAACCATCAACCAACATCGATGCCTAGAACTTGAGGTTCAGGTCTACCTGGAGGACGTCGGTCA
>Ga0302319_10020730_pt1 | contig 11862 bp, 11 predicted proteins | sample Bog_T0_2_FD_203319 | JGI IMG/M metagenome (GOLD analysis project Ga0302319, IMG submission 203319) | Peat permafrost microbial communities from Stordalen Mire near Abisko, Sweden - Bog_T0_2 | ecosystem: Environmental > Terrestrial > Soil > Wetlands > Peat | place: Sweden: Abisko, Stordalen Mire...
TCGGCCTGAGCAAGAACACCGTGGCGGGGATCGTCAAACGGGCTCGGTCAGCTTCAGCCAGACCATGATCGATCCCGTGTTCACGGTCAGTTCGGCTTAGCGTGAATCCAGGACCGTTCTATGGCGTGACCCCCATACGGATTGCCGTCCCGCCGCGTCGTCGGATCGGCCAGCAGCCGCTCGCCGCTCTCGCCGTAACCGACCAGGCAGGGCGCGAGCGCCACCTGCAGGTCCAGCAGGTCGCCGGCAAGGCCACGCTGCAATACGAAGCGGGTATACGCCATCGTCTCCAGCGCTTCCGGCGCCGCGGCCATCTGCTCCTCGTTCAGCCCCCAGCCGGCGCAATACGCGACGTGCAGCGGCATCTCGACATCGACGATGGCGGCGATTGCCGCCGCGGCGGCGCGGATATCGGCAAGCTGCGTCGCCTTGAAGCCGGCAAGCGCGTGCGCGCGGGCGAACTGGATCAGGAACAGGTAATCCTGGACAAGGAAATGCCGGAACGCGGCGTGTGGCAGCGTGCCCCGTCCGAGCGCCCGAACGAAGTCATGCGCGACATAGCCGTCCCACACCGCCCCCGTGTCGCGCCGCAGACGGCCGAACAGGCCCTGGTCGAGAGGGAGGCAGTCGGTCATGCCTTATTCACACCCTGACTGTCGACCCGGCCATCCCATCGGGTGCCGTGGAGGCAAGGGCGAGCAGGCTCAATTTGTCGAAATCACGGCTCGGCCGGCTGGCGACGATGCGGCCGGCACGCATGCAGACGATGCGGTCGGCGACATCCAACAATTCCTCCAGGTCGGCCGAGGTGACGCAGATCGCGAGGCCGCTATCGGCGAGTTCGCGCACCAGACGGTGGATCGCGGCCTTTGCCTTCACATCCACGCCCCGGGTGAAATCGTTGAGCAGCAGGATGCGCGGGTGGGATTCCAGCGCCCGGCCCAGCAACACGCGTTGCTGGTTGCCGCCGGACAGCCGGCCGACCACCTCGCGCAGCGCGTCGGCCCGCACGCCGACTTCGGCCATCCTTGCGGCGGCGACCCGGTCCAGCGCGTCGCGGCGCAGCCAGCGCAGCGCCGGCGTGCGCGTCACCAGCGCGGCCCCGATATTGCCGCCGGCATCGCGTTCCAGCCACAACCCATCCTTCTTGCGGTCGGGCGGCATATAGACCACGCCCGCGCGAATCGCCTCGCTGGGATGGCGGAACGCAACCGGCCGGCCGGCCAGCTCGATCCGACCCGTCACCGGTATGATGCCGCCCAGCATCTGCATCGCGGTCGCGACACCCGAGCCTTCGAGGCCCGCGAGCCCGACCACCTCGCCGGCGCCGAGCGACAGGTCCAAGCCCGGCAGGCCGGCCGCCGCTCCGTTGATTGACATCGCCACCGTGCCGTGCCCGACGCGGCCCGGCGGTCGCGGCTGCTCGTCGGCGAGTTGCCCCACCATTGCGCGGGTGATGATCGGGATATCGGCGTCCGCCGTGCGCCAGCGGCCTTCCACCCGCCCATCGCGCAGCACGGTCAAACGGTCAGTGATCGCGAACACTTCGTCGAGCCGGTGCGACACGAAGATCACCGCCGCCTCGCGCGCGACGATCGCGCGGATCGCGTCGAACAGGCCGCGCGCCTCGGGCTGCGACAAGGCCGACGTCGGCTCGTCGAGCACCAACACGGTGCCACCCCGGCACAGCGCCCGCGCGATCTCGACCAGTTGCCGGTGCGACAGCGGCAGGTCGCCAAGGCGGCTGCGCAGATCGACCTTGGAGCCAAGCCGGTGCAAGGCGGCCTCGACGCGGCGGCGCCGCCCGCCCCGACCGACCAGCCGGAACGGGGCCGCCGGCAGCACGCTCGCGAACACGTTCTCCTCGACCGTGCGGTCGGGGAACAGCATCAATTCCTGGTGCACCACCGCAAGCCCGGCACGACGCGCCTCCGCGAGCGAGCCGAGCGGCACCGGCCGCCCGGCCACGCTCAGCCGGCCACTGTCGGGACGCACCGCGCCCGACAGCACGCCGATCAAGGTGGATTTCCCAGCCCCGTTGGCGCCGAGCAAGCCATGCACCTCGCCCGCCGCGACCGTCAGCGACACGTCGTCGAGGGCCCGCATGGCCCCGAAGCTTTTGCTGACGCCCTCGGCGTTCAGCAGCATCGTGCCGGCCGCGCCGTTCATCCGCGAAAGCGGGCCTCACGCACCAGGAACTGGTCCACGTTCTCCTTGGTGACGATTTCGTTTGCCAGATAGTAGTTGCCGCCGGGCAACTCCAGCTTCGGCGCCCCGAGCACCACGCGTTGATAGGCGTACATGATCGGCAGATAGCCCTGGAGATAAGGCTGCTGGCCGACGGTCGCGTCGATATACCCGTCGCGGATCAGTTCCAGCGTCTGGTACAGCAGATCAGTGCCGATGATCGGCAGCTTATGGCCCTGCTGCTTGCGCACCAGCCCGGCCGCTGCCGTGTCCGGCCCGCACAGCGGCATCACCGCCGCAAGATCCGGATGGGCGCGCAGGATGTCCTTCATGGTGCCGAGTTCGCTCGCCATGTCGGCGGGGTTGGTGTTGTAGACACCAACGTCGGTCATGCCGCCGGCGGTGACACCCTTGCGGGCACCCTCGATGCGCTGATCCAGTGCCAGCGACCCCGGCGCGCAATTGGTCAACGCCACCTTGCCCTTGCCGCCGGCGAGCTTGGCCAGCATCTGCCCCTGCACCACCGCCGCGCCCACCAGATCCTGGCCGAAATACAATTCGCGGCCGCTATTGGGCGTGTCGTTGTTGGAGGTGAGGATCAGCACGCCGGCCGCCATCGCCTTCTTGATCGGCGCGATCCAGGCATCGGGTTCGAACGAGATCACCACGATCGACTCGTAGCCGCTGTTCACCAGTTGCTGGAACTGCGCGATCTGGTTGACCGTGTTGCCGTCGGGCACGCCGGTCCACAGCATCTCGATGCCGAGTTGCGCGCCGGCGTCCTCGGCGCCCGCCTTGGTCGGCGCGAAATACGGGTTGGTGGTGCCGGCGCAGGACACCGCGATCTTGATCGGCTTCTTGTAGTAGCTGGCCACCCAGTCCTTGGCGGTCGTGCTTTGCGCCACCGCCGGCCGTGCCGCCAGCGCGGCCACGCCGGCCGCCCAGGCCAGCCCGACCAGCCTGCCGAAGCGGCGCCGGTCGAATTCGTTCCCCGATGTGTCAGTCATGGTGTTTCTCCCCGTGATGTCGTGGCGCTTCCGCTCAGCCGTCCGGGCCGCGCCTGCCCTTGGTGATCCAGGTCAGCGTCATCGCCGCGATCAGCACCAGTCCCGACACGCCCTGCGTCCAGTTGGGCGAGATGCCCCACAGCACGATCAGGTTCTGGAAGATGCCGATCACGCACAGGCCCAGCAGCACGCCGATGATGGAGCCGCGCCCGCCGGTCAGCTTGACGCCGCCGATAATGGTCGCGGCCAGCACGCTGAGTTCGTAGCCGGTGCCGGCGGTCGGACCCGCGGTGTCGAGATAGGCCACCGCGCACACACCGGACAGCCCCGCGACCAGCCCGGAAAACGCCAGCAGCAGCACGCGCGTGCGCTCGACGTGAAAGCCGATCAGGTGGGCGGCCAGCGGATTGCTGCCGATGGCAAGCAGCCGGAAACCGGAGGAGGTCCAGCGCAACACGATCTCGGCGATGGCGGCCACGATCAGCAACAGGATGGTGATGTACGAGACCTGGCCGATCGCGCCCTGGCCGAACCAGTCGAAGAACGCCGCGTTCTGCGGCAGCCCGCCGACCGGCGAGCCATTGGCCAGCGCCAGCGCCAAGGCCCGGTAGATGCCGAGCGTGGCCAGCGTGATGACCACGACCGGCACCTTGATCATCTGCGCGACGATGCCGTTGACGAAGCCGCAGGCCAGGCCAACCAGCAATCCCGCCGCCACCGCCACGGCCAGCGGCTGGCCGGCCTTCAGCACCAGTGCGGTCGCGACGGCGGCCAGCCCGAACACCGATCCCACCGATATGTCGATTTCGCCGGCCATCAGCGTCAGCCCGACACCAATGCTCAGGAAGCCGAGAAAGGTGATGTTCTGCAGAATGCCGGTCAGATTCGCGACGGTGACGAAATACGGGCTGCTCGCGGCGCCCACGACGAAGAACAGCACCGCCGCAAGCAGGATGCCCAACTCGTCGAACGCCAGCACGCGGCGCAGGCCGCCGCGCCGGGGCCGCGCGACATCGGCGGCGCCAGCGGTCATGCCGTGCAGGACTTGGCGTAGGCGGCGATGGCCGCCGGCGTCAGCGTGCATCCCGCACCCGGCATCTGCGGCCGCACGTAGCAGCCGGCCTCCACGCGGATCGGCTCGGCGAAGCACTCCTTGATCCAGGGGATGTATTCCAACATCGACGTGGCCGGGTGCCAGTACGACAGATGCACATGCACTTGCCCCATGTCGCCGACATGCGCCACCACCGGCAGCCGGTGTGCATGGGCGGTGTGGGCGACCTGGATATACTCGGTGATGCCGCCCAGCCGCGTCACGTCGGGCTGCACGTACTGCACCGCCCCCGCGTCGATGAAGCCGCTGAACGCGTCGGCCGAATAAAGCTGCTCGCCGAGCGCGATGGGGATGGCGGTCGAACGCGCGAGCGCCGCGTGCGAGGCGATATCGTCGTACCACATCGGCTCCTCGAACCAGAACAGGTCGAGCGAGTGCGCGCGGGCGCAGAACCGCTGGCAGGTCGGCAGGTCCCATTTGCCGTTGGCGTCGATGGCGATGGTCACGCTGTCGCCCACCGCCTGGCGTACCGCCGCGATGCGCGCGATGTCGCGCATCGGGTCGGCGTGGCCCACTTTCAGCTTGAGGCGGCGAAAGCCGTCATGTTCGATCGCGCGCAGGCTGTTCGCCACCAGCACGTCCTGGGGGATCGAGAGCCAGCCGATATCCGTGTTGTAAGCTTCCAAGTGTTGCTTGGTCGCACCGCCCAGAAGCTGCCACAGCGGCAGCCCGGCCGCCTTGGCGCGCAAATCCCATAGCGCGATGTCCACCGCCGCCAGCGCAATCTGCGTGATGCCGGCACGCCCGACCCATTGCAGCGCCGGGTTGCGGGCGAGTTTCAGCCAGAGCCGGTCGCCGTCCCGTGCATCCTCGCCGACCAGCAGCGGCGCGTAGCAATCGGCGATACAGGAGGTGACGAGGCGGTCGGACGGCAGATGCGCATGCGTGCCGGTGAAGCCGAAGCCTTCCCGCCCGTCCTCGGTGACGATCCTGGTGCCGACCACGCCCCAGTGGCTGATGGTGTGGGTGGAATCGGAAATGGACTCCGATGTCACCGGCACATGCAGGATGAAGGGCTCGACCGATCGGATCCGCATGGCGAATTTCGTCCGCTCCGACGGTTGGGGCCGGCCGGCAAAGGCCCAATGGTCCAGCCAATTGACTCCTACGCAGCGCCCGTGGTGCTGTCAACGCCCTCGGCGCGGCGGCGCACGATCCGGGAGTCCGATGACCCAGCCTGAACATCCGCGCGCCGCGCCGCCGCCATGGTCGTCGGACCTCCGCCTGCCGCCGATCGAGCCGTTGCGACTGTACCGGCAGATCGCGACGCTCATCGGCGAGCGCATCGACGACGGGGGCTTTCCGGTGGGGTCGCTGCTGCCAGCCGAGCGTGATCTGGCGCGCCAACTCGGGGTCAGCCGCACCTCGGTGCGCGAGGCACTGATCGCGCTGGAGGTGGCCGGCAAGGTCTCCATCCGCGTCGGGCAAGGCGTGCGGATCCTGGCGGCACCACCGCGCATTGGCGCGGGCGGCGATGCGGGGGACACCGAAATTGGGCCGCTGCAACTGATGGAAGCGCGGCGTCATGTGGAGCTAAAGACGGCCGACCTTGCCGCCTGCCATCGCCAACCAGACAATCTGCATCGCCTGGAAAGGGCCATTGACGTGCAGGCAGGCGTCAGGTCGGTGGCTGATCCCGACTATCGCGGCGGCGACCGAGCCTTCCATGTCGAAATTGCCAGGGCAAGCGGCAATGCGGCCTACGCGCTGGTGATTGCCAATTTGTGGGACCACTGCTTCAGGCCGATGTTTGCGACGTTCGAGGAATTGCTGACCGGGCCGGATCGTCCGGCGCAGACCGTGGCCGAGCATCGGGCCATTCTGGCAGCAATCGTCGCGGGTGATCGGGCGGCGGCGCGCAGAGCGATGAAGCTGCACCTCAACGCGGTGATCCGTGCCTTCTCGCAAGTCCTGGGGGCGCGGTGATGTGCGTGTGCCGGCCCTGCAAGCGACGGGAGTGTCATTTCTAAATTGCGCGGCGGGTGACGTTTCAATCTTGCGCCGACAGCGATTGTAGGCGCGAAGCTAAAATGTCCCTCGTCCGCAAAGTAGAAATGTCAGCCTCCCTTGGTTGCGGCGTGGCCAGGAGGGCTGGTTTTGGGCCGGTGATGATGAGCGAGCGCGTCAGCTCTCGTCGGCCTCGCGGCCGTACAGCAACAGCAGCGCCAGGATGATCACGCCATAGGTGATGCTGCGGCCGTATTCCGGCATATTGAGCGCCATCAGCACGCTGACCAGCGTGACCAGCGTGATCGCGCCGGCCACCGCGCCGACATAGTGGCCGCGCCCGCCGGCGATGTAGACGCCGCCGATCACCACCGCCGCGATCGACTGGAACAGGTACGGGTCGCCCAGCCCCAATGACGCCTGCGAGCCGAAGCCCAGCAGCATGATGCCAGCCAGCGACGCGAACAGCCCGCTGAGCACGTACAGAATGACCGTCGTGCGCGTCACGTTGACGCCGGCGAGGAAGCTGGCGCGCGCGTTGTTGCCGATCGCGTAGGCGCTGCGGCCGAAGCCGGTCCAGCTCAGCACGAACGAGGCGACCACGATGACCGCGAGCCACAGGAACAGGATGGCGGGAATGCCCAGCAGCGTGCCGCGCGCGGCCGCCTGCAACAGCGGCGGCGCGTAGGCGGCGCAGGACGGGCAGGTGAGGCCGCCGCTCAGGCCCAGCGTCAGCCCTTCCAGCACGCCGTTCATCGCCAGCGTCATCACCACCGCCGGCACGCCGAACACCGCGATGCCGACGCCGTTGCACAGCCCGACCAGCGCCCCCACGCCCAAGGTCAGCAGCAGCGCCCAGGGCAGCCGCGCATTGCTGCTGGCCGCACTGCTCATCATCAGGATCGCCGCCCCGTTCAGCGTCCACGGCACCGACAGATCGACGCCGCCGATCAGGATCACGAAGGTCTGCCCGGCCGCCACCAGACCCACGAAGCAGGCGATCGACAGGATCGCGCCGATGCTGTTGAGGCTGGCGAAGCCGGGCCGCACCAGCCCGCCGATCACGAACAGCAGGATGGCGGCGGCCACCGCGAACAGGATGCGCCGCTGGTCGCGCGACACCAGCGCCGTGACGCCGCGAGAATGGGCCATCTACGCTCCCCGCCGCATGAAGCGGCTGATGCCGCCGGTCAGCAGCACCGCGATGACCAGGAACAGGCCCTCGAAGAAGCTCTGGTACAGCGGGTCGATCTGCGAGAAGAACAGGATGTTGACGATCATCGCGCTGACCAGCGCGCCGAACACCGCCCCCACCGGCGAGCCGCGGCCGCCGAACAGGTTCACCCCGCCCAGCACCACGGCGACGATCGAGCGCAGCGTGTAGCCGTTGCCAGTGGTGGCGTCGCCGGCCGTGGACGTGGCCGCCATGAACAGCCCGGCGGTGGCGGCGAACACCCCGCTCAGCACATAGGCGGCGATCTGGGTGCGCCGCACCGCCACCCCGTTGGCCTGCGCCGCCGAGGCGTCATTGCCGACCGCGTACAGGCCGACGCCGAGCGCGGTGCGGCGGAAACACGCCCAGAACGCCACGATCAGCAGCAGGTAGACCAGCGAGACCGGGCCGCGCGTGTTGGCCAGCACCGCCGTGTACGCCGCCGGCACCTCGCCGCCCGGTTCCGGCAGCACCCGGATCGCGATGCCCTGGTAGATCGACAGCGTCGCCAGCGTGACGATGATCGGCTGCAGCCGGCCATAGGCGATCAGCACCCCGTTCAGCAGCCCGCACAGCGCGCCGACCGCCAGCACCAGCAGCGAGCCGGCGAGCATGCCGGCGGCGCTGTCGCCGAGGCTGATGGCGGCGAGGCCGTTGGTCAGGTCGATCACGCCGCCGACCGACAGGTCGATGCCGCGGGTCAGCACCACGATCGATTGTGCGACGCCCGCGAGCACCAGCGGCATGGTGTTGTTCAGCGTCGTGGTCAGCTCGAAGCCGCCGGGGAAGCGCCGCTGCGCCAGGTAGTAGATGGTGCAGTAGACCACGATGCTGAGCGCCAGCAGCCCCGCCGCCAGCGCCAGCCCGGCGTTCTGGCCCAGCAGATGGCTCCAGCGCGGCCGCCGCGCCGCCCCGGCGGTGGTGGCGCTCATGGCACGGCGACCTTGATCAGGGCTTCCGATTCGGCGGTGTCGCGCACCGCCGCCGCCACGATCGCCTCGGCGGTGATGCCGGGCGCCGCCATCTCGGCGGCAATGCGGCCTTCGCGCATCACCAGCACGCGGTGCGACAGATGCGCCAGCTCCTCGGCATCGCTGGAATACAGCAGGATCGCGTGGCCGCTGGCGGCGAGCTGCATCACCAGCTCGTACAGCTCGTGCTTGGTGGCCACGTCCACGCCACGGGTCACGTCGTACAGCAGCAGCACCCGCGGTTCGGCCAGCAGCCAGCGGCCGATCAGCACCTTCTGCTGATTGCCGCCGGACAGCGCGCCCACCGGCGCGCTGAGGCCGGGCATGCGCACCCGCAGCCGCGCGGCCATGTCCTGCGCCAGCCGGCGCTCCCGCGGCTTGCGCAGCACGCCGAAGCGGGTGATCCGCCGCAGGATCGACAGCGTCAGGTTGTCGCGGATGCTCATCGCCAGCAGCAGGCCCTCGGTCTTGCGATCCTCCGGCACCAAGGCGAGGCCGACGCCGCGGCGCATCGCGTCGCGCGGGCTGTGCAGCCGCACCGTCTGGCCGTGCGCCAGCAGCGTGCCGGCGGTCATCCGCTGCGCGCCGAACAGCAGCAGGAACAGCTCGCGATGGCCGTGCCCGGCCAGGCCGCCGACGCCGAGCACCTCGCCCGCGTGCAGCGTGAACGACACGCCGCCGACGCCGCGCCCGGCCACCGCGCGCGCCTCCAGCGCCGGCAGCGGCGCCGGCAGCTTCGGCAGCGTCGGATACAGCGCCTCCACCCGCCGCCCGGTCATCAGCACCACCGCGTCGGACTGGTCGATCTCGCGGAACGTGCCGACATGCCTGCCGCCGCGAAACACCGTGATGCGGTCGGCGATGTCGCGAATTTCGTTCCAGCGGTGCGAGGTGAAGATGACGCAGGTGCCGTGCCCGCGCAGCCGCCGGATCTGGCCGAACAGCCACACCACCTCGCGCTCCACCAGCGACGAGGTAGGTTCGTCCAGCAGCAGCACCTCGGGGTCGTGGCTGATCGCGCGCACGATCTCGACGATTTGCCGTGCGGCGAGCGACAAATCCTCGATCAGCGCCAGCGGGTCGATGTGCGCGATGCCGAAGCCGGCGAGGAGTTCCTCGGCGCGCCGTTCGGTGCGCCGGCGGTCGATCAATCCCATTCGGCCGCGCGGCTCGCGCCGGATCAGCAGGTTCTCGGCCACCGACAGCCACGGCAGCAGCGTCAGCTCCTGGAACACCGTCCAGATGCCGAGCCGGTGGGCGTCCGGCGGCGCGGCCAGCGTGACCGGGTTGCCGTTGACGCGGATGGTTCCGGCATCCGGCCGCAGCCGGCCGCCGAGCGCCTTGATCAGCGTGCTCTTGCCGGCGCCGTTCTCGCCGACCAGCGCATGCACCTCGCCCAGCGAGGCGGACAGGGAGGCGTCGTCCAGCGCGCGCACGCCGCCGAAGGATTTGGAGAGGCCGCTGCAGTCCACCACGGTCGCCTTCCCGTCCGGCGCGTCCGCGCGCGGACGGCCGGGATCAGGCGGGTGCGGTGACGCCGCCCGGTCATCGCGCGGCGTCACCGCCGAGGCGTCCGTCAGGCGGCCGGCAGCCGCACGTCCAGCTTGCCGTCGCAAGGCGTGCCGTTCAGCGCCGCCTCGATGCAGATTTGCAGGATCGCCTTCGGCCCGGAATCGGTGAACAGGCAGTTCAGGCTGTCCGGCTGGTCGGGAAACACGTTGACGCCGACCTGCAGCGTGTCGTTGGTCACGATCGGCGTCGGCAGCAGGATGCTCTTGCGCGGGTATTTTCCGCGCAGCACCGCGCGCGCCAGTTCCAGCGAGACCACGGATTCGAACGGCGCGTCGTCGTACGAAATGCCGTCCACCTTCTGGCCCATGTAGCCCATCATGAACTTGCGGAAGCCGTTCTCGCCGGTGCCGGCGGTGGGCGGCAGCGGCGTGCGGTTGGCGGCGACGAAGGCTTTCAGCACGCCGTCGCAACTGCTCTGGCACCAAATGCCGTCGACCTTCGGCAAGGTCGGCAGGATCGCCGCGGTGTTGGTCTGCGAGGCGGCGGTGTCCCAGTTGCCGGTGTAGCGCGCCACCACCTTCATGCCGGGGTTCTTCGCCCACACCGAATCCGCACCCTTGTTGCGCTGCTCGTCGTCATAGGTGCCGGCGACGCCGGTCACCATGATCACGTTGCCCTGGCCGTTGAGTTTCTTGACCAGCCATTCCGCCCAGGTGACGCCGAAGCCGAACTCGTCCATCGACACCGTCAGCCCGTCCTTCATGGTCACGGTGTTGTCGAACGAGACGATGACGATGCCGCGGTCGGCGGCCTGCTGCAGAATGCCGTTCAGCCCGGTCGGCGACGCCGCGTCGATCAGGATGGCGTCCACGCCTTGCGAGATCAGGTTGGACAGTTGCTGCGACTGCTTGCTGACGTCGTTGCCCGAGTTGAACCAGCTTCCTTCCACCTCGGATTTGTACGGCTCCATCTGCAGCGCCGCCTTGAACAGGTTCTCCATCGTCAGGCGCCACTTGTTGCCGATGAAGGAGTTGGACAGCGCGATTTTCAGCTTGCGATCGGTGATCGGGGCGGCGGCGCGGGCAGTCCGGAACGGCAAGCCGACGCCGAGGCTGAGTGTGGCAAGGCCAGCACTCCCCAGTACGCGGCGGCGCGTGAGATCGTACGACATCTTGAACCTCTCCCTTGACGTTTTATCCGGCTTTGTGCCGGTCTCTTTTGTACTTGCCATCAAGCAACAGACCGTTCGCCGTTCCATCAAGCGACGGGTTGTGGGCGTCGGGCCAGCAACATACTACGCTACGGCTTGCCAGCCAGAAGGGTCAACCAACTCCGGGGCCGCGCACCCGGTCATGGGACTGCCGCATGCCGCCAGGTGGAATGCCAACGCGGGCCAGCCAGCCGCGCATAGAGCCACCAAGCTCTACCTCGCGCCGGCCGGTACGCAGGGCCTCAGTTTGCGGGTAGAGCAAGATCAGGCGGGCATGGGAGCCAAATGGCACGCCAACGAACTCGAAAATGTTGTCGCCGTCGGCGTTGATCGTTTGTCGGCGCCCCGGCTCGACCATGAGTTTGATTTTCTCCGAGACAGCGCCACGGCGCATCGTCTGCAAGTCGCTTGCGCGGCAGGGCGCATTGCGCCCACCCGGAGCAGGCAAATCCCAGGCCGTTGTCTTTGTCGGACAGGTAGGAGACGGCCGCCTCGACAACCGCACGGACAATCCCCGCTTGCAGCGCGCCTTCCCGGCCTCTCGACTCGATCAGTTCATGCACGGTGCCGATGCAGGCTACTGTTGCACAGGACGGCACTGGCGTCGCTGGGGAAAGGAGTGAGGAGATCTATTAGCTGATGTATTAGAGAGTCTAATATCAGCTTTCTCACTCGATTTCTCGGGATAAGTTGCGGGACTC
>Ga0302319_10020731_pt1 | contig 11862 bp, 9 predicted proteins | sample Bog_T0_2_FD_203319 | JGI IMG/M metagenome (GOLD analysis project Ga0302319, IMG submission 203319) | Peat permafrost microbial communities from Stordalen Mire near Abisko, Sweden - Bog_T0_2 | ecosystem: Environmental > Terrestrial > Soil > Wetlands > Peat | place: Sweden: Abisko, Stordalen Mire...
CGATCGCCATAACCAGAACCCAAAGCCCTTCATCTGGACCGCAAAGGCCAACGACATCCTGGAGAAAGTCACCCGCGCTCAGGCCTCTCTTAATAAATGCCTATCTGTGTGACGCACTACACTAGTTATGCATGGAGCAGCCATGCGGAAGATCTCTAGAGCGGTTTCGATTTAAGTGTGTACATATCCGCACGAGGCGAAGAAGTTTGTGCATTCGCTTTGGGAGACTGTGTTGAGCAGTTTTCCGATCTCCTTCCATAGCGCGTCAATGGACCGTTTGGCGGCTTTGCGGAGCAGCGCCTTGAGTTTGGAAAAGAACTTTTAAATCGGATTCAAATCTGGAGAATAGGGCGGGAGATAGAGCACCATTGCGCCGGTCGCGGTGATTGCTTGCTTGACACCGGTCACCTTGTGGCTGCTGAGGTTATCGAGGATAACGATGTCCCCTGAAGCAAGCGTCGGGCACAGGAATTTGCGCACATAGGCAAGGAACATCTCCCCGTCCATCGGCCCATCGGTGACCATCGGCGCGGTCAATCGGCGGCGTCGCAGAGCGCCCACAAAGGTCGTCGTCTTCCAATGCCCGTGCGGTGCCGATGCGATGCAACGCTTGCCCTTGGAGGCGCGTCCGTAACGCCTTGTCATGTTGGTGGTAGTCCACGTTTCATCGATGAACACTAGCTTTTCTGCGTCCATCTTCGGCAGCGCTTCGATCCACGCTCGGCGCGCCTGCTGCACGTCCTCGCGTTCTTGCTCGCTGGCGTGCAGGGTTTTTTTTGAAGGTGAGATTCCATTTGTTCAACTGATGCCACAGAGCGCCGGTCTTGATCGAAACGCCTTGCTTGGCCAGCCGCTCACACAATTCGGCCAAGCTCAGATCGGGCTCTTGTTCGATCCAGGCACAAAGCACGGATTTCAATTCAGCCACCCGCGAACGGCGATGACCGCCGATCTGAAAGCTGCTGCGTTTTCCTGTCTTCTGTTCCCGGTCGCGCACCTGATAAACCCAGAAGCGGCTGATTTCCAGACGCCGTGCAATCGCCGTCGGACCTTCTCCACGACCCAATGCCCACAACACGCGATCCCGCAAATCTTGTGAATATGAATGCATCCGTGCCGCCCCTCAATCGGCAGGATTATTGTAGCATAAATGTATATACTTAAATTAGATATGCTCTAGCGCGGACGCAGCGCCTTGATCGCCTCAGGCAACCGCTCTTCGATCAGCCGCGCGCGTTCGGCGGCGAGGCCGCCCAGATAAGTCGGCGCGGGCGTGGCCGTAAGCACCAGCAGCAGGGCGATCACCGAGAAGGCAAGCCCTGCAAAGCCGGCCGAGACCAGCATATGGTAGGTGTCGGCGATGTCCAGGCCGAAGACGTTGAAGGCGACGTGCTCCAGCGGCTTGACGTGAATGAGAACCGCTAGCGCGAAGAGGAAGAAGAAGACCGCCAGCGAGGTCAACACCGCCAGCGTTACATCCAGGCTGCGATGGAACTTCTGCCGCGCGCTGCAATGAGGACATTCGGCAAAATGCTGTTCGTAATCCTTGCTCATCTCTGGGCTGATCCCCGAGATGTCATAACGCCAGCTTGCCAAAATAGCGCCTGCGACTCTGTCGGTGCATTGAGTTCTTGCCATAATCTTATTAGACTCACTTTGCAAAGGAAGTGTAACGCCGCCTTGCTGCTTGCGCGACTCACGTGGCCCGGAAGGCTTCTATCTGAGTCTTTGAGGCACTTCCACCGTCCTTGAATCGGTGGCGCCCAATCAACTCCGCCTCGCCGCGGCAACTCTTGCATGGCATATTTCCGGCCACCTAACCTGGAACAGAGTGATGCCCTTCTCTTACCATTGTAACGTATATCACTTAAAAGTAAAGGGGAGCAAGAGCTTCATGCTGGTTTGCCAGCAGCAGCTTGTTGGCCAACAGGCTCGCTCGATGCAGCAGAGCGCGCTCGGCTGTTACCCGCGCCAGTTCAGGCAGATTATTGCTTTCAGATAGATGCGCCAGAATCACATAGGCGGCCTGACCGTCGTATCCGCTTTCAAGAAACTCCGCCGCCGCCTCGTTGGACAAATGTCCCACGCGCGAAAGAACCCGCTGCTTGACCGCCCAGGGATAAGGGCCGTCCCGCAGCATCTCAAGATCGTGGTTGGATTCGAGCAGCAGCAGATGCAAATTCTTGAGCTGCGCCTTCACATTGGGCGAAATGTAACCCAGATCGGTAGCATACCCCATCCGCACCCCTTCGGCCTGGAAGACAAAACCCACCGGGTCGGCGGCGTCGTGCGGAGTGGTGAAGGGGCTGATATTGATGTCGCCGATCTCGAAGGGCTCCCCAGCTGCAAAATACTCGACCGCCGGCAGCCAGCTCGGATCCTTGGCCCGCGTGGGCGCGGCAGCTTCGGCGGAGTCAGGCCCAGCCTCCACCGCCTCGACGAGATCGCTCTCGTCCGCCTCTCCCTCGTCGGCCGCGGCCTCGGCCTGGCGCTCAGCGGCCTGCTTGCGCGTCTGCTCCAGCCACTGAGCGTAGGTCATCTGCTTGCGCGGCGCAATCCAGCGCATCCAGGCGCGATGCGTCCCTTCGGTGAAATAAACCGGAATATTCAACTTGCGCGCGGTCACGGCCACCCCATTCACGTGGTCGGAGTGCTCGTGAGTGATGAGAATCGCGTCCAGAGTCTCCGGATCCTCGCCGGCCAGCCGCATCCGCCGGAAAATCTCCCGGCAGCTCAGCCCGCAGTCCACCAGAATGCGCGTCCTTCCTCCGGAGACAACCGTGCAGTTGCCCTTGGACCCCGACGCCAGCACCGTGAATCGCACCATGCTTTGAGGATACCGCGAAGGGCTGTGCATTGCGCAGGCGCAGCGAATCGCCGGGTTTAGAGGGCGGGACTTGACAGGCCCACGCCCCGACAAATTACTGCTCAATAACGTGGACATCACTGCCCCTGTCGTCAAGGTAATCCACGACCGAAGTTTCGTAAACGCCGCTGTATGCGGGGCATGGAGTTGAGGAAGTGGTGGAGACTCCCAGATAAACACAGACCGGGCGCGGCAGGCTGTCACCCTTGACACGCATCCCGACGAGCATATAACCGATAGTATCGTTGCCGCCAAAGGCGCTGATGATATAACCATCCCCTGCTAAGTTGGTCGCTGTCGAGGCAATAGCACTCGGAGCAACAAGGTAGGCTTGCGTCTCGTACTCGGACGTGGTGTCGCCGGTCCATCCATAAGAGATCAGGTTGGCGTTCCCGGATGCGTCAAAGGACGCGGCTGTGATTACGCGGCTTGCAGCGCCATCCGCGGCGGCCGTAGCCTGAAGCTGCGCGGGGGGAATGACCTCCAGTCTGTAGTCGAAACCGCCTGGAGGTTCGGTTGCTACCACCGAGATGCCATAGGCTCCAGTGACTACATAACCTCCAGTGTCTACAAAGACTCCTGGCTCCATATCTAAAGATGTGATTACATTGTTGGGCGAATCAATCGGTTCCATCCTGGTTGCGCCAAAATACCACACTTTTTGCATATCGGAAGCGAAGGTCGAATAATCCCCTGCGGTGTAGTACATATCAAGTCCGGTCATAGGTGAAGGCAGGCTATCGGAAAAATAAAGCCAAGCGCAGGTTGTTGACGAACAAGCGTCTGTCGATCCGAGCGAAAGCGGAGTTCCTATGGCGTTGCCAATCACTTTTGTCTCCGACTGTCCTTCATCTGCGAAGATTGAGCCGGGACCACCATCATATTCACCTTGAGTAAGCCCGGGGAGTGTTACCTGCTGGAAGAGTAGGTAACGCAAATCGCCGGGCTTGGGCGAGCGCGGGCCAGCGATGAGCGTAGCGGTGTTGCTGGCAACATAGCTGGATAAGTTGCTGACGACAACCTGATAGGAACCTATCAATGTCGAGCCAACTCCACCGAACGCAACGGTGGGTGTAGTGTAAGTGGCATCGTTCGCTCCGAGGATAGCTACGCCATTCTCGCTCCACTGATAACTTAGCGGCGCGGTTCCCGTCGCAGTCACGGAAAAAGTTGCTGCTTCGCCAATAGGCACAACCTGGCTTAACGGCTGCGCGGTGATGGCAACATCCTGAATGGGAGGAGTTATTGTCGTGATAGCTGAATTTGTTCCGCAGCCGCTCATGAACAGTGTGATACATAAAATCAGAGAGTAATACAAAAAAACACTTTGAGCGTATCTTCCTGAAGATATGTATTTTTCCGTGAGCCTATCGAGTAGAGCTTTTTTCATTGTATTTCTCCTTGGTGACTCAAGGTTATTTCTCCGTTTGGATTATTCTTGATCGAATAATCCAAACGGAGATTGAATGATTTCAATACATCAAATGTACAGAAGGTGTTCTCCATACCTGGGTGTAAGTGAGTTTATGGACAGTCCGTATTGCCCGTAGGTTGTTGGAAGACAAACGTGTGATAAACTGTGTCTTCATATACACTCACTTCTTCATAACAGCCATACGTAGAAGAGCTTAGAGAGACAGCCATTGAGTTTGAGGTTCCATTTGATGTTCCAGTACTCTGAGATTGAGCCCATGTCATCGTGTTTGATACCCCCAAAGAAAAATGATCCGAAAACTTTGCAGTCAAAGTTGCACCCACTGAATAACTTGTAGATCCACCCAAAGTTTGAGAAGTGGTAGTAGAATCAGTCTGAGTGTAAGAGTTTATAATCGGATCACAATTGGGGCAACCGGAACCAGAAATTTGAACACTCATAGGTGTTGAACTCCCCTTTGAAACAGGAACCGGCACGTATCGGCAATTGTACGTTTGAGCGGGATTTGCACAATAAGAAACGCCTGAACCATCCGCTTGCAGAGGATTTGTTGTGCCTGCGTAGCTCAGGAGCGGGTCAAGGGCAAGAATCGGCGCAAAGTCAGTGGGATTGCATCCGCATTGATCTGCCTGTGTGCAACTTAAAGTTTCATATTCCGCAACAATCAGGTTTTTACAGATGGATGCCAACCCGGGATAAGGACTAGAAACAGTGGAAGGCATCAACCATCCAACTGGAATATTGGAAGAGCCTGAGGGATTAGCTTGTGTTATGCTTCCGGGGATAGCTTCCATGTCAATTGCTGGAACCTCATAAACCCAGACACTTGGTGTTTGGCCATTGGCGAGAGGCTGAGGAGCAACACTATAACTGACTGGCGTCGATCCATTTGTCATCACCGTTACTTGTGGGTTTAGCCAGATGACCAAGTCGTCAAGATTGTGATTGATTGCGTTCGGGTTGGAGGAAAGAGAACTAATTCCTAGTCCGGTCGCATCCGTTAACGACTCACCAAATGCACTTGAGTTTGATGATTGTGTCGAAAACCCGAAGGTTTGAGTACTGCTTAAACCTATATCGAAAAGCGTTCCACTCTCGGTAAAGGTGATTGAACTCGCATCCGTAAAACTGTTTCCAAGGGATGTCATTGTGCCATTCGTCGTGGATTGACCGTATGAGACCGAGCTCGCATTTCCAGGCGGCGCGTAGAGAATGGAAACCACTTGATAGGACGGCACAATAAAATTGGGCGTCAATTCCTGCACAATAGAGGCTGTTCCACTTGTCCCATTGCTCGATGGAGTGAAGCCGATTTCGTATTCGACGCCGTTACTATCGGTAAAATTACCATCAGATACTGGCTGCCCTGGCCCGGTCGGCGGACATTCATTCACAATTCCGGTCGAATACAAATACGTAGATCCATCACTACCAACAGTGGGCAGGCCAGTGGAAGTGGTATACACGAAATTGGTCTGGGTATAGGCGTAGGTTTCTCCACCGGGGCATCCATAGGTTGCTGTGAGGGTGTTTGTCCAAGAGAGAGTGCCGCCGCCGTTGACGCCGGTGTTGTAGGTTGTTGCGCGAGCAGGAAGGGCGCAGAGGGTGACGAGGAGGAGGGCAAGCAAACACGAAAGTTTGCACGATGTGGTCGTTCTTGGAGTCATTCTTAAATCTCCGATGGTACTTCGGTGAATCGTTTTACATTGGGGGAGTGCTTCATAAAGGTAAAGTCCAATGGAATTGCTACGGCCAATACTACGGAACTTGTCTGGAATGTCAACAAAATAAAGATAATTATTGTTGAGGGGCGTGGTACGCAAGTGCGAACTATGGTAATATGGGAGTCGTTTGGGACGGGTAGTACGCATCTCGATCTTGTTCAAATACTGAGCGCCCGATTGCACACCCTGAGAGACGGATTGGGGCCATCGTCTTTGAGTACAATGGATGCATGACTTCTACACACGCGGAAGACTCCCTCGACCAACTCTCCATCGACACGCTGCGGCTGCTGGCCGTAGACGCGGTGCAAAAGGCCAATAGCGGCCATCCCGGCGCGCCGCTGGGCTGTGCGCCAATCGCCTATCTGCTCTTCCACAAGTGGATGAAGCACAATCCGGCGAACGCCAAGTGGGCTGACCGTGACCGCTTTGTACTCTCCAACGGACACGCCTCCGCGCTGCTTTATGGGACGCTGCACCTGGCCGGCTACGATGTGACGCTGGACGACCTGAAGAGCTTCCGGCAATGGGGTTCGCGCACACCGGGACACCCGGAGCGCGGCGACACGGACGGCGTCGAGGTGACGACCGGGCCGCTGGGGCAGGGTCTCGCGATGGCCGTGGGCATGGCGATTGCCGAGAAGCATCTGGCCGCGGTCTACAACCGGCCGGGCTTTACCGTGGTCAACCATCACACCTATGCGCTGCTGGGCGACGGCGACCTGATGGAAGGCGTCTCGCACGAGGCCGCCTCGCTGGCGGGAACGCTGGGCCTGGGCAAGCTGATCTTTTTCTATGACGATAATTTGATCTCACTGGACGGGCCGACGAGCCTGAGTTACACCGAGGATGCGCTGGAGCGCTTCAAGGCCTATCACTGGCACGTGCAGCGCGTGGCCGACGGCAACGATCTGGCTGCGCTGGACGCGGCGATTGAAGCGGCCAAGGCCGAGACCGGCAAGCCGTCGCTCATCGCGGTGCGCACGGTGATCGGCTACGGCAGCCCCAAGGCCGGAACCAACAAGGTGCATGGCGAGCCGCTGGGCGCGGAGGCTGTGGCGGCGACCAAAAAATTCTTCGGTTTCCCGGAGGACCAGAGCTTTTATGTGCCCGACGCAGCGCTGGCCAACTGGCGCAAAGCGGTGGAGCGCGGCGCGGCGGCGGAGGCGGCGTGGAAGAAGCAGTTTGCAGGCTACGCGGAGGCCAATCCGGAGCTGGCGGCGGAGTTTGAGCGCACCCAGGCGGGCAAGCTCAAAGCCGGCTGGGAGAAGTCTCTGCCCAGCTTTGCGCCCGGCAAGCCGCAGGCCACGCGCAACGCCGGCGGAGCGGTGATGAACGCCATCGCCGAGGCTGTGCCGGAGCTGTTTGGCGGCGCGGCGGACCTGACCTCCTCGACCAAGACAATCTTCAAGCCCGGAGAGAGCTTCCATGTGGACGCGACCGCCCGCAACGTGTATTTTGGCGTGCGCGAGTTTGGCATGAGCGCGGCGGTGAACGGAATCGCGGCCCACGGCGGGCTGATTCCCTTCGGCTCAACCTTCTTTGTCTTCTCCGATTACGCCAAGCCGGCGATGCGGCTTGCGGCGCTGATGCAGACCCACTCGCTCTTTGTTTACACGCACGACTCGATTGCCGTGGGCGAGGATGGCCCGACCCACGAGCCGGTCGAGCAACTGCTCGGCCTGCGCGCGATTCCGGGGCTGACGGACTTCCGCCCCGCCGACGCCAACGAGACCGCTGCAGCTTGGCGGCTGGCGCTGGAGCGCAAGGGGCCGAGCTTCTTTGCGCTCAGCCGGCAGGACCTGCCGGTAATCGATCCGGCGGCGCATGACGTTTACGCCGGGGTGAGCAAGGGCGCGTATCTGCTGGAGGATGTCGCCAACCCGCAGATCGTGCTGATCGGCACGGGCAGCGAAGTGGGGCTTGCCGTCGAGGCGGCAAAGCTGCTGGCCGCCGAGGGAATCCGCGCGCGCGTCGTCAGCTTCCCAAGCTGGAAGCTCTTCGAGGAGCAATCGGCGGAGTATAAGTCGAGCGTGCTGCCGGCGAACTTGCCCAAACTGGCCGTCGAGGCGGGAGTTACCGTTGGCTGGTGGAAGTATGTCGGGCTGGATGGCGATGTTATAGGCGTGGATCGCTTTGGCGCCTCGGCGCCGGGGCCGCGGGTGATGACCGAGTTGGGCTTCAGCGCGGCGAACGTGGCGGCAAGGGCCAAGAAGCTGATGAAGTAAAACAGTGAACAGTGGACAGTGATCAGTTTGGGTCTTATCAGTTATCGGAATATAGCTTGCTTTTCATGGACTAACTGACCACTGTTCTCTAACCACTGTTCCCTAACTCCAAAGGAGTGCACTCGTGAAACTCGTCATCGCATCCGACCACGCGGGATTTCCTCTGAAGGAAGAGATTCGCGCATATCTAACTCAGGCTGGCCATGAAGTGGCAGACCTGGGGGCTTATAGCGCCGACTTGCCCGACGACTATCCCGACTATGCCGAGAAGCTCGCACTGGCGCTGAAGCGGGGCGATGCGCCGCGCGGAATACTTATCTGCGGATCGGGCGTGGGAGTGTGCGTAGCGGCCAACAAGATTCCCGGAATTCGCGCCGGAATGTGCCACGATACTTACTCCGCGCACCAGGGCGTGGAGCACGACAACATGAATGTCTGTGTGCTGGGCGCGCGCATCATCGGCCCGGCGCTGGCGTTTGAGGTCGTGGACAGGTTTGTAGCAGCCAGCTTTATCGCCACTGAAGAGCGATTTGTGCGCCGCTACAAGAAGGTGCTGGCCATCGAGGCGAAGTACCAGCGCACGGATGCGAAGTGAATGGCGGCGATCTTTCCCTTCGACGCAATCCTCTTCGATGTAGGCGGAGTGCTGCTGACCAACGGCTGGGACCAATGCGAGCGCGCTGCTGCCGCCGAGCACTTTCAGCTTGATTTATCGGCCCTCGAATCTCGCCATCTAGCGTGTTACAAGAAATGGGATCGGGACGAGATTTCCGCGGATGAGTATCTCGATGCGACTGTCTTTTACCAGCCGCGCAACTTCTCCCGCAGCGAGTTTCTTGCCTTCATGCACGCGCAATCAAAGCCGCTGCCGGTTGGCGCGTTGGGAATCCTTGCGCAGCTTGCCGCATCGAACAAGTGTTTGCTGGGAGCGCTGAACAACGAGGCGCGGGAGACCAATGAATATCGCTTCAGCCACTTTGGCCTGCGCGCGTTTTTCAAGGTGGCGCTGAGTTCCTGTTATCTCGGATTGCGCAAGCCGGAGCCTGCGTATTTCCGGCGGGCGCTGGATATTCTGGACCGGCCGGCGGAGCGGATACTTTTTATCGACGACCGCGAAGAGAATGTGGCCGCGGCGATCACTGCCGGGATGAAGGCTATACGGTTTGAAGGCGCGGAGAGTTTGTGGCTTGAGTTAGTGAGGCTGGGAGTTTTGTAGTAGCGGAGTTACTGGCGTCGGCGGAGGATGAGTCATGGCGACAATGCAGATGAGCGTCAGCCCGGAGGATCTATCGCAGCTTCCGCGGGGCAATGACAGGATTCCGGAGCCGGGGATCATGGTGATCTTTGGCGCTTCAGGCGACCTGACCCGGCGCAAGCTGATGCCGGCTCTCTTCCATCTGGAGCGCGCGGGCCTGCTGCCGGAGAAGTTAGCCATCGTGGGCGTGGCGCGGCGTGCGCTGGGCAATAAGTTTGCCGAAGATATGCGCGGCGGCATTATTGAGTATAGCGGAGTGGAGGCCAGCGATCCATGCCTGGCTAACTTTGTCGAGCGCATCCATTATTATCAGGTGAACTTCGACGATCCGGCGAGTTATGTGGGATTGAAAGCGGAGTTAGAAAGAATATCGCGCGAGAAAGACATTGGCGGCAGGCGTCTCTTCTATCTGGCTACTTCGCCGGAGTATTTTGCCGGAATTATCCAGAATTTGGGCGCGCAGGGCATGGCGCAGCCGGAGCAGGGCAAGGCAGCGGTGGTGATTGAAAAGCCCTTCGGCCACGATCTGGCCTCGGCGCGCGCGCTTAACAGCCAGGTGAATGCCGTCTTTAACGAGGAGCAGGTCTTTCGCATCGATCATTATCTGGGCAAGGAAACGGTCCAGAATATATTAGTTTTCCGCTTTGCCAATGGCATCTTTGAGCCTATCTGGAATCGCAATTACGTTGACCATGTGCAGATAACAGTAGCCGAAACTCTGGGCGTGGAGGGGCGCGGGCCGTTTTATGAGAAGGCGGGCGCGCTGCGCGACGTGGTGCAGAATCACGTGATGGAGTTACTGACTTTGGTGGCGCTGGAGCCGCCGTCGAGCTTTGAGGCAGACAGCGTGCGGCGCGAGAAATTGAAGGTCTGGCGGGCGATTCCTTCCATTCCTATTCTGAATGTGGTGCGCGGGCAATATGGCGCTGGAGAAGTGGATGGCAAGCCTGTAGTGGGTTATCGCGATGAGTCGCGAGTTAGTCCGGAGTCAGGCATAGAGACTTATGCGGCGGTAAAGCTGGAGATAGAAAACTGGCGCTGGGCTGGGGTTCCGTTTTATCTGCGCGCGGGCAAGCGGATGCAGAAGCGCGCCACTGAGATCAGTATTCAATTCAAGCAACCGCCGCTGCTGATCTTTGACCGGCTGGCGCGGCACGCGGCCTGCCAGGTAATCAAGCCTAACTTGCTGACGATTCGCATTCAGCCGGATGAGGGGATTGCTCTGCGCTTTGGGGCCAAGGCGCCCACGACGATGGAGATGGACGTTTGCCCGGTGAATATGGACTTCGACTACGAGGAGGCTTTCGGAAAATCGAGCGCCAACGGCTATGAACGGCTGCTGCTGGATGCGATGCTGGGCGACCAGACGCTTTTTTCGCACCGCGACGGCGTGGAGACGACCTGGGCGCTGTACACGCCGATTCTGGAGGCGTGGGCGGCCAAGACGCCGGAGAAGTTTCCTAACTACGCCGCCGGCTCGTGGGGCCCCGAGTGCGCCGATCATCTGATTGCGAGCGGCGGACACGCGTGGCGGAATGATCTGGGACGGAAGGGATGAGGCAGGGACTAAGGGACTAGGGATTAGGGACTAGTTGGCACCTGCGGTGCGGCCAGCCACCTGCGGTGGGGCCGGAGGCTCGCTTTTCGCTCGCATGAGGTTCGTGGTCTCCCACCCTTTCCGCGATAAGACTGCGGAAAGGATGGGGCACCCGGCCAGCGCAGTGGGCGCAACCATTCAAATCACACCCCGACAAGATAACGCAGTCCCCGCCGAGCCGCACCAAGGCGGTGAAGGTGCGAAGTTTGCCTGCAAAATCTGCCCTTGCACAAATCTAAACCACCGTTTAGATTCCCTGCATGGGGGAATTTGTCGCCTACTACCGCGTTTCAACCGAGCGCCAGCGCGTCAGTTGTCCAGGATTTGAGGCGCAGCACGAGGCCGGGGCCATCCGCCATAATTGCGGTATGGTAGTAGTACATGGACATGAACCCAAGTGACGATCCTATCCACGACTGGTTGTATCAGCAGATACCTGAAAAGCTTTGGCATTACACATCTGTCCAGGGTTTCCAAGGAATCATTGGTAGCGGCAACATTTTTGCGACAGATGTTCGGTTTCTGAATGACACCGAAGAGTTCATCCACGCTCGTAAAGTGGCCGACGATTTGGTAAGTAAGACGCCGGAGATCGGGGATTATGAGTTTCCTTTGCGTGACGCTCTTCATTGGGCGGTTAATGCTATTTTTGGTTCGGACTTCCTAAATCCAAATTGCGCTCAGATTTTTGTAGCCTCGTTCACAGATTGTGAAGACGACTTGAGTCATTGGCGCGGCTACTCCCACGGTACTTGCG
>Ga0302319_10020732_pt1 | contig 11861 bp, 10 predicted proteins | sample Bog_T0_2_FD_203319 | JGI IMG/M metagenome (GOLD analysis project Ga0302319, IMG submission 203319) | Peat permafrost microbial communities from Stordalen Mire near Abisko, Sweden - Bog_T0_2 | ecosystem: Environmental > Terrestrial > Soil > Wetlands > Peat | place: Sweden: Abisko, Stordalen Mire...
CATGCCCGCCGATCAAATCCCCTTGTTTTTATGGGATAGACTTTCCATCGTCGGGTGAATTGATTGCGCATAATAAAACAGTTCAACAGATTGCTGATTTTATAAAAGTTGATTCCTTAGGTTTTTTAAGTTTGGATGGCATGTTGTCCGTGATGAAGGATAGGGGGAGCTTTTGTTCAGCCTGTTTTACTGGTAAATATCCGACGGAAATACCTAAGAATACTGATAAACTTAAACATGAGTGCATGGTTTAAGATAAATTTTGTGATGCAATTTTGAGGAAGGACAAGGATCTTGAGTAAATATATTTTTGTCACAGGTGGGGTGGTATCCAGTTTAGGTAAGGGGCTTGCGGCAGCTTCTATTGGTAAATTGCTTGAAGCTCGTGGGCTTAAGACAGCGATCATCAAATGTGATCCGTATTTGAATGTGGACCCTGGCACCATGAATCCGTATCAGCACGGAGAGGTGTATGTGACTGATGATGGGGCTGAAACGGATTTGGATTTAGGTCATTACGAACGGTTCACTAATGGTAAACTCTCCAAAGACAGTAGCATTACCGCGGGTAAAGTATATTTTACAGTCATCAGCAAGGAACGTCATGGTGATTATCTGGGCAAGACTGTACAGATTATTCCGCATATTACCGATGAAATCAAAGAGCGAATCAAGAGGGTGGCAAAAGTCAATGACGTGGATGTAACCATTGTTGAAATTGGTGGAACGGTGGGGGATATCGAAAGTCTACCTTTTTTGGAAGCCATTAGGCAGTTGCGTTGGGAATTAGGCGAATCCTATGCCTTGAATATTCATGTGACCTTGCTGCCGTATATTAAATCTGCTGGTGAACAAAAGACCAAACCCACTCAACATAGTGTCGGTCGTTTGCGTGAAATAGGGATTATTCCTCAGATTTTAATGTGCCGTACCGAGCGACCCATCCTGCAGGAACAGCGAGAGAAAATTGCCTTGTTTTGCAATGTGGACGTGGAAGCGGTCATTGAAGCCGCGGATGTTAAACACATTTATGAAGTACCGGTTGCCTTTAAGAAGCAAGGGGTGGATGATTTAATTTTAAAAAAGCTAAATATCAAGTTACCTGATCGCGGGATTAAAAGTTGGGAAACGGGTGTATTAAAGCGTTTACGAAACCCAAGCAAGGAAGTTAAAATTGCGGTCGTGGGTAAATATATTGCCTTGCAGGATGCGTATAAATCTATCTATGAGGCTTTGGTGCATGGCGGGATTGCTAATGACACGCGCGTTAATATCATCAAGATCGATTCAGAAGAATTTGAAAAGGCTGGGTTTAAAAAACATATTAAAGATGCTCAGGGAGTCTTAATCCCTGGAGGATTTGGCGCCCGCGGTATCGAAGGGAAGATTGCGGCCGTCAAATATGTGCGCGAAAATAATGTGCCATTCTTTGGTATTTGTTTAGGCATGCAGATTGCCACCATTGAATTCGCCCGTAATGTGGCGGGTCTCAAGGGAGCTAATTCGACAGAGTTTGATAATGATACTCCGCATCCGGTGATTAGTTTGATCGAAGAGCAAAAAAAGATTGAAAACCTAGGGGCATCCATGCGCCTCGGGGCCTTTACGTGCATGTTAAAAAAAGGGACCAAAGTATTTGAAGCTTATAAGAGTGAGAGAATTTCTGAGCGTCACCGTCATCGGTATGAATTTAATAATATCTATCGTCAGCAGTTGACGCAAAAAGGTCTTGTGATTGCTGGGATTAATCCTGAGCATGATTTGGTGGAAATTATTGAGCTTAAGAATCATCCGTGGTTTGTTGGCTGTCAATTCCATCCGGAGTTTAAGTCCAAACCGGACATTGCGCATCCGCTTTTTGAAGGCTTTATCGCGGCGGCTCTTAAACACGTGAAGAAATAGTAAGTATTTTGCGCGGGTGGTCTGCCGCTCTCTGCGGCGACTTTCGGGAGTCCTCGTCAGGGAGAGGGTAGTCAGGCTATTATATTTGCAATAGTATAAGCACGCGGAAACAGTAGAAGTTTTCGGAAGGTTTTATGCGCGGGTGGCGGAATTGGTAGACGCGTACGTTTGAGGGGCGTATGCCGTAAGGCGTGAGGGTTCAATTCCCTCCTCGCGCACCATTTAACCTTTATCTTCTTCGAATGTATTTGTAGGGGATCTAGTTGTCTTTATGATTAAACCCATCGAAGTTTCAGCCAGTATTCTTGCCGCTGATTTCAGTAATTTAGCACGTGATATCAAGCGTTGTGAAAACGCGGGGATTGGACGCTTTCACATTGACTGCATGGATGGGCACTTTGTTCCCAATATGACTATTGGCCCTGTTATCGTCGAAGCAATCCGTAGACACACGCATCTTCCACTTGAAGCTCATCTGATGATCGAACATCCTGGCGATTATATTGAAAGCTATGCCAAAGCAGGGGCAGATATTATTCAGCTTCAGGTCGAATGCTATGGCCATCGCACCCCCTCATCCTTGCAGTGGAATCAATGGCCTAAAGCTGTAGAAAAAGTAGATATTGTAGCCTTGCGTACGGATTTAAATCGGATTCGTCAACTGGGTAAAAAAGCTTTTATTGTAATCAATCCGGCCACGCCTTTGTGTGAAGAAATATTAAATGATTGTGACGGAGTTTTGGTGATGTCGGTTAACCCAGGTTTTGCAGGTCAAAAATTTATGCCAGAAGCCTTACCCAAACTTGAGCGATTGAAGAAAATTTTTAAAGGGGATATCGCGATTGATGGTGGGATCAATGCCGAGACAGCCCCGTTGGCTGTCGAAGCAGGTGCACAAGTCTTAATAACAGCAAGCTACTTGTTTGGTGCAGAAAATCTCGCTGTTGTTGCCCAAAGCCTTAAAAATCTTACCTCAAAAAGCAGTGGCAGAAATTAATGAAAGAGCGGATTGTACTAGCGGTTGTTGTGGAGCACGCGCGTAGCAGTTGGTCTCCCGAAGACGAGGCCGCTGAGATGAGCCAGCTGATTACAACCTGCGGTGGTGAGATCGTGCATACAGTTTTCTGCAAAACCATCCCGCCCACAGCCTCTCACATGCTTACCCGTGGCAAGGTTGAAGAGATTGCTCTTTTATGCAAAGCCCCGCCTATGGCGGGGCAGGCACGTGGTGTTGATGCGGTGATTGTGAGTTGCGATCTTAAAGGTACGCAACAACGTAATCTTGAAAAAGATTTTGGTGTAAAAACGTTAGACCGTACCCAAGTAATCCTCGATATCTTTGCCAGGCGCGCCACTTCTCAAGAAGGCAAGATGCAAGTGGAATTAGCCCAATTACAATACAAGCTTCCAAGATTATCTGGGCATGGGGTGGAGATGTCGCGTTTAGGCGGCGGGATTGGGACGTTAGGCCCAGGTGAAACCAAACTTGAGATTGACCGCCGTCGCATCACTGAGAAAATCGATAGGTTGAAGCGAGAGCTTAAGCTTGTTACCCAAAGTAGACAAACAAAACGAAAAAAACGACAAGATCAAAAAATCCCGACCGTTGCCTTGGTGGGCTATACCAATGCTGGTAAATCAACATTGTTAAATACCCTTACTGATGCTGGGACACTGGTGCATGACGGGCTTTTTACAACCCTGGATTCACTTTCGCGCCAAGCCATCTTGCCTAATCATATGAAGGTGGTTTTTTCGGATACTGTCGGATTTATGCATGCTTTACCTCATGGCCTCATTGAAGCTTTTAAAGCGACATTGGAAGAAGTGGGGCATGCGGATCTTTTATTGCATGTCCTTGATGTCAGTCATCTTGATTATCGAAAATTTTATGATGCCGTCCGTATGGTTTTGGATGAACTGAAGGTTTTAGATAAACCCTGCATCATGGTTCTAAATAAAATAGACAAACTTGAGGATAGGCAGCGGTTAGAGGAGATCAAGAGGGAGGTTCCTTTTTGTATTGGCATTTCAGCCCTTAAGGGGGAAAATATTCAACAATTGTTCTTGATGATTGAGGATATTTTGTCGCAAGGTGCGGTAGATATTGATATTATATTACCGTCTGATCGAATGGATTTGGTCAACATGGCCCATGCTCAAGGTCAGGTGCACGAAGTTAAATTTTTAGCTAAGGGGATTCGCTTGAAAGCTTCCTTACCGGCTAAAACCGCGGGACTTCTAAATTCTAAGCGGAAGATGCCTAAAGGGTTAGAGTTCAAACCGTAAGCAGAAAAGGCCCAATTACTTTGAATACAATCCTAAGTTCGTTGACAAAGGTTACTTACTATGTTAAATTTTAAAAATATGTTCCGTCGAAATTCAATAGCGAATACTCCGTTGGGCCGCAATATTGTTTTAGTGGCCATATTTCTAATTGCTTTCCCAGTGATGAGTCCAGCAGTTTGGATTTGGACGCCTGAGACAGGGAAATTTATCAATCCTAAATGGGCGGTAAAACCAACTCCTGCTGATCAATTGGAATATGCTCAAAGTTTTAGGGATCAGGGCAATTGCAAGAAAGCGATGGCAGAGTTTAAGAAATTGATTAAAGCCTATCCTCGTGCTAAAGAAGCCCCGGAAGCTGAATTTTATACAGGCCAGTGCCTGGAAGAAAGCCATAGGCCATATGAAGCCTATCAAGCCTACCAATTAGTTATTGATAAATACCCCTTTAGTGAACGCGCAGCGCAGATTGTTGGGCTTGAGTACACTATTGCCAATCATCTTTTAGAAAATAAAGACCGTAGCAAATGGGCTGAGGTGGTTGTTGGAAGTGATGACAGGGTTATTGAAATATTTCGAACAATTATTAAAGATGCGCCGTATGGCAAGTTTGCGGCGATTTCTCAATATAAGATAGGACTTTATTTAAAAGAAAAAGGTGAGTACCAGGAAGCCCGTGATGAATTTGAAAAAACCATGAACGATTATCCAGATAGCGAGTGGGCTCAAGCTGCTAAATTTCAGATCGCCATGGCCGATACAAATAGGGCGTCAGATGCTCAACATGAGCAGAAGGTTACCGGAGTTGCCATGGAGGAGTTTAATGAGTTTGTCAAAAGTCATCCAGATAGCCAACTAGCTCCAGAAGCTCAGGCCCAGATGGCGCGTTTAAAAGCTAAGGAAGCAGAAAATAATTTTGTGATCGCCAAATTTTATGAAAAGCAAAAGAATTTAAAAGCTGCCCGGATTTATTATAAAGAAGTTGCTAATAATTATGCAGACACCACATGGGGGCCTAAAGCCTCGGCTCATTTGAAAAGCATTGGTGAATAATGGTTCGTTATTTATTAGGCATACTATTTTTTATAACAGTTGCCGGGTGCGGGTATACAACAGGTTCTTTGTTGCCCAGTAACTATAAGAAAATTGCTGTTGAACCTTTTGAGAATAAAGTTGCTTTTGCAGATGAGAATATCCGTGGTATTTATGTGCCTGTTTTGGAAAGCAATGTCCGCACAGCAATTATAGATAGATTTTTGTTCGATGGCAATCTGCATATTGCAGATCCTGACAAGGCTGACTTGGTGCTCAGTGGGGCTCTGACCAGTTTCCAACAGGATGATTTGCGTGAAGACGTTAATCAAAATGTTCAGCAATACCGTATACGGGTTGTTGTTTCTTTAACGTTGACAGAACGGGCGACGGGTAAAGTTATCTGGCAAGAGCCTTCTTTTGCCGGGGAAGCAACGTATTTCTTAACAGGATCTTCAGCCCAATCTCAAAGCTCTGCTGTTGACGCTGCGCTGACAGATCTTGCCACTCGTGTTGTTGAGCGTACCATTCAGAATTGGTAAGCTATGATTTATCTCTTCCTTGGTGATGATCTGGCGGCTAAAGATTCCAAGATTACCGAAATCAAAAATAAACTTTTTAAAAATTCTGAAGAAGCATTGGCTTTTGATTTTGACAATCTCGATGCCAAGGATCTTAAAGTAGATACTTTGAAACAAGCCTTTCTGACCCTGCCAGTAATGGCCCCGCATCGCCTGATTGTATTGCGTCAGGTGCATAAATTAAAATCGGCGGACATTCAAGTGTTGATGAATTTCTGTAAACAACCTTCTAAGCATTGTGATCTGATCTTAGAATCCAGCGAAGGCATGCTTAAAGGTGATTTAAAAGATTTGCCTTTGCATGCAAAGGGAGTGGTCTTGTCCAAACCTGAGGGACCGAATGTTTTTGATATGACCAAAATGATCACCACGCATCGTGGTGCTGAAGCATTGAAGATATTAGACCAGCTTTATAGCAATAATGAGCCCCCAATTAGAATCATGGGAGCGCTAGTATGGTATTGGAATAAAGAAGGCCGGTCTTGCGGAAAGCTTCGTTTTCAACGAGGGCTCAAGGCTTTAGAAGAAGCTGATTTAAATATCAAGCGCAGTCGCCTCGACCCTCAGTTCGCAGTCGAAAAACTAGTAGTTGAATTAGGGCTTTTACTTAGCCGCTAAAGAGCGAGCGAAGCGAGACTTTCTACGAGCTGCTGTTTTTTTGTGCATGACATTACGCTTGGCGGCTTTATCGAATTTCTTATAGATTTCTTTAAGTAATTCGGTTGCATCAGCTTTTTTATCAGTGGTAGCGACGGTGAATTTCTTCACAGTTTTTTTGAGGTCAGTCTTAATCTGCAGATTGTGCAGGTGTTTGGTATGAGCTTTACGTAAATCTTTAATAGCAGTACGACGTTGTGGCATATTTTCTCCAGATGTCATCCCCGAATTTTTTCCGGGGATCTAAATTAGAAACGCTGTTATTCCCTTGATAGGAGGGAATCCATAACAAGGCTGAAATAATAGCAAACCACCCAAGATATGTCAACTGATAAATCTAACTCTCCCCATAAACACCACGCCCTTTTAAAATCCAGCGGCATCGTTGCTTGCGGAGTTTTGGCTTCAAGATTTTTGGGTTTTGTTCGGGATATTATTTTAGCCCGTTTTTTAGGGACAGGGTTTCTAGCGGAAGCATTCTTTGTTGCTCAACGTATTCCAAATTTATTAAGAGATTTGGTGGGTGAAGGGGCGGCTAATGCGGCCATAGTACCGGTTCTTTCAGAATACGCTCAGAAAAAAACTAGGGAAGAATGGCTGGAATGCATTAACGTAGTCCTTGCTTGGGGAGTTATTATTTTAGGTGGGTTAACTGTCTTAGGAATTTTGCTTGCCCCATGGATTGTTCGATTGATAGCTCCAGGCTTTGCTCAAGAACCCGGTGAATTGCATTTGACGGTTGATTTAACTCGGATCATGTTCCCCTACTTAATTCTTATTGCATTGACTGCTTTTCAGGCAGGGATTCTTTATTCGCTTAATGCTTTTTTTGCGCCGTCATTTGGGCCATGCCTTTTGAATTTAGCCATGATTTTAAGCGCCTGGGTGGCTTGCTTTTTTTCTTGGCCTTTAGCTTATACGATTTCTATAGGTGTTTTGATTGGTGGCGTCTGGCAATTCATTGCCCAATGGATGGCCTTGCGCAGACGCGGTGTGATTTGGAAAATGCCCATTAGCCTTAATCATGAGGGAGCCAAGCAAATAGGCAGGCTCTTATTGCCGAGGCTTTGGGGTAGCACGGTGTATCAACTCAATGTATTTGTGGATACTTTTTGTGCTTCAATGGCGGTGATTGTGGGGGCAGGGGGGATTGCGGCTATTTATTATGCAAACCGCATGATTCAATTTCCTTTAGGAGTTTTTGGCTATGCCCTTTCTTCTGTAGCTTTACCATCTTTATCCAAACTCGTTCAAGAAGGCGACATGATCCGATTTAGATCGACGCTATTCTTTGCATTGCGAAATTTGATGTTGGTTTTAGTACCTACGGCGATTGGGATGGTGATTTTTTCAAAATGGATTATTCATACCGTTTTTCAGCGGGGGGCTTTTGATGCGTACTCAACGCAGGTGACTTCACAAGTGATGTTTTATGCGGCTTTGGGGCTACCTTTTTTTGGGGCCTCGAGGATTTTAGTATCCGCGTACTACGCTTTACAGGACACTAAGACACCGGTCAAAGCTGCAACAGCATGTTTGGTTATTAATGTGATTCTAAATGTGATCCTGATGTTTCCTCTAAAAGTGGGTGGCATTGCTTTAGCTAGTAGCGTAGCGGGGATGTGTAATTGCTTATTGCTTTGGCGAGGTTTAATTAAAAAAGGGATATTTTAAATAAAAAAGACACGTTAAATAAAAAGGACACGTTAAATAAAAAGGACACGTTAAGTGTCCTTTTTTACCTTTTTTGCCCTTCTTCTATTTTTATGTTATATTTGTATTATCTATGAGAGTATCTATTGCCAATAGACTTAAACGAGGCCAGTCTTCTTTAGAGTATATTTTACTCTTAGCAGTGGTTGCGGTGGTGGTTATTGCCAGTTTTCGGACGGGGGGGCTGGTTGATCAGATACACGGCACTTCAGGAAATTACTTTAATACAATTTCTACTGTTATCATGGATAGAGCAGATGTCGGCAAAGTGAATGGTCAACTAGTGGATATAGACACACCGGCGCCTATTAACGGAGGATGGTGCCCTGTTGTATGTCCAACTTCAGGTGGTTTTGGTCCTACCATTGAATACAAGTCTTGTGAATGCCCACCCCCTGCTTTTGGTGGGGCCTATTGTACTGGTCCAAGCTATGTATCTTGTAATGGGGTTTCAGCTTGTAATGTTGTTTGCACAGGGGGGCAAGTTTGTATTGGTCCCAATACCTGTGGTTGTGCCAATGGTTGGAAGTGCCCATCGGGATCAACCCCTGCTGATGAGTGCACCCAATGTGCTTGTGACGCAGGACTTTATTGGAACGGTAACGGATGTTCTCTCTGCGCGCCTCAAAATGGTATTTGTGCAAAGTCTAACGACGGCAAAACATGCACTGCTTTCAATTGTCCTGAGTATACATATTGTGATACAACCACTACTGATTCCGGTTATGGCACCTGTCAGTGTGATTTAAATACAGCATCGAATGGTAATGGCGGATGCATCCCTTGTCCGCCCATTGAAGTCAATAATACATGGCAATGCGGTATTATGAACGGCGGAACATGTTCATCCAAGGCTTGTCCGACAGGGACGTATTGTGATACAAATGCAAATGATTCCAACTATGACTCCTGTCAATGTATTTTGGGTACTGTTCCTAATCCTGCCCCTGGTGGGAGTGGTTGTATTCCATGTACAATTGGCACCAATTGCCCAATACCAGGCGTCTGCGCAACAGCGAAGGGTACGTGTACAACCGGAACTCCAAGCACTGTTACAACAGGAACTACTAATTACACCTGGACTTGTGCAGGAACTTTTGGCGGGGCAACTGCTTCATGCTCTCTGCCGATTCCCGTCAATGGCGCCTGCGGGACAACGGATGGGACTTGTACAGCTGGTACTCCAGGCCCTGGCACAGCTGGGAGTGCAAATTACACATGGACTTGTGTAGGTACTGGTGGAGGGACAACTGCTTCCTGCAGCGCTCCTTGTGGCATTATCGGCCAAGCATGTTGTTCTGGTAATTCTTGTCCGACCAGCGGGGTTTGTTCTGGAGGATCTTGTATTGCGTGTGGCAGTATTGGTCAAACGTGTTGCAGTAACAACACCTGTCCGACTAGTGGGGTTTGTTCTAGTGGATCGTGTGTCGCCTGTGGGGCCACTGGTGAAGCGTGTTGTAGTGGTAGTACCTGTCCAACAAGTGGGGTTTGCTCTGCTAGTGATACGTGCCAAGCTTGCGGTAGCGTTGGAGCCCCGTGTTGCAGTAACAACACCTGTCCTACTAGCGGTTCATGCATTAAGGGATCGAGTGAAATGTGCGGTAATCCTATTGCCTGCACCTATTCAGGAACAGACTATTATGGTCAACCGAGCGGAACTTTTGGAGTAACGTGTGGGAATGGAACAATTACTGGTTGGTGCGGCAGTTCAAGCCAGGGACGTGGGTGTAGTAGTGTGGCCTGTACTAATGGTTGTAATTGGAGCGGGACAAAAATTTATGCTAATCAGTATAATAATAATCCGAGCATGGAAGTAAGCTGTAGTCAAGGTCAAATAACAGGCATTTGTATTAAAATGGCGGGATCTGCCTCGACTATTGAAAAAGATTATTGTGGGTCGTCAACAACAACAGGTTATTGTGATTTCCCTGGTCAGACGCTTAATTATGCTGATTATGGGAGTGGCAATGATATCGTGGTGACATGCGGTAATAATAATCAAATAACCAATTTTAATCAAAACGATTCTGGTGGATGCGGATAATTAAATTAGAAATTAATTATAAAGGGCAGACGCTATTTTTTTCGTTGATCCCGCTGAAAATTACTCCTACCAACTGATTTAGCAAATTTCTTTAAATCTGCTCCAAGCTCGCCAATTTGGGCTACGTGTGTAATTTTCTGATTGACGTTGCTCACAATCCCGATAGAGACTGAAACCAAGGCTGCTTTAATGGGATTGCCTTGCCGGTCGAGTCCCATAATAAAACCTGCAGCACGGTCTACTTCATCATAAAAACTAGGAGAGAGTTTGTCAAAGGCATCAATAACATTTTGACTGATAGTATCAGCCTTGTCATCAGCACAAATAAATACAAAATCGTCCCCTCCGATATGTCCAACGAAGGCATCATCTCCGCAGGAGAGTTGAGTGGCATCAATGAGGATACGGGCCAGTGCGCGGATGATTTCGTCACCATGTTCAAATCCGTATTTATCATTGTAGACTTTGAATTTATCCAAATCAGCATAACCCACGGCAAATGGTTTGTCAGCGTCAATATAGCTTTGGAATTCTTCCATAATAGAGGAGTTTCCAGGCAGATGGGTCAAAGGATTAGCATCCAATGAACGGGTTGTGCGTTTTAAAATCATTCGGATACGTGCCAGCAAGGTTTCAGGTTCAAAGGGTTTGACCAGGTAATCGTCGGCGCCCGATTCTATGCCGGTGACCATGTCCTTGGTTTCACTTTTGCCGGTAAGCATGATAACTGGCAGGTGACGCAGTAAAATGTCACGGCGTAACTGGCGACAGAATTCCAGTCCATTCATAACAGGCATATTATAGTCAGTGATGATCAATTCCGGATTTTTGGTTTTGACCATCTCCAAGCCTTCTTTACCGTTACTGGCCGCGGAAACTGTGTAATATTCAGACAAGCTAAGATCAAGGACATCCCTGATGTCTGGATCATCATCAATAATAAGAATACGTTCTTTACGCATGATTTAACGGTTCCTTTAGGTGATCTTCAAATGCCTGTTGCGAAGAAGGTAAGGTAAAGTAGAAGGAAGTCCCAACGCCAACCTGGCTTTGAACCCACATCTTGCCACGGTGCGCCTGGACAATGTTTTGTGCCAAGACCAGTCCTAATCCGGTACCTTTGACGTTTTGGTTAATTTCATTATCTACCCGGTAAAACTCATTGAAAAGTTTTTTAACTTCAGATGCAGGGATGCCAATGCCGGTGTCAGAAACATTAAAGATAGCATAACCACCCTCAAGCATGGGGGCCAATGATACCGTGATCGTCCCATGCTGCGGCGTAAATTTTATTGCATTGCTAAACAGATTAATAAAGACCCGCTCGATTTGGGAGGCGTCTACATAAATATCTTCGATTTGTTCAGGTAGGCGCAAGTGTAAGTTTACCCCTTTATTTGTTAATTGGGGTGTTAGTAGGTCCACGACATTATCGACGAGATTCTTGATTTTATAAGTCGCAAATTTCATTTCCTGCCGGCCAGATTCAATCCGGGCGATGTCCAAGAGATCATTAATCAATGAGACCAAGTTATCCGAATGTGAATTGATTTTGGCCAGTCGTTCTTTAACGGCAGGTGGCACTTCGCCGATTTTGCCAGCGATCAGAATGGCGGCATAACCTTTAATAGATTTCAACGGGGTTC
>Ga0302319_10020733_pt1 | contig 11860 bp, 5 predicted proteins | sample Bog_T0_2_FD_203319 | JGI IMG/M metagenome (GOLD analysis project Ga0302319, IMG submission 203319) | Peat permafrost microbial communities from Stordalen Mire near Abisko, Sweden - Bog_T0_2 | ecosystem: Environmental > Terrestrial > Soil > Wetlands > Peat | place: Sweden: Abisko, Stordalen Mire...
CCAAGCGGCGACCCAGCGCTCGCCGTCGTCTCGCGTCCAGTGGGGAATGATCGCCATAACTCGGCCCTCCTGGGGCGGAGTATGCTCAGGTCATGGGCTCAGGGCAAAATGGCTTGGCCGGACACGTGCATATTGACCACGTTGAAGCTTGAGGATGGATTTTCACGCGACGAAATCATAAAAATTTACGGTGCTCGCTGGGGAATTGAGACGATGTTCAAGGAGCTGTAGGCATTCATGGGCGTCGAGCCGATGCATTCCGAAAATACGGCAGGTTGCGAGCAGGAGTTATGCGCCTCCTTGATCTGAATGGCGCTCGGAACCCTGATCCAGGTCGAAGCTGAGTCGGGATTGGCGGATGGCAGGACAGTTGTCAGAACCGATTGTCTGCGCGCAGCTTCTGACATTCTCGGAAATTTACTCGAGGGACGATCAATTGACTATCTCTGGAACATAAGCATCGAGGCGCTGCGACAATTTCCATATGCGCCTAAACCAGGACGTCACGCAGCACGAAAATGCAAAATGCCATACGGGCGTTCAGTAAAACGGGCCAAAATTAAGTGAACACCATTGGTTACCCCCTGAACCCGATAGGGCGAGGTGGTCGGGAGGCATGTCACAGCCAGACCTTGTAGATGCGGATGTACCAAGCCTTGACCACCTGGGTCAGCACGCAATACCCGAGCAGGGTCGCCGCGAGCCAGGCGAAATAGCTGGCGGGCAGAGCCTGCAAGCCGATCGCGCCTGCGAGCGGCGTGAACGGGATGGCGATGCCGACGGCCATGATGGTCCCGGTCAGGAGCAGGACCGGCAGCGTGGCCGAGCTGGTGACGAAGGGGATCTTCTGGGTGCGGATCATATGCACGATCAGGGTCTGGGAAAGCAGGCCCTCGACGAACCAGCCGGACTGGAAGAGCGCCTGCTTCTCGGGCGAGTTCGCTCCGAAGACGAACCACATCACGCAGAAGGTCGTGATGTCGAAAATGGAGCTGATCGGTCCGATGAAGATCATGAATTTGGTGATGCTGCTCGCATCCCATTTGCGTGGGACGCGCAGGTAATCCTCATCCACCCGGTCCCACGGGATGGAGATCTGCGAAAAATCATAAAGTAGATTCTGAATGAGCAGCTGGACTGCGAGCATGGGCAGGAAGGGCAGGAAGGCGCTCGCCACCAGAATGCTGAAGACGTTGCCGAAGTTGGAGCTCGCAGTCATCTTGATGTACTTGATGATGTTGCCGAAGATGGTCCTCCCGATCTCGACCCCCTGCTGGAGCACCACCAGATCCTTCTCCAGCAGGATGATGTCGGCAGATTCCTTGGCGATATCGACCGCAGTGTCCACGGAGATGCCGACGTCGGCTTCGCGCAGCGCCGCGGCGTCATTGATCCCATCCCCGAGGAATCCGACGGTGTGCCCATGCGACTTGAGCGCACGGATGATGCGCGATTTCTGCGCCGGCGACTGCCGGGCGAAGATGGTGGTCGCTTCCACTCTATTTGCCAGATCCGCATCCGTCAGGCGTTCGATGTCCGCTCCCAGCAGGACTCCTCCGATCTCGAGGCCCACCTGGCTGCACACCCTGCGGGTGACGATGTCGGAATCGCCAGTGATGACCTTGACCTGGATGCCCAGCACGCGCAGGGCGTGCAGAGCGGGCTTGACCGAATCCTTCGGCGGATCCAGGAAACCGATGTATCCGACGAGGATCAAGTCGCGTTCATCGCTCTTGCCGTACTGGGATTGGGTCGGCATGATGTCCCGATAGGCGACCAGCAGCGCCCGCATCCCATCCTCATTGAGGCTAGCGACATGGGCGCGGATGCGCTCCCTCTCCGCATCATCGATGGCGACCGGATGACCCCCCTTGAGCATGCGGGTGCAGATCGCGAGCATCTCCTCGACCGCCCCCTTGCAGATCATCTGATGTCCGGCGGAGCCTGGACGCGACAGCACCACCGACATCCGGCGGCGCTGGAAGTCGAAGGGGACCTCGTCGACCTTCAGCTGGTCCTTGAGGTCCTGACGGCCGGCGAGGATCGCCTTGGCGCGCCTGATCACCGCAACGTCCATCAAGTTCTTCAGGCCGGTCTGGTAGGCGCTGTTCAGGTAGGCATAGCTGAGCACCGCCTCATCCTCGATCCCCTCGGCGTCGAGGTAGCGTTCGAGGATGATCTGATCCTGGGTCAGCGTGCCGGTCTTGTCCGTGCACAGCACATCCATGGCGCCGATGTTCTGGATGGCATTGATGCGCTTCACCACGCATTTGCGCCTGGCCATCACGATCGCGCCCTTGGCCAGGTTGGTGCTGACGATCATCGGCAGCATCTCGGGTATCAGCCCGACGGCGACGGCGACCGAGAACATGAAGGCATCGAGCCAGGCGCCCTTGATGAAGCCATTGAGCAGGAAGACGATCGGAACCATCACCATCATGAAGCGGATGAGCACCCAGGAGACGCGATTGACGCCCTTCTCGAAGCTCGTCTCGACGTGCTGGCCCACCAGGGTCTTGGCCATGACGCCGAAGTAGGTGTGGCTCCCAGTGGCCACCACCAGGCCCACCGCTGAGCCGCTGATGACACTTGTGCCCATGAAGCAGATGGTGGGCAGATCGAACACGCTGATCGCGGTAGCTGGACCAGACGTTGCGCCAGGCACCCCTCCGGGGCTGACTGGGCCCGAGCGGTCATCAGCAGGGATATCGGAATGAGGGGACGCACCCGCTCCATGTGCTGCTCCCTCGGGCACCGTCTTCTCGACCGGCATGGCCTCGCCGGTCAGCATCGCCTGGCTGATCATCAGATCCTTGGCCCTGACCAGGCGGACATCGGCAGGTACCATGTCGCCGGCGGAGAGATGTACGAGATCGCCAGGTACCAGGCAGCTCATGGGCCGTTCCACCTGCTGAGGAGTCATTGCGCCACCCGCGGCCTGCGGGTCGGTCAGGCGCCGGATGACGGTCGCCGTCGTGTGCACCAAGGCCTTGAGCTTTTCCGCGGCGCGATTGGAGCGGAATTCCTGTGAGAAGCGCAGGGCGACCGCGACCAGGACCATGACGGACATGGTGATGACGGTCTTCCAGGTGCGATCCTGCGGTGCAGCCACGATGACATCCATCACCAATGAGACGGTTCCGAGAAGGACCAGGATGGCATTGAAGGGATTGATGAAGGCCCGCAGCAGCTGCAGATACCAGGCTGGCGACTTCTCCTGGGCGATCTGATTGGGACCATACCGTGAGAGACGCTCCGCTGCCTCGATATCGGAGAGCGGTTCGGCACTCCCGCCCAATTGGGCACGCACCTCATCGATCGATTGACCGGCCCATCCAGCCAAGTGCCGGCCGGCTTCCTGCTCGGCTTGTTCGACCAGGTGCTTGGACACATCAGGGCGTCGCAGCCAGTGGAGCAGCCAGCTCCCCGGAGATCCAGGCACCGCGCGAACCGATGGCGCCGATGGGGGCACAGAGTCCTCGGAGTGGATCATGTCATCGTCAGCCTCCATGTCGCAAGCAAGGATGCGATCGGTTCATTAAGGAGAAGTGATGAATCCCGCATAGTCGAGGGGATGCCTGGAAGCACTAACCTGCGACAGTGATGATCTATCGATCATCTCCGTAGTTCACCTGAGTGGACGCAGCTGCGCTTCACAGCACAAGTGGCAGGCAATCAGATCGACACGGACAGCGAGGAGAGTCTCTCCAGCACATTGAAGAGGCATATGCGCAAGCGGCGCTCGACGTATTCCCGGCAATGGCGAATGATCAAGTCAAACGGTGATATCGGTCAGTATGCTCAATCGCGCACCGGCTGTCTTGAGCTGCCAGACGCCATCGCCGTCATGTCCGGCAGCGCTTCGACGTAGGCGAGTCGACCCGCCCGCGCTGGTTTCTGGACCGGCTTATCACCTCCGTCGTCTGGTCGAATCCCCCTCGGTGGCGGAGTCCCGCGACCTCGCCACGCGACGCTATCGAACGAAGGCCGATGCGGTGTGTCTTGCCCACGGGGCTGTCCCTCTGAGGAGCAGGAGAGGCGCGGTGATGGAATTCAGCGATTGAGAAGAATGCTCGGTGTTGCGCTATTCTCCCGGGACCTCGTACTCCCCGTGGGCGGTCACCGGACCGGCGGCTGAACTGTCCCATCGGGCATGGTCGCAATCCACCGACTCTACCCACGGTGGGGGTGCTCCTGTCGTTGCGGTCGTGGTCGTCAGAGACGGTGGTATCCTCGGTGGAGCCCATTTCCACTCCTCCCACCCGGCATTTCCACGATTGACGGCTAGTGCCGGGACCTTGTGGTCGTACCATGCACATTCCCCTCATCTCGGTGCAGTCGTGGCACCATGCCCTTTCCCGGATACTGGCCATGTTCACTGCGCTTCGTTCGCCTGCGCTGGTCCTGCTCGTCGCCCTGGCCGGCTCATTGCCCGCCGCCGACAAGCCCTGGCCACCCGTCACCGGCGTGCCGCTGACCAGCTGGGGCGCCAGCCTGGCCGCCAGCACCGACGTCTGGCCGGACTATCCCCGTCCGCAGCTGGTGCGTGGCGCCTGGCTCACCCTCAACGGCCTGTGGGATTTTGCCGTCACCGTCCAGGAGGCACCGGCGCCCAGCGCCTATGCCGAGCGCATCCTGGTGCCCTTCGCGCCCCAGGCGGTGCTGTCGCGCATCGGACGGCCAGTCGATGCCCATAGCCGTGTGTGGTACCATCGCCGCGTGACGCTGCCGGCGGACTGGGCGGGCAAGCGCATCATCCTGCACTGCGACGCGGTGAACTGGGAGGCGCACGTGCTGGTCAACCAGGTCGCGGTCGGCGAGCACCGCGGCGGCTATGACGGCTTCGCCATCGACATCACCCCGGCGCTCACGCCAGGTGGCGAGCAGGACATCGTCATATCGGCCTGGAATCCGGTCGAGACCGGTCAGCCACGCGGCAAGCAAGCGCTCAAGCCGGGCGGCATCTTCTACACCCCCACCACCGGCATCTGGCAGACGGTGTGGCTCGAACCGGTGCCCGAGAGCCACATCACCGACCTGCGCATCGTCCCGGATGCCGATCAGGGCCGCCTGCTGATCACGCCCATCGTCTCCCATGGCGACGGCATGACCGTCGAGGTGGTGGCCAGCGAGGGCGGGCAGGAACGTGCGCGCAGCTCCGGCAGGCCCGGTGAGACGATCACCGTCGTCCTGCCCTCCCCGCATCTGTGGTGGCCGGCCACGCCGTTCCTCTACAGCCTGCAGGTGACGGTGCGCTCCGGCACCCAGGTGATCGATGAGGTCGGCAGCTACGCCGGCTTGCGCAAGATCGCCCTGGGACCCGATGTGCGAGGGCGCACCTGCATGCAGCTGAACAACGTGCCGTTGTTCCAGCTCGGCCTGCTGGACCAGGGTTTCTGGCCGGACGGCATCTATACTGCGCCCACCGACGATGCCCTGCGCAGCGACATCGAGGCCGCCCGCCGGCTCGGCTGCAACATGCTGCGCAAGCACGTCAAGGTCGAGCCGGAGCGCTGGTACACCTGGGCCGACCGCCTGGGCATGCTGGTGTGGCAGGACATGCCCTCCGCCACCGAGATGGGCTTCCATCCGCGTGCGGACTACCTCAAGGACATCGAGGGCAACTTCGAGACCGAGCTGCGCCACCTGATCCAGGGCCGCGGCAACCATCCCTCGATCATCGTCTGGGTGCCCTTCAACGAGGGCTGGGGCTTGAGCGAGGACGCGAAGCACGAGCGCACCGAGCCGGACCGCATGGACCAGGCCTCGCGCGATCGTCAGGCTCGCATGGTGCAGGCCATCCGCCAGGAGGATGCGACCCGGCTCATCAATGCCGAGAGCGGCGCCGGTGGCGGGGCCAACCAGGGGGCGAACTTCTGGGATGCCGGACTGGGCGACATCATCGATTTCCACTGCTATGGCGGCGATGCCCCGCACCCCGAGGCCCATCGCGCCTCGGTGATCGGCGAATGCGGCTGGGGGCTGGCACTCGAAGGATCGCTCAGCGGACGCCTGAAGACCAGCCGCGACCTGGGCGAGAGCGCCATCGTCATCACCCAGCTGACCGATGTCGAGAACGAGACCAACGGCGCGCTGCGTTACGACCGTACGCCCAAGGCCCCGTTCGAGCCCCAGGGGCAGCACGTCATCGCCCTGCTGCATGCCGCCGGCTATCTCAACTACCCGGGCGGCGCACCGTGAACGAGACCGGACTGCCGCAGACGTGACGGTCCCCTGCTTGAGTGCTGCCCAACGCCCGTCCGCGGCAAGGTCGTCCGGAGGCAGCGCTGGGCCGGCCCCAGTCGTCCGCGTGACGCATGGGCGCGAACCGCTGGCGCATTGACCGGTGCGGCCCATGCGAGCACGTTCGATCGCCTGGCGATGACGGGCGGACTGAGTGTGCAACGGCATTGCCTCGATCCTCCGTGCCGAACCCGCGCAGCGCCGGCAGGCATGGCCTGCGAGGGGCAGGTGGTAGTGGCATGCAGGGGCAGCGCGGTACGCTGCTCGCGGCACTCACACCTATTCCCAGGCAGTCATGAACAAGATTTCCATCATCTGTCTCATTGCCGGATGCCTCTCGCTCGTGATGGGAGTGGCGCTCTATGCGGCAAATCCCGGCATGCCGATGCTCGGTTTGAGTACCGCAGCGGCGATCGGGATCGGTCTGATGCTTGCTGGGATGCTGAGCCTGGTGAGCGGCATCGTCGTGGGTCTCTTTGCCTGGAAAGCACGGGGAGAAAGCAAGCTCGGCGCACTCCTCAATATATCCGTGGCGGTCTTCTTGCTGCTGCTGTGCATTGCGGGAGTGATCGTTCAGTGGAGCGCGGAGAGGAAATCTGCCGAATGGCTGAAGGACTATCGCGCCGGGCAGGAGACGGAGCAGTACCAGGATGCCAGATCGGCACATGAGCAATACCATAAGAACCTCTGGGACAGGAAGGTCATCTTCCTCGAATCGAAGAAGCTATCGAAGAACATGGGCGCGCTGACGGTGTGCGAGTTCACCGTCATCGCGATTCCCTCGTTTGACTCGGGTTCAACCGACGGACGGGCGGTCATGCTGGGGGGGAATGAACCATTCCTGCTGAAGCTCCTGAAGGTCATCCTGACCACGGGCAGCAAGGATGATCTCGCTCACCTGCAAGCATTCGGCACGCTGGTTCAGGCATCATGCCTGCTGCATATCGGGCCGAAATTCATCAACATCTTCACTGACACGAGCGACCTGTTCGACAAGAACGCAGACATCATCGAAGCCATCGACAAGGAATTGCACCTATACCCCTCACCGTGAAGCCAGCGAGGTGTCCAGGATCGGTCACCGTCCTCCTGCGGCACGGCAGCGGCCGAACTCACCAAGCGCGCCCCGGTGCGTGAGGTGGAGCTGACCATGACGACAGCCGATGTCGCGGATGCCGAGGCCTACCCGTCCAAGGTCGTCGCCTCCCCGACAGGTGCCGACTCCGCCGGCGGCAACCGACAGTTGCCCAGCACTGATCCGGTCGGTACCCTGACGTGTGCGTCATCTCTTGAGCGCGCTGCGGGTCGACGGCAGGTCGCCAGCAGGCTCGTTCTGCACGCGACGATGCATTCTCAGCGGGAAGTCGATCGATTCTCGATGCGAAGCCCAGCGCACGTAGGTCACCGATCGTCGATCCCGTTCTCCAGCGAAACACCATGCCCAATCCTCGCCCTGTCTCACCTGCAGCCATGATGCATGCGCGGAACTTCGCGCATGCGCAACGAGGCCGGCTGGATCACGGCACGGTGGCGGAACCGATGGCGGGCGGATGACGCTTCCCGAGGTCTGTATCAGACGGCCGGTAGCCACCACCCTGCTGACCTTGGCCGTGGTGCTCCTGGGGGCGGTGTCCTTCTTCCTGCTCCCGGTTGCTCCGCTGCCGCAGGTCGATTTCCCGGTCATCCTGGTGTCGGCATCGATGCCAGGCGCCAGTCCCGAGACCATGGCGACCACGGTGGCGACTCCGCTCGAACGACACCTCGGCCAGATCGCCGATGTCACCGAGATGACCTCCTCGAGCTCGCTCGGTCAGACCCGCATCATCCTGATGTTCGGCATAAGCCGCGACATCGATGGCGCCGCGCGCGATGTGCAGGCGGCGATCAACGCCGCACGCGCCGACCTGCCGGCCAGCCTGCGCTCCAACCCGACCTACCGCAAGGTCAATCCGGCCGACTTCCCGGTCTTCATCCTGACCATGACCAGTAGCACCCTCACCCCCGGTCAAATGTACGATTCCGCCGCCACCGTGCTGCAGCAGAAGCTGTCGCAGGTCGAAGGCGTCGGCCAGGTGACGATAAGCGGGAGCTCACTGCCGGCGGTCCGCGTCGAGCTCGACCCCCGCTCGCTGGCCAAGTACGGCATCGGCATGGAGGACGTGCGCGCCGCCCTCGCCTCGGCCAATGCCAACAGCCCGAAGGGCGCGATCGAGAGCCAGGGTCGGCACTTCCAGATCTACACCAACGACCAGGCGCGCCATGCCGCCGATTACCGGTACCTGGTGATCGCCATCCGCAATGGCGCCGCGGTGCGCCTATCGGATCTCGCCGAGGTCTCCGATTCGGTCGAGGATCTGCGCAATCTCGGCCTGGCCAACGGCAGGCCGTCGGTGCTGCTGATCCTCTCGCGCCAGCCGGGAGCGAACATCATCGCCACCGTCGACCGGCTCAAGGCCATGCTCCCGACGTTGCGCGCCTCGATCCCTGCCGACATCGATCTGGTGGAGGCGGTGGACCTCACCACCACCATCCGCACCTCGCTGCATGACGTTGAGCGCACCCTGCTCATCTCGATCAGCCTGGTCATCCTGGTGGTCTTCATCTTCCTGCGCGACGGTCCGGCAACGCTGATCCCCTGCGTGGTGGTGCCGGTGTCCCTGATCGGAACCTTCGGGGCGATGTACCTGCTCGGCTTCAGCCTCAACAATCTGTCCTTGATGGCCCTCATCATCGCCACTGGCTTCGTCGTCGATGATGCCATCGTGGTGCTCGAGAACACCGCCCGCCATGTCGATGCCGGCATGCCCCCTATGCGCGCAGCGATGGTCGGCGCGCGCGAAGTGATGTTCACCGTGCTGTCGATGAGCCTGTCCCTGATCGCGGTATTCGTCCCCATCCTGCTGATGAGCGGTTTCATGGGACGGATGTTCCGGGAATTCTCCGTCACCTTGGCGGTGGCGATCCTGATCTCGCTGGCGATGTCGCTTACCACCACGGCGATGATGTGCTCGCGCCTGCTGCGCCACCGTTCCGCCGCGCAGCGCTCCGCGCTCTTCCGCCTCGGCGAACGCGGGTTCGATGCCCTGCGCGACATGTATGCCGCCACCCTCGCCATCGCCCTGGCGCACCGGCGGCTCACCCTGCTCAGCCTGGCCGGTGCCATTGGCCTGAACGTCTACCTGTTCGGCATCATCCCCAAGGGCCTCATCCCCCAGCAGGACACCGGACGCATGATCGGCAGCATGCAGGCCGACCAGAGCATCTCCTTCCAGCTCATGAGCAAGAAGCTCATCTCCTTCATCGAGGTGGTGAAGGCCGACCCCGCGGTGGCCGGGGTGGTCGGCTTCACCGGCGGCAATGCGACCAACTCGGGATTCGTATTCGTCTCGCTCAAGCCGCTGAGCGAGCGCGACGTCACCTCCGACCAGGTCATCGAGCGCTTGCGTGACAAGCTGGTGGTGCCGGGGGCCCAGCTGATCTTCCAGGCGGGGCAGGACCTGCGCATCGGCGGACGCCAGGGCAATGCCCAGTACCAGTATACCCTGCAGGCCGACGAGCTCAGCGAACTCTACACCTGGACGCCACGCATCACCAAGGCGCTCAGCCAGCTTCCCGAGCTCTCCGACGTCAGCTCCGACCAGCAGCAGCAGGGACTCGAGACCGACCTGGTGATCGACCGGGCGAGCGCATCCCGGCTCCAGCTGTCGACGAGCGTGATCGACAACACGCTCTACGACGCCTTCGGCCAGCGCCAGGTCTCAACCATCTACAATCAGCTCAACCAGTACCATGTGGTCATGGAGGTGGCGCCGCAGTACTGGCAGGACCCCGAGACCCTCAACGATCTCTACATCAGCACCTCCGGCGGCGCGGTCAACGGCACGCAGCAGACCAATGCGGTGGCCGGCACGGTCGTCGACGCCAAGGTCCAGGGCGGCACCCCGAGCAATGCCAGCATCGCCAATGATGCTGCGCGCAATGCCCGGCTGAACGCACTCGCCAACACCACCCACAGCAGCACCTCGACCGGGGCAGCGATCAGCACCGCGAGCGGGACCATGATCCCGCTCTCGTCATTCAGCCATTTCGGCCCGGGCACCATGCCGCTCGCGGTCAACCACCAGGGCCACTTCGCCGCCGCCACCATCACCTTCAACCAGCCACCCGGATATTCGCTGAGCGACGCCGAAGCGGCCATCGCCAGCGCCATGAGCCGGATCGGCGTCCCCGAGTCGATCCACGGCAGCTTCCAGGGCACCGCCAAGAGCTTTCAGGATGCGAAGGGCAGCAATCTCCTGCTCATCGTCGCCTCCCTGCTCGCGGTCTACATCGTGCTCGGCATCCTCTACGAGAGCTTCATCCATCCCATCACCATCCTTTCCACCCTGCCGTCGGCAGGGATTGGAGCGCTGCTCGCCCTCCTCGGGGCGGGGGCGCAGCTCGACATCATCGCCATGATCGGGATGCTCCTGTTGATCGGCATCGTCAAGAAGAATGCCATCATGATGATCGATGTCGCCATCGACGCCGAGCGCCACCAGGGCATGTCCGCGGCCGAGGCCATCCATTATGCCTGCCTCCTGCGCTTCCGCCCGATCCTGATGACCACCATGGTGGCCCTCCTGAGCGCGGTGCCGCTGGCCATCGGCCGCGGCGAGGGCGCTGAGCTGCGCCATCCGCTCGGCATCTCGATTGTCGGCGGCCTGGTGGTCAGCCAAATGCTGACGCTCTATACCACCCCGGTGGTCTACCTGTACCTCGACCGCCTTGGCAAATGGCTGCGGCCCCGCGGCGCATCCGCTCGCGCGAGGCCCCGGCAGCTGGCGCCCGCGGCTCGGGAAGCGGCGGACGGAGGTCCACCAGCGGGGACCTGATGGCATCCACGTATGGCGTGGCAACGCTCACAACCAGCACCGTTGGGATTGTCGCGGGGTAAATATATGCTGCACCGGTATCCACTGGTGACGAACAGCTCAGCGCCAAGGCCGGCTTGGGTGGTGCTGCCAATGCCACGTACCTGACGTCAAAGGGGTATGCCGAGTGGAAGCGATGGCGATTGTCTGCTTTTCATCAGTATCTGCAGAGGGAGGTTGAAAATGCCAACGCCATCGTCCCCCAAACATATCCTGCTCCTTGGCGCATCCCGCGGCCTTGGTTTAGCCTTGGCTGAGGAGTATCTCGAGCGCGGCTGGCACGTCGTGGCCACCGAACGCGTGAGCGCCTCAGCACAGCTGCACGCACTCGTGACGGCGTCCGAAGGCCGACTCGACATCGAGAACGTCGATATCACCTTTCCAGATCAAGTTGCCGCGTTGCGAGCGCGTCTGGCAGCGAGGCGATTCGATCTGCTCTTTGTGAATGCAGGCGTCAAGAACGAGGATCACGAGACCGTCGCCAATGTTTCCACCGACGAGTTCATACGCGTGATGATAACTAACGCCCTCAGTCCGATGCGCGTCCTCGAGGCCTTTCGGGATCTTGTACATCCGAGTGTGGACTTTCGCACTTTTTGACCACCTCTGAGTTCACCTAGCCGGCAGTCCGAAAATGGATTGCCGGTTGATTTTTGGTCTCCATTCTGTTATTATATATGATAACAGATGATAACCCAAAGGAG
>Ga0302319_10020734_pt1 | contig 11860 bp, 11 predicted proteins | sample Bog_T0_2_FD_203319 | JGI IMG/M metagenome (GOLD analysis project Ga0302319, IMG submission 203319) | Peat permafrost microbial communities from Stordalen Mire near Abisko, Sweden - Bog_T0_2 | ecosystem: Environmental > Terrestrial > Soil > Wetlands > Peat | place: Sweden: Abisko, Stordalen Mire...
GTGCCGGACATCCAGCGCACGGCGGAACTGGTGCAGGAGATTGCCGCCGCGAGCAAAGAGCAGGATACGGGGGCGGAACAGATCAACAAGGCGCTGGTGCAACTGGAGAAGGTGATCCAGCAGAACGCCTCCGCTTCCGAGGAAATGGCGTCGACGACGGAAGAGTTGTCCAGCCAGTCCGATCAACTGGTGAGCGCGCTCGCCTTCTTCCGCACCGGCGACGAAGGCCGAAACTCGACGACGGTAAGAACGGCGCTTGCCAAACCGGCAGCCAAGCCAGCAAGCCACGCCGAGCCGCCGCACAAGGCGAAGGCGGCGCGTGCCGGTGTCAGTCTCAGCCTGAAAGACAGGGACAAAGACAAGGCCGACGATCTGGACAAGGAATTCGAACGTTTCTAACCGGACGAGCTTCGAGCGCGGGCCGGTGAGCGGCCCGCCCATCCCTGCAGAATGCGAGAGGAGCGGACTATGAGTGTCAGCGAAATTACCGAGACGCGGCAGTACCTGACTTTTAAGCTCGGCAACGAGGTGTTCGCCACCGACGTGGCCAAGGTGCGGGAAGTTCTGGATTTCACCACCATCACCGAAATTCCACGCACACCGGATTTCATGAGCGGCGTGATCAATCTGCGGGGGAGTGTCGTCCCGGTGGTCGATCTGCGTCTCTGTCTGGAGATGTCGAAGACCGAGAAGACGAGAAACACCTGCATCGTGGTGGTCGAGGTGTTGCTCGAGAACGAATCCACGGTAATTGGCGCGCTAGCCGATTCGGTGGAAGAAGTGATTGACCTCGAGCCGGAACAGATTCAACCGGCGCCGCGGATCGGCACCCACATTCGCACCGATTTTATTAAAGGCATGGGAAAACGCGACAGCCAGTTTGTGATGATCCTGGATATCGACCGTGTCTTCTCGGCCGAGGAGTTGGCGGTGGTGCGTTCGCCCGAAGCGAATAAGCCGATGGCGGAGGTGGCGGTGTGAGCGTCCGGTCACGCGAGCCGGCGCGTCCCGCGGCACAGGGTGGGGCGCGTGCCGAGGCAGCTCCAGCGCTGGGCGAGAGCGGACGGGAGGAAAAACTCTCGAATGCCGATTTCCAGCGTCTGCGACAGCTGATCTACGAGCAATCGGGCATTAATTTGAACGCCGACAAGCGGACGATGCTCGAACTTCGGATCAAGCGGCGCTTGCGCAGCCTCAATCATGGCTCGTTCGAGGAGTATTGCCGCTATCTCTTCGGAGCCCAGGGTTTGCGCCAGGAGATCGTCCATCTGCTCGACGTCGTGAGCACCAATAAAACGGACTTCTTCCGCGAGCCGGAACATTTTGAGTTTCTGATGCAAAAAGCGGTGCCGGAACTGGCGGCGCGCAGCCCGAATGGCCGTCCCTGGCTGGTGTGGAGCGCGGGCTGTTCGACTGGCGAGGAGCCATACACCCTGGCAATGCTGCTGCAACAGTGGGGCGAGGAGCATCCCGGATTCCGTTTCAAGGTGCTGGCGACCGACATCTCGACGACGGTACTGGCAAAAGCTGAGAAAGGGATTTTCAGCCGGGAGGTGGTGCGTCCCGTGCCCGTGGCCCTGCAAAAGAAGTATTTTCTGCGGAGCCGGGACCGAAGTTCCGATTTGATGCGGGTCGTGCCGGAGTTGCGCCGGCAGGTGGAATTTCGCCGCCTTAATTTCATGGACGCCGATTTTGGCCTGTCCGAGAAAGTGGAGGCGATCTTCTGCCGGAACGTGATGATTTACTTCGACCGTCCCACGCAGGAGCGCATTGTGCAGAAGCTGGCACGCCACCTTCTGCCCGGCGGCTATTTGTTCGTGGGCCACTCCGAGACCTTGCATGATCTGGATGTTCCGCTGTCGGCGGTTGCGCCTGCCCTCTACCGCAAGACGGGCGCCACCTCGGCAGCGCCGGAGAAGTAGTCGCCGAAAGGGCGACAAAGGCGGAAAGGTGCTGGAGCTGCAAAATGAGGTGTCGGAGGTCTACCTGCATCCGGGCGAGTCGTACCTGGCGCTAAAACCGGCCATCATCCGGACGATTCTCGGCTCCTGCGTCGGCGTGACTCTCTGGGACGCGAGGCTTGGGATCGGAGCGCTGTCGCACTCGCAGCTGCCCAAGCGTCCGGAGATCGCGTCGGCCAATCGAGCGACCGATCACCGCTATGTGGATTTCGCCATCCGCGATCTGGCACAGCAATTTGACGAGCTCGGCGCGCGGCGCAGCGAGATGCAAGTCAAAGTTTTTGGCGGCGCCGACGTCCTGGTGGTGAATGAAGGGTCGACTCGGCCGACAGTCGGCCGGATGAACTGCGAAATGGCGGTGGAAGTCCTGCGGGACGAGGGTTTTCAGGTGCTGGCCTCGAGCCTGGGAGGAACGGTTGGTCTGCATATCCGGTTCGACACGCGGACCGGCGAGGTGCGGCTGCGGAGGTTGCGCTGAGGTTGCGCCGAAAACGACGCAGCCGGGGACTAAAGGAGTCTCCGGGAGCGAGAAGTCGATGACGAGTGGGAGAGTGGGATGACCTGGGTTCGCTGCCAGGACGCAGGCGCAAGAGGATGAGCGAACGGTATGAGTGCCCCTAGAATTCGCGTTCTGATCGTCGACGATTCCGCAGTGGTGCGCCAGACCTTGAGCGAGGTGCTTGGGTCCGACCCCGAGATCGAGGTGATAGCGACGGCATCCGACCCCTTCGTTGCGTCGGAGCGCATCCGCGAGCAACTGCCCGATGTGATTACGCTGGATATCGAGATGCCACGTATGGACGGGCTGACCTTCCTACAGAAAATCATGGCGCAGCATCCGATTCCGGTCGTGATCTGTTCGAGCTTGGCCGAAGAGGGGGCGCAGAGCACGCTGAAGGCCCTCGAATATGGGGCGGTGGATATCATCACCAAGCCTCGCCTGGGGAGCAAACAATTTCTGGAGGAGTCGCAAGCCACGCTTTGCGAGACGGTGAAAGCGGCTGCATCGGCGCGTCTACGAAGAATCCAGCCGGCTCGCGTGGTCGAGCCCAAGCTGACAGCGGATGCGATTCTTTCTCCGGCGACGCACGCGATGGCGGAGACGACGGAGAAGGTTGTGGCCGTCGGCGCCTCGACCGGAGGGACGGAGGCGCTGAAGGTATTTCTGGAAACGCTTCCGGCCGATGCTCCCGGCATCGTAATCGTGCAGCACATGCCGGAATTGTTCACACGGGCCTTTGCCAACCGGCTGGATACGCTGTGCAAGATTTCCGTGAAGGAAGCGGAGTCGAACGATACCGTGCTGCGCGGACGCGCGCTGATTGCGCCGGGGAACCATCACATGCTGCTGAAGCGGAGCGGCGCGCGCTACTACGTCGAAATCAAGGACGGTCCGCTGGTATGCCGGCATCGTCCCTCGGTGGATGTGCTGTTTCGCTCCGCCGCGCGTTACGCCGGACAGAATGCGGTGGGCGTGATCTTGACAGGAATGGGCGACGACGGCGCACGGGGAATGCTGGAGATGAAACAGGCGGGGGCGACAACGATCGCGCAGAACGAGGCAACCTGCGTGGTGTTCGGAATGCCGAACGAGGCCGTGAAGCGGGGAGCGGTCGACAAAATTCTGCCGCTGGAGGCAGTCGCAGCGGCGGTGCTGAAAGACGCCCGATGAACGCGCGCGCGGGGGCAGCGGACTTATGAGTGTTGCGACCAGGGCGGAAATCCTTTCGACGCTCGCGCGCGGGGGGCCGGCCCTGCGTGCCATGGCCACGATTGTCGACCATGAAATCGGGTCGGTGGCGAGGACTTTCGGGGTCCTCGCGAGACATGCGGAAGAGGTTTTGCATCTGGCGGCGGAAATGGTTGCGTGTGTGGAAAATGACAAGGTCAGTTCGGTTTTGCCGAAGGTGCAGAGCCTGGGCGCGGCCGCCCGGCATTTTACGACCAGCCGACTGGAAGCGACGGGAGGGATTCTGGAGGTGGTGAGCGCCGAGGTGAAACTTTTGCGCCAACTGGCGCAGGTAGCTAACGGTCAGCAAGCGGTGGCGATGGAGATCAAGGCGCTGAGCGTGCTGACCAATATCGAAGTGGCTCGCCTGGGCAGTGTTGGAATGGGTTTTCAGTATCTGGCGCACGAATTGTCGGCATTCTCAAAATCGGTGGTGGAAGACACACAGGAACTAGCAACGCACACGGAAGGGCGACGGGCGGCGATTGAAGAGACCAGGCGCGTTCTCTCCGCCGAAATTCCGCGGCTGCGCCACGAATTGATGCGTATCGAGAGCGACCTGAAGGATGCTTTGGAAGTGGTGGCCGAAAGCCTGACCCAGCTCGCGACCACGCCGGCTAAGTTCCGGGGCTGCGTTGAGGACATTGCGCGGCAGATCACGGCTGTTGTGGCCGCGATTCAATCGCATGACATCACCCGGCAGATGAACGAACATGTCGAGACGGCGTTCGCCTTGATCGCCACCCGGTTAAGCGGCGCAGGAGACACGGCAGACGAAATCGCCCAGGAACTGCCTCGGAGCTATGCCGGCCTGCGCATTCAGATTGGGCAACTGCAGACGATTGAGGAAACGGTTACCGCTTGGACCTCGCAAATCAAAGTCTGCATGAAAGACATTTTGCGAGTAAGCGCCTCGGAGGTGTCGGCGATGGGGCGTGTGGTGGTCGATCAGGAGCGGAAAGTTTCGGCGCAATTGGCCTGTATCGAGTTACTCGAAAAAGAGAGTCAGGCCTACAGCGAAAAGACCCGGCACAGTGTGCAAGGCCTGACCAACCTGATGCAGCTTGTCCGGGAGCACGTACAACGGCAGCAATCGGTGCGCGATCGGCTGCGGATGCTCGCCTTTAATTCCATTATTGAGGCGAACCACCTGGGAACGAAAGCAGATGCGATTTTGGCGATCTCGAAGAGCATCAAGGGAATCTCGACGACATGGAGCGAGATTACCGATCAGTCTGCGCAAGCCCTGAAGGAAATCCTTGCGTTGGTGCAGCAGAGCAATGAGGTCACGGAGGCGTTTTCGCAAAGCAGTACCGACACACTGCTTGAAGCCCAGGCGCAGACGCGAGCGGGGCTGGACGGCTTGCGCGACGCCGCGACCTTCACCGGGATCCGGGCGCGGGAGATGACGCTGGCCACCGAGAAAATGCAGGCGAAGATCAAAGAAGTGGGCGCCACCGGCGAGGTGCTGGACGAGGCGTTTGCGCGGAGCGCGGCGGTGTTGCGGGAGATCGAATCTTTGCGACTGCATTTGGAGGTCTATTACCCATGGGTTCGGCAGGAGGTCGACCCGCAGGAGGCCGAAGACTTGTTCGCGGCGTTCTACACGACAGAATTAGAGCGCGACGTTTTGCGGGCGGTGCTTCTACAGACGGACTTGCCGGCTCATCAACCAAGCCTGGCAGGGAACAGCGTTGAGTTGTTTTAGTTGGTTTGGCGATACGCGATCTTGCATCCGAGGATTTAAAGTTGGCGGCCTTCGACGGCCCTAAGCGTGAGGACGAACATGAAACGGATCTTGACGGTCGATGACTCAGCCAGCGTCCGGCAGATGGTCAGCTTTACATTACGCAAGGCTGGCTATGAAGTAGTCGAAGCCGTGGATGGCAAAGATGGCTTGGGAAAAGCCGGAAGCGAGAAGTTTGACTTGATCATCACCGACTTGAATATGCCGAATATGGATGGCATTCAAATGATCACCGCCGTTCGCAAGTTGCCCGGCGCGGCCTTTGTCCCCATCTTGATGCTGACGACCGAGTCGCAGGCGGGCAAGAAGGACGAGGGGCGCAAGGCTGGCGCCACCGGATGGATCGTCAAGCCCTTCGACGCGAATCAACTCGTCGCGGTGGCGCAAAAACTCGTCAAGTAACGAAGCTCGCGACACATCATGCCCGCGAAAAGAGTGATGGCAGAATGTTTCGGCTTAAGGTTCACCACCCAAAGTTAGAACCTTAGTTACTGGCTTGTGATTGGTGACCTAGGTAGGGATGAGCGGTTCAGTTATGCTCGGGTTATGTACAGTATCTCTCGTAGTAAAACGAATGGTGTAGTGCTGCATTGCAGAATGTGCTCGCATACGGAGCACGTCAACGAATTTGACGACAGGCTGGGAAGTCGACGCACGCAGGCGGCACAAGCGATGCTGCACCACGTCTGTACCGGCGCAGGAAGAACTCCAGCGGCCGGGCTGCCACCGAAGTCCCTGGAACTGTGGGTCTGAGTGGTGACGATGACGACCATCTGGACAATTCTGGGAAATGCTTTCTACCTTGCGCTCCTCCTCAATGGATGGGTCCGCCTCGATGATTACGTCGATGGCCACGGTTTGGTAGCCATGGTGAGGGCGGCGCAATCGTGACGCCCATGTACACAATCAGCAAAGATAGCGAAGGCGTGATTCTGACTTGTCAGGACTGCCCACATATCGAACGAGTGAACGTGTTCCACTCGAGCCTTGGGAGCCAACGCACCCAGGCCGCCCTCGCCATGTTCGAGCACAACCGCACCGCCCACCACAAAGACCCGATGCTAGCGCCCCTCACGAAGAACTACGGGCGCATGGAACAGTGGTAGACGGTTCAGCCTAGCTAATTTCGCGGCGCCGATTCGCCTGCATCTCATCTTTACTTCTCCTACGTTTTACTTCTCGTGCCTCTTTGCAATCTGGCAGTTATCATTCGCCACGCGGAGTGTCGCCGGCGGTCTAGCCTTTCTGTGGCTTTTTCTCGCGCGGAGCGGACTCATGTTCTGCGGGAGGTTTGGCCGCGCGTTCCGGGGCTGCCTTTGCTTGATGGTCCGCCGGGGCAGCGCGTTCTGCCACAGGCTTCGACTCGTGCTGCGCCACTGGCTTTGGTTCCGGACGAGGGGCCGTTTCTGGCTTCGCCTCTGTACGAGCATGGCTTTCCGCTCGAGGAGCACTTTCCGTACGTGCCTTCGCCGCTGGCTTCGCTTCATGTGCAGCCGGTTTCGGTTCGTGCGTCGCCGGTTTCGCCTCTGCTCGAGGGCTGCTTTCCGTGCGCTCCTTCGCCGCAGGTTTTGGCTCATGAGCGGCAGGCTTTGCCTCAGTTCGTGCGTGGCTCTCTTCCCGAGGAGCGCTTTCCGTATGTGCCTTCGCGACCGGTTTCGCTTCACGCGGGGCAGGCTTTGCTTCCTTCCGTGCCTTGCTTTCTTCCCGAGGAGCACTTTCCGTGCGCGTCTTCGCGGCCGGTTTCGCTTCATGAGCAGCCGGCTTTGCCTCGGCCCTGGTGTTGCCTTCCGCGCGAGAACCACTCTCCGTGCGTCCCTTCGCAGCAGGTCGCCCCGCGCTGCTCTTCGCCGTCCCACGATTAGACGCAACGGACTTTCCTGCAACCACGCCGGAGCCTTTGAACTCTCCCGGTTTCGCCGTCGCCATTACTCCAGGATGTCCATGGTTCTCGGAGGCGAACTGATTGCGATCGGCCCGAGCGGCCGCTTCATGCTGCTGCTGTACAGCCGCCGGAGGGACGTGCGTCTGGTGCGCAAATTTCTCCTGCTCAGCCGTGGGGCGCGTGGTGATGCCGCCTCTACCGCCGTTGAAACTGACGTGGCTGACGTGGCTGACCACCGTCTTCTGGTATACGTTGTGGACGATGTTCACATTTACATTGTTCACGCGGCTGTTGTAGAAAAAGTGTCCGCCCGTCCAGTAGCCACCCGCGTAACCGTTGCCAACATAGCCGAAGCCGTAATCGATTCCACCGTAGAAGCCGACTTGCGGACCCCAGTATCCGGCATTGAACACGTAGGCGCCGTTACCCCAACCCCAGTAGCCGGGCGTCCACAACAGACCGACCTCTGGCGCTTCTACCCACGTACCCGGAACCCAGTAATACCCGCCATCGTCGGTGTAACTCCAGTAACCCGGCGTCCAAATGTATCCATCGCCCGGACAAACCGGCTGCGTGTAAACCGGCAACACGGGCGGTGCGATGTTCACCGACAACGAAACTTGCGCTGAGGCCATGCAACCCCACACAACCATGGCGCAGCAGAATGTGGCGGGCAGAAGCCATTTCGGGCTTCCGAAAAACTGTAGCAAACGGCGGACCGTGAACTTTTGCATCGCGAATTCACCTCGAAATTTGAGCGCCCTGAAAGCGGCGCAAACAGAATAGAAAGACGTGCAGACTCAAACTCTACCTCCGGCGCCGGTGCGCGAGCGATGCCGTAAAGCCTGTAAGGAGACAGGAAGTTCACCCTACGCCTAACGGGGGCGATGAGGTTCCACCTTTTTTCGGCGATGATTTCCGGCCCCTAGTTCACCCCGTAGTTATCGGTAAAGAGGCCATTAAATGTCGTAATGGAACTCCTGATAGAGGCGCGGCGTGGTCGTGGCAACCGGGGTCACCTGGTGCGGCTGTTCGGCCTGTGTTGCGGATGCCACGCGCGCTAAACCGCTCCAAAAAGAAGTTATCGTTGCGCGGGCAAAATTCCCCGCCGCTTCCTCAACAAAATTGCGATCGGAGGTTTCACGAATCTGACTCGCAAAATGTTGAGTCGGACTGCCGCTGTTGCGTGCGGCCAGGCAGGGCCACGAGAGCGATTCATCGAACATTCAACAAACTGTAATGCGTTATTAACAAACGACAGCCTACCCTAGTTGTTCACACAAAATGGCTGCGAGCGCGAAATGCCGTTAGTCATAAAAGTGTCTGAAATTTTGAAAATGCTGATTTTCTTAGGAGACGGAACAATGAAAAGAACTATGGCGATGATCCTGTCGATGGCGCTCGTGGGGAGCGTGGTCCCAGCGCAGGCGCAACAAGACTCCGCGGCTACGGCCAAACCCACACATAAAAGGGTGGCGAAGCCAGCAGGGCCGACAATTACGATGCAACTGGGCGAGATGAAGCAGGCGATTGAAGCGCAGCAGGCGCAAATCAAGGCTTTGAGCGATCTCATTCAGAGTCGCGACCAAAAGATTCAGGTTTTGGAGCAGCGCCTTGATCAGAGCCAAAGCGTGGCCGTGCAGGCGCAGACCAAGGCCGATACCGCCGTGGCACAAACCGCTGAAGAACAGCAGAGCGTGATGGCGCTGAAGAGCGACGTGACCGATTTGCGGTCCAACGCGACGAATGCGGCGATGACGCTGCAGGAAACACAGAAACGATTCGGAGAGTTTGAGAATCCGTTGGCCATCCGCTTCAAGGGAATCACGATTACTCCCGGCGGATTCCTGGCGGCGGAATCCGTGTATCGCACGCGCGCACTGGGTTCCGATATCAATACCCCGTTCAACAGCTTGAATTATCCCGGAAGCGGGGCCAACGCGATTTCCGAATTCTTCGGATCGGGCCGGCAGTCGCGCATCTCGCTTCTGGCCGAGGGAAAGATTGCTAATGCCAAGTTAACCGGCTATGTCGAAACCGACTTCCTTTCCTCGGGCATAACCTCCAACAACAACGAGAGCAACAGCTACACCATGCGTCAACGGCAGGCTTGGGGACAGGCCGCACTCGACAATGGATGGACCTTTACCGGCGGCCAGATGTGGAGCCTGGTGACGGAAACGAAGAAGGGCGTCGACAACCGAAGTGAAGCTTTGCCGATGACCATTGATCCGCAGTATACGGTTGGATTCAGCTGGGCTCGGCAGTGGGGTGTTCGAGTCTCCAAGAAAGTCAACGACGAATTGTGGCTGGCGGCATCGTTAGAAAACCCTCAAACCACCTTCTCGGCTAGTGGCAACGCCGCTAACTTCGCTTTCGGTAGCCCCGGCAACGGGAGCGGACTTTACAACGGAGGCATCACCAATTGCACTACGAGTCCGACGGGCGTCACTACCTGTACCAACGCTGCGAACTATTCGTTCAATTCCATGCCCGACGTCATCGTGAAGGCAGCTTTCGAACCTGGTTTCGGTCACTATGAAGTGTTTGGGATTTTCAGCCGCTTCCGCGATCGTGTTTATCCCTGCGTGGAGTACCAGAACAACCCGAGCGTTTGCGGTTCCTCCGCTTCCGCGGTTGACGCCTATAACGATTCCAAGAATGCCGGCGGCGTGGGAGCAAACGCCCGTGTGACCTTTGCAAAGCACGTGGATTTTGGCCTCCACGCCTTGTACGGAAACGGCATCGGCCGATACGGCACGTCAGGTTTACCCGATGCTACCGTGAAGCCGGATGGCACTCTGGCGCCCTTGCGCAGCTATCAGGGCTTGGCTACGTTGGAATTCCACATGCCTCGCTTTGATGTGTATCTGAACGGCGGCGAGGAATATGTCGGTCACCGTTATCAAGTCGATCCGGTGAGCGGCAGCGTGGTCGGTTACGGGGCTCCCACGTATTCGGACAAGGGATGCTATACAGAGACCGTTCCCTCGGTGGGCACCGGCTTTGGCTTCGGCTCGGTGGGTTCTTGCAGCGGCAATACCCGATACACGCTGGAAGGCACGATGGGATTCTGGATGCGCATGTACAACGGACCTAAAGGCAGAATTCAGTGGGGTCCGCAATACTCATACGTGAGCCGGAACGCGTGGGCAGGGGCCGGCGCAACTGCCGGAACCAGCCTTTCGCCACACGGAATCGACAACATGTTCATGACGTCTTTCCGTTACTACTTGCCGTAGATTCAGTCGGGTTCGAACTCGAATCGTCTAGCTAGCGAAAGATGATTTGGGAGCTAAAGAAGGCGAATCGCCGCAGCGTGCAAATCGCGTCCTGCGGCGATTCGCTTTTTGGTGTTCGGGAGTGATCGGCAATCATGATCTGACTTCCTCAGTTGTTTGTTTGGCGGGGACCAGAATGTACTGCTGAGCCAACGCCGTGAAGCTCGCGACTTGATCTTTCTCCCATTTTTCTTCGCGACCTAATTCCTCGGCCAGCAGCCGCGCCACTTTGGGCGCAATAGCCGCAGCCGCTCGCGCATTCAACAGCAGCGCGCGTGTGCGACGCGCCAAGGCGTCATCGACCGTCCGAGACATTTCATGACGCGCTCCCCAGACGATTTCAGCTGCGACGTAGGGAAGATCGGGATGCAGTTTCTCCGCGAGTACGGGATTCGCCTGCGATAACGTCCGAATTCCGTCGGCGTCGGTTCCATAAAGCCGCAACTCTCCCAACTCCTCCGGATGCTCATGGTAGCCATGAATCCGCAGATCGAAAGTGACGCAGGGAGAATCCTTCAGGCCCCCGAGTGTGATCGCCTGGTTCACGCAGTCTTCGGCCATGTGACGGTAGGTCGTCCACTTGCCCCCAACGATGGTCAAGAGTCCTGAGGGGTCGATTTGGATCGTGTGGTCCCGCGAAAGCGCCGCCGTGTTGCTGCTCTCGGCGCCGGCTCTCTTCACCAGCGGACGGATTCCAACGTAAATGCTGAGAACGTCCTCGCGCGATGGTGGCTTGCTTAGATAGAGCGCCGCCGTATCAAGAATGAACGCAATCTCTTCTCCGAGGGCAACCGGCTCATACGAAGCGTGCTCCATCGGAGTGTCGGTCGTGCCGACAAGCGTGCGGTCGTGCCACGGAATCGCAAACATCACGCGGCCGTCTTTCGTGTGCGGCACCATGATCGCAGTTTTGCCGCTCAGAAACGACCGATCAAAGACGAGATGAATGCCCTGGCTCGGACTGATCATGGTCGTAGCATCGGGCTGCGCCAACCGCCTGGTTTCATCTGCGAAGATTCCGGTCGCGTTGACCACGACTCTGGCTTTGGTGGTGAATCGATCGCCTGACTCACGATCTTCAACGACGATGCCGGATACGACGCCCTCCACGTTCTTCACCATCGCGACTGCGGCGGCGTAATTTAAAACGGTGGCTCCATGATCCACGGCGGTCGCGATCAAATGTGTCAGCAGTCGGGTATCGTCGAATTGGCCATCGTGGTAAAGAACTCCACCTCGCAGGCCGTCCCTCCGGATCGT
>Ga0302319_10020735_pt1 | contig 11860 bp, 8 predicted proteins | sample Bog_T0_2_FD_203319 | JGI IMG/M metagenome (GOLD analysis project Ga0302319, IMG submission 203319) | Peat permafrost microbial communities from Stordalen Mire near Abisko, Sweden - Bog_T0_2 | ecosystem: Environmental > Terrestrial > Soil > Wetlands > Peat | place: Sweden: Abisko, Stordalen Mire...
ATGCCGAGGTGCTCGGCCAATTCGCCGACGGAGAGGCCCTGGGTGCGCTTGAGGCGATTGATGATCTCCAGCCTCTGGCTTTTCCCGATCTCGGCGATTAGCTTCTGGTTCATCTAAAAGGGGGGGTTGGGAGGGGTTAGCAGAGGACGTGGGGAATGTCCGTCAGAATCGTAAAAATCTTGCGATGGAGGTGGCCTTTAGATGCAAAGAGGGCGCGAGTTAGCGGGGGGGCGGGCTCTTTTTTAACCACAGATTCTCGCAGATTTTTATTTCGATTAACTTGGGGACGCTCAAACCTGTGGGAGCCGAGACGGGGTAAGATTTGGGTGGGATGGGATGAATGAAGGGCGGCGAATTGCCCAAATGTGCAAAGTGTCGGACCTTTTACCGCTGGTAAACGGTGGCCATGGCTGTAAAGTCCGGCGCATTGCCTGCATTCCCCGCCCCCCTTTCCCGAATCCATGCTGAGCTGCTCGACCTGTTGGAATTGCACCCGCCACACCAAGGGCGAAGATATGCTCCAGGAAATCCTGGACCTGGGATTCGAGTGGGTGGAACTGGGCCACGGCATCCGGCTTTCGCTAATGGAAGGGGTGCAACGGTATTACGACGCGGGCAAGGTGCAGTTCTCGACGCTTCATAATTTTTGCCCGCTGCCGGTGGAGATCACGCGGCCGGCGCCGGATTGCTACCAGTATTCCTCCCACCGCGACCCGGAGCGTGAACGCGCGGTGAAGCTGAGCTTCCAGACAATCGACTTCGCAAAGCGACTGGGTGCGAAGCTGGTGGTGCTGCACCTGGGGCGGGTGCCGATCGATCAGTACACGGACAAGCTGGTGGCGATGGCGGAGACCGGTGAGCATCTCTCGCGTAAATATGTGAAGCTGAAACTGGAGGCGGTGCAGCAACGGGAAAAGAAGGCACCGCTCTATCTGCAGCGCGCGAAGGAATGCCTGCTGCGGGTGGTGGATCACGCGACGAAGATGGGGATCAAGCTGGGAGTGGAGGGACGGCAGTGCTACGAGGAAATCCCGACGGAACTGGAATTGAGCAAGCTGCTGGAGGAGATCAACGCGCCGGAGGTGGTGGGGTACTGGCACGATTTCGGGCATATCCAGATCAAGGAAAACCTGGGTTTTGTGGATCACGCGGAATGGCTAGCGTACATCTCGAAGAGGATGTTCGGAGGACACCTGCATGACACGGGCTGGCCCGGGCGGGATCATATGCCGCCCTTTACCGGGAATATCGACTACGACAAACTGATCCCGCTGATCCCGAAGACCCTCCCGCTTGTGTGGGAGATGGGTCCGCGGCGGAAGGCGGCGGAGATCGTGGAGTCGCTGGAGAAATGGAAGACGAAATTCGGGACGTTTGGAGGATTTCAATGAACGACGCGACTGTGACCGTAGACTTGAATGGGAGTGGGCCGAAGAAGGACGCGAACCGGCTGAAAAAGATAATCCTGACGATCATCCAGGTGGTGGTGACCGTGGGGATTCTGTTCTGGGTGTTTCACGATCCGCAGAAGCGAGCCTCGATGGGTGAGGCGCTCAAGCATGCAAAACCGGTGTGGCTGCTGGCGGGCTTCGTATGCTACGGCGTTGTGGAAATCGTGGCGGCCGCGCGCTGGTACATACTTCTCCGTGTGCAGGGGGTGAAGCTACCGGTTTGGCGGGTGGGAGCGTTATTCATGCTCGGCATTTTCTTCAATATGTTCATGCCGGGCGGGACGGGCGGGGATGTGCTTAAGATCGTCTATTTGGTAAAGGAGATCCCGGGAAACCAGAGGGGAAAAGGGATGCTGGCGGTGTTGATGGATCGATTAATCGGGCTGCTGGCGCTGATCATCATTTCCTCGACGATTATCGCGATCCAGTACGGCTGGCTTGTCACGGTGCCGATCGCGCGGCACCTGACGTGGGTGTTGTTGGCGATCCTGGTCTGCAGCCTGGGGGGAATCATTTTCTCATTCGTAATCAGCGGGTTTGGGCTTGCGAGCAAGCTGCCGAAAAGGATGCCGCTGCGGGACAAGCTGATCGACCTGGCGGTGGCATATAATGCCTATGCCCGTGCCTGGCCCTCCTCGCTGGTGGCGCTCTGCGCCTCGTTCATTGTGCATCTTTCATCGTTCTTTCTGTTTTGCTGCGCGGCCCGGGCGCTGGATGTGCACTCGGGAGGGATCGGGGCACCGGAGATAACCTTTGGAGCGCTGCTGACGGTGATGCCGATCATCCTGACGCTGGCGTCAATGCCGGTGAGCGTGGGAGGAAACGGAGTGCGCGAGGGTCTCTTCGCGCTTTTGCTGGTACCGCTGTGCGGAGTGACGCAGGGAGAAGCGATCATGCTATCGCTGACAGGCTATATGCTGACGGCGGCCTGGGGGCTGATCGGGGGATTAATTTACCTGCTTTACCGGCCAAGCCAGCACCTGAAGCTCCGGGAGGAGATTCGCGAAGCGGTGATCCAGGTTCACCAAATGGAGCATGAGCTGGCCGAGGCAGGGACGGCCGAGGGAGAACCGGGCAAAGGGGAATCTTCGGAACGGTGACGGGTGGTTTTCTAACGCAGAGGCGCAGAGTACGCAGAGAGCGCAGAGAAGAGGGGAGTGTGAAACCCAGTGGATTGCGCCGTCCCATTGTATCGGCTGCGTTCGCGATAAGCTGGGATGGGCGGATGCTGGAGACACGGACCATCGGCGGAAAGGTGGACGCGATTCTTTACGGCGCGGCATCGGCGGCTGGCGGCAAGGGCACGGCGGCGCGGGTGCTGGTGAATCCGGCGGTCTGTCCCGGAGCCGGGGATGTGTTTTTTCGATCCGGTCCTTCCATTGTATATGGTACGAAGCAAACCGCGCCACCGGCGGGAAAGACGCTCGCAGTTTACGTGCGGAAGGAGGCGTGGCCGTTGCGTGAAGTGCTGGGGCATTTGGCCGCGACGCACGGGGTGCGGAGGGTGGCGTGTGGCGAGGACGGGAATCTTTTTCGCGCGCTGGCGGCGGACGGGCTGCTGGATGAACTGACGCTGGCGTGGTGCCCGCGGATGACCGGATGCAAATCGGCGGAACCGATTACCGGCAAGGACGAGGCGTTTTTGCCACGCGGGATCCGGCTGGACCTGGCCGGGCTGGAACGCCGGGATGACGAATGTGTGGCGCGGTACCGCGTCCAAGGCGAGGGTCGGTGACGAATAAGGGACAGCGCGCCGCTCGCACGAGAGGGCTACACCACAAAAAACAGAAAGATTGATCGATTGCATACCGGCAACTCCATCCTGATGCGCGCGCCGCGAGGGGACATATTTGAAACGGCCGCGGACCTCTCGCGATGGCCGGAGATCCTGCCGCATTACCGCTACATCCGATATTATGAGCGGTCGCCAGAGCGCAATGTGGTGAAGATGGCGGCGGTGCGGTCGGGAATCCCGATCTCCTGGGTCTCCGAACAATGGATCGACCGACAGCGATGGGAAGTGCGGTTCCGGCACGTGAAGGCATTCACGAAGGGGATGGAGGTGGTGTGGACGTTTGAGGATACGGCGGAGGGGGTGCGGGTGAGCATCCTGCACGACCTGGAGTTTCGCGTGCGTGCGCTGGCACCGTTGGCGGACCGGATCATCGGTGGATTTTTTATCGAGCACGTGGCGGGACGCACCCTGGAATGCATGAAAAAATACCTGGAAGGAATGAAGCCCGCACTATGACCAACACGAGAAAACGAGCGGTGATCACGGGGATCGGCCCCATTACATGCATCGGAACCGGAAAGGAGAATTTTTGGAACGGCATCCTGGCGGAGCGAAGCGGGATCTCCCTGATCACGAGTTTTGACACGAGCGAGTTCCGCGCGCATTGCGGGGGTGAGATCCGGGATTGGGATCCATCGGCCTGGTTTGCGCCGAACCGGCTGAAGAGGCTGGACCGATATGCGCAATTTGCGGTGGCCTCCACGTTGATGGCGCTGGAAGACGCGGGGCTGGAGTGGAGCAGGGAGAAGCCGCAGGCGGATGTGGGGGTGAGTTTCGGGACGGCGCTGGGGGGAATCGCAAATGCGGAAGCGGAGCACCAGCGGTTCTTGAAGAAGGGGTCGCGCGGAGTGAACCCGACGCTGGCGCTGCAGGTGTTTGGGGGGTCGGCGCATTCGAATATCGCGATTGAATGCGGATTCCGCGGGGTGGGGACGACGAATTCCAACTCATGCGCGAGCGGGACTGTGGCTGTGGGCGAGGCGCTTCGGTACATCCGAGACGGGATGGCGACGGTGATGGTAGCAGGCGGGGCGGAGGCGCCGCTGAGCCCCCTGACATATGGGGCATTTGATTTTATCAGGACGATGAGCCGTTGGCAGGGCGACCCGGCACAGGCGTGCCGGCCATTTGACCTGACGCGAGATGGATTTGTAATGGGGGAAGGGGCAGCGAGCCTGATTGTCGAGGAACTGGAGCATGCACTCCGGCGCGGGGCGCATATCTATGCGGAGGTGCTGGGTTATTCCCTGAATAATGAGGCATACCACATGACGAGTCCGCTGCCGGGGGGCGAAGCTGTTGCGCTGTGCATGCGGGAGGCGCTGCGGGACGCGGGGGTGGAGCCGGGTCAGATCGATTACATCAATGCGCATGCGAGCTCGACCCAGCTGAATGATGCGAATGAGTCGGCGTGCGTCCGAATGGTTTTTGGCGAGCATGCGGACCGGGTGGCGATGAGCGGGACGAAGGCCTATACGGCGCATCCACTGGGGGCAACCGGGGCGATAGAGGCGGCGCTCTGCGCGCTGGCGATGGAGCGGGATTACCTTCCCCCGACGCTGAACCGGAACGAACCGGACCCAGCGTGTCCGCTGGACGTGGTGCCGAATCACGGCCGGACGGCACGAATCCAATATGCGATGAGCAATGCGTTCGGCTTTGGCGGGATTAACTCCTGCATGGTGCTGGGGCGAGTTTAGCCGACCACCGCCAACCAGCCCCCCGGGGACTATGCGGGCCATCCGTCCGCTCCACGGATGGCCCGCCCATATTCGCCCCCCGCAGGAATAGAGGTATCAGGATCGGGGCGGCGGGGACAATCGGATGGCCGCCCCAAAGAAGGATAAGAGGAATACCTAGGATGGGCGTCGATGGACTGACCGGTGGAATGTTTGATTGCCGGATGGGCCATGCGGGCAAACCCCGAGCAGACGGAGGCTTGAGGATCAGGGGAGGCGGCAGGTGAACCGGTAATCGCCCGAGCCGATAAGGTAGCGGGCGTTTCCATCCGGGGCGGGCGAAGATTTAAGGCCGGGATTTTTGGCGGCGCTGGCGCCGCTTTCCGAGACGGAAGTGGCGGCTGGGACAGGGAACTCAACTGCTGCGTCGGTATTAATGGGAATGATTACGTGTAGCGAGAAAGTTCCATCCCGGAGGGTCCAGGCGGAGGCGATTTGGCCGTGGATGGAATCATAGGTGGCTTCGGCATGGGTGAGACCGCCGCCGGGGCGAGGATGGATGATGATGTGCTTAAAGCCTGGGTGAGCGGGATCGAGACCAATGCCTGCGACGGTGTCGAACATCCATTCACCACAGGAGCCGAGGGAGTAGTGGTTGAAGGAATTCATGCCTGGGTCCTGGAAGCCCTTCTGCGGGGTCCATCCGTCCCAACGCTCCCACACTGTGGTGGCGCCTTGCTCAACGGAGAAAAGCCATGACGGGAAGGTCTTCTGGAGGAAGACGCGGTAGGCGGTATCGAGCTTGTCCCCGGAGGTCAAGGCGGGGAGGAGGTGGCTTACGCCTACGAAGCCAGTGGTTAGGTGATATTGACGAGACGCGATATTATCGGACAAATACCCGGCGGCTTTCGAGCGGAGATCGGGGGGGAGGAGGTCGAATTGGAGGGCGAGGCAGTAGGCGCATTGGGTGCCGCCCTGGACGTGTCCGTCGGGCTGGACGTAACGCTGGTCGAAGGCGGTTTTGATTTGCTCGAAGAGCTGCTGGTACTTGTCTGCAGCGACGGTATTGCCTACGGCGCGGCAGGATTGGGCGACGAGAGAGGTGGAATAGGCGAAGAAGGCGGTGCCGATGAGGTCCTTGGGGGTTGTCTCCCCCTGGGCGAGCCAGTCACCGTAGTCGGGCCCGCGGTCACGGTCGCGAATGAGGTTGGTGCTGTGGACCTTGCACCAGTCGACCCATGCCATCATGGCTGGAAGATGCTGCTCAAGGATGCGGTTGTCGCCGTAGGCGAGATGGATGATCCATGGGCAGATGACGCCGGCGTCGCCCCATGCGGGGACGCCGGGATTCCCATGGCCCTTGCCAATGGGAGAAGGGCTGACGTCGGTGAAGGCGCCTTGAGGTGTCTGAGCGTCATCGACGTCGACGAGCCACTTGGTAAAGAATGCGGCTACGTCGCCATTATATGTGGCGGTGCGAATGAAAATTTGGGCGTCGCCCATCCAGCCCATGCGCTCGTCGCGCTGGGGGCAATCGGTGGGAATGGCGAGGTAATTACCGCGCATTCCCCATTGGATATTGGACTGGAGTTGGTTGATCTCGGGATCGGAAGTGGAGAAATTGCCGGTGCGGGGGATATCGGTGCCAATGACGATGCCGGTGATGGCGCCATCGGGGGGTGGTTGCGGTAGCCCGGTGAGCTCGACATAGCGGAAACCGTGGAAAGTGAAGCGGGGTTGCCATGTTTCCACGCCACCACCTTTGCAGATGTAGGTATCGATGGAGGGAGCTCCACGGAGGTTTTTGGTATAGATGCTGCCATTGGGCTGGAGCATCTCAGCATGGGACAAAGTGATTCGGGTGCCGGCTGGGGCGGAGACCTGAAGGCGGACGACGCCGACCATGTTCTGCCCGAGGTCATAGGTCCAATGGCCGGGCAACGGCTGGGTCATTGCCTTGGGGTGAAGCTCGGCGGTCTCGCGAACGGGCTGATCGACCTGGGCGTCGAGGGAGCGGGACGGTTCTGTTCGCACGGTGGCTGGAGTCCAATCCGCCAGGGACAGGCCGGGTTGGTCCCAGCCGGGAATCTCGCGGCGGGCATCGTAAGACTCCCCCAGCATCAGGTCGGAGGAGATAATTGGGCAGGGATGGACCTTCCATGAAGAGTCGGTAACGATTCGGTCGACGGTACCGTCGGTGTAGGTGATCTCGAGTTGGGCGAACAAAGCTGGAACTTTGCCCCAAGCCTGGTAGCCGCCATTGCCGATACGCCCGCTGTACCATCCGTGGCCGACCAATCCGGCGAGGGTATTGGCACCGGGCCGCACCATCGAGGTAACGTCGTAGACCTGATAGCGGACTCGCTTGTTGTAATCGGTCCAGTCCGGAGCGAGGACGTGATCGCCGACGCGGCGGCCATTGAGGTGAAACTCGTACACGCCCAATGCGGTAGCGTAGAGGCGGGCTCCGGCGATGGATTTGCCGAGGGTGAAATCCTTGCGCAGGTAGGATAGCGCCGGCTTAGCCGCAGGGAGTGTCAGCGTGGCGAACTCGGGGACGACAGCCTGCCGCTGCACGCCATCGATGGCATAGGTCACGCTGAGTTGTTTGCGATGGAGGTACGCGGGGTCGGTCCCGAAAGTGGCGTTGTTTACAGTGACGGAGAGGTGATTTTTATAGACCCTTCCAGCAAGGGTGCCGGTCACATCCACGGCACCCGTACCATCAACCGCCTCGTAGGAAGCATGGACGATGGAAAGAGTATGCTGACCGGGAGGTGGAGAAGTGGATGTAGGGGCGTCGAGCCATTGGGCATGCCAATCTGCGGGGTTGAGGAATCCCATTTCCCATGTGGCAACCGGGCTCCATTGGCTGGTGTGGTGGAGAGAATCGGTGACGCGGACCTTCCAGAAACAGGGCTGGCGGGATTTCAGGGGAACGCCGGCATAAGGGATGCCGACGGTGTCATCAGACTGGACTTCGCCGGTGTCCCACAGGTCGCCTTTGTCATGGGCAAGCAGATCCGAAGAGGAGGCGACGAGGATGTGGTAGGCGATCTGTGAAAGATTCCGCGGAGTGTCTGCCGAGCCGGTCAATATCCAATCGAGCCGCGGGTCGGTCGCGGTGATGCCGATCGGGTTTTGGAGGTATTCGCAACGGAGATCGGCGGGTGTAACGCCGGCTTTGGCCACCGTAACAAAGACGAGGCCGACCAGAATGAGGGGAAGGCAAAGGAGACGCATAACGCAGCGTCCAGAGTCGAACCGGGAATAGGTCCCAGACAAGCGCGGAATCGGGCTTCCCTATACTTTGAAGTAGCTGGGGCGGTGGAAAATACCGTTGCGGTAATTTTCGTACGTGGCCAGCGCAAGCAAGGGAAAGTTGTTCCGGTACATGTCGTACTTGAGGTAAAAAACCTTCGGGAATCCGGTACCAGTGGTCTCGGGCTCGGACCATGATCCGTCGCGATTCTGGCGGCTGACAAGGAACTCGATGCCGCGAGCCACGGCCTTGGAATGGACGGAACCGGCCGCGCAAAGCCCCATGACAGCCCATGCAGTCTGGGAGGCGGTGCTGGGGCCTTTGCCCTTGAGCATGGGATCGTCGTAGCTGGCGCAGGTTTCGCCCCAGCCACCGTCCTCGTTCTGGCAGCTCTCGAGCCATTCGCGGGCCCGGATGATCCAGTCCTGCTTCATATCAAGGCCGATGGCGCGCAGGCCACGGAGGACCTGCCATGTGCCGTAAATGTAATTGACACCCCAACGGCCATACCATGAGCCATCCTCCTCCTGAGTCTCCCTCAGGAACTGGATGGCCCTCTGGATGAGGCGACAATGGACATCGTGACCGATGTAGCCGAGAAGCTCGAGGGTGCGTCCGGTGAGATCGCTACAGGTGGGATCGAGGATGGCGTTGTGATCGGCGAATGGGACGTCCTCGAGCCAATGCTTGGTGACGTCGCGGTCGAAGGCGGCCCAGCCGCCGTCGCGGCATTGGAAGGAAAGAAGCCAGTCGAGAGCACGCTGGAACATCTGCTGGTAGCGGACAGCATCGGCATCGGTCCTGGAGCCGACCATGCGTAGGCCGATGAGGACCATGGCGGTGTCGTCGGTGTCCGGGTAGTAGACGTTATTGAACTCGAAGGCCCAGCCGCTGGCGATGGGGTGGGGGTTCTTTTTCGACCAATCGGCGCGGATGCGGACTTCCTTGGAGTACATCCAATTGGAGGCGCGCTGGATGGGCTCGCTCATCGGGTCCAGACCGGACTCGGTGAGGGCGATCATATTGATGGCCGTGTCCCAAACGGGGGAGAGGCACGGCTGGATGCGGAAATCCTCTGGATCATCCACGAAGAGACCCTCGAAATCGGTGACGGCCTTCTGGAGGAGCGGATCCTCATCGGTATGACCGAGGGCGCGGAGCGCGATGATGGAATTGAGCATCGCCGGGAAAACGGCGGCAAGACCGTCGGAGCCTTCGCCCATGCGCTCGACCATCCATGCCTTGGCCTTCTCGAGGGCGTTGTCGCGGAGGAAAGCCATGCCGGGAGACTCGAAGACGCGGAAGAGCTCGGTGGCGGAGATGAAGAAATTGCCGAGAGAAAAGAATTTCGAGTTGCGCGGCAGGGAGAGGTCCGTGTGCTCGAGGCCGGCGGGGTAGAGCTCATGGAGATGCTTCTCGGCAGGGAGCTGGCGAGTGGGCTTGAGATGATTGAGGATGGCCAGCGGCATGAGCATGGCGCGGCTCCATGAGGACATCTCGTAGATATTGAAGAAGAGCCAGTCCGGCAGAAGGATGAGCTCGACGGGGATGGCGGGGAGATATTTCCAGGGGAACTGGCCGAGCAAAGCGAGGTAGAGCTTCGCGTAGGTGTTCATACGCGGGATGCCGCCGAGACGGAGGGCAGCGGCGCGGGACTCGCGCATCCATGGGGCGTCGGGTGAATTGCCGGCGAGCTTGAGGGCGAAGTAGGCCTTGACGGTGGCGTTGATCTCGCTGGGACCGCCTTCGTAGATGTTCCAACCGCCATCGGTGAGCTGGCGGCGGCGAATGTGGGCGACACACTTGTCCTGGAGGACAGGGTCCAGCTTGCCGGACCAGTGCATGTAAAGGATGTAGTCGGAGCAGAGGGTCGAATCGACCATCAACTCGCCACACCAGTAGCCATCGGGATGCTGAAGGCGGAGGAGGTTTTGCTGTGCCTTGTGTATGGCCAGCGGAATAGGATCAGCGGTGCGAGGGCCGGCAATCGTGATCATGCCTGGGACGTTCGTTTGGGAGATAAGGATGGGTATTGTCGCCCGAGCACCTGCCGGGCGGGGTTTTCATGGCCATGCGTGACGTCTAAACAGACGATCCGCTCCATGTTATTTGGCTGCGAGAACTTCTGTTTCCTCGGGCTTGGAGCCAGTGAGATGACCGTTGCCAGCGGTAACGCCGTTGTAGGCAGGGACTTCGCGGCCCTCGGGGACCGGCTTGGGACGGGCACCGAAGTTGAAGGCGACCGTCTTCCATGTATCGCCAGGCTGTGCCTGGAGGCCGAGGCTGGCGGTGGGCTCGTAGCCGCAATGCATCATGCAGTTTTCGCATCGGACATCCTTCGCTACACCGTTGACGACGCCATAATTGTCCCATTTTACCTCGGAAAGGAGCTCCTTGTAGCTGGCGTAATGGCCATCGGTCATGAGGTAGCACGGTCCCTTCCATCCACGGATGTTTCGGGTGGGAATGGCCCATGCGGAGCAGGTGAGGTCGCGCTTGCCGGCGAGAAACTCGAAGTAAACGGGGGTACCGAAGAGGGTGAACCGGCTGGCCCAATCCATGATCTTGCTGAACTTCTGGATGGTCATCTTCCGGGTCAGGAAGAAATCCTCGGGCTGGAGACTGAGGCGGGTAACCATGTCCTTCTTGGCGGCATCGTATTCGTAGCCGGGGGAGATGGTGTGTCCATCGACGCCCAGCGAGGAAAGGAATGAGAACATCTGCTCGATCTCGGCCATGTCGGTCTCCTTGTAGACGGTGGTGTTGGTGGCGACCTGATATTCGAGGATCTTGGCCATGCGGATGGCGAGGATGCATTCCTTGAAAACACCCTCACGCTCGACAATGAGATCGTGGGTGCGCTCGAGGCCGTCGAGGTGGACGTTCCAATACATCCAGCGGCTTGGGGCGATGACGGGCTTGGAGAGGTCCTTGGGGCCCTTGCGGATATCCTCAGCGTCCTTGGCGGTAATCAGTTCCTCGGAGAGGAGGACCTGAATCTTCTCGTCCACGGCGGCGGGACGACGGAGGCGCTCGGCGGCCAGGTACTCGCGCATCTTTTTGCGCATGAACATGGCGTTGGTGCAGATGTAAACGATGCGGCCCTGGTCGAGGACGCCGGTTACGAGGGCCTCGATCTGGGGATAGATGAGGGGCTCGCCGCCGCAGATCGAAATCATGGGAGCGTCGCATTCCTGGGCGGCGCCGAGGCAATCCTCGAGGGGCATGAGGTCCTTGATGGATGTGGAGTACTCACGGATGCGGCCGCAGCCGGTGCAAGTCAGGTTGCAGGTGTGAAGCGGTTCAAGCTGGAGAACGGTGGCGAATTTCTTCGTGCCGCGGATTTTGTGCTTGATGATGTACGCTGCAATTTTGGCCGTGAGAGGCAATGGGAATCTCATACTTTAGTATCTTAAAAACGGCGCGATACTACCAGTGAGAGCGGGTCTGTCAACTGCCAGCCCATGCCAGAGGCCTTACAGATTCGTAACGTTGGCGAATGGAAAATGATGGCTTTTTTTGCCTTTCTTTTATCGTAAGTTGCTCGTGGTAAGTTTGTTCCGAAATTTGGATGGGCATTTGCGATCAAGGAACTGAGGGATTAGACTGTCATTGTTGCACGGTAAGGCAGGGGCCTTCCCTGAGATGGGGGAGAGAAAGGACGTAAAGGACT
>Ga0302319_10020736_pt1 | contig 11860 bp, 13 predicted proteins | sample Bog_T0_2_FD_203319 | JGI IMG/M metagenome (GOLD analysis project Ga0302319, IMG submission 203319) | Peat permafrost microbial communities from Stordalen Mire near Abisko, Sweden - Bog_T0_2 | ecosystem: Environmental > Terrestrial > Soil > Wetlands > Peat | place: Sweden: Abisko, Stordalen Mire...
AGCCGGGCCATTCGACTTGGCTTCAGATCGCGCAATGACTTGTCGGTGTCGGCGGTGCCTGCCTATCGCCACATCGGCGATTTCGGGCCACCATAATAGCGCAGCGATGCGAGCACAGGCTTGGCGCAGTTTGCCGTGTGCGTGACGCCTGTAAAATTGGCGGTCCGCGCCGGCGCGCCGTCGACATTACTTTTGGCAAGGGCCTTGCCGGGCAGCCCGATCGTCATAATTGATCCAACCAATAGAACAAATCCAGTGACAGAATTTCTTTTCATCACACATTCACCTCCGAAACATCAACGCTCACTTACAAGCGCGATCATATCGGTTTATTTCGCACGTTGTGAATAGCGAAGCTGGAATGTGGTTATCGCGCCAATTTCAACTTTAAGATTTATACTCTGCTGCTGCATCCAAGAATTACATCGAACGTGACCGCGGCGTTGAAATAGGATGGAGGGAGAAATCTTCTGCGGTTTCTTGCAGACGCGAAACGCGAAACAACCGGCGCCGGTCGGCTCACAGCTGCCTTGCATTGCTGAACGCAAATGAGGATACGCGTCTTGTATTTTCATCGAGGATCAGGCTGCGGGTAATCGGGGGCTCGGCACGCTGGCTGCAGTTTTCGCGCTCGCAGAGCCGGCAGTTGACCCCGATCGGGGTGCCCTCGGTTTTCTCGAGATCGATGCCGGCGGCGTAGATCAGGCGCGTGGCATGGCGGATCTCACAGCCGAGCCCGATCGCAAACCGCGGCTGGGCCTGCGGGTGGGGCGCCACCGGGCGCCGTACCACCTGCGCGATCGAAAAATACCGGTTGCCGTCGGGCAGTTCGATCACCTGCTTGAGCAGTCGGTCGGGCGTGTCAAAGGTCGAATGCACGTTCCAGAGCGGGCAGGTGCCACCAAATTTGGAGAACGGAAAGGTGCCCGATGAGAACCGTTTCGAGACATTGCCGGCATTGTCGACGCGCAGCAGGAAGAATGGCACGCCGCGCGCGTTGGGCCGCTGCAGCGTGGTGAGGCGATGACAGACCTGTTCGAAACCGGCATTGAAGCGCTGCGCCAGCACGTGGACGTCGTAGCTCAGGGTTTCCGCGGCGCCATGAAACGCCGGGTAGGGCATCATGGCGGCCGCAGCGAAATAGTTTGCCAGCGTGATGCGGTAGAGCCGCCGCGGCAGCTCATCGAGCGGTCCGCCGCGACTGATGATGGTGTCGCAGATCGAGCCGCATTCCAGCAGGCCGATCTGGAAGGCGAGCTGGAAGGCGCGGCCGGGGCCGTCCACCAGTTCCGAGATCAAGAGTTGCCGGCGATGCCGGTCGAAGCGGCGCAGCGTTTCGCGCATCACATCGACCGGCATGATACGGGTCACGATGGCGTGCTTTTCCCGCAGCCGGGTGGCGAGCGCCGCGAACAGGCCCTCGGCCGGCACGTTCAATTCGTCGCGCAGATTTTCCGCGGCCTGTTCAAGCTCGGGAAAATAATTGCGGTTGGCTTCGATCAGATCGCGCACGCGCTCGATCGGGTTGGCCTCGAAGCGGACGCCCTCGTCGCGATCGGCCATCTGCGCCGCCACCAGGGTCTCGCCGCGGCGGGCCTCGGCATACGCGGCGTAGAGCCGTTGCAACGCATGCGTCACGCCGGGACACAATTCGGCGAGATCGCGCAGTTCCTGTTTCGGCAGATCGATCTGCCGGAACAGCGGATCGGAGAAGATCTCGTTCAGTTCGGCGAAGAAGCGGTCCTCGTCGGCGGTGGCCAGATCGCGCAGATCGAGGTCATAGGTTTCCGCCAACCGGAGCAGAAGCTGCGCCGTCACCGGCCGCTGGTTGCGCTCGATCAGGTTGATATAACTTGGCGAAATGCCAAGCCCCTCGGCGATCTGGGTCTGCGACAGGCCCAGTTGCTGGCGGATCCGCCGAAACCGCGGCCCGACAAACAGCTTCTTTCCAGAATCGCCAGGCATGACAGCCTCATTGTCCTATTTTGTGACAAAAATTACAAATTGACATCTGTGACATGTATTTATGTTACATGACATCATCATTGGGAAGCAAGGCATCTGTACGATTTAGGAAATTTGGCGTTTAGCTCTTTCTACATCACGCAACGCAGTGTCACGAATGTCGATGGGGATAAATGGCGCAGATCTTTGAGCAGCTGGTCCCCGCGCCGGCCGGGCGATCTGACAGCATGAGCCGTTCCATAGCCCGGTCGAAGTCGAATAAAGGGAGTTAACATGAAGCAGCAAGACAGCAATTTCTGGGTCATCGGCGGCGAATTCGGGTCGATGAACTTCCACAAGCTGGTGGAGGGATCGGCCCAGGTTCAGGGTCCCTTCAAGACGCGAAAAGAGGCCGAAGATGCCTGGCGTGTGGTCTCGGAGGAAAACCGTCACCGTGGCAGCGTGCGGTTTTCGATCGTCGAGGAACCCAATCGCGCCTCGGCCTGAGCCGCCTGGCGCCAACTGGAAACGAATAGGAAACGTCCAAGAAACCAGGCGGCCTCATCCGGTTCTACCGGGTGGGGCCGTCGCAATTTACCTTGAACCAAAGGTCCAAGCCTTTGAGAATGAACAGCCTTTGCGCGAAACCTGGTTACTGATAGGTTAAGTCCAGTTCCGATCCACCCCAACGGAGGCCGCTCGGGAATGTCAGAGGCGCAAAATACCGGAAGCAATGTCAGCGAGTCGCGTTCCTTCCGGCTGCGCGATGCCTTGCGCCAGGCTCGGATCGAGGCAGCGGACCGCACCGGCGTGGTGGTCGATTTGCGCGACGCCGAAGTCGCCCGGCTTGAAATTCTCAATGAAGCGCTCGATCCGTTGTTTGGGCAGATTCCAGATCATGTCGAACTGTTTGATCGCGGCATCAGCCAGGGCGATACGCCCAGGCTTTGGATCGATGTGGTCGCCCATGTCGTGATGGGGCGCGACAAGCGTATCTACCGGTTTGTTCAGGATAGCCGGTTCGGCCGTATCGTGCTCGCCGAATCCCATGATGTGACCGCCATGATCAGCGCCATTACCGATTACGTCGCCCGTCGCATGGTCGAACGTGAACGCGCGATGGTCGCCACGCCGACGCCGCAGCTTGCGGTGATCGAAAAGCCAAGGCGTCGCGGATTATGGATTTTCGCACTCGGCTTCATCGTCGGCGCGCTCGCGCTGTTCGGGCTGGCGGTGTTTGCAAGTCTGCAAAGCTATTAGGACGCTGCAAAAGAGTTTAGCTGGTTGAAATGGTTCGTAGGCAAGCGCGACGGTGGCGGAACGAAGCTCATGGTCGCCGAGCAGGGCGCCTTTCTCGACGGCTATGATGATTCAGGTTCGCGCGAGCATGGCACCGCCTATCTGCTCGACGGGCTTGGCGCGTCGTTGATCGACTAGGCGACGGCTGCTCGAACAGGTGCTTACGGCAAAGGCCGTGCCCCGGCGGCGCCAGATGTGACGGGAGTGGACCGCTCGGTCACGGAGGTGTCGGTGACAAGAGCCGCGACGCTGGCGGATGATCTCTGCCATTCGTCGGTCGCCAGCCTTCCGGCGACCACGATCAAGGTCGTCGCCAGCAGCAATCGCAACGCCGTTTCCGGCACGCGCGATGCGAAATAGCTGCCGATGACGATGCCGGGCAGCGAACCGATCAGCAGTACCCCCATCAGGTGCCAGTCGATCGCACCCAGCGCCCAATGTCCGATTCCAGCGATCAGCGTCAACGGCACCGCATGCGCAATATCGGAACCGACGATACGTGCCATCGGCAATCCCGGATAAAGCAGCAGCAACGCGGTCACGCCGACCGCGCCGGCCCCGACCGATGAGATTGAAACCAGCACGCCAAGCACGATGCCCACCATCACGGTGGCCCGCGCAATCGTGGCGGGGCTGAGCCGTTCCAGGCGCCCGCGAAGCTTCTCCAGCAGGGCTTTGCGAAACAGCAGCGAACCCGCGGTGAGGAAGAGCGCAACGCAGAGCACCGCATTGACGAGACTGCGCGCGGTGCCGCTGTCAAGATCCAGCCGCCACAGTATCACCAGGGTCAGGATACTGGCCGGGATGCTGCCGCTGGCAAGCCGGATCACCGCCGGCCAATGGATGCTTCGCGCCATGCCGTGCACGGCGCTGCCACCCGACTTGGTGGCGGCGGCATAGAGCAGGTCGGTCCCGACCGCCGTGGCGGGGTGAATGCCAAAAATCAGGATGAGCAACGGGGTCATCAGCGAGCCGCCACCGACGCCGGTCAACCCGACCAGCAGACCGACGCCGAACCCCGACGCGATATAGATCGGATCAATCCAGGCCATCAATTGCGCGCCAGCACCCTGCCCGGATCAGACATTCACGGTCACTGTCATTGCACCCATTCCCGTCGCAGCGACGTCACTTGATCGACGTCGCCCGCCGCCGCTTAGTAGGATCAACTCTCCGACCAGGGCAATAGCGTGACTGAAAAAAGAATGTTCCTTGCGCCGATCAGGCCTTGATGGTGATTTCTACCCGCGCCAAGCCGTGCGGTGAACGCGAGCCGCTTCGTTCTCCCGCGCTGGTCCAGCCGGGCGGCGCGCTGGTTACCCGCAAATGTCGATCCAAGGGTTGGAGCCCTAAAGCAGCCTTGTGGTCTGCAATGGCTGCATCCCGGCCTCGCCGAGGCCCCGGACGGCCTGCATGCATCGCCATGCCGGCCCATCCTGTTCGATGCTGAACAAATTATAGGCGGCTGCGGGATAGCGGCCATGGGCCAGCGCGGATGCGGAGGGAACCCCGATCACGGGTATCGAACCGTTCGGCCCCTGGATCCATAAGGTGGAATGGACGTGATCGTGTCCATGCAGGACCAGGTCGACGCCGAATTGTCCAAGCAGCGCGAGCAGTTCCGGGGCATCGGTCAGCCGTTTGGCACGGGAATGCGATCGCAGCGGATGGTGGATCAGCAGGACGCGGAAGGCCCGCTCGGTGGAAGATCCGGCAAGGATGCGCTCGAGCGCTTGAAGCTGACGGCGTCCAAGCCAGCCTGTCGCCATCAGCGGCGGCGTCGGCACCGCCGAAGACAGGCCGATCAGCAGCAGCGGGCCACGCCGCCGCACGAACGGAAACAGGACGCCAGCCGCGGCATCATCGCCGCCGGTATAGTCTCTGAAGACTTGTCCAAAGCGGTGCCGGGTGACGCGAACATAGGCGTCGTGATTGCCGGGAACGAGCGTGACCAAATCCGCCGGGCCGACGCTCTCCAGCCAGGTCCGCGCCGGCGCAAATTCCGCTTCAAGCGCCAGGTTGACGATGTCTCCGGTGATCGCGATATGATCCGGGGCCTGCGCCTTCAGGTCCGTCACCAGCTGGTCGAGCACGTCGCGGCGGTGGATATGGCGGCGGTTGCGCGTCCAGTTCAGATAACCGAGCGCGCGCTTGCCGGCGAGATCAGGCAGCCCCGGTACCGGCAAGGGAGGCAGATGCGGATCGGATAGGTGCGCCAGGGTAAAAGCGGCCATCACCTCAGTCCGAACCGGCGGGCTGCCCGATCAAGCCACAGCATGCTCACCTCGTGATAGCGTCCTCTGCCGGGGGCTGTATTGGCAAGCGGGCTACCATGATGCAAGGATCAAGCGCGATATATGCGAATGCGAGATCTGAGGGGCCATGAAATTTTCGTCCTGGCGTGAGCGATTGGGTCCAGGGCTGCGGCGTTTTTTTCACCTTTATTGGCGATTCTCCCGCGGCATGACGCTCGGTGTTCGTGGCCTTGTACTGGATGGCAGCGACCGGGTGTTCCTGGTCAAGCACAGCTATATTGCCGGCTGGCATCTGCCGGGCGGCGGCGTCGAGGTCGGCGAAACCTTTGACGACGCGCTGCGGCGCGAATTGGCCGAGGAGGGACGGATCGAACTCACCGGCGAGCCGGCCCTGCAGGGGATCTTTCTGAACCGTCATGTGTCGCGCCGAGACCACGTCGCGGTGTATTTGATCAGGCATTTCCGACAGGATCGCCTGCCGGAGCCCAATCGCGAGATCGTCGCCTGCGGCTTCTTCGAACTCAATGCGCTGCCGATGGACACCACCGGGGGGACCAGGCTGCGGATCGCCGAGGCGCTGCAGGGCCAGGCCCGAATCGCGACTTGGCGCTAGTCTTCCGCACGAATATAAGCGAAACGGGGTCGCCCTTGATGTGGCTTTGCCGCCAGAAGGCCTGGCCGGCAAATTCAAGGCATGAGCCGGGATGCCGGGAGCCGAGATCAGGTCAATGCGACATTCGAAGGCGGTTTGCGGTTTCGCGTCGCTCGGACGGCGATTGGTTGGATGGAATCATTGACGCGCGTTGCCGTGCTCGTACCCTGCTTCAACGAGGAAGCCGCAGTCGCTACCGTGATCGCGGATTTTCGCAAAGCGCTGTCGTCCGCCGAAATTTTTGTCTACGACAACAATTCGACGGATCGCACGGCGGAGGTGGCGCGGCAGGCCGGCGCCGTGGTCCGTAGCGAGCGGCGCCAGGGCAAGGGCCATGTCGTGCGGCGGATGTTCGCCGATATCGACGCCGATATCTACGTGCTGGTCGATGGCGATGCCACCTATGATGCCGCCAGCGCCCCCCGTATGATTGATCGACTTCTGAACGACCATCTCGACATGGTGGTCGGTTTTCGTGTCGACCAGGCGACGGCCGCCTATCGGTTGGGCCATCGTACCGGCAACTGGATGCTGACGGGCTTCCTCGCCTCGGTCTTCGGCCAGGCCTTCAAAGATGTGCTGTCCGGCTATCGGGTGTTGTCGCGGCGCTTCGTCAAATCGTTTCCGGTGCTGTCGGACGGGTTCGAAATCGAAACCGAGCTCAGCGTGCATGCGCTCGAACTGGCGTTACCGGCCGCCGAAATCGAAACACCTTATTACGCGCGGCCGGTGGGTTCGTTCAGCAAGCTCAACACCTGGCGCGATGGCTTGCGGATTCTAGCCACCATCCTCCGGCTTTACCGGTCGGAAAAGCCGTTGCGCTGTTTCACCGCGATCGGCATTTTCCTGGCGCTGGTTTCGGTCGGTCTCGCGGTCCCGATCGTCATTACCTATCTTGAGGCAGGTGTCGTTCCGCGTCTGCCGACCGCCGTGCTATCGATGGGGCTGATGATCCTGGCGATGCTGTCGGTCTCCTCGGGCCTGGTGCTCGATACCGTGACTCGCGGACGCCGCGAGATGAAACTGCTGGCCTATTTGGCGCAGGCCCCGGTCAAGCGGAACTGAACCGCATGGCGATCGGCCCGGTCTGGGGGAGATGGACCGCGCCGCCGTCAGATGCTATCCCGCCCGACACCATGAGCGAGCTTTCCGTCACCATTCTGGCAGAGACAGTCAATGACGCGCAGGCGATCGAGCGCCTGCATGAGCGGACGTTCGGTCCCGGCCGCTACGTCCTCAGCGCCTACCGGCTTCGCGAGCATGTCGATCATCTGCTCGAACTGTCGTTCACCGCCCGGATCGGTACGTTGCTGGTCGGCTCTGTGCGCCAATTGCCGATCTGTGTCGGCGAAGCCAGGGCCTTGCTGTTGGGGCCGCTGACGGTCGAGCCGCCGTTTCGCAGCCGCGGTATCGCCAAAGCGCTGCTGGAGCGGGCGCTGGGCGATGCGAAGGCGCGGGGGCATAGCCTCGTGCTGCTGGTGGGGGACGAGGCCTATTACCGCCGGGCCGGCTTCAAGGCCGTACCGAAGGGCCGGGCGAGCATGCCCGGACCGGTGGATTACCAGCGCCTGCTGGTCGCCGAACTGGTCGACGGCGCCTTTACCGATGTGACAGGGCCGATCCGCCCGGACTGGAGCATGGCCCGATAACCGGGGTGACGCGTCAAAATCGCACAGACATGCCGCTATAGATTTGAAGGGCCGGCGCTGCCCGGTTCAGGCCGAGGTTCAGGCCGACATCAAGAATGGTATGTTGGTCCAGCCGGAAATTGGCACCCACGTCAAATGTGTAGACGGCGGGCGTCGCCCGGTCGGTTCCGGCAGCAGAGTATAGCTCAAACGTCACATTGGCGCCGTCGATGGCGGGAAGCGGATGGCTTACGCCGACGAGGTTCACGAAGTTCGCATATCGGCGTCGATCGTCGGCGTTCTTCAGCCCATCAAGCTCGGTCATGAGGGTGACCAGATAGTCTTGAGCAAGCCGCAACGCCAACGGCGCGATCAGGCCAGCCTCGATCGCTCCGTTGCTGATGATCGGAACCGATGAAGGCAGCTTAACGTAAGGTATGAGGGCCAATCCGGCCGGGCCGCTGTCGTTGCCGAACAGGTTCATCTTGGCCCGCAGGTAAACATCGCCAAAGCCTTCGCCAGACGTCACGTTCGCCGCCGATTGGCTGGCATAGGACCGGGAAAATTGCAGTCCATTCAGCTGCAGTTCCAGATCAGCCCAGTCGGTGACGCCTACTTTCAGCGTTGGATCGACTACTTCGAAGCTTCGCGATGTTATCCCTTGGTATTTTGAATAGGCATAGCTGACGAGGTCGGTTTCCAGCTCGAAATGACCGGCGTCGATCGTGCGGACGGAATATCCTTTGGTCGGTCGATCCGGGGTGAATTTTCGCATCAAATCGTCTGGTGTCGGGTCGAGCAGGCTGTACCCGCTCTTGTCCGCGACGCCCGGATCCGCCTTGGATGGGTCATCCGCCCGAGCCGGACAGGGCGATGCCGCCAGAAGCGCGGCTAAGCCGCTTAATCGGATTGCGCGAAAGCCCTCAAAATTCATATTTTCTTCGAGATGCCGAGGAAGAAGCCGCGACGCGGGCCATATTGCGGGGCGAACACACCGATGCCGGTTCCATCCCTGATTTCGTAGATCGTGTCGAACAGGTTGACGACGTCGAAACGAACCGTCATCGGCAGCGGATCGTTGCGCAGCAGAAACTCCCGCTTGATGCCGATATTGACCTGCGTATAGGCCGGCACCGTGTTGATATTGTCGTCGCCGTTGCGCAGGCCGCTGCCATAGATCATATCGGCGCTAAGCTTGATGCCGCACCACGACAGTCCGTTGTCGCCAAACGCTTCTGCCGCGGTGGCGGCCCGGCCACAGAACTGATAGATCGCGCCGGCCGAGGCGGTGATGAACTGGTTGTGGTCGGTATAGACGAAGTGGGTCTGGGCGTATTGAAGCGCGGTCAAGCCGCCGAGATCCGCAAGCGGCGTGGTGTTGTCGAACAAATATTGGTTCGACACCGGGTCGTTCGCTCGCTGCTGCGCCACGGCGACGTTGCCGTAGGCCTGGAAGTTTCCACTATTGTACCTGGCGTGGAATTCGATGCCTTCGTTGTATCCGCGGGCATAATTGAAGGCGCTAAGCACCAGCGCCTGGCCGAAATTGCCGTTGTCGATGAGATCGGTTGCGATTTTGTAATAGGCATCGACGCCGAGATCGAGGCTGGAGCAGTCTTTTCCTCCAGCAGCGCAGCCGAATTTGATCTTCTGATCGACGCCGGCATCGAAATAATGCGAGCGCTCCGGCAACACCGGATTGCTCTGGCCGGCCACCTGGCCCGTGGTGTTGTTGAACAAGGCAATGTTGGGCGGGACCGCTTCCGCAAGCACCGGCGGCGTGAAGTAGCGCGCATAGCCGGCATGGAAAGTGGTGTCCTCGAACGGCTTATAGGTGAAACTCAAACGCGGACTGAGCTGGTTGGCGTCGACATACTGATACATCTGGTCGAAGCGCAACCCATAGTTCATGGTAAGCTGGTTGGTCAGCTTCCACTCGTCCTGAGCGTAGACCCCCATCAACACGCCCACTTTCGAGACGTTGTTGGTGATGGTCTCCGGCGGTCCATTGTCGGTACCGTCGCACAGCATACAAGGCTCAACCTGCGAAGAGTTGCCGACAAATGACTGCTCGCCGCTGACGGTAAAGCCGGTGCGAAGCGTGTGGGCCGAATTGACCTGGTACGAGGCGTCGCCCTCGATGCCATTGGTATAGGTCTCGCGGGTGACGGTCGAAGCGATACCGTTGAGCAGGAGATCACCGATTGGGTCCGGCGTGAACCTCAGGTTGTTGTAGCGGGTGAAATAGGACAATTGCCCGTCGAAGCCCTCGTAGGATTTCTGCACCGTCAGCACGCCAAATTGGGTGAATTCGGCCTGGTTTTCGTTGAGCTGCGCCGAGTTGAAATTCGTCGCACCGAACGCGCTGGTGACCGGCACGGCGCTCTGCCCGATCGGTTTGCCGGGAACATCGGGGATCTGAAACTTGTTGTTCGAGGTTCCCGCGATCAGGCTGACCCGGGTGGTCGGGTCGATGAATGCGGACATATAGCCGAAGCCCCGTTCCTGCTGTGTGAAATCATGAATCGCATTGTACGCAGGCGTCGGATTTTCAATGCCGACCGTGTTCTGCTGATAGCGGCCGGTGAAGTAATATTGCACGCCGGCAAAGCAATCGGTCGCGGCCGGCGGCGCCTTGACGTAGCTTGGTGCGGTCGTGGTCGTGGGGCAGGTGCTGCCGAACGTGCCGCCATATTCGATGCTCGGTGCGATGGTGCCATGGCTGCCGCCATATAGGCTGACGCTGCCGCTGTTGTTGAAAAGGTCGGTGCGGGACGTGATGTCGACGAGGCCGACCGTGCGCAGTCCGTATTCGGCCGGCAGGGCGCCGGTGATGAGGGCGATGCTGCCGATAAAACTGGTGTCGAAAATGCTGCCGAAGCCGGTGACTCCGTCCGGCAGTAATATTCCATTGATCCGGAATTGGACGTTGGCGTGATCGTTGCGGACGTGCAGCAGGCCGCTGGCCGCGGAATCCTGCGAGACCCCGGGGGCCTGCAGCAGCACTTGCTCGACGGTGGCATTGGTGCCCTGGGGGAGGTCCTGGATGGTGTCGCGGCTGATGGTGTCGGACGTAGTGCCGATGGTCGTAAAGATTCTGCTGCGCGACTGATCGAACACGCCGCTTTTGGCAGTCAGTTGCTCGGCTGGCGAGGTCGGGGTCGGCGCCGCGATCGGGCCCGTGGCTGGCGAAGCGGTGGGAATGGCAGCGCTGCGCGGCTTTGGCTTCCTGGTCGCCGCCGCCCGCTTCGGCGCGATCACCTCGATCGGCGGCAGCGCGGTGACGCCATTGTCGGAGGGCGCTGGCGCTGATGCGGCAGGCGGTGGCGCCGATTCGGCCGGCGCTGGAGCTGGCGCCGGTGCCTGCGACGACGCCGGACTGCCGATGCTGCAGAGCAGGGCACAGGCGCCGCCAACGGCGGTCAAATGGCTGTTTCTGAGAATGGACATCGTTCAATTCCTGATCTGGTCGCGCTCGGAGTCGTGCTGGACTGATCCACGCAACGTCGGGCCCCATCTGCGCCGGACCGAATTCAAAGATCCACCGAAGGCAGATCCCTACGATCGGCAGGGGGCCGCTCCGGAATGAAAACGTCATCAAATCAGGAGACGGGGGGAGCGCGAGGCTGGAACGCGACGCGAGCGGAGCTCGCATGGATAAGTCCAGCACCAACTGCCCGGTAAATGAACTCAAGCGCCCGCGGCAGCAGCAAAACCGGCGCCGCCGCAACGACCAATGCGTGCGCCATCGCCATCACGGCACATATTGCGCATTCATCGTATGGCAGCCGATCGGGCTCGCGATGTGACGCGGGAAGCGGCTTAGCTGATGCAGGGTCGGGGGTTAACGAAAGAACACCGCCGGATGTTTCCGGATTTACAAGCGGCAGACTTCTCAGCAGCGCGTGGTCGTACGGCGCATTGATGCCGTGGAAATGCCCGAACGACATCAGGATTTGCAAAACTAATGCAAACAGCGCGAGCTGCGCGCCCTGCTTGATGTTCGCCCTGATCCACGTCATGCCCGGACACGCGCCCCCAGCGTCGTGAACTCAATTAAAATTTATTCATGACATCAAAAG
>Ga0302319_10020737_pt1 | contig 11860 bp, 6 predicted proteins | sample Bog_T0_2_FD_203319 | JGI IMG/M metagenome (GOLD analysis project Ga0302319, IMG submission 203319) | Peat permafrost microbial communities from Stordalen Mire near Abisko, Sweden - Bog_T0_2 | ecosystem: Environmental > Terrestrial > Soil > Wetlands > Peat | place: Sweden: Abisko, Stordalen Mire...
TGAGTTTCCGCTTCCACCTTGAGATAGGCTCGCTCCACGTCAGCCGGTGGCGGATTGTCGCTGCCGTTCAGCCAGACGAGAAGGCTAGCGTGTTGGCGCAAACGTAAAAGCTGCGAGCGCAAAGAGGCCGTGGCGATGGAGAGATCGTCCGGAGTCCACGTTTTCCAATCTTCCCAATGATCGCAACAGCACCAGCCGAGCATGACGAGAATCCCTTGCTCATCGGCGAGATGAAAGAAATCTTCGGTCTCGAGTTTACCTTCGAGGCGAATCGTGTTGAGCCCCATATCGCGCACCATTCGGAATTGATCACGAAGGCGGGCATCATCAGTGCGCAATAACATGTCCTGCGACCACCCACCGCCCCGAATCAGAATTGGTTTTCCGTTCACGCGAAAAAGGCGACTGCCGCTGGCGGTCAACTCCGATGTCATCTCGCGAATGCCGAACTCGACGCTCTCTTCGGCAACTGGTTGGCCTGGAGCGGCAAAGCTGATCTCCAATCGTTCAAGATGCGGCTGCCCCATCTGAGTCGGCCACCATGGCTGCGGATTGTGAATGCGGAGTTCCGGAAACTGCTGGGGTGTAAAGACAACAGTTCGATCTTCATGAGCGGCAAGTTCAACGGGCTGTTGAAAATGTCCGCCTGCAGCTGTGCCAGACAACGAACCCTTTACAGGGCGGTCGGCGGTGTTGTGGAGTTCCGCGTAGACAGTTAGATCGGCGAAACTGAGAGCGCTGTCCGCGAAGTGAGTTGCCACGAAGGGCGAACGTACCGTAACGGCACCGCTGGAGATAAGATCGACGGCGCCCCAAAGGCCCATGTCTTTGTCGGGGGGGCAAGGATTCCAATCGACCCAGTTGATGCCGAGATCCTTTTCAGTGGGCGCGAACGTTTCGACGGCAAGCGTGTTTGATCTGCCTGGCTTCAGGAATTCTGTGACGTCGAAATCATAAGTACGATAAGCTCCTGCCACAGTCAATGAATCTGCGATCTTGTGACTGTTGAGCCAGATTTCACCGCGGTAGTTGATGCCTCCAAAGTGCAGCCAGAAGTGCTCTTCTTTCCCGGAGGCGGCGGGAGCGGCGAATTGCTTGCGATACCACCAACCACAGCGATAAGGGCTGTCATCAGGCATGGGCATGCTGGAAAAGTTGCGGCCGATTGGATACTCCGAGCCGGGAATCTGGCGCAGATCTGTACCGAAGTAAGGATCAGCAACAACGTGCCCGGCGGCTTGCGCAGCGAGCACCGTACTAGGGACGGCGGTTTTCAACCAGCCAGTCGTTTCGAACCGCTCTGAAGCGATTTGATCGCCCGAAGCCTGTATCTTGCAAGCGGATTGAAGCTGCCACCCCTCATGCAACGGGGTAACGGTTCCGGCTGCGACAGTCAACGGAAGCGCAAGCAATGAGACGAGACAAAATGAGCGTTTGACTGACCACGGCTTCATTATTCGACCTTGTGAGACAGAAGTGATTTCAATCGCTGCCGACGTTTTCCAATCTGATTTCAGTCCACCCCGAATGCGCCTATTCAATCGCTTGAATATTGGAAATATCCTCCGCCGTCCCGGGCTGTGTCAAGAGCAATTCTATGAGTCCACCTGCCCCGGTGTTTGCAAATAGCGCCCGCCATCCAGAACAAAAGCAAAAGATGTGATTCTAGTAACTCAGAAACAACAATCTTGGAAGAATTCCGTTTCCTGGGAATTATCGCTTGACATACAAGCAAACATTTCCTAATCTGACCTTCACATATTCAAGCGCTTCAATAGCCGGATTCATTGGAGGTCGCCCATGCAACGCAGAACGGCAGCCACTTCGACTGTAACAAGAATCCTTCTGATTTGGATTTTTCTTCTATGCGCGGGCAGCGCCGCATTCGCACAGGCAGGGCTAGGCAGCATCAGCGGTTTAGTCACCGATCCCTCCGGTGCCATCATTCCCGGCGCGAAAGTGACAGCCAAAAACCACGCCACCGGTATCGCCTCTTCGACGGTGAGCACGGCGGCAGGTTTGTATTCGTTTGTTTCACTGAATCCCGGAACCTATGAAGTGACTGCAAGTTTGAAGGGCTTCGAAACCGTCGCCCAGGACAACGTCCTAGTCAGTGTGGATCAAACTTCCACGGTCAACATCGCGCTGCAAGTTGGAAGCGTAACGGAAGTTGTGACGGTGACGGGGTCATCCGCGTTGACTGACACGGACAACTCCACCGTAGGCCAATTGATTGACGCTGCCACAATTGATCGCGTCCCGCTGTTGACGCGAAACGTTTATGACCTGGTGCAGCTCAGTGCGGGTGTAACACCAGCTAACGGGTCGCCAAACTCTTCGAGTTCCGAAGCGATTATCAATATCGCAACCGGCCGCCCGGGCATTGATGTTTCGTCGTACACCATCAACGGTGCAATTATCGGCTCAGTGTATTACATGCTGGATGGCAGCCCGCTTGGTGTCGCTGAAAACAACGCTGCCGCAATTCTTCCGGCCATGGAGATTCCTGAAGACGGCGTGGAAGAGTACCGCGTCGAGACCCAGAATACGCCGGCGTCTTATCAAAGCGGAGGCGCGGGAGTAATCAGCCTGGTAAGCAAGTCTGGTGGGGACAAATTTCACGGCGACGCCTTTGGAGTCTTCCGGCCAGACGTTCTCGCGGCCAACGACTACTTCAACAAGCAGAGTCAACTGGCCAACGGAACGCCGAACCAATCGCCCAGCTTCCATCGCTACCAGGAAGGCGGCTCAATCAGCGGACCGATCCTGCATAAGAAGCTATTCTTCTTTGCTGATTATGAAGCCACGCAACAGCAGATGTTCGACGGCTCAAACACATTCACAGTACCTACGAGCGCTGAGCGGACCGGCGATTTTTCGAACATGGGATTTACGATTTACGATCCGACCTTGCCCGACAATCCGGACGGAACGCGCCAACCGGTTGCAGGGAACAAGATTGCGAATCCCAATCCGATTGCGCTGAAGTTCCTTTCCGAATTTCCAAAGTGCAATTACCCCAGTCCCAGCAACTGCGATACTGCCACTACCGATGTTTCCCCCAACCTGTATGTTCCCGGGCTGGATCCTACCACCCAGCAGAAATTCGACATTCGCGGCGACTACTACCTGAGCGAGAAACAGCACATTTTCGCCCGCTTCTCTTTTGACCGTCTTTTCACTTCCGGCGTAAACGCGTTCAATAACCCCTGGGATCTGAACTACGCGCAGAATATAACCAATGGGCGCAACTTCATTATTGGCGACGACTATACGATCAGCCCGACAACAGTGTTGCAGTTGCGCTACTCCTTCACCCGCCATTATGAGCACCAGGGAGGAGATCCGGGGCAGAGCGCAGTCGATGACCTTTCCACGCTCGGATTTGTAACGCCAACTGCGGCCGATGAAGTCTACAAGACACTCCCTTATGTGAATTTCGACGACGTCGGTGGCGGCATTGGCGGTACTGCAAACTACAACACCTTCGTTTATGCCAGCGAGAACAACGACATAAGCGGGACCCTCACCAAGGTGAAAGGCAAGCACGAAATCAGCGCGGGGGCCGAGTACATGAAAAGGTTCCTGAATGTGGGTCAGCCGCCCGCTCCTTCGGGCGCATATGCGTTCGATGTTTCGGCTACTGACCAGACCACATCCGGCGGTGGCGGCGGCAGCGACTTTGCTTCTTTCCTGATGGGTATGGGCGAGCAACCCGGATACGAGGGCAACGACGCACCGAATTTCACAAAGGACCTTTTTGTAGCGGAAGCGAACCCTTATTACGCTTTGTTCGTCCAGGACGCTTACCACCCTACCAGCGCCCTCACGATTACTGCGGGATTGCGCTGGGACCTTTTCGGTGGCAAGACGGAGCGGCACAACCGGCTGGAATACTTCAATCCATCAGCGACGGACACGGCCGGCGGCGTGTCGTTTTCGGGAGCGGAAGTCTACTCGAGCAGCGGCAATCGATCTCCGTTCACAACTAATCTGAAGGATCTGGCGCCGCGCCTGGGCGTCTCATGGCAACCGGCAAAGTCGTTGGTTGTTCGCGGCGGCGGCGGTTTCTATTTTGGCCCTAGCGTAGCGATGGTGGGCGGCGCGGGCTTGAACAGCGATGGCTATTCCTCTGCGACGAATTGGGATGCAACGTGCTTCAACGCTGACGGAAACACGGTATATAACGGCACTAATCAATGCGTAGGTGCTGACGGTGGCCCTGCCCCGAGCACAACCGGCATTTACTCCTTGACTGATCCCTTCCCATCGGGCGTTGTCCCTCTGATCAGTTCACCAACCGGGCTGGCGAACAATCTCGGCACCACGCTGAACACGATGCTGCATACGCAGCGCACCCAGGAGGCCTATAACTTCAACTTCGGGCTTGAATATCAACTGCCGCACGAAGTCATTATCAGCGCAGGATACGTGGGCAGCCGAGGCCTGTTTTTGCCGCTCGGAAATCTTGATCTCAATCAGCTACCGTTGGGCATCATCGCGGTCAATGGCTACAGCCTGTGCGTCGATAATTCCAATCCAAGTTGCGTGATGACTGCCAATACTTGGCAAGATATTCTGCCACCGACAAATGCAAATTACGGTTCCTCCACAATTCCGCTCTGGGCGAGTTTACAGCCCTATCCGCAGTTCGGCAATGGAAACTACGGGGCCGGAAACGGCGTGAATGTTCACGGCTACCCCGGTGGAGATTCCGAATACAGCTCTCTGCAAACCAAGGTTGAAAAGCGCCTGACATCCCACTTCACAACTCTGGCTTCATTTACGTGGGGAAAGATCATGACCGACGACGGCAATCCGCCGCTGGGGTTTGTGGGTTCGCATCTCGGCGCCCCCCAGGACGCGAAGAATATGAACTTGGAGCACTCTGTCAGCCCGCAGGACGTGAAGTATCAGTTCACATGGCAGGCATCCTATGATCTGCCGGTGGGTACAGGCCGAGCGCTGAATCTGAATGGGCCGATGAACGCAATATTTGGCGGTTGGACAGCAGATGGAGTGTTTTACTTGAGCAGCGGCATTCCCACCGCTTCACCGCTGGTGAATGCACCGATCTCCTATTTCAACCAGCGGCCAAATGTAAACTGCGATCCAGGTAAGGGCGCACCACATACGGCTGCCCAGTGGTTCACGCCTGACTGCTTTTCGCAGCCGAGCGACAATCAGAGTCCGTTTGTCGCGGGAACTGCCCCCGCGTATCTTGATCACGTCCGCACCATGGGCGCTAATGACCTGGACCTGACAATCTCAAAGAGCTTTAAGCTGGGCAAAGAACGCGATCTTCGCTTAGAGATCTCGTCTTTCAACGTGGCGAACAAGCCGCAATTCGCACCGCCAAGCGTTAGCAGCGAATATCCTATCGATGGCGACAACAACGCCTACAACAGCATGCCGTTCGGCTTGATCACCGCGGACTCCAACTCACCGCGCCAGTTCCAGTTCAGTTCGAGGTTCACCTTCTGATTCAGGCCCGATTTCGGAGAAAGTGAATTCATGCCACAGGAACCGGGTGCGCTTAATGTCGGCACTGATCCTCTCACTAACCCTGCGGGACTGCGCCGCTCGTTGAAGTTGTGGCACTTAGTGGTCTACGGCATCATTATCATTCAACCCACCGCGCCCATGGGCATCTATGGCGTGGTGAGTAATGTTGCCCGCGGGCATGTGGTCACCACCATCCTGATCGCGATGGTTGCGATGCTTTTCACGGCATTCAGCTATGGCCGCATGGCCAGGGTGTATCCCAGCGCTGGTTCCGCCTACACCTACGTCGGTAAGGAACTCCACCCGATGCTAGGTTACGTGGTGGGCTGGTCCATGCTGATGGATTACATACTGAACCCCATAATTTGCGTTATATGGTGCAGCGCAGCCGCGCAGAATGTTTTGCCGAGCGTACCCTACGCGGCCTGGGCCATTGCATTTGGCGTTCTCTTTACCCTGCTCAATCTGCGTGGCGTCAAAACCTCCGGCCGCATGAATGCGCTACTGGCGTTGGGCATGAGCGTTGTGGTCGTCATATTTCTTGCGGAAGCTATTCGATATATAGCGCTGATCGTACGCCCGATTGCCGGTCAGTGGCTGATTCCCTTCTACGATCCTTCGACATTTGCGCCGTCCCTTGTTTTTCGAGGGACATCCATCGCAGTGCTCACCTACATCGGCTTCGATGGGATTTCGACGATGTCGGAAGAGGTGGAGAATCCCCGACGCAACATAATGATTGCGACGGTTGCCACTTGCCTGCTGATCGGAATTCTGTCGGCAATCGAAGTTTACGTTGCACAGTTGGTATGGCCGGCGCACACACCGTTCCCTGATTCGATGGTCGATACCGCTTATGTTTTTGTAGCGCGCCGGGTGGGCGGACTCTTTCTTTTTCATCTGCTCAATGCAACACTCCTGATTGCGAATATGGGTTCGGGTATGGCAGCGCAGTTTGGAGCGGCGCGCTTGCTTTATGGGATGGGACGCGCTAATGCATTGCCGAGGCGCATCTTTGCATCCATCGATGCACGTACCGGAATTCCGCGCAATAACGTAATAATTGTGGGTGTTTGCGCGCTGGCGGGTGCGTTCATGATGACTTACGAGAGCGGAGCAGAGCTGCTGAATTTCGGGGCCTTCATTGCTTTTATGGGTGTGAATGCGGCGGCGTTTGTGCACTACAAGTTTCGATCGAAAGAAAAAGTATTCCTTCCCGCAACGATGCCGGTGCTAGGGTTCGTAGTGAGCGCGTTCATCTGGATGAATCTCAACCATAAGGCGCAATACCTGGGCGCGGCCTGGATTGCAATTGGGCTGGTTCTTTACTTCGTGATGAGGCGAGCCGGCGCGGGACCGGATGCGCTGCTTGAGATTGACCAAGCGTGATAACAGAGGCGATGGAGTGGTGAAACGCAGAACGAAATCGACGCATGTGACGCTGGCCGACGTCGCGCGTGCAAGCGGATTTTCAACGTCAACGGTTTCGATTGTCCTGAATGAAGCGCCACTCTCCCGTTATGTGGCTGCGACCACGAAAGAGCATATCCGCAAGAAGGCGGCGGAGATGAGCTACCATCCCGATGCTCTGGCTCGTTCTTTAAGCCGTCGCCATAGTCAGACAATCGGTGTCCTGGTCTTCGATATTTCTGACCCGTTCTGCATGTCATTACTTCGCGGCATCGAGCGGACTCTCTACCCCACGCCCTACCTGCCGATCATCATGGACGCCGATAATCGTCACGAGCAATTCGACAGATATCTTGACATGCTCATCGGACGGCGCGTCGAAGGTCTGATTCTAGTGGCGAACTGGCTCTTTGCCGAGATTGAAACATTGTCACAAGTCGAGAAGAACAAGATTCCGCTTACTGTCGTTGGGCGCGACTTGACTTCCCGCTCGATTCGATCAGTTGTGGTGGATAACGAAGCGGGAGGATATGAGGCGATCAGGCATCTTTATAGCCTCGGACATCGAAAGATTGCCACTCTTCGCGGCCCTGAAGAAATGGACGATAGCTCGCGGCGGTGGGCCGGGATTCAAAGATTTGCCGCGAAGGTCGGGCTGCGCCTTAATCCACGGCTCAGTTTGCAGCTTCCCGCGATGATCGACGCTACGTCGGGCTTTGAAAGCGGCATGCGTCTCACCAACCAGCTCATCGAAACAAGAATCGATTTCTCGGCTATTCTGGCCTTTGACGACCTAACGGCGCTTGGAGCCATCCGAGCGTTATGGACGGCGGGCCGTCGGGTTCCGGACGATTGCTCCGTGATCGGTTTCGATGATGTTCCCCAGGCCGCTCTCAGCACGCCGGGCATTACAACCATTCACCAGCCTATGCTTGAAATGGGGAGCCTCGCCGCGAAGCTTGTTCTGGATGCTGTTGTCGCTTCAAAAAAATCAAATGCCACGGATGCATCCCTCCTGCATTTGCTGCCACCGTCATTCGTTCAGAGGGACTCCACCAAGAAACTGTTGGCGCGGAATTCTTCGAGGAAAACTGAAGCTTGATTGCTGAATATTGCAATCACGAGCACGTAAATCGTCATCGAGGACCGGAGATCCCGACAAACGATGTTGAGTATTTTCTGGTGAAACATGCTTCAGATAAAGTTTCGCCGAAAATGCAGCGGCATCGCGATTCAGGGATGGCCAGGTTCCCTGAGTCATTCGCATCAACTGGCTTGGACAACGAAGTTTTCGAGCGTACCGATTGGATCAATCGTAATTCGAATTACATCTCCCATTGCCAAGGTGAAGGAATCAGGCGGCACAATTCCGGTCCCGGTCATCAGAAATGTCCCGAATGGAAATCTGTTGTCTCGATATAGATATTCGACCAGTGTCAGCGGGTCGCGCCTTAGCTCGGCAAGCGTAGTTTCTCCCGAAAAGGCAACAATGTGATTGCGCAGGATCTGCAGGCGGATAGGCGAAGTCTGCGGCAGCGGTTTGTCGCTCACAAGAATGCAGGGGCCCAGCGCGCAGCTTCCGTCGTACACCTTTGCCTGCGGCAGGTACAAGGGATTTTCTCCCTCGATGTCGCGCGAGCTCATATCGTTCCCAACCGTATAACCAATAATGCTGCCACGTTGGTTAACCAGGAGCGTCAGCTCAGGTTCCGGAACCGACCATGACGCGTCTTGGCGAATCCGAACGGCCTCTCCCGGCCCGGCAACACGATTCGCCGTTGCCTTGAAAAATAGCTCCGGCCGCTCCGCGGAATAAACGCGATCATAAAAATCGCCGCCGCATGCATCCTTGGATTCGGCGATACGCGCGTCGCGGCTTCGATAATATGTAACTCCCGCGGCCCAAACCTCCTGACTCCCTAGAGGCGCTTTGATTTCGCCCAACTGGAAATCATCATCGGGAATTTCGTTTCGAATGACGGCGAGAAGAAATCCATATAGATTTTCGCTGGTAACGAGCTCGTCCCATGAGCAGCCCGAAACTCGATGGTAGTTCCCGCTCTCTTCCACACAGATTCCATCATTGGTTCGGTAAAGCTTCACTTGTGCTCCTCAAGTCGAGAAAGAATCCGGTCGACGTCATAGACACAGCCGCCCCATACGCCTCCGCTTGCCTGCACCAACGCAGCCCACAGGCGAGTGTCATCGGGCAGTTGCGGATGTGGCATTAAGTCCGCGCGGAGCTTTCGTTGTTCAAGCTTCGAAGTGCCAATCTCAGCACCAAACAGACCGTCTGCATCTCCAATAAGATTCAACGATCCGACAAGGTTTCCTCGATCGATGATAATTTCGATCAGGTCTCCTTCCCGGATTTTACCGATGGGTCCACCCGCCAAGGCTTCCGGAGAAATGTGTCCGATGCAAGCTCCGGTGGATACGCCGCTGAATCGTGCGTCTGTCAATACAGCTACGTGTTTACAGTGCGGCAGCTGTTTCAACGCCGATGTGATTTGATAGATCTCCTGCATTCCTGCACCAAGTGGGCCGCCACAAATGAGTACCACCACATCGCCTTGGGTCACTTTCCCGTTCTTGATCGCCTGGATAGCAGAGGTCTCGGAAATGAAAACTTTTGCCGGCCCTTGATGCTTGTACACGTTGTCTTCGTTCACAAGGGATGGATCGATGGCTGTGCTCTTGATGACTGAACCGTCGGGAGCAAGATTCCCAACTGGGAAACAAATGGTAGAAGTCAGCCCGCTGGCACGCGCCCGATCCGGGGTCATGATCACGTCGTCCGGGTCGATTCCATCCTGTTCGCGCAGTTTGCGCCGCAAGGTGTCGCGGCGCGAGCTATTGACCCACCAATCAAGGCACGTGTCGAGTGTTTCACCCGATACCGTTTTCACGGTTGTATCAAGCAGTCCGGCCGCCCGCAGGTGCAACATCACTTCAGGAACGCCCCCCGCCATGAACAACTGAACGGTGGCAAAGTTCCGCGGTCCATTGGGCAGGGCATCCACCAGCCGTGGCACTTCGCGATTCACCTTCGCCCAGTCGTCCACAGCGGGGCGCTTCAGGTGGGCCGCGTGGGCGATCGCCGGGATGTGCAGCAAAAGGTTCGTCGATCCGCCGAACGCGGCATGGAGCACCATCGCATTCCGAACTGCCGCGCTGGTAAGAATGTCTGCGGTGCCGATTTGCATTTGATGCATGCGAAGGAGCGCGCGAGCGGCTCGCCGCGCGGCGTCAAGCCAGATAGGTTGGCCTGACGGCGCAAGCGCACTGTGCGGCAATGCCAGGCCCAACGCTTCACCCACCACCTGCGATGTTGCGGCGGTGCCGAGAAACTGACATCCCCCTCCAGGAGATGCGCAGGCGCGACATCCAACTTCGGCAGCGTATTCCAAGGTGATCTGGCTTTGCGCAAACCGCGCGCCAATGGTCTGGACCTTCGCAGCATCCTCTCCTGATTCCGGAAGAAGCGTTACGCCTCCGGGCACAAGAACAGCCGGGCTTTTCTTCGACGATGCCAAGGCCATCATCATTGCTGGCAGGCCTTTGTCGCAAGTGGCAATTCCAAGAACGCCTTTGCTGGTGGGCAGTGACCGCATAAGGCGGCGCAGCACAATGGCTGCATCGTTGCGGAAGGCCAAAGAATCAAGCATGCCGGTGGTGCCCTGCGTGCGACCGTCGCAGGGATCTGTGCAAGCTCCCGCGAATGGCACGGCATTGAGAGCCTTTAACTCCCGAGCAGCTTCGGCAACGAGCAAGCCCACTTCCCAGTGGCCAGTATGAAAGCCGAGTGCAATCGGCTCACCGTTGTCTGCACGCAGTCCGCCATGGGTGCTCAAGATTAGAAATTCTGGATCGAGCAATCGTTGCGGATCCCAACCCATGCCGGCGTTTTGAGTCAGTCCAAAAAGATTGCCCGAAGGCTCGGTAAGCAGCATCTCTGCTGTCAGAGGCAAAACTCCCGCAGGCCCGATGGCGTGGGTCGAAACGCTGAGAAGAGCGGGATCGGCAGTTTCCAATACCGATGAGAGCGAGATAGTTGAGATTGGGTGCGTCCTTTCCAAACTTGAGTATAGTTCCAGCTTTCCAAGTGCTATAAAACTTGTGTGGTTCGAAGAGCCGGACAAAACTCGGCGTCTCCCTTGCCGGGTTTGCGGCGACGCTGGCTTTATTTCATGCCGGCGGTTTTCGTCACCTACAGCCTTGCTTACCTGGATCGTGCTAACTACGGATTTGGTGCGGCTGCCGGGATGGCGCAATCGCTCCACATCAGCGATTCACGTTCAGCTTTCCTTGGCTCGCTTTTCTTCCTTGGCTATTTCCTGTTTCAGATTCCCGGTGCGGCCTATGCGCGACGGAAAAGCGCCACGCGCCTGGTGTTCTTCGCGCTGTTAAGTTGGGGAGCACTGGCAGCGTTGACCGGAGTGATTCAACAATTTTGGCTGCTCGCGGTGGACAGGTTTTTGCTCGGTGTGGCCGAAAGCTTGATACTGCCGGCGATGTTGATTCTGCTTACTAACTGGTTTACGCGCGCTGAGCGATCGCGTGCCAACGCAGTGCTGATCCTTGGCAATCCGGTGACGGTGTTGTGGATGTCGGCGATTACGGGGTACCTGATCAACGCTGTCGGTTGGCAGAAGACGTTCATTTTCGAAGGAATCCCGTCGATCCTTTGGGCGTTTGTCTGGCTTGCGGTTGTGCGTGACCGTCCCAGACTGGCCCCCTGGCTTAGCAGCGATTGCTGCGATCAACTCACGGCAGCGCTTGATGCGGAACAGAAGGCGCTACCTCGATTCGCGAACTTTAGGTCGACGTTGCGTGTCCCAGGAGTGCTCCTTCTATGCATTCAATATTTCTTTTGGAGCATCGGCGTTTACGGCTTTGTCCTGTGGCTTCCTACCATGATCCGCGCCGGGTCCGCGCGCGGTAT
>Ga0302319_10020743_pt1 | contig 11857 bp, 8 predicted proteins | sample Bog_T0_2_FD_203319 | JGI IMG/M metagenome (GOLD analysis project Ga0302319, IMG submission 203319) | Peat permafrost microbial communities from Stordalen Mire near Abisko, Sweden - Bog_T0_2 | ecosystem: Environmental > Terrestrial > Soil > Wetlands > Peat | place: Sweden: Abisko, Stordalen Mire...
AGGCGGGTAATTATGTAAAGTGCCAACCGCCTGTTTCGGCGGCGATCCCGCGTTGGACGCCGCCGACTCCACATAATAATGTGCTCCGCATACTACAAATTATGTGGTGCACCACATAAGCGGTACGTCCGCTCGCCGGCGTCGTTGCGCGTGCTCTCGATGGCCAAGCCCATCTTCTTTCTCAGCGTCCCGGAGATGAAGCCCCGGACGCTGTGTGCCTGCCAGTCGGTGGCCTTCATGATCTCGGCCAGCGTCGAGCCGGTTTTGCGCTGGATCATGGCGAGGACGTTGGCCTTCTTGCTGGCCGGGCGCGGCGTGCTGGCCTCAGTGGCCTTCTTGGATGACTTGGGAGTCGCGTTCTTGCTGGCTAGTTTATTCGCGCCCTTGGCGGCCTTGGGCGCGGCCTTCTTCGCGGTGGTAGTCTTACGCGTCCTGGCAGCCTTCGGCTCAACGGGCGCGCTCAGTTCCGCGACGGTGGCGGTCTGGTTGTTCATAGTGGTCTTCCTTTCTCGCGGCGATTGGGCCGCACCACATGAATCACTCCGGGGCCGCCGAAAGGCAAGCGAGCGGTTAGTTGGCTTTCGACGTCGTATCGGGACTTGAAGGATCGCAGCCAGCAGGTAGGGAAGCGTCAAACAACGATGCCAGCTTTCTCACAATGCCCAGCAAGCCAGTCCCAGTGCTGCATTAGCCACAATCTGCACATCGACCACGTTGACCACGCCATCACCGTTCAGATCATTCATTGTTGACAGGACCCCCAGCGCCTCGTTGATCATCTGTTGGACATCGGCCACCGTTGTGGTCCCGTATTGATTGACGTCGCAGTGGCTATTGATCGTCGTCGGATCGCTGGCGGTGGTGTTTGTTGAGTTGCCGCCTGATACGCTCACCTCGTTGGTCACCGATGCCGGTGCATTGTTGGCCACGTTCACCATCACAGTGATCGCCGAATAAGTCGCGCCGCCGGACAGGGAGTCGTTTCGGCTGCAGGAGGTTCCGTTCCTGGGGCAGGTCCAGCTATCACCTTCCATCGACAACAGCGTCAAACCGCTGGGAATGTTCTCGGTCACAGTCACCGTTCCGCTGGTCGGCCCCGCCGCCGCACCATTGCTAACCGTCACCGTATAGGTGGAAGTTTGCCCCTGTGTGAAGTCGCCGGTATGACTCTTGGTAACGCTCAGCGACGGTAGGGGGATGATCCTCGTCGGATCGCTGGCGGTGGCCGTCGCCGAACCGCCACCTGACACGCTCACCTGGTTGGTTACTGCCGCCGGAGCGTTCGTTGCCACGTTCACCGTCACTGTGATCGGCAAATAACTTGCGCCAGCGTTGAGCAGGTCGTTCCGTGTGCACGTGTTGCCGCCGGCAGGGCAAGTCCATCCCGAACCCACCATCGAGACTAGCGTCAACCCGCTTGGCACGTTCTCGGTCACCGTCACCGCCGCTACGACGGTGAGGGTCACGCTGATAACGGTGGTTCCAGTGGCCCAATTGGTGCCGGTGACGGTGATGGTCCCTTCATATAGCCCAGGGCCGGCGAGCATCGACGGGACCACGTAGACCGTCAGATTCACGTACGGGCTACTGAGTGGCTCCGTTCCGCTGGTGGGCGAAACTTGAAGCCAACCGGCGGTACTTGCCGCAGTCGCCGAAAAGGTCGCACCCCAGCCGCCCGATACCTGGATGGTTGAGGTGGGACTCGTGCCACCCACGACGTAGGTCATCGCGATGGTACCGGGCGCGGCCGAAATCGCCCCGCCAGTCCCACCAGAACTCAACACCGTAAGCGTCACGTCAATTGGCTGAGCTGCGCCGCCGGTCGGCTGGATGGTCACGGTGCCTTGATAAGTGCCCGGCCCCAGCCCCCCGGGCGTTACGCTGACCGAGAGCCCCGGATTGTTATAGGGCGTCAGAGCTGAGGTGACGTTCGCTTGCAGCCAGTTGCCCACTTGGCCCGATACCGCGGTGGTTAACGTGAACGGAATCGGAGGAGCGCCGGAAGCGGCATTCACTATGGTAGCCGTCTGTGCCGTCGGGACCGTCTGGCCCTGGGTGTACGTAAACGTCATCGCCAACGGGTTCACGATGACATTGACATTAGGGGAGGGGACATCCACCGACATCGATACCGTCACGATCTGAGTCGCGGTCGGGGAAGTCAAGTTGATCAATCCGTAGCAGGTGCTTCCGAACGCGATTTGGGTCGGGTCAACAGTGACTGTAATCGAGGTGGCGACCGTCCCGGCAGTGTAACTACCACTGGCAAATTGCAGCCAGGCGGCGCCGGTACAAGTAGTCTCTGAGGAAACCGCAGTGAAGATTGTCAAACCCGAGGCCGTGATGTTGATGCCCTGCGATGTTTCCCCGGTGACATTGCCGAAGGACAGCGCATTGGTGCTCAACACTAGCGGCCGGTTGCTGTTGTTGCTCACGACAACTGTGTATGTCGCACCGTTCTGCCCCTGTGTGAAATTACCCGTATGGACCTTAGTAGCGGCCAGGATCGATTGCGGTATGATCGTCGGATCGCTGTCAGTGGCCGTCGCAGAACTGCCTCCTGATACGCTCACCTGGTTGGTCAGCAATGGCGGCGCATCCGTCGCTACGTTCACGGTCACCGTGATTGGCAAATAGCTCGCGCCCGAGGCCAGGGAGTCAGCTCGGGTGCAGATGGTCCCGCTGCTTGGGCACGTCCATCCAGTTCCTCCGATAGACACCAGCGTCAGCCCGGATGGTGCACTCTCTGTCACAGTTACGATCCCAGTCGTTGGTGCCGAACCGCTATTGGTGACAATGATCGAATAAGTCGCGCCCACCTGCCCTTGGGCGAAGTCGCCGGTGTGTACGCTGCTGACCGTCAGCACTGGCAGTTGGATGATTGGTGTTGGATCACTGGTAGTGGCCGTCGGCGAGCCGACACAGGACACGCTTGCCTGATTGGTAACCGATGCCAATGCATTTGTCGCCACGTTTACTGTTACCGTGATCGTCGGGTAGCTTGTGCCAGCGTCGAGCGGGTCGCTGCGGTAGCAACTGGCGCCGCCGGCGGGACACGTCCATCCCGATCCGCCCATCGAAATCAAAGTCAGGCCGGCAGGCACGGTCTCGTTCACAGTCACCGTCCCACCGGTAGGCCCCGTGCCGCTGTTGGTCACCGTGATCGAATAGGTCGCGCCCGTCTGCCCCTCCGTAAAGTTTCCAGACTGGGTGATCCCGATGTTGAGCACGGGCACCAGGATGGTGGTAGGATCGCTGGCAATGGCCGTAGGCGATCCCACAGTCGCCACGCTCCCCTGGTTGATGACCGATGCCGGTGCATTCGCCACAACGTCCATCGTCACGGTGACCGTCGGATAACTTGTACCAGCGGCCAGGGGGTCGCCGCGCGTACAGATGGTGCCGCCGCTGGGACAGGTCCATCCCGATCCCACCAGTGATAGAAGCGTCAACCCGACGGGCACCCTTTCGGTCACCGTTACCACCCCGGTCGTCGATCCGGCTCCGGTATTGCTGACTGTGACAATATAAGTGACGCCGCTCTGCCCCTGCATGAAGGTTCCCGCGTGAGACATAGCGACATTGAGCGCCGGCCCGTTGTCCGACGTGGTCACAACAGAGCAAGGACTCCCACCCTCGGCGAAGGGGGAGCCGGATACCGCCCCAAGGCCCCCGGTGGCAGAGTTGATGGTGTACTCCGAAATGTTGTAAGAATTGCCATTCCCGACATAGGTGAACTGTCCTGTTGGGTCCACGGCCACAGAACAGGGACTCAATCCTGCGGCGAAGGGGGAGCCAGGGACAGCGGCGATTGTTCCGTTGGTCGGGTCTATCGCATACCCCGAGACGTTACGGGAATAGTAATTCGCCACATAGACGAACTGGCCTGTTGGGTCCACGGTTAGAGACCAAGGATTGGTTCCTGTAGGGAATGGGGACCCAGGGATGTTGGTGAGTGCTCCGTTAGAGGGGTTGATGGCGTACGCAGAAACGGTGCCGAGACCGGTGTTACTCCCCTCATTCGCCGTGTAGAGGAATTGGCCCGTCGGGTCCGTAGTTACCGCTTGAGGAACCGACCCCGCAGGAAATGGTGAGCCGGGTACAGCCGTGAGCACCCCAGTGGCAGGGTTGATGGTGTACGCCGAAACATTGCTGGCTCCCCCCTGATTCCCAACATAGGCGAACTGGCCAGTTGGGTCCACGGTTACCGAAACGGGAGAAGTTGCCGCGGCGAACGGTGATCCGGCGACGGCGGTTAGCCCCCCGGTGGCATGGTTGATGGTGTATGCCGAAATGTTGTTCGAACCCTGATTCACCACATAAACGAACTGACCCGTTGGGTCCACCGTTACGGATACGGGATCATCTCCCGCGGTGAAGGGTGAGTCGGGGGCAGCGGTAAGTGCCCCCGTGGCGGGATTGATCGTATATGCGTAGACGTTGCCGTTGGATTCCCTATCCGCCACATAAGCAAACTGGCCGGTTGGGTCCACGGCTACGGCCACCGGATAGGTTCCAGCGGGGAATGGGGAACCGGTTACGGCTGTGACCTCACCAGTAGCAGGGTTGATTGTGTAGGCCGAGACGCCACTCGAATTGGAGATATTCCCGTTCGCCACATAGAGGAAATACTGAGCGCCGTACGTAGTCGCGGGAGACATCCCCGCCGCGATGAAAAACAGAAGTAGTATTATCCGGTGTCGCATGCAGAATTTCCGTTTTGGCTTGTCGCCACCATCAAGTTTACAGCCAAGCTCTTCCGGTGGCCCATCGCGCCGACGGCAGCGAAAGGCAAGCGCGGAACTCCTGATGGTGCGTGCGGCGGGAAGGGGCGACTGATAACGATTGAGATCGGCCGACTCCGTGCCGGTCCATGCAGTACTTTTGCAGTACTCACGCGAGAACGCGCCGGCATTGGCTGGGCAGCCGCCTCCGGCGCGCACTGAAAACACAACCACTTAGCACACGTCGCTATCCACCGACATGGCCATGTTCGAGTTCGAGCCCCGTCGTCCCGCCACTTAACTCCTCTTGGTCTTGGCCATGATCTCCCCGATGCTCGTACGCGACGCCGGCGTGGTGGTGAACGGCGCGGATCAGGCGTGTGGGCTCCACGTGCGGGCCGTCCCCCGGCGCATCGCGGGCGATCCAGGTGCTGGAGTCGCGGGCTGGCGGACGAACAAAGCAAAAAGGCCCACCCCGAAGGGTGGACTTCGCGCGCAGCAGCGCCGGGTTATTGGTGCAGATCTTTCAGCACTCTGGGAGACCACCGGGTGACCACGTCGGGAATCCGTAGCGCATTCTGGCCGGTCGCCACCATACCAGTTGCACGTGTTTGCATTGACTTAGCCCCAACCGAACCGGGCTGAACTGGCGGTTCGCACGTTCGATTCCCGTTAGCGCTACCAATTCTTAATAGAGTTATGGGCAACGCGTTGTGACGCCCCATGACGCGCGAAGCCCCACCAGAGAACTCTCCAACAAACGCCAGAATCCCGTGGCGGCGGTTCCCACGCCGGAAACGGCCCCGTTTGCGCCCCCGGCGTCCCAGGGTCGCGCGTTACCGCCAGGCGGTAGACGGGGCCGGCGTCGGCGTCGGCGCGGGGGCGGCGTCAGGGCCGTCAGGCTGTGCTTGGCCTTGGCGGTCGTGCGCGAATCGGGTGCGGGCGACGAAGTGATCACGAGTATCGCTGGGCAACGTCTGCAAAGCGGCGCGCCCTGGACGGTATCGCCACGCGCCAGCGCGAGGCGAACGAGAAGCGCAAGCTGGAACCCGACCGGCAAGAGAACCTTGAGTCACTCCCGCAATCGGCGGCGGACCGGTAAATTCGCAAACGACGAAACGACCCGGCAAACCCCTCGGTTTGAAGGTTTGAAGGGGAGTGTAGTTCCAAGCGCGCGACTATTCCGCAGGAGCTTGAGGCGCCGGTTGGGCGGTCTTGCGGCCACGGTGAATCGGCCGCTTTAGGGCGTGCGGTTGCCGTTCTTCTTTGACTGTCTCCCTGTGAACGGCAGCTTGCTTAGGGACGATTCGAAGGAAGGGAAGAGGAGGTAGGTCCAACCCCATGCGAGCAGTGATATTGTGAACGAATTCTCGGGTGTACGGCCAGCAATTGAACACCGCGTTTCCATCCTTGAATGCTGTTACCGATTCGGGACTCGGTTCAAAGGAATTGTCGTGGAATTCATAATCCAGATCGAATGCAGATTCCAGGAGAAAGAGCCGCACAGGCGGTTCCGCGCCGCTCTCACCGTGAACGCTGAACTTAACCTGTATTCGTAACACTCCGTCGACTATGGCATTCGCCGAGGAGACGTGCGATAGCCGAAAAGACATTGCGCTTCGGTCAATTGCTTCCGTGCTCTCGACGGAGGCTTGACAGCTACGCAGTACTACTCGCCTGAGCTCGCAGTTGGCTTGAAGCTCGAAAGCCATTCGGATTTCTTCGGGTTCTTGTGAAATTACCATTGCGTCAATTTTCTAACGGCCGTGACAAACTCCCGTCACCCGCGCTATGGCCGGGGGGCCGTGGCAACGCGACCACAGGCCAGCCCCCAACAAAAGGGGTCCGGTCTCTCCGCTGCACGCATCAGCAGACTCAAATATCCATCCCCGATTGGCCCTCCGAGCGAATTCAAGAATCAGAGCGTTGTTTCGCTCCTCTTGGACCAATCCCAACTCCCAGCGTTTGACGCTGGCTACGCCAACTCCTAACGCCTTAGCGAACCGCTGCTGACTCATGCCTCCGCGGATACGCTTAATCTCCTCACTCGTAAGGAGGTTGTGCGCACGCCGATAAGCATCTGCCAGCCGTCGCATGAACTCTGACGTATCCGATCCTTCCATGGCAATATGCCCACACTTGTCACACACAAGCGCGTTGGTACGGACCTTGAACTTCTCTCCTTTGACCGCTCCCTCAACCTCCGCGAGTCGGTCAATGAGCGCTCCCTCGCCGCAAACAAAACAGTTCATCGTCATCTCTTCTTGTAATCCTGGTGAATCCTGAGAAGGACGAAACGACTATCCTTCAAACAGAATTTCAGGTACATCCGCCTTCTATCAAAGCACTCCGAATTCCAAGCGAACTGAATCATCCGAGCACCGCGACACTTTGGCTCTTTCGACACATGATCAGGGGGGTGTGGACCGCAATAGGCGCAGGCGGCAATTTCATCGAGCACGCTCCCGATAGTGTCTAATTGCTCTTCGTGGGAAAACAGCCCAAGTTCTTGAAAATCCTGGAACGTATGCAACGGACTGCCGACCACGAAACCGTATGCGTTGAAGTCCGCGCGAGCGCGACGCAGTACCACCTCGACTTCCTCGCGAGACAGTTTTCCGCCCGAATCTCTCGCCACGTGCTCATGTCCTCAATGGTATCACGTGATACCGCGCAGTCAATAGGGAAATCATGACCACGAATGAGCGACTATCCAAGGCACTTGTAAAAATGTTAACAAAAGCGCCGCTGAACGTCCATGGAGAACAGAATGTTCGGGATCAAGCAGGGACGTGCACCTGGTTTCCGTGCCCATTCGGGCTGGGCCGCCATGGTGGCGGTAGCCGGTACCATCCGCGCGCCCCTGGTAATGGAGCGGCGGCGGGTAGTCATTGCCGATCCGTCAATGGCCGGCTCGAAGCAGCCGTATCACGCCGCCGCACTTAGGCGGAAAACTGTCGCCCCGCAATTTCGCGTGGCCTGGGAAAATCGCTGAGCCATTCGTTGCACCGCTCCATTGCGAGAGATCCGTAGGTGGGGCAGGCGGTGCTCGCCTGCACTCTATCCTGCTTGGGCAGCGGACTGGTGCGGCGCGGGCGGACTGGCAGGCGAGCACCGCCTGCCCCACCTTCGGGCTCGCCACAAATTCCACGAGATCGGGAGTTCCGATCCTCGCGCGCGCCGGCGCTGGACGCGATATGAAGTCGCTGGATGCGGTGTCCTGACAGGCTCCGGCAAGGCGCTGCCGGAACTCCAAGCGATTCTCGAGGGCGTAATGTTTCGCGATGCGCCGATGTGGGCGGCGGGGAGGTCACCGCGGTGCGCGAGAAGGGGCTCGAATTCGCGTCGTTGCAGCGGCTCGGATCGGAAACACGCGACCCTGGCGCATTCTTGGCGCGCCCGGCATCTGAACCACTTGTCTGTTGGGGGCGTGCAAAACCCGCTCCGTTACCGTCGGGGCTCGGAACGGTCGCATCGATATCGCGAGTGCCGAGCCGCGCGCGAAAGCAAGGGGGGCGTTCCCGAAAACGTGCAGGCACCCGTCGTCTGGTGCTAACGTTGCGCGACCGGATGGCCGATATGAGTACTGAGGTGAACCGGGTCCGCTTTACCGGCCACTTCCCGTGTGGCTTTTGGAAATGAGACGACCGAAGATTGGCGGGCCGTTCGCCGCGGTGCTCCTCATGTGTGCCACTGGCGGCGTGCTGCGCGCTTCCAACCCGATTCAGTGGCGGTTTTGGGGTGTCCGCGAGGGTTTCGTGGAAACTTACACATACCGCTTGAGCGTGACCCCCAACGGCAACGCCTATGCGGGCCATGGCGCGGTGCGCGCGATGAGTGTCTTCGACGGCTATTCTGTCACACGCATTCCAGATCCCCGGAACAGTGCCCACTGGTACTCGCCGGGGGAGGCTCGTGTCTACGCCTGCGCGGGCTGCGCGCCTTGGGTGGTCTCTGACGGAGAACTGCGCACGTTCCAGGGGGGCCAATGGGTGACCAACCCTTCGCCCCGGGCTATCGGAAAACTGGTGGGGGCTGTGCCCACCGGCGATCGAGTGATCGTGATCGCCCAGACCGGCATTGAGGAGTATGTGCCGGCTAGCAAGACATGGCGCGAAATCGAGGACGTACGATACTCGGGCATCCGGCCGTTCCTCCAGGCGGTGCCGTCCCCATCCGGCGAAATCTGGGTTGCCGGCGAACATGGATTGGGCCGGCTGCTGGTGTCGAAGGATGGCGAGCCCTACGAATGGTCGGAGATCGACACCGATTCGCGCTTCAGGCACTTCCATTTCCTCGAACCCGGAGCGCCAGGCGAGCTGTTCGCTCAAGGAATCTCCCGGTGGTCGGGCCGCAGGTCTATCGTCCGCTGGGCGCGGGATCGGTTGGAGGAAGTCTTCACCTCGGCGGAAGGCTCGCCGCGCGGCTGGCGCGGACCCGACGGCCTGATCTGGATTACGGAAGGCGCTTCGATGTATCGCCTGTCCGGTGGCCGGAAGCTTCCGGTGGAGCGAACCGGCGCGCTTTCCGGCGTCATCTTCGACGTGTTCGCGGAAGGCGATCGGACATTTTGGATTACCACGTCGGAAGGTCTGGCCCGCTACACGCCGGCGCTGTGGCGGTCTCCGCCGGGTTTGGCGGACCTGGACGCAACGGTCCATGCGGCGGCGGAGGATGCCGGCGGGCGCCTCTGGTTTGCCGCCAGCCAGTGGCTGCTGGAATTCGACGGCACGGTCTGGCGGCGCCATCCTTTGCCGGCCGGTCAAGTGACCCATAGCATGCAAACCGGCAGCCTCAATCTGCTTTCGGACGGCCGGATGCTGGTCAAAGCCGTGCGCAACGACCTCTCCGATCTGGCGCTGATCTTCGATCCCCGGACAGGCCGATTCACGGAACTGGTACATCCTGGCGGCCGGCACATCACGCTGATTTATCCTCGACCGGCCGGCGGCCTCTGGGTGGCGACCGAGGCTCCCGGACACCCGGGCTTCCACCTGGAAATTTACGACGGCGCCGCGTTCCGGACGCGCGCCGAGATCGGGCCCGTCTGGCAGGGCGGCAATTTGCGCTGTGTGATGGAGCAGGCCAATGGCGATATCTGGCTGGGCGGTTCGGCCGGCGGCGCAGTCTACCGCCAGGGCCTTCTGGTGGACTTGTTCGCGACAGCCAAAGGCTATAGCGATTCCGGAGTCTTCGCGCTGGGGGTTCTGCCGTCGGGCGAAATCGTCGCCGGCGGGCGGGACCAGGTGCTGCAATACGACGGACGATCCTGGACGCGTCTGCGCAGCGGGCTCGATCGCATCCGCAGCTTCGCGGTGTCTCGCGACGGATCGCTATGGGTGGCGTCCGCGTCCGGCATTCATCGCTTCCGGGACGGCAGTTGGATTACCCACCAGATGGAAGAAGGCTTGCCCTCGGTGATTGCATATCTGGTGTTCGAGGACAAGCAGGGCCGCCTGTGGGCGGGGACAACAGGCGGGCTGGTCCGCTACGACCGCGAGGCCGACACCGACCCGCCGCGTACGCGCCTGGAGCGCTCGGTGAACGCCCACGACGTGCCGCCTTCGGGGGATCTGCGCGTTTCCTTCTCCGGCATGGACAAGTGGAACCAGACGAATTGGGACCGGCTGCTGTACGCCTATCGCATGGATAGCGGCGCCTGGTCGCCATTCCTGCCGTCCGGCTTTGCCATGTTCCACCGCCTTGCGGCCGGAGAGCACCGATTCGAAGTCCGCGCCATGGACCGCAACGGCAACATCGACCCGGCCCCGCAGTCGCTGCCATTCACGGTCTTGCTCCCCTGGTACCGGCAAATCGGATTTTTGTCGTTGCTGGTCTTGAGCCTGACGGTGGTGGTGTCGTTAGCGACGCTGGCCGTCCTGCAATACCGGCGTCGCGGGGAGTTGATTGTCCAGATCCGCGAAGCCAAAACTCAGGCCGAAGCGGCGAGCCTGCAAAAGAGCGAATTCCTGGCCAACATGAGCCATGAGATCCGCACTCCCATGAACGGCGTCATCGGCATGACCAGCCTGCTGCTCGACACCTCGCTTTCCCCCGAGCAGCGAGATTATGCCGAGACGGTGCGCAGTTCGGGCGAAGCGCTTCTCACCATCATCAACGACATTCTGGACTTTTCGAAGATGGAAGCCGGCAGGTTGCAGATCGAATCGGCGGGATTCGACCTGCGCCTGGTGATGGAAGAAGTCAACGCATTGCTGGCGCACCGGTCCGAGGCCAAGGCCCTGGATCTGCTGCTGCAATATTCCCCAGGCCTTCCGCGCCATTTCGTCGGCGATGCCGCGCGGATTCGTCAGGTAGTGACCAACCTTGTAGGCAACGCCGTCAAATTCACGGAGAGCGGCCAGGTGCTCCTCTCGCTCGAGTGCCAGCGCACCGATGGCTGTATGGCCCACATGCGCATCGCCGTGAGCGACACGGGCCCCGGCATCCCCGCGGAGAAACTGGGGTTGCTGTTCGAAAAATTCAATCAGTTGGACGGTTCCTCGACGCGCAGGTACGGCGGCACGGGACTGGGCTTGGCGATCTGCAAGCAGTTGGTGGGCCTGATGGGCGGGTCCGTCGGAGTCGAGAGCCGCTTGGGCGCGGGCTCCACTTTCTGGTTCTCGCTGCCGCTTCAACTGGATGCGAACCCGCACGCGGTTCCGGTCCCGGCAACCGATCTCCAAAACTTGCGGGTATTGATTGTGGACGACAACGAAGTCAACTGCCGGCTGCTCGACGAGCAGATCGCCAGTTGGGGGATGCGCAATGGAAGCTTCGCGGAACCGCGGCGGGCGTGGGAGGAACTGCGCGCCGCTGCAGAGGCCGGCGATCCCTATCAGTTCGTCCTGGTGGATTACCCCATGCCCGAAATGGACGGCACCAGCCTGGCGCGCGCCATCAAGAACGACCCGCGAACCCGCGACGTGCTGGTGGTGTTGTTGACGCCGGTGGGCAATTGGAGCGAAGTGCGGCCTTTGGAAGGCGTGGAGATCGACGCATCCCTGGTCAAGCCGGTGCGCCAATCGCAACTGCTCACCACGCTGGCGGCTGCGTGGTCGAAGAAACTGGCCGTCTCTCCGGCGCCTTCGCCAAAGCCCGAAACCGGCTTACAGGCGATGAGGGACGCGCTG
>Ga0302319_10020746_pt1 | contig 11856 bp, 7 predicted proteins | sample Bog_T0_2_FD_203319 | JGI IMG/M metagenome (GOLD analysis project Ga0302319, IMG submission 203319) | Peat permafrost microbial communities from Stordalen Mire near Abisko, Sweden - Bog_T0_2 | ecosystem: Environmental > Terrestrial > Soil > Wetlands > Peat | place: Sweden: Abisko, Stordalen Mire...
AGGAGCGCGAGCTGGGAAATGTCGAGGCTGTCGCGGGGCTGGGGACCCACCAGAAGGACCTTCGAACCCGCGGAATCGGCGCGGTGGACCATGTCGAGGAGATTGTTCCGGCTGTCATCGAACGCGACGTAGTCCGCTGCGTCGTTGGTCGGGAGGTGGATGATCACCAAGGCCGGACGCAACGCCATGGCGCGGTCGATGTTCCGGGACGGGTTCGGGGCATTCTTCCCCACGATGTCGGGCAGGGCCGCGGACCTCGTGTCGAAGGTGGTGTACCCTTGCACGGCGAGATTTGTCAGGCATTCACCGGCCTTCCGGTGGTGAAGGAGGGATGCCAACCTCCAGACGTAGCCGCTGTCGGGGACGGAGGGGCCGTAAAAGCCCTCCGCAGTGGACGAGCCGACGACGACCACGGAAGGCCGGGCATCGGGAACGCTGGGAGCTTCCAAATTGGCGGTGTCGTAGAACATGGTCTGGTCCACGCAGGCCGAGGTCAAGTCGTCGGCGCGGCACGAAGGAGAGAGAAGGAGAATCGACGATACCACGCACAGGGCGATCGAGCCGTTCCGGAAGCGGAGGCGTGGCCGGGAGGCGGATGGTCCCGCCTCGGCATCCAACCGGATCGTTCGGAGCCCGGGGAACGGAATAGGCATCCTCCTTACTGGGGGGAGTTCGGAATATACGATTTCAGCGGTGGCGCCTTCGGGCCTGGCCGCCGAGACCCTCCGGCACTGGCCTCAGAGCCGCTCCAGGACCGCCGCACCCATGCCCTTGGTGTCCACCACGGTGGCTCCGGGCCAGCGGATGTCGCCGGTGGCGATGCCGTCGTCCAGCACGCGGGTCACCGCCTTCTCGATCCGGGACGCGGAGGCCTCGCGGCCCAGAGCGTAGCGAAGGAGCATGGCTCCGGACAGGATCTGGGCCAGCGGGTTCGCGATGCCCTTGCCCGCGATGTCCGGAGCGGAGCCGCCAGAGGGTTCGAAGAGACCGAAGGTGCCTTCCGCGAGGGAGGCGGAGGGAAGCATGCCCAAGGAACCCGTGATGGCTCCGGCCTCGTCTGAGAGGATGTCCCCGAAGAGGTTGGGGCAGAGCATCACGTCGAACTGCCGGGGGCTGCGCACCAGTTGCATGGCGCCGTTGTCCACGTACATGTGGGAGAGCTGCACGTCGGGGAACTCCTCCTTGTGCACCCGCGAAACCACCTCGCGCCACAGCACGCTCGCAGCCAGCACGTTGGCCTTGTCGATGGAGGTGACGTGGTTGCGGCGTCCGCGGGCGGCGCGGAAGCCCACCCGGGCGATGCGTTCGATCTCCGGAACGGAATAGACCATGGTGTCGAAGGCCTTCAGCGCGGCGCCGTCGCCATCGCGACCCTTGGGCTGCCCGAAATAGACGTCTCCGGTGAGCTCGCGCACGACCAGGATGTCGAAGCCTTCTCCCACGATGTCCGCCCGGAGTGGACAGGCCCCGCGCAACGCCTTGTAGACCGTGGCGGGGCGCAGGTTGGCGTAGAGCCCGAAGATCTTGCGCAGCGGGAGCAGGGCTCCGCGTTCGGGCTGGAGGTCGGGTGGGAGCGACTCCCACTTGGGGCCGCCCACCGACCCGAAGAGGATCGCCTCGGCGGCGCGACAGGTCTCCACGGTGGAATCCGGCAAGGGATGATTGAGGGTGTCGTAGGCGGCTCCACCCACGAGCGCCGGAGTCCAATCGAAGGAGAATCCGTCGATCCGACCCACCGCCTCCAGCACGGAAACGGCCTGGGCCATCACTTCGGGCCCGATGCCGTCTCCCGCGAGCACCGCGATCTTGTGGGTGTGGGACATCGAAGGATCCTTCCGTCGGTGGGGGTTCATGGCTCCCCAATGGATTCGTGGTCGTGGAAAGCGCGGAAAACTAGCCTCCGGGAGCGACAGCCTGCCGAACCATGCGGTGCATCTGCCGAACTCGGATGGATGCAATAGAACGCCGACCAGGGACGTCGGCCCAAGGGAACGAATGAACGACGCGACCCATCCATTGACCGAATTCTTCCGACGCGAGGGACGCCGCCTGGTCTCCTTCGTGCGCGGGAGGATCGAGGACAGCGCGGAGCTGGAGGCCGAAGACCTGGTGCAGGACGTGTTCGCCGCCCTGTTCGAGAGGGCCGACCCCCTGGCCGAGGTGGAAAACCTCTCCGCCTACGTCTGGCGCAGCTTGCGGAACCGTGTGATCGACGCGCTGCGCAAACGCCGGCCGACGGTTTCCCTGGACCAACCTCTGGGCGACGAGGATGGATTGGTGCTGGCCGACATCCTGGCCGCCGACGAACCCGACGCTCTGGAGGAACTGCTCGCCGCCGAGGAACTCTCGGCGCTCGTCGAGGGTTTGGATGCGTTGGATCCTCGCGAACGCGAGCTCATCCGCCAGACCGAATTCGAGGGCCGCACCTTCCGGGAGCTGTCGGAGGAGTGGCAGGTGCCCATCGGAACGCTGCTCTCGCGAAAATCACGCGCGATCCGCAAGCTCGCGGTCGCGATGGACTCAGAACGAACCCCAACTCGATCCCAAGGAGAACAACCATGAATACCTGCTTCCGGACAAGCCCCCTCCACATCCTTCGCCGCGTGCTGGGAGGACTTCTGATCGCCGTGGCGGTGGCCACCCTCTTCGGCTTCATCGTCGAACATCTCTGGAACGCCCTGATGCCCGGCCTGTTCCATCTGCCCCTGCTCACCTGGCTCCAGTCCATCGGGATGGTCCTGCTCGCACGGCTTCTTGTCGGCGTGGGACCACATCATCATCGCGGCGGCGGCCCTTGGAAGCGCGGTCCGTTCGGCGGCTGGCACGACCGGAGCCAGTTCAAGGATTGGTTCGAAGGCGAAGGACGCGAAGCGTTCCAGGCCTGGAAAGCGAAGGAAGGCAAGGCCTGACGGTCAGGTTTCGTCGAGGAGCAGCGGGGTCATGTCCAGGTAGTCGCAGCTCGCGAGCGCGTACCGGACCCCCCGGACCTCGCCCATGAGATCGCGCGCGGGGCGCGAGAACTCCGCCTTCAGGCTGTGCAGGTGTCCGAAGACGCAGACACCCGCTCCGGAGCTCTCCACCAGGGCGCTGGCCCGGGTGGGCTCCAGGTCGGGGCCGATGGGCGGGTAGTGGGTGAGGCAGATCCGCTTCAGCCATGGCCGGTTGGGGAGGGCGGCGATGCAGCGCTCCAGACGGCCCAGCTCCCTCTCGTAGATCCTGGTGTTGGAGGCGCGATCGGCTTCGGTTCGGTTCTCGGGCCTCTTGTCGGTGAGGCGGTTCCACTGGATCAGATCGTCGCAGCGGATCTCCTCGTGTTCCCACAGTCGCGTGCCGAAAACCAACCAATCCCCAACCTCCACGTGGTCGCCGGAAATCGCCTTCAGGGAGGGTGGCAGTTCGGCGCGCACCTCGGAGGTGGAATCCCACCACCGCTCGTGGTTGCCCGGCAGCAGGACCTTGGTCCCGGGAAGCCGATGCAGGAATTCCAGGTCGGTGAGAGCGTCGGAGAGACGGCTGGCCCACGAGATGTCTCCGGGCAGGAGCACCACGTCCTGCTCGGAGACGCGTTCCCGCCAGGCGCGCTCGATGCGGGCTTCGTGGTCTCGCCAGACCTCGCCGAAGACGTGCATCGCCTTCTGGGGCGTGGCCAGGGTGAGATGGGTGTCGGACAATGCCCACAGTCGCATGGACGGGGGAAGATAGGTGGTCGCGAACGCCAAACGCAGCGAGGGCTCGACAGACCGGTGTCTTTTGAGGTATTCTGGGGGGATCTATGGGAGACCGTCCATGAAGTTCCCGTCCCATCCGGCCCTCGTCCTCCTGGTCGCAGGCTTCGTACTTTCCGTCGCCTGGGCCCAATCGGACCCAACGGCCGCGATCCATTCCTCCGCGAAGAAGATGAAGAAGCGGCCGGTGCACATCGCCGAAGTCTCCGATGCTGCCGAGACGGACTCCCTCCGGCGCGAGGATTCCCTGGCGCGGTTCGCCCCCGTCCGGGTCCTGGATTCCCTCTGGCACCTCGATTCGCTCGGTCGCAAGATCCACCCCCGCCACCGCGACTCCATCGCGACGGTGCGCCTGGATTCGGCGCGCCGAGCCGATTCCTTGGTGGATTTCGAGCTTCGCCGCCGATCGGATTCCCTGGAAAGGGCCCGGACGTGGTTCGTGGCCAAGCCCCGGGATTTTTCGAAGTCCACGGAATTTTCGCAGCGCCTCCAATCTCGGCTTTCCCTGGAGCTGCGGAGATCCGGCGTGGTGCGTCCCGCACCGGGACTCGACACCAATTCCGGGTTCGACGGCTCGTGGAAGTCGGCCAAGACCTTTGGTTCCGCCAAGATGCTGTACACGGCCGTTTATTCCGGACTCCAAGGCTCGCACAACGCCGTGGGCTGGGTCTTCGACCTGTCCAGCGGAAGGAAGATCGATTCCGCAGGCGGCAGGAGCGTCGGCGATGGCGATCGTTCCGCGGACATACTGGCCGCTGATCTGCTCCGGGCTCTGCTGCCGTCGGCGACGGATTCCGTTTGCCGGGCCGATTCCCTGGCCATGGCGCACATGAGCTGGACTGTGGCGGAGCCCGCGAATCCGTCCCTGGACTCCGCCGCTTCGCGCCTCGTCCAGGGCACGCTGGAAGCCGGCCTGCGCACCTCGCCTCTCGCGACCACGAGACCCCTGGCCTGGGGCTCCTGCCACGACCTGCGCTGCTTCGATTCGACCGCTGCCGCCGCCGGAATCGAAAGGGTCCTGCAGTCCACCTTGTCGCACCCGGCGGACTCCACCTGGGTGCTGGCCGTGCGGGTGGTGCGCGCGAAGGACGACAGCATGGTCGATTCCTTCCGCGTCGCCGCGACGGTTCCGTCCCTCCTGGCTGCACGGGCCGTGCCGGAACTGGTACGCATTCCCGGGTCTTGCGTGCGGTCCTGCCCCGCCCGGAGCACCCGCGAGGTATGGAGCTTCGCGGTGTCCGGCGATTCGGGGACCCGGGTGGACCGCGAGGCCCTGTTCGGGAGCCTGAACGCCGCCTTCCGAGGGCGACTGGACAGGCAATTCCTGCCTTCGGCGACCTCGGTGGGAATTCCGACCGGATTGGACTCCACCGCCCGCGCCCTGGGCGTCCAGCGTCTGGCCGAGGCGACCGTGACCGGAAAGGACTCTCTGCGCACGCTTCGCGTCCGGATTCTCGATCTCCGCTCCGGCGCGGCGGACACCCTGGTGCTTCGGCGCGGCGGACCGGCGAGTCGGGTCCTGTCCTGGTTCGCGAGGCACGTCGCGTCGTTCGGCGCACCCGAAGAGCCGTCCTGCGGGAACGCCTGTCGCACCGACTCGCTGCGGATGTTGCGGACCAATTGGGCCGTGGCGCCCCCCGAGGGTCTGGATTCGGCGTCGGGCCTCCTTCTCTTCGGGCGGCTCGCCGAAGTCCTTCCTCTGCAGAGGACGGCGAGCGTGATTTCCCTTCCGCGAGGCGTTCCCTGCCCGGATCCCTCCTGCTTCGATTCCATCGCTTCCAGCCACCAGGTCGGGAAGGTCCTCTGGCCTGCGCTGTCGAGGGGTCCGGATTCCGCTTGGATGCTCTTCGCGAGGGTCTACGACGTCGCCGGCGACGAATGGACGGATTCCGTGCGCCTGGGCGATTCCGGAGCTCCCGCGGGGGCATTCGCGCGCCTGGCCGGGCGCGTGTGGGATTCTCTGGTCCCCGCTGCACGACCTTGCGATTCCTGTGTTTCGCGCGACACCCTGGAAGCCGCGTTGGCCGTCGCCGCCCCGGTCTGGAGCGGTGCGCCGGACAGCTTGGCGGCCGTGTTCAGGGACACCCTCGCTCGACTGCTCTCCCGGCACGGCGCCTACCAGGTCCTGGGTCTTCGTCGCGTGGATTCCCTTGCCGGCGACATGGATTCCGCTTCGCCGGCGAGATTGCGGTGCCGGCTGGGAGCGGCTTACATCCTGCGCACCAGCGCCGCCCTGGAAAAGGACGGATGGCGCATCAAGGCTGCCCTGACCGAGATCGCCACCGGCAGGACCGTGGCTTCGGTGGAAACCCTGGACAAGACCCAGTGGCCCTCCAGGCCCATCGAGCTGTCGCCCTGGATCGCCCATCGCCTCCTCGGAACCGATTCCACCATCGCCCCGCCCCCCAGCCCGCATGCCAGGAGCGTGCCTTGGTTCAAGATCGTATCCCTGGTCGTCCCCCTGATCCTGGCGTTGGCTTCCGTGGCTTCCCACTGGTGAGACCACCCGGGGGGTGACAGCTCCCCCGGAGACGAACCGCTTCCACTTTTGGATGTTCCCTTCTCGATTTCCACATCGAGACGACAACGGGGGGTATCATGGCGGACAATCCTTTGAAGGTCCTGGGAACGTTGGGACAGTCCATCTGGCTGGACTACATCCGGCGCGATCTGATGGAGAGCGGAGAACTCAAGCGCATGATCGAGGAAGACGGTTTGCGGGGGATGACTTCCAACCCGGCCATCTTCGAGAAGGCCATCGCGGAGAGCACCGAGTACGACGCCGAGATCCGGTCCATGGCGCTGCTGGGGAAGGATCCCGACGCCATCTACCAGGCCCTGAGCCTGGAGGACGTGCGCAGCGCCGCGGACGAATTCCGTCCGCTCTGGGACCGCATGGACGGCGGCGACGGCTACGTGAGCCTGGAGGTGAGCCCGCACCTGGCGCACGACGCGGCGGGGACCGTCGAGGAAGGTCGGCGGCTGTGGTCCCAGCTGGACCGTCCCAACGTCTTCATCAAGGTTCCGGCGACGGCGGAGGGATTGGTCGCCATCCGGCAGCTGATCGACGACGGGATCAGCGTCAACGTGACGCTGCTCTTCGGGATCTCCCGCTACGAGCAGGTGGTGGAAGCCTATCTCTCCGGACTGGAATCGCGATCGTCTCGGGGCGGATCGCTGGAGCATCTGGCCTCTGTGGCCAGCTTCTTCGTGAGTCGCATCGACGCCCTCGTGGATCCGATGCTGGAAAAGATCGCGGCCCAGGGTGGCGAAAAGGCCGCCCTGGCCAAGGCCGCGCAGGGACAGGTGGCCATCGCCAGCGCCAAGGCGGCCTACCAGATCCAGAAGAAGGTCTTCGGGGGCGAGCGGTTCGGGAAGCTCGCCGCGAACGGGGCTCGGATCCAGCGCCTGCTGTGGGCGAGCACGAGCACGAAGAATCCAGCCTACAAGGACGTCAAGTACGTGGAGGCGCTGATCGGCCCGGATACCGTGGACACGGCTCCTTTGGAAACCATCGACGCGTACCGGGACCACGGCAACCCCAAGGCGCGCCTCGAAGAGGGACTCCAGGAGTCCCGTGCGGTCATGGAACACCTGCCGGAACTGGGGATCCGGATCGACGACGTCGCCATGCAACTGGAGAACGAGGGTGTGGAGAAATTCAAGCAGCCGTTCGACAAGTTGATGGCGACCCTGGCCAAGAGCGCTCCCAAGTACGCGTCGCACGCCTAGCCGAAGTTCGGATTCCTCACCTTCCTTGGGGGCACAGGACGTGGATGCCGGGGGCGACGAGTCGGTCGAGTTCGATGCCCGACTCCGAGGAATTCCCGAGTGCCAGTCGTCGACCCTCCAGGTCGCGCACCTCGAAGGACGTTCCGGGCGCGAACCCCTCCGGAAGCGGCGCGTGCGTTCCGTCCATCCACGCCAGGAGCGGCGATCGGGAACGCAGCACGCCCAGACGTCCCGAGGCCAGGGAGGTGGTGGGTTCCCCGATCAGGTGGATGTCCGGGCGCGGCACCTTCGCCATGCCGGCGGCCAGCCAGAATCCGAGGTGGGGGGGCTGGTTGTAGGCGCTGTTCTGCCAGGCCACGCTCGCGCGGTACTGCGGGTCGTGCATCAGCGTGTACAAGCGGAAAGGCGTCGGGATGGTGGTGGTGAAGATGACCAGGCTGTCGCTGTCGGTGGTCCGGTAGACCGCCTCCTCGCGCCAGTCGCCGAAGAGGTCGGCCACCAGGGCGGGCGTGGCCTTGGTGCCGTTGTTGGAGACGACGGGATCCGCCGCGGTGGGGTAGTTGTAGAACGAGATCAGCCGCGTGGTGCCGGATCCGGTCCACTTGTCGAGCTTGGTGTCGTCCAGCACCTCGTCGTAGAGGTCGCCGTCCCAGTAGATCCGGAAATTGTCGGTCGGCACCGACTTTGAGATCAGGTTCCCCTTGATGTCGAATGTGCCGCCGCTCTCCGCCGACCAGACCTCGTAGCCCGGGTGGGTGGAATCGATGTCGGCCGCCATGCCCCGACCCACGTCGGAGGTTCCCGGAATGGTCCAGAGGGTGTCCCCGGTCTTGGCGTCGCAAAGGACCGAAGTCGTCCGCCCCTCCTTCACCGACCAGATTTGCTTGCCGCCCCGCGTCGGATCCATCGCACCCAGGTGCATGGCATCTCCATGTCCCCAGCCGTTGTCCCACATCAAGGTCCCGTCGCTCTTCACGGCGGTGGATCCCGTGAAGATTTCGTCCTTTCCATCGCCCAGGATGTCGCCCACGGACCCGTTGTGGTTGCCCTGTCCGTCTTCTCCGGCGGGCAGAGGCCGGTCGTAGAACCAGCGCTGCACCAGTTTCTTGTTGGAGACGTCCCAGGCGGCCATGGTCAACCGGGTGTTGTAGCCCCGCTGGAAGATGGCGGTGGGATGCACCCCATCCAACCATGCGGTGTAGGCCAGGAACCGGTCGACGCGGTTGCCGTAGGTGTCGCCCCAATCGCCCACGGTGCCGCGGGGGGGATTGTAGGCCACGGTATTGAGTTCCTTGCCCGTCTGCCCGTCGAAGAGGGTCAACCACTCCGGTCCGCTGAGGATGTATCCCGAGGAGTTGCGGTAGTCCGTGGTGTTGGATGCGCCCGCGGCCGAGCCGGTGGCCAGGTAGTTGCCGGAACCGTCCTTGGTGCCCGGGGCGGTCTTGACGATCATCTCGGCCTTGCCGTCGCCGTCGTAGTCGTAGACCTGGAATTGGGTGTAGTGCGCCCCGGCGCGGATGTTCTTTCCCAGGTCGATGCGCCACAGGCGGGTGCCGTTGAGCTTGTACGCATCCAGGAAGACGTCGCCCGTGTAGCCGCTGTTCGAATTGTCCTGGGCATTGGAAGGGTCCCACTTCAGGACCAGTTCGTACTGGCCGTCGCCGTCGAGGTCGCCCACCGAGACGTCGTTGGCGCTGTAGGTGCACGAGGAGCCGTCCGGCATCGTTTCCGCGGCGGGAGGGGAGAGGGGAATGGAAAGCCACTGGTGGGGCCAGACCTTGGCAAGCGGGGAATCCGGACCCTCCGCGCCGTTTCGGATGGCGCGCACGGTGTAGGTGGCCGAGGCGCTTCCCGCGTCGTCCGTGTAGTTGGTGGATCCCGTCACCGGCGCAGAAGTGATTTTGGTCCCGCTTCGGTAGATGTTGAACCCGGAAACGGAGTCCATCTCGGGTGCCAGGAGGCGCCAGCTCAGGTAGACCTTGCTTCCGCCCATGCTGATGGCCACCAGGCCGCGGTCCAGCCATTCCATGTTGCGGGTGCCGAACGCCAGGCTCGCGACGAGAGCCAAAAGAGAGGTGGTCATTTGCGTTGTCCTTGGGAGGATGGATCCAGGCGGCGATCCGGATACCTTCCAGGATAGGGACGAATGGCGTTGTCCGAAGGTGGATTTCAAGGCCCGTTGATCGATTTCGTTGAATCGCCGTCCACGGGTCCCGCCAACGGGTCGGTGCGCGGACCTGGATGCGCCCTTTGGGGGGCAACGGAGGTCCGGAGATCAGCCGAGAATGGAAAGGTTCGCCATGCTCGCGACCAGCCGCTTGGTCTCCTTGCCGAAGAGCACATCCAACCGGGCGGCGTTCCCGGAGCCGTGGATCTTGAGGATCTGGCCGTTTCCGAACTTGGGGTGCCGCACCCGCATGCCCTGCTTGTAGGATCCGCCCAGGCTCTGGTTTTCGGATTCGTAGTCGGGAAAGGAGACCGCATCCGTGGGGGACGACTTCCGTGGAGGGGTTTCCGTCCAAGGTCCAGCGGTCGAACGAGTGGATGTTCCCGGGCGATCCTGGCTGCGCAGCGAACCGGGGGGGAAGGCCGGCCTGCGCGTTTGGGAATGGAATCCGGAAGGCCCCAGCGGGCGCCTGGGCGAATTGTCGTTTTCCAAATCCCCGCCCGCGAACAGGCCGCCGCGCGGAGAACCGAGTTCGAAGACCACCGCGTCCAGGTCCATCTCGTCCAGGAATCGGCTGGGGATGCAGGCATCCCGGATCCCGAATCGGGTGCGCACCCGGGCGTTGAGGATGTGCAGCTTCTTGCGGGCCCGGGTGGTGCCCACGTAGAATAGCCGCCTCTCCTCCTCCAGGGCTTCGGGTCCTCCGTCCTGCCGAAGCAACGGAAACAGGCCTTCTTCGCATCCGGCCAGGCAGACGACGTCGAATTCCAGGCCCTTGGAGTTGTGCAGGGTCATGAGGACCGCGGCCTTGCCGCTCGAATCCTTGGAGTCTGCGTCGGAAACCAGCGCGACTTCCTCCAGGAAGCCCTTCAGTCCTCCGTCCGGGTTGCGTTCCGCGTAGTCGGCGGCGCCGGAGACGAGTTCCTGGAGGTTGGAGAGCCGCTCGTGCGATTCGTCGGTGCCTTCGGCTTCCAGGGCGGCTTCCAGTCCGGACTCCACCACAGCCCGCTCCACGATGTCGGAGAGACCCACCTCTTCCTTGAGTGCCCACTGCCATTTGCGCAGGATCTGGCCCATTCCGCCGGCCTTGTTCCCGCGCACCCCTTCCGGAGGGGTGTCGCAGAGAGCCTCCACAAGGTCGCCACCGTGCTTCCATTCCGCCGCTTGGCGGTAGAGGTCCAGCGTCTTTTCCCCGATGCCGCGGCGAGGCGCCTGGGCGGCCCGTTCCAGGGCGCGGAAGTCCTTGGGGTTCACCAGGAGGCGCAGCCAACTGATCGCGTCCTTGACCTCGGCGCGGTCGTAGAACCGGGTGCCCCCGATCATGACGTAGGGCACGCCGTCGCGGCGCATGGCCTCTTCCAGGGACCGCGACTGGCTGTTGGTGCGGTACAGCACCGCGATGGATTTGGCCTGCGCCAGGGCCTCCTTGGCCACCCCCGCGCAGCGGCGCGACTCCAGGCCTTCGTCGTCTTCGTTCCAGACGCTGACGGGATCGCCCGCGGGCTCGGCGGTCCAGATCTCCTTGGCCTTGCGGCCCTTGTTGCGGCGGATGACGGATCCCGCCACCTTCAGGATGTTGGCGGTGGAGCGGTAGTTCTGCTCCAGCTTCACCACGTGCGCTCCGGGGTAGTCCTTCTCGAAATCCAGGATGTTCTGGATGTCGGCGCCGCGCCAGGAGTAGATGGACTGGTCGTCGTCGCCCACCACCATGATGCGCCCGTGGGTGGCCAGCCGCTTCACGATCTGGTATTGCACCGAGTTGGTGTCCTGGTATTCGTCGATGAGCACGTAGGCGAATCGCGCTCGCCAAGCCTCTTCCCGTTCGGGGAAGCGGCGGAAGAGGTCCAGAACGTTCAGGAGCAGGTCGTCGAAGTCCATGGCGTCGGCGGCCTTCAACGCCTTCCTGTAGTGCTCGAACACCTTGGCCGCGTTCTTGGAGACCGGGTCGAAGGCGGCGGCGAGGTCCTCGGGGCCCTGGTCCTTGTTCTTGCAGGAGCTGATGATGCGGCGGAACACGTCCGGAGTGGGCGTCTTGATGGAGAGGTTCGCGCAGGCCTCGGCGATCACCTTGCGCTGGTCGTCGTCGTCGTAGATGGTGAAGGCGTCCCCGTAGCCCAGGTATCCCGCGTCCGAGCGCAGGATCCGGGCGCAGATGCCGTGGAAGGTGCCCATCCAATGGGGCGCCGACTGCCCCATCAGCTTCTCCGCGCGTTCGCGCATCTCGCGGGCGGC
>Ga0302319_10020750_pt1 | contig 11855 bp, 8 predicted proteins | sample Bog_T0_2_FD_203319 | JGI IMG/M metagenome (GOLD analysis project Ga0302319, IMG submission 203319) | Peat permafrost microbial communities from Stordalen Mire near Abisko, Sweden - Bog_T0_2 | ecosystem: Environmental > Terrestrial > Soil > Wetlands > Peat | place: Sweden: Abisko, Stordalen Mire...
GGACGGGACCTTACATCTTCATGTGACATCATCGGCAATTATTCACATTACTTACAGTCAAAATGGGGTGATACCGCATACCGCGCCGGACGGCGTGTTGGCAAAGCGGGATTGGCCTCCCGCGCAGTTCAGCGTCGAGTCCAGTGACAAGACCATCACTTTGACGACCGCGCAGGTGAAAGCCGTCATCGACCGCGAAACCGGAGCAATCGCCTACGAAACCCTCGACGGACACAGGCTGACCACCGATAGCTATCGCCAGTTGCACCCCGCCGAAGTCAATGGAGAAAAGACAAACCACGCAGAAGTCTTTTTCGCGATATACGGTTCGAAGGAGGGGCTGTATGGCCTTGGCCAGCACCAGGCCGGAGTCTGGAACTATCGCGGCGAAACCGTCGACCTGTCGCAGGAAAACACGAATATTGCGATTCCGCTGCTCGTGTCAAGCAACGGCTACGGCATTTTCTGGAACAACCCCTCACGCTCGCAAGTGAACAACCGCTTCGTTCACATGCTCTACCTGACCGCGGAAGTTGCCGATAAAATCGACTATTTCTTCATCGCAGGACCGGAGCCAGACAGCATAATAGGCCACTACCGAGAACTCACTGGCGATGCCCCCATGTTCGGCCGCTGGGCCTACGGCTTCTGGCAGTGCAAGAACAAGTACCAGTCCCAAGCGGAACTCGAGACCGTTGCCGCAAAGTATCGCGAATTGCATATTCCCGTCGACAACATTGTGCAGGACTGGTTCTGGTGGGTGACCATGGGCGAGATGAAATGGAACCCCAATTATCCCGACCCGAAAGGACTCATCGACAAACTGCACGACGAGCACTTCCATCTGATGGTCTCTATCTGGCCGTACTTCCGTCCCGGATCGAAGGAATACGAGACGATGGACAAAAATGGCTGGTTCATTGCCAAGACAAAAGTTGGCGGCTTCCACCCAATCGGTCAGGCCCTCTACGACCCGACAAATCCCGCAGCCAGAAAGTATTACTGGGATAACGCCAACACCGCTTTATTCAAAAATGGCGCATCCGACGGAGTCGACGCGTGGTGGCTGGATACCGATGAACCGGAAACGGAAGGCCGTGCGGACAACATCCTGACCGACCATCAAATTGCGCTTGGCAGCGGTGCGCGCTACGCCAACGTCTTTCCCAATTTCCACACTGCCGGAGTCGCCGACGGCCAGCGCGCAGCTTCGGACAGGAAGCGGGTCTTCATTCTCTCGCGATCGGCATACGCCGGTTCGCAGCGCAACGGAGTCACCGCTTGGTCCGGCGACGTTCTTTCGGACTTTGTCACATTTCAGCGGCAGATTTCTGCAGGCCTAAACTACGCGATCTCCGGCATGCCCTATTGGACAACGGACATCGGCGGCTTCATCTCCGGCGGCGATCTCAACGACCCTAAATTTCGCGAATTGTTTGTCCGATGGTTTCAGTTTGGCACGTTCTCACCGATCTTTCGAGTACATGGAACGCGCAATCCCAGCGAAAACGAGCTTTGGTCTTATGGCCCCGAAAATCAAAAAATCCTGGTGGACTTCGACACGTTGCGCTATCGCCTGATGCCCTATATCTACTCGGAAGCCTGGCGCATAACCAACGAGAAGTACACGATCATGCGGCCGCTGGTGATGGATTGGCGGACGGATGTGCGCGCCCAGAATACCGGCGATGAGTTTATGTTCGGACCTTCAATCCTGGTGAATCCGGTCTACATTCAGGGAGCGAACAGCCGCTCCGTTTATCTTCCCAAGGCTACTTGGTATGACTTCTGGACCGGCGAAGAGATGAAAGGCGAGCAGACCCTGCAGGCCTCCGCGCCGCTCGACAAGCTGCCCCTTTATGTTCGTGCCGGCTCTATTTTGCCATTGGGTCCGACGATGGAATGGACCACACAGAAGCAGGAAGATCCAATTGAGTTGCGAATTTATCCTGGGGCGGACGGCGATTTTGCGCTCTACGAAGATGAGAACGACAACTATGACTACGAGAAGGGCATGCACGCGATAATCCCGATCCATTGGGACAACGGTGCACATTCGCTGACTATCGGCGCCCGCGAAGGGAGATTTCCGGGAATGCTGGAGAAGCGGACGTTTCGTGTAGTCGTCGTGAGGCAGGGACACGGAGGCGGCATTTCTGCGATTGAGACAGCGGACAAGACTGTGGCTTATTCCGGTGAAGAGGTCGTGTTGAAACCGTAGATTTGAGCGTGGAACAAGTGTGGAACAAGCGTGGACCAAAGTGTGGAACAAGCCGAATGTTCCACGTGGAACATTCTTCCCGCGGAAGGGACTCTTCTACGACTAAAGGGGAATATCGATGGATGGCTTTATTTATCTATAACTTAAGCTTATCTTAGATTCGAACTATAGCTAAAAACGGTATGAGATCTGGGATATACGTTTGTATATCCCAGATCTTCCGGGACCGTTCGGGTAGGCGCAAGGACGAATGGGGTTCTCTGCCCTGACGATGGCTGAAAAGGACGTTGATTGGACAAAGCTGGCGTTGCGATTCGCGCCGGGATCAGGCTCAGAGGGAAATAGCTTGGGGATTTGGCGGGGCTGTGGTTTGCTTAGGTTTATCTACCTATGCTGACTTCCCTTGAACGCTATTTTGAGTTTTCCCGTCTGGGCACCAACTGGCGCACCGAAGTTCTGGCCGGGGTGACCACATTCCTGACGATGGCTTACATCGTACTGGTGAATCCGGCGATCCTGGCGCAGAGCGGGATGCCGCTTCCGGCGGTGACTGCGGCGACATGTCTTTCGGCTGCGATTGGTTCGATCCTGATGGGGATTGTGGCGCGGTATCCGATCGCTCTCGCGCCGGGAATGGGTTTGAATGCCTATTTCACCTATACGGTTTGCATCAAGATGCATATTCCCTGGCAGACCGCTTTGGGAGCTGTCTTTCTTTCTGGAACGATCTTTCTGCTGCTTACGGCATTCGGCATTCGACAGCTGATTTTGCGGTCCATTCCGCAGGAGCTTTATGCGGCTGTGGCCTGCGGGATTGGTCTGTTCATCGCATTTATCGGGCTGACAAAAGCTGGACTGGTAGTGAAGAGCCCTGAAACGCTGGTGCAGCTGGGCAACATCAAGGACCCGACGACGGCACTTTCCCTGCTCGGATTGGGCCTTATGGTTGCGCTCGAGATATGGAAGGTCAAAGGGTCCATTCTGATTGGCGTGCTGACGGTAACGGCAGCCGCATGGGCGCTGGGCCTGACGCACTGGACTCGCGCTGCGGGTGGAGTGCAGAGCCTGACGGCGACGGCATTCAAGCTGGATATTCCCGGGGCATTTCGTGTGGGTCTGCTGGAGATTGTCTTTGTATTTTTCTTCGTAGACCTGTTCGACAATCTCGGCACGCTGGTAGCTGTGACCAAGCGGGCGGGATTGCTTGCAGCGGACCACTCGATACCACGGTTGAACCGGATTCTATTCGCGGATGCGGTGGCTACGGTTGCGGGGTCATTGACCGGCACCTCAACTGTTACGAGCTACGTTGAGTCCACCGCGGGAGTTGCCGCTGGTGGCCGGAGCGGAATTACGGCCATCGTGACGGGGCTGCTGTTTCTGGTGGCGATGGTGGCAGCGCCGTTTATAGGCATTGTGCCGCCTGCCGCGACGGCCCCCGCCCTGATACTGGTGGGCTCGATGATGCTCACCACAGTCACCGAGATTCGATGGACGGAACCGCTGGTGGCTGTGCCGGCGTTCTTAACTGTGATCCTGATCCCGCTCACGTATTCGATTGCGAATGGGCTTGGCTTTGGAATCATCGCGTGGGCTGTGCTTCACCTGGTTGCAGGGAAGTTAAGCCGCAAGGACTGGCTGCTCTACCTCCTGGCTGCGCTGTTTCTTGTTCGGTTTATTTATCTTTCAGGGAGCTAGAGCTTGCACTTCCCATACCGGTGCGGGAAATGGTTCGAAGCGCGGAACAGTTGCCGGAGGAACCGAAAGAAGCCGTTAAACTGGCAGGAGCAGTTTCACCAAAGAAGTCGACGAACCGAAAATTGATTCGCTTGTAAGAACGGGACAGGCGCCAGGAGCACATGAGGGAGCAGTTTATGCAAATCTCCGGTAAGATTTCGGAGATGTTTTCAACACTTCGACGGAGTTGCGGGACTGAACGGACGCAGAAGCCAGGCCGATTTGGTCGATCAAACCGTATGACCCTTCCGATGCTTGGCGCGATCACAGCGGCCAGCCTCGGCGGCTCCATGCTGCTGGCCGGGTGCCAGACAATCTCCGGGTCAACCGGGGTGAGCCTGCTGCGCATTATTGACGCCTCCTATAATGCGCCGTCTCTGAATTTGTATGTGGAAGGGGCGCTGCTGGCGGGAAATCTTGGCCAGGGGAGCATCACCGGGTATGCCGACCTGACGCCGACGAACAACGCAGTCGTCAAGGTGACCGCTACGACCAGCACAACAGCGTTGGTAAGTACAAATACCTCGCTTCTGGCTGGAACAAGCCAATCGGCTCTGGTCTCCGACATCAATGCTGTCTACCAGGTGACCGTTCTTGAGGACCAATCGACTCCGGCACCGAGCGGGCATTCGGAATTCAGGTTATTGAATCAGGCGCCGTCTACTGGCCCAGTGGACGTCTATTTTCTTGCTGGAACTTCGAATACCGTCTATGCGACGGCCAAACCGGTGATTACGGGACTGGCCGTGGGAGCTACGTCGGGGTACGTGACGATCCCTTCTTCGACGCTCTATATGGTGATCGCACCCACCGGAACAACTTTGGCCGATAATGTCACGACCATCTATACTTCGGCGGCATTTCCGCTGGTGGGCGGGGAGGTCCGAACGGTGCTGATTGTCGATCCTCTGCTGGTGACCGAGCCAGTGCAGGTTTACATAGCCGACGACGTCAACTGAATTGCGAGCCTCCATGAGGCCCGATCCGGAGTCTCCAGTCTGAGAACTTCCTTACCGGAGACTCCGGTCTTCGACTGTGCCCCAACTACCAAAGTGAAAACCTGCGTCGCGGTCTGGCCGGATGAGCCTACCGTAATGGTTGGCATGTAGGTGCCGAGAGAAGCGGATGCGTTGGCGGTGAGCGTCAGGAGTCCTGAGGGGTTGGACTCGGACTCTTTGTAGCTTTGGCTCACTCCGGGAGGTAAGCCCGTGATGTTGAAGGTCGCAGTTTCAGTGGGTGCGACGATCACTACCGGCACGCTCACAGTGCTGCCCTGCTGAAGATCAATCGTGGTGTTACTCAGAGAGACGGTCAGAACTACCGGTGGCGTTGAGAAAGCTTTGCCGCCGCAACCGGCAATCATCAAGATTGACCCGGCGAACAAGCCCCACGCAGCCAATTTCATCCGTCGAATTGATCGGGAAGGTTGCGGCATGTTTCCTCATGCTGCATTGCAATGTGGAAGACGAAAGGGAAGCCTGGACACGCTGTTTCGGAGCACGCTCGATTAGAGCATGCGCGATTGTGCGAGTCCAATTTTCGGAGGGCTGATGACGAATCGCGATCGAGGATCGGGTCGTCCCTCAGGAGCTAAAGCCCCCCGATCTTCAGGAATTCAGGAACGGGCCGATGCCCGTGCCCTTGTTAGTACAGATAAAACCGCTGCAAGCACCGTAGCTTTCAACAGCCTGGGCGGGCAACGGGGCAGTGATTTTAAGGTTTGGCTTGGGTGAGGCGTTTCAGGTTCGCGGCTTTTCAAAGCAGGCGCGGCACAGGACCGGGCGGCCCTGATTTGGTCGAAATGGAACTGTTGTAGGCGAGCCGCAATCCGCGCAAATAGTGCGGGTTTCAGGACGAGTGCGTGAATTACTGGCGGCACGTTTCGCCTTGCACTCTTTGCAGTGCTTGGGGTCGTTGGCGAATTGCTTTGCATGAAAAAAACGCTGCTCATCCGCGGTGAAGATAAAGTCCTTCGTGCAGACGACACACTTCAATACCCGATCGGAGAATTCCATCGCCGGCCTTCTGATACGGGCGAGACCGTAGGCCGCAAGACGCTCAAAGGCAGCTCGTTGGCCGATCGCCAGAATCACACACGTAAATTCAAGACTGGGGCCCGGGCCGTACCAGAAAAGTAGCGGCGAATCCAAAACCTGTGCAGTGAGTTGACAGGCCGGAATTTTTCATCGCGCTTGTGTAGGGGTTGCGCGATGGGTTAAACGGTCAATGAAGTGAAGACTACCAAACGGTTTGAAAGTTCGGATTGAACGAGAATATCTTAAAATTGGAAATCCGAAAACCGGCTAAGAACTTGGATAGCCGATACATGAACCGAAAGCACTCTTGTTGCAAACCTTTTGTCGATCTGGGCGACTGATCTGAAGTCTGAAACTTCCCAGAGTCAGCCGCCCACTTCAACCGAGATTAGTCCTGCTCTTTACGAGCCTTCTTGCGATTCCGCTTGCGTGCCAACGCTTCCTTGACGCGACGCTTTTCGCCCGGCTTCAGGTAGTAGGAGTGACGTTTGACTTCCTTGATGATGTCTTCCTGCTGAACCTTCCGCTTAAACCGGCGGAGCGCATTTTCAAGCGGCTCGCCTTCTTGCACACGAACCTCTGCCAAATGTATACACCTCCAAACCTGCCAAGTGGCTTCTATCAGGATACGGGATTTTTGTGTTTTGAGCCAATCCGGAGCTTAGATACTTCCGAATGACGACAAATCACGCGTTCTGGGTGGAAACGATACCTTCAGCATGGACGTTCTGGCAGGAAACAGCTGGAAATCGCCATGAGCATGGTGATGCGGGACCTGTAATGCTGGAAAAAAGAAGGGGAGCAGCGCGATATAATCCGCTGCGAGTTCCTCATTATTTTCACGAACTCCCGGGGTCTTTCGCCGGATGGAAAGGAAAGAGGGAAAACATGGATCGACGGCATTTTTTAGCGGCCGCTGTCGGGGCAACACTTGCTACGGCTGATGTATTCGGAAAGACGCTGACTGGAGACGAAAGAAGAGCCGTCACGACGGATGCGAGTGCTGGAGGAAGTGCGTTGAAGCCCATGGCGGTTGGGTTGATGATCCCGGTTGGGGACGACCGAGAAGGTGTCATCTCGCGGGTAAGGAATCTGGGCATGACCAACTGTTTTCTGCAGCTGGATCATTACGTCGGAAAGTTCACGCCAGCGCTGGCGGAAGATTTCCGGGGGCTGCTGGAGAAATACGAGGTAACCGCTACGAGCGCGGAGGTGGTGGGTCCGGGCAGGCTGGTCTGGGACTTTGTGGACGGCCCTTCGACGATTGGACTGGTTCCCAGGGAGAGCCGGGCGGCGAGGCTGGATGCGCTGAAGCAGACTTCAGACTTTGCAAAGCAGCTGGGCATTCGCCATGTGCAGACGCATTGCGGGTTTATTCCAGAAAACCCCAGGGATCCGCTTTATGAAGAGACCGTGCTTGCGATTCGAGAGATCGCGCAGCATTGTGCTGGCAACGGACAGGAATTCCTGATGGAGACTGGCCAGGAGACTCCGACGACGATGTTCCGGGCAATCAAGGACGTGAATCTGCCGAACCTGGGAGTCGGGCTGGATACCGCCAACCTGATCCTGTACGGTAAGGCGAATCCGTCGGATGCTTTGGATACGATTGGGCCTTATGTGCGGAGCATTCACGCAAAAGACGGAAAGTGGCCGACGGACCCGATGCGGCTGGGCGAAGAGGTGCTGATTGGATCGGGGTTGGTCGATTTTGTGCAGGTCTTCACCAAGCTGCATAAGCTGGGCTATACCGGGGCGGTGACGATCGAACGGGAAACCTCTGGGCCACAGCAGATTGAAGACGTGAGGGCAGAGAAGGTTTATCTGGAGCGGATCATTTCACAGGTTCAGAAAGCATAAGGGCGGATTGATATGGATAGAAGAGCGTTTGTTGGTGGTCTGGCGGGGGCCTCGGGGCTCATGATCCTGAATTCGAAGACGGCGTTTGGCTATGAGGCCAACTCGGCGGTGCGGCTGGGATTGCTGGGATGCGGCAACCGGGGAACATCGGTTGCGACGTCATTTGCGCAGAACACTTCGGCGAGGATTGTGGCGCTGGCCGATCTTTTCCCGGACAAGCTGGAGACTGGGAAGGCACATTTCGACCAGGTGAATGAAAAGCTTGGCGTTCCGGCGATCGATTCCAAGCTGATGTTTCGCGGTCATAAGGCGTTTGAGGAGATTGCTTCGTCGTCAGGGGTGGATGCGGTCCAGATTTCGACACCGCCGTGGTTTCACGTGCAGCATCTGGATGCCGTAGTCACTGCGGGCAAGCATGCCTATTGCGAAAAGCCGCTTGGAGTGGATGTCGCCCAGACGCGGCAGGCGCTGGAGATTGGCAAACGGGCTGAGGGACGGGTGAGCCTTGATGTCGGCTTCCAGGTGCGAAGTGCGCCTCCGATTGCGGAGGTGGTGCGGAGGATTCATGAGGGAGCGCTGGGGAAGATCGCTTCGATTGCGGCGCATTACAACGCGCCCGCTTCCAGCTATCCGGATCGGGGCAATGTTTCGGCCGATGAGCTCAGGCTGCGCAACTGGCTGTGGGACAGGGTGCTGTCGGGGGACATTCTGGTTGAGCAGAATATCCACGTGATCGATATCTGCAACTGGATTCTCAAGAGCCATCCGATCAAGGCGGTCGCGACCGGCGGCCGAAATGTTCTAACGCATTTTGGCGACTGCTGGGACAACTACCAGGTGATCTACACGTATCCGGATGACGTGCATGTGAGCTTTTCGTCGACCCAGTTCGGTACGGATGGGTGGTTCAATGTCTCGGAGAGCATTTTTGGATCGAAGGGCCATGCCGAAGCTCCGTACTCAGGGCCGGTGCGGATTGTTGGCGAGAATGCATGGGAGTGGAAGGATGCGGCGCAGGCGGCTTCCGGAACTGGCTCGGGATCTGGGAGTTTCGCGGCTAACGGCGCGTTCAGCGACAATCTCGCGTTTGCCGATCGGGAGAAGGATCGCGGGTTTATTGAGAGCATTGTGTCCGGGAAGTTCCATAACCAGGCGGCGGAGGGGGTTCAGAGCGCGCTTAGCTGCATGCTGGGCCGGATGGCCGGCGAAACCGGACGTGAAATTACTTGGGAAGAGCAGCTACAGCATGGCGAAGAATACTCCATGAAGATCGATATGAGCCAGTTTGGATAGGGGGAATGTGAGCGAGGAGAAGCTAACGAGATGATTCGGAGCTACCAAGGTAAGGCGCCCGTCGTGCCGGAGAGCAGCTATGTCGATCTTTCCGCGCAGGTGATTGGGGATGTGGAGATTGGCGAGCACTCCAGCGTCTGGATGAATGCGGTGCTGCGGGGCGATGTGAACTCGATCCGGGTTGGTGCCAACTCCAATGTGCAGGATTGCGCGGTGCTGCACGGGCAGCGATATCTCTATCCGGTGACGGTGGGGGACTGGGTAACGATCGGGCATAACGCAACGGTGCATGGCTGCGTAGTGGAAGATGCGGTGCTGATCGGGATGGGCGTGGTGGTGCTGAACAATGCGCGCATTGGCGAGGGGTCGATTATCGCGGCTGGAGCCGTCGTGCCGGAGGGGACCGTGATTCCGCCACGGACGCTCTGGGCTGGGGTTCCGGCGAAGATGCGACGGGAGTTGGGGGACAAGGACCGGGAGATGATCTTGATGTATGCGAAGAACTATCTGGACTACACGGAGATTTATCTGCGGGAAACGATGGAATAGCTGAATAGGAGCTTTCAAATACTGCAAAAAGACCCCGCTGAGTGGCGGGGTCTTTTCTGTTTCAAGATAAAAAGCTGATTCCGGTTAGTGTCCGACGCCGGCTGGCTTGGGATTGGCCTTGTCGTAGCGGGCGACCTGGATCTTGCGGGCCAGACCGAGCTTTGAAAGGGTCCAGATGAGGTAGAAGTTAGGATCGACTTCGTACCAGGCCAGGCCGTGACGGGCTGAAACAGGATGCGCGTGGTGGTTGTTATGCCAGCCCTCGCCGCCTGTGAGCAGCGCAACCCAGAAACTGTTGCGAGAATCGTCGCGGGTTTCGAAACGGCGGCTGCCCCAGAGATGGGTAGCTGAGTTGACCAGCCAGGTGGCGTGAAGGCCGAGGGTGACGCGAAGGAATACTCCCCAGAGAACCATCTTGACTCCGCCCATCAGGCTGTGGTCGATCCAACCACCTAAGCCGAAGAGCACTGCTCCGCAGGCTACCAGGGAAACCCAATGGTACTTGCTCATCCATACGTGAAAGCGGTCGCGGGAGAGGTCTGGGACGTAGCGAGCCAAGGCTGAAGTCTTGGCGTGCATGGACTTGCCGAGGACCATCCATCCGATGTGAGCCCACCATGGACCTTCTTTCGGCGTGTGCGGGTCACCGGGGTGATCGCTGTGCTGGTGATGAACGCGATGAACGGCTACCCAGAAGATCGGACCACCCTCGAGCGCGAGAGTCGCGCAGATGGTCAGGCAGTATTCAACCCATTTTGGGGTTTGGAATCCGCGATGCGTGAGCAGGCGGTGATAGCAGACACCAATTCCGAAGTTGATGGCGAGAATCCAGAGGACGGCTGCGACTGCGAGACGGCTCCAACTGAAGTAAAAGAGCGCGGCGACGGCACCTACATGAAAGGCTGCAATGAAGCCGGCAGTGACCCAATTGATCCCGCCGCTGCCGTTGGCCTCACGGCCCATGCGGACTTCTTCGCCGACTGGGGTGCGCGAAGCGGCGACAGTTCTGGACTTACGGCTAGTGGGAGACTCGACTTGTGAGGCAACTGCAGCGTCTTGCAGGACGTTCGGTAAGACTGGGGGCATCCGTGGTTTCCCTTTCGGGGGTACTGAGTCAACAATTAAGAAATTGACTGGTACTCCGATTGTATCGCTAGGGTGCTTGGTTTGCGGGGAATGATATGTACCAATTGGCACACTTTGATTGGATGGGGCTGGAATCTGAATGTTTCAGCCCCATTTTGGAATTACACGAATGCAATCTACTTGCTGGCAATTGCCGGTGGCTCAGGAACCGGTAGTGGGTTGCGCTCTGTGAACTGACGCTGATGCCAGTAAGGATAGACTGGCGGCTGGTTGCTGGCGCGGTCTAGTTGCGCCACCTGATCGGCGGTCAGATTCCAGCCTTCAGCGGCAAGATTCTGACGAAGCTGCTCCTCGTTCCGCGCGCCGATGATGAGCGACGAGACAGTTGGCCGCTGCAGAAGCCAGTTCAAGGCGACCTGCGGAACTGTCTTACCTGTCTCCTCTGCGACCGCGTCCAAAGCGTCGACGACGGTGTAGAGGTACTCGTCGGAGACCTGCGGGCCATAGTCGGCGGTTTTGTGAAGGCGGCTGGTTTCGGGAAGAGGCTGACCGCGGCGGATCTTGCCAGTGAGGCGTCCCCAGCCGAGAGGGCTCCACACCAGGGCTCCGACCTTCTGGTCGAGTCCGAGGGGCATCAACTCCCACTCGTATTCGCGGCCGATGAGGGAGTAATAGACCTGGTGCGCGGCGTAGCGGGTCCAGCCGTAACGGTCGGCGATCGCGAGAGACTTCATGAGATGCCAACCGGAAAAGTTGGAGCAGGCGATGTACCGGACTTTGCCCTCACGCACAAAGTTGTTGAGGGTATCGAGGGTTTCTTCGAGGGGAGTGAGCGCGTCGAAGCCGTGGAGGTGGTAGATGTCGACGTAATCAGTATTGAGGCGACGCAGGCTGGCTTCCAGGGAACGGCGCAGATGATATCGGGACGAGCCGACGTCGTTGGGGCCGTCGCCGAAGCGAAAAGTGGCCTTGGTGGAGATGAGGGCCTTGTCGCGCTTACCCTCCAGAGCCTTGCCGAGAACCTCTTCGGACTGGCCATAGGAATAAATGTCGGCGGTGTCGAAGAGATTGAC
>Ga0302319_10020752_pt1 | contig 11854 bp, 8 predicted proteins | sample Bog_T0_2_FD_203319 | JGI IMG/M metagenome (GOLD analysis project Ga0302319, IMG submission 203319) | Peat permafrost microbial communities from Stordalen Mire near Abisko, Sweden - Bog_T0_2 | ecosystem: Environmental > Terrestrial > Soil > Wetlands > Peat | place: Sweden: Abisko, Stordalen Mire...
CGCCGGCAGGTCGTTGATGACGCCCGTCTTGAGCTTGGAGCCGTAATCCGCCGTGGCCGAAAACTGCCCCTTGGTCAGACCATACACGCCGTTGTCTTCAATGATGTAGATCATCGGCAGGTTGCGCCGCATCAGGTGAACGAACTGGCCCATGCCGATCGAAGCCGTGTCTCCGTCGCCGGAGACGCCCAGCGCCTTCATCGTATGGTTGGCCAGCACCGCGCCGGTCGCCACAGACGCCATGCGCCCGTGGACGCTGTTGAAGCTGTGCGCCCGGTTCAGAAAGTACGCCGGGCTCTTCGATGAGCAGCCAATCCCGGAGAGCTTCATCACTCGCTCCGGCTGTACGCCCATCTCAAAAAGCGCGTCCACAATGCGCTCGGAAATTGCATTGTGGCCGCAACCGGCGCAGAGAGTCGACTTGCCGCCGCGATATTCAAGAATCGGAAGTCCGAGCCGGTTGACCTTGGGCCCCGGTGAGTTCTTCGGTGGTAAAGTTGCTGTCGCCATTAGAGGCCCTCCCCCGCGACCAGTTCGCTGGTCACTGTCTCCGCATCGAGCGGCAGTCCATTGTAGTGAAGTATGCTGCGTAGCTTGGCAACCTGTTCCGCGGCCAGATCCAGCTTCAAAAGGCTGGCCAGTTGCGCATCCCGATCCTGCTCAACGACATAGATGCGCTCGTGCGAGGCGACAAAATCGTGAATCGCCGTGCTGAACGGGTACGCCCGGATACGCAGATAGTCCGGCTCCGCATCGTAGCCTTTTTTCAGCTCATCGAGCGACTCCTGAATGGCGAAGTCGGAGGTTCCGTAGGCGAGGATTCCCACCTTCGAATAGCCATTCCGAACCACCACCGGCTCCGGAACCAGCGTTCGCGCGGTTTCCCACTTGCGCACCAGCCGGTCCATGACCTCGACGTATTCCTCCGGCTTCTCCGTGTATCCCGCCTTGGCGTTGTGCCCGGAGCCGCGGGTAAAGTACGCCGCCTTGGGATGGTCCGTTCCCGGCAGAGTCCGGTAGCCGATCCCGTCGCCATCCACATCCTCATACCGGCCAAAGCTGCCCAGCCGATGCAGGTCTTCCGCAGTCAAAATCTTGCCTCGGTCGTGCGGAGTCGAAGGATAGACAAACGGGTCGGACATCCAGTTGTTCATGCCGAGATCCAGGTCCGAAAGCACAAAGACCGGCGTTTGCAGCCGCTCCGCCAGATCGAAAGCCTTGTAGCCGAAGTCGAAGCACTCCTTCACCGACCCAGGCAGCAGAATCACGTGCCGGGTGTCGCCGTGGGAAAGGAACGCGACCGACAGCAGATCCGCCTGCGAGGTGCGCGTCGGCATGCCCGTCGAGGGGCCCGAGCGCTGCACATCGAAGATGACACCAGGGATTTCGGCGAAGTAGCCCAACCCGGAGAACTCCGCCATCAGCGAAATTCCCGGCCCGGAGGTCGCCGTCATCGAGCGAGCGCCGGCCCAGCCCGCACCCAGCACCATGCCGATCGCCGCCAACTCGTCCTCCGACTGAATCACGGCAAAGGTCGCCTTGCCCTCTTCAGTCACGCGCAGCTTTTTGAGGTACTCGATCGTGGCTTCAATCACCGAAGTCGAAGGCGTGATCGGATACCACGCCACGACCGTCACCCCGGCAAACACCGCGCCCAGACCGCAGGCCGCATTGCCATCGATGATGATCTTGCCCTTGGTCGCGTTCATGGGCTCGATGAAGTACGGGTCGTGCTTGGTCAGCTTCTCGTTGAAGTAGTCCACGCCGGCCTTGACCGCGCCAAAGTTCAGCTCCATCGCCTTCTGCTTCTTGGCAAATTGCTTCTTCAGCGCCGCTTCCACGCTCGACATCTCGATGTTGAGCAGGCGCGCCACCACCCCGACGTAGACCATGTTGCGCACCAATTTGCGCAGCTTGGCCTCGGGGCAAATGGCCGCGGTGATCTTGTCGAACGGAACCGGATAGCAGGCCACGTCATCGCGGTACTGCTTCAGGTTCATGCTCTCGTCGTAGACTGCGACGCCGCCCGCTGGCAGAGCCAGAATATCGTCCTTGGCCGTCTCTGGATTGATTGCGACCACGATGTCGTTCGCCTTGCGGCGCGCCACGTAGCCGTCCTTGCTGGCCCGAATCGTGTACCACGTCGGGAGCCCCGCAATGTTTGAGGGGAAGAGGTTTTTTCCACTGACCGGAACACCCATCCCAAAAATGCTGCGCAACAACACACTATTGGCCGATTGCGAACCGGAACCGTTTACCGTTGCAACCTGTATGCTGAAGTCGTTGACGACGCGTCGGTCAGCGTCCGCTACTGCTGATTTGCTCTGCTCGTGACCCAGAGCAAGGTCTCCAATCGCCATGTGGCGGGATTCCCTTCACTTGAATTTCTGGCAAGTATTTGTCTTCCACTCACCACATGATTATAGCCACCTTGTTGTACCTTCGTCCCGATATGGACCCAAGTGGTTACGCTTCAATCGGTTGGACAAACAGTCCCAAAGAAAGTGCAAATACTCCCGCAATTACCCTGAACATGAGACGAATAAGTGCGCAGAAAGTGGAGGTATCTACCCCAGCGCGAAGAATTCGCCTCAACCGCCAAAATGCTATTCCTTTTTGAAAAGGCCTTGCAACCGAAATCGGAACTTCCGTCCCAAATAATGGACTCCCCGAGGTCAATTCCGTTCAATCCCGCTCAATTCCGGATATTGAGCAGCAGCGCCTCCACTTCGCTCTTCGCCTCCGCCGTCAATCCCAGCAGCGGCGCCCGCGGCGTGCCCCCGTAATATCCATTCCAGTCGCAGGCGTATTTGATCCCCGGAACGCCCAATTGGCTGCCGATCACCTGGCCGGCGCGCGCGATGTGCCGCTGCCGGTCGAGAGCGAGTTGATCGTCGTGCTCTTTCCACGCCGTGTAAATCTCCTGGCAGGCCTGCGGCGCACACGCCGCAAACGCCAGCACCGCGCCGCTCGCCCCGGCATCCAGCGACTCCTTCAGCGTCCCCGTCGACCCGGTCAGCACCTGGAAACCAACCTCGCGCGTCCGCGTCTTCCGCGCCACCGCAGGCGGAGCCGCGGCCAGCGCCACGCCGCCCGAGCCTGCCCCCGTCAGTGCCTCGGCGGAAACGAAGCTCCCCGGTGCGGCGTCGGGCTTCGCCTTCAGCATCCGCCCCGTCACCGCCTCGAAAATCGGGGTTACGGTCACTGTCCGCTTCTCGGCGAGGCGCGTCGCCCGCACCACAGCCTGTATCCGCTCCACCTTCCCGCTCGAATCCTTCATCCCAATCACGTTCGGGTGTTCGGAAAGCGCCTCCACCACCTCCAGCGGAATCTCCGCCTCGGTAAACTTCGGAATGGAGTAGAGCACCACCGGGAGCGCCGAACGGTCGGCTACCGAACGGTAGTAGTGCTTGAGCGCCTCATGCGTCAGTTGCGGCCGGTAGTAGCTCGGATTGCGCACCAGCACCGCATCGTAACCAAACCCGGCCGCCGCGTCGGCCAGTTCCAGAGTCGCCTTCACGCTCTCCCGCGCAATGCCGGCGAGCAGCACCTTTTCATCGGAGGCCGCCTCGGCCGCCACGCGCAGCACATCCCGGCTCTCGGCGTCGGTCAACGCGACCGCCTCGCCCGTTGAGCCCAGCACCACCAGGCCGGCCAGAGCCGTGCTCGACAGGCGCGCAATGTTGAACTCCAGCTTGCGGAAATAGACCCGTTCATCGGGATAAAAAGGTGTGGTGGCGGCGGCGAACAGGCCTTCAAGCAGCATGACTCTTATTTTAGAACTTCCTGGGCCACAATTTGAATGCGGGTTACGGCCTGCTCACTGCGTCGGCGTGATTTGCGGCGAAATTGTCTTCGGGTCGCCGGTTCGGTGATCGTCAATCTGGAAGACAAGAAACGCATGAATTGCAAAAAGCGCCTCGGCATCCGCAGTCGCAATGCGAATCCGGCCTCCGTTCTTCGTTTCTTCGTATTTGTAGGAGATTGCGTCCTTTTTCGCCTCCATCACTGCTACCCCCGGCGGCACGGTGTCATGGATGAACATCGGCACTTGAAAGTCGCCAGCGGAGAACATTTGGGCGACATGGGCCAGGTGGATTCTGATCTCATCCCGCGTACTTGCGTCTTTCTCATCGTCCACGCCGATCTCAATCATTCCGCCATCTGGAGAGAGTCGGAAGTGGTGGGCCGATTTCTCGTAAGAGAAGCCCATCGCATGGTCCCCACGAGCGTCCACGCCAGCACTGTGAGAGTCAGGTGCAGTCTTGCCCATAGGGCAATCAGTTGCGCTTTGGCCGTTGACGAAAACCGGTATTGCCAGCACGAACGCTAGAGGCAAAATGTTCATCGCTTTCTCCTTTGACGGAATTCCCATTCAAGACGCCGGACAAGGACTCCAGCAAGTGTGCCCTTCCCACGGCAGGCGTTTCGCTCAAACGGCGATCCCAATCAATCACCGTCAGTTTGATCGAATCTCTCAGACAGCAGAGCCGTTCGATTTGCGCACCGAGTTCCCGTACCTTGTCTCTGGCAAGCTCTACCACTTGCCTGCATGGAGCGCCGCCCGCGTCACGCACACTGAGAATGTTTTTGAGCTCTCGCAGCGTGAATCCAGAGTCGAGGGCGTTGCGAATCAGGCGGACCCGCTCGAATGATTCCGGCGGGTAGATGCGGTAGCCATTCTGTGTTCTTTGAGGCCTCGTAAGGATGCCCAGCTTCTCATAGTGACGCAGGGTGTCTGTGCTTACACCCGTAGCCTTAGCGAGTTCGCCGGACCGAAAATTAGCCTTCATGGTTGCCACAAGATCAGTATCAACCCCGGAATACGTTCCATGGTCAAGCCCATTTTTGAACTGGCACATCAACTTTTGTTCGCCCCGCCAAAGACCCTCATCGGACACCGGCCCCCGCGCCGATGCCCCAAACTGTGTACCCTCAAATTCGCTCCGCACCGCTCCAACTCAAATACACATCACGTACACTTGTTCTGTATCGGCAAACCTGCTTGGGAGCCCGGCGCGATGGAAGACCTGATTCTTGAAGACGAAAGAACATCGACCATTGCGGCGCAGGCGCTGTGGGTCGCGATTCATACCATCATCGCCCTCGGCACCTGGATCGCGGTCCTGGTCGCCGTGACGCTGACCAATCCCCAGAGCGTTCCCGTGGCCGTCACCTGGTCGATGGCCTTCATCTTTCCGTTTCTCGTCGGTTTCTTCTTCACCAAGTACAAGCAGAATGAGATGGCGCCCCATGTCTGGCTCATCGGGCTCATCTGGTTCCTCATCATCTGCCTCTGGATCCTCGACATGCCCACCGGCCCCAACCAGTGCTACCACTGCGACGCCACGCAGAAGATGGTGCTCACCTTCTTCAGCACCACTGAAGACAGTGGCCTGATCGACGGGCAGGGCCGTTTTGTCGGGACCTGGCCAGCCACCGCGCTCGTCGCCTACGGTCTCGCCGGCGGCCTGGCCCTCGACAAGCGCAAGAAATAGCCGGTATCCGCTCCAAACCGGAGATTTGTCACCCTGAGCGCAGCGAGGGGTCCGCTTCTCACTGGAGAAGCGAACCCTTCCTTCCCAATCGCGATTTCTTAGAAGACGGGCGTCGTCTCCCGCATCGTGTACGAGCTGAGCGTCTTGATATAGTTCCCCCGGTCGTACGGTGAACTATCCGGCGCGTACCGGCGGCTCAGGCTGCCGCACATCTGGCTCAGCGAATCGTAATTGTGCTCGTTCATCCAGCGCTCGACATTCCCCAGCACCCGGCCAATATGCTCGATCCCATGCACATGCAGCGCCGAGGCCATCATCGCCACATTCGCACCGGCCATGATGCACTCCAGTACATCCTTCGCCGAGTACACGCCGCCGGTAATCGCCATATCCGCGCCGATGTGTCCGAAGAGAATGGCCACCGAATGGAGCCGCAGCGGCAGTTCGCCGGAAACCGAGAAGTGCAGGCTCGGCTTCACTTCCAGAGTCTCAATGTCAAATTGAGGCTGATAGAAGCGGTTGAAGAGCACCAGGCCCCGTGCGCCGCACCTGTCCAGCCGCGCCGCCACATTGGGCAGGCTGGTGTAGTAAGGCGAAAGCTTGACCGCGACCGGAATCTTCACGCAATCGACCACATCCGCCACCAGTTCCATCAGCTGGCTCTCCACATGCGCCGCCTCGACCCGCGGGTCGGTCGCAAGTGCGAACGTGTTCAGCTCGATTGCGTCCGCCCCGGCCTGTTCGATCTCCGTGGCAAAGCGCACCCATCCCCCCGGCGTCGCCCCATTCAGGCTCGCGATCACAGGAATCTGCACCGCGCTCTTCACCGTCCGCAGATGCTCCAGATATACCTCGTGTGTCATCTTGTAGTCGGCCAGGTCCGGCAGATACCCCAGCGACTCCGCGAACGACTCAGTTCCCCGCGAAAGGTCCGCATCCAGCGCCGCCGACTCCAAAATCAGCTGCTCCTCAAACAGCGAGTGCAGCACGATTGCCCCCGCCCCCGAGTCCTCCATTCGCCGGGCATTGCCCGGCGGCTGGCTGAGCGGCGTCGACGACACCACAATGGGGCTCTTCAATTTGAATCCTAGATACTGTGTACTGATATCCATTACTTCCCTCCTGCCGCGACTGTCTCGGGTTCCTTCACCGGCGGCTGAACTGTTTCTGGCGGCGCAATGTTCGGCGTCTCCCCGCGTCCCGGCATCGCTGCCCGCGCCGAGTACACCCTCCATTGCCGCTCCACGTCGTCCTGCGCCTCACGCAGCAGCTCCTCGGCCAGCTTGGGATTGCTCCGCGCCAGCATCGTGTACCGCGCTTCGCGGTACGCATAGTCTTTGAGGCGAATCGAAGGCGCTTTCGAATCGAGCTGGAAGGGATTCTTCCCTTCTTCGCGCACCGCCGGGTTGTAGCGCATCAGCGGCCAGTACCCGGATTGAACCGCCAGTTTCTGCTGATCCAATCCATGCACCAGGTCGTACCCGTGCGCGATGCAGTGGCTATAGGCGATGATGAGCGACGGCCCATCGTACGCTTCCGCCTCCTGCATCGCCTTGATGACGCCAGTGTCGTTGCCGCCCATGGCCACCCGCGCCACATAGACGTACCCGTAGCTCACCGCCTCCATCGCCAGGTCCTTCTTCGAAGTAGACTTCCCGCTCGCGGCAAACTTCGCCACCGCCCCGCGCGGTGTCGATTTCGACATCTGACCGCCGGTATTCGAGTAGACCTCGGTATCCAGCACCAGCACATTCACGTTCTTGCCCGAGCAGAGCACATGGTCCAGCCCGCCGTAGCCAATGTCATAGGCCCAGCCATCGCCGCCCAGAATCCAAACGCTCTTGCGCACCAGCGAGTCGGAGATCGTCTTCAGCAACCGAGCCTCCGGCTTGTCGGTCAAGGCCAGCTTCCACTCCAGCAGCCGCACCCGTTCCCGCTGCGCCTCGATTTCGGTTTCTGTCTTCTGCGGCGCGGTCAAAATCGCCGTCGTCAGCTCCTCGCCAACCTCGCCAGCCAGCCTCCCAAGCATCTCCTGCGCGTAGGTATGCTGCTGGTCCAGCGCCAATCTCATGCCGAAGCCAAACTCGGCGTTGTCCTCAAAGAGTGAGTTGGCCCACGTCGGCCCCCGCCCGGCGGCGTTTGTGGTGTACGGAGTCGTCGGCAGGTTTCCGCCGTAAATCGACGAGCACCCGGTGGCGTTCGCGATATACAGCCGGTCGCCAAAGAGCTGCGTCAGCAGCTTGACGTACGGCGTTTCGCCGCACCCGGCGCAAGCCCCAGAGAACTCGAAAAGCGGCTGCAGCAATTGAACATCCTTCACCTGCCCATGGTTCAGCTTGCTCCGGTCAACCTCCGGCAGCTTCTCGAAGAACTCCCAGTTCGCCCGCTCCGATGTCCGCAGCGGCTCCTGGGCAACCATGTTGATGGCCTTGTGCCCGGCGTCGCTCTTGCTTTTCACCGGGCAAGCCTCGATGCACAGCGCGCAGCCCGTGCAATCCTCGGGCGCAACCTGGAGCGTGTAGCTATCCTGCTCGAACCCGCGCCACTTCGGCTTGGCGTGCTTCCACGTCTCCGGAGCGCCGGTCAGCGCATCGCTCGCGTACACTTTCGCCCGGATCACGGCGTGCGGGCAGACCATCACGCACTTGCCGCACTGGATGCAAAGCGCCTCGTCCCACTCCGGAATGAACTGCGCAATGTTCCGCTTCTCCCACTGCGCCGTCCCGGTCGGAAAGGTTCCCCCCGCCGGCAGCGCGCTCACCGGCAGCAGATCGCCATGGTTCCCGGCGATCATCCCCAGCACATCGTGTACAAACCCCGGCGCGCGATCGGAAATCGACGAAATCATGTCGAAATCGGAGGAGTCCTTCGCTGGAATCTCGACTTTTTCGAGATGCGCCAGAGCCGCGTCCACGGCGGCGTAGTTCTTTTGCACCACCGCCTCGCCACGCTTGCCGTACGTCTTCTGGATGGCCTTCTTGATCTGGTAGATCGCCTCGTCGCGCGGCAAAACGCCGCTGATGGCGAAGAAGCAGGTCTGCATGATGGTGTTGATGCGCGTCCCCATGCCCGCCGCGCGCGCCACGGTATAGCCATCGATCACGTAGAACTGGATCTTCTTGGCCAGAATCTCCTTCTGGATCGTCCGCGGCAGCTTGTCCCAGACCTCGGCCGCCGGGTGCGTCGAGTTCAGCAGGAAGACCGCCCCCGGAATCGCAGCCTCCAGCACATTGATCTTCTCCAGGAAGCTGAAGTTGTGGCAGGCCACAAAGCTCGCCTTGGTAATCAGATACGAGGAGCGGATCGGCTTGGGCCCGAACCGCAAGTGCGAAGTGGTCATCGACCCCGACTTCTTCGAGTCGTAGACGAAGTAGCCCTGCGCGTAATTCGGCGTCTCGGAGCCGATGATTTTGATCGAATTCTTGTTCGCGCCCACCGTCCCGTCCGAGCCAAGCCCGTAAAATAGCGCCCGCACGGTCTTCGGGTCTTCGGTCGACCAATGCGGGTCGTAGCTCAGGCTCAGGTGCGTTACGTCGTCGTCGATGCCGATGGTGAAGTGGTTCTTCGGTTCGGCCTTGGCCAACTCGTCATAGATGCCCTTGACCATCGCAGGAGTGAACTCCTTGCTAGACAATCCATAACGGCCGCCGACAATGACCGGCTTGGCAAACGGCAGCGAAGCGGCGAACTCGGAGAGCACCGTTACCACATCCTGGTAGAGCGGCTCGCCCACCGACCCAGGTTCCTTGGTGCGGTCCAGCACCGCAATCGATTTCACCGTTGCCGGCAGAGCGGCAATAAAGGCGCTCGCGTCGAACGGCCGGTAGAGCCGCACCTTGACCATGCCAATCTTCTCGCCGCGCGCAATGAGCGCGTCCACGGCTTCCTCGGCCGCATCCGCGCCAGAGCCCATCAGAATGATGATCCGCTCCGCATCCGGCGCGCCGTAGTAGTCGAACAGGTGATAGCTGCGCCCGACCAGCTTGGCCAGCCGGTCCATCGTATCCTGCACAATTCCCGGAACCGCCGTGTAGTACGGGTTGCATGCCTCGCGCGCCTGGAAGAACACATCCGGGTTCTGCGCCGTTCCGCGCAGCACCGGCCGGTTCGGATTGAGAGCCTTCATCCTGAATCGAATCAGCGACTCCTCTTTGATGAGCGCGCGGATCGTCTCATCCGCGATCGGCTCAATCTTGCTTACTTCATGCGAGGTGCGGAAGCCGTCAAAGAAGTGAACGAAGGGCACCTCGGCGTCCAGGGTGGCCAGTTGCGCCACCAGCGCCATATCGGCCACTTCCTGCACGGAGTTCGAGGCCAGCATCGCCCACCCTGTCGACCGGCAGGCCATCACGTCCGAGTGGTCGCCGAAGATCGAGAGCGCATGAGTCGCCAGCGTCCGCGCCGTCACATGCATCGTCGCGCATGTCAGCTCCCCGGCAATCTTGAACATATTCGGAATCATCAGCAGCAGACCCTGCGACGCGGTAAACGTGGTGCCAAATGCCCCCGCCTGCAATGCGCCGTGCAGCGCCCCGGCCGCTCCGCCCTCGCTCTGCAGCTCCGCCACCAGTGGCGTCCCTCCCCAGATATTCTTCTTGCCTTCCGAGAGCCACTGGTCGGCCCACTCCGCCATCGGCGAAGAAGGCGTAATGGGATAAATCGCCACCACTTCCGAGAGACGATAGGCAACCGAAGCGGCCGCCTCGTTTCCATCCAAAATCACTGTCGGCTTTTCGGCCGGATTTTCGTTCAGCTTTTCGCTCATGGGAACCCCGCTCGGCCCGCTGCACGCCTGACTTGGCTCGTTCGCTGACCATAGCTAGTTTCCCGCCGCAAGCAGCCCCGCGGGTGTGACAGCCGACACCAACCCGGGTGACCGTGCAGGACTGCAGGCCGGAAATCCTTAATCCTTCGAAGGTTTGTACCTCTAAGTGAGATCGCGCCGCTCGGTGCCAGTAGGGGACAAATTCCGGTTCAACCGGAGTTGGATAGAACTCACAGATCGAGCAACTGTCTCGCCAGCCGGTCCAGCAGCTCGTCCGTGCCTTCGCACAGCCCCGAATGTACGGGCGAACTCTGGATGATGGTGCTGCGTGGAGAGACGAGCCAGTGGAATCGCTCCCTCTGCGAAAGCCGCGTAATGGGTCCGGCCGACGGGTCACCGGAGCATATCCGAGGAATCGCTTCCAGGTGCTGGCGCACCAGTTCGAGGTCTGTCGCCGGCCACAGCGCCCTCAGCCGTGCTTCGTCGAGGTGAACGCGCGCTGCGAGGTAGCGTTTTTCAAGACAAAACACCACAACACCGGCGTTGATAAACTCCTGCCGTTCCACGCGCGGCACCACGCGAATTGTGGCGTAATCAAACGAGGTGAGCATGAGCGCGAATCGCCTCCTCTTCGAAGATGCTCGCCGACGTGAGACGCCCGGTGAAGAATTCAAGGTACGCCGCTCGCCTTTGCGCCGCATTCAGTTCCTCGGGGCCAACTTCAAGCCACTCGTCCGGAACCTGCTCCACAATCCTTACAAGCACCTCTCTCGTCAGCTTCGCGCGCGCCTGGATTCCGGCTTCCTCGATGCGCGAGGCCCAGGGCAGGAGGATGTGCTGCTCGATCTCCGGGAAGGGAGATGCGATCTTCCGCGGCATGGTCTCCCAGTTGTGATGGAAATACAAGGCCGCGCCATGGTCGATCAGATAGAGCTTCCGATGCCAGACGAGCAGGTTTGCGTTGCGAGGCGTCCGGTCCACGTTGAGCGTGAATGCGTCGAACCACACAGCAAGCGACGCATCCTCCGGCGAAACGGTGTCACGCGCGGCCGGATCGAACATGGTGGACCCGGGCAGGTAATCGAGCGCGAGATTCAATCCGGCGCTGGCATTGAGCAGTCGCCGGATCTCGTATTCGGGCTCGTTCCGGCCCAGGGCGGCATCGATTTCGATGAAGATGATCTCGGGAATTGGCAGCCCCAGCGCTCTGCCGATTTCCCCCGCGATCAACTCCGCCACCAGTGCGCGAAGTCCCTGCCCCGCGCCCCGGAACTTGACCACATACATCCCGAAGTCGTCCGCCTCCACGATAGCCGGCAGCGAACCTCCCTCACGCAAGGGAAGCACGTAGCGGGTTGCGGTCGCGGTTCGCAGCATCACGCCTTCAGTTTACGATGAGGGTGCGCCAGTTCGGGCTTCCTCCCAGGTTAAGCCGTTTCCTGTCTATAGCTTTTCCTGGAATTCCTCAACCATCTTCGCCGCAATCACATCCGTATACTTATTCCCCGACCCGGTATTGAACAGCACCACCCGATCCTCCGGCGTCAAAAACCCCGTCGCCAGAAGACGATCGTACGCCGCCGTCGAAGCC
>Ga0302319_10020753_pt1 | contig 11854 bp, 14 predicted proteins | sample Bog_T0_2_FD_203319 | JGI IMG/M metagenome (GOLD analysis project Ga0302319, IMG submission 203319) | Peat permafrost microbial communities from Stordalen Mire near Abisko, Sweden - Bog_T0_2 | ecosystem: Environmental > Terrestrial > Soil > Wetlands > Peat | place: Sweden: Abisko, Stordalen Mire...
TTTCGGGCCTGGCTGCGGCGGCCACATTTTTGCGCCTTTACACACATCGTGAGCCTGGTGCAAGTCGGCCGAGGTGCGTAACAAAGCGTGGCCAGCAGTCCCGCACACCAAAGTCTCATCTGAATAAAGGATGCGCCCATCATCAATTCCAGGTCTTAGCTTGAGCTGGTCTGAACGGGTTATCAGCGTGACATCGCCGCCAATCTTTTCGATGAAAGCAACAGGGCTGGTAGAGGACTGCGCACGCAAACTCGGCCCCACCGTGGCTGCTACCAGGGTGACGATACATAGGAGTGTTTGTAGAAATACTCGCAACCTCACCTTTACACCTTTTTTCCTCGCAGCCAGCAACTCAATTTGCCCATCAACGGCTCAAATATACGCTCCGCCAATGGGTGTAGCGCCAGCGACATGGCTACCAACAGGAAATCGTCCCACAGCACGCGGTGAAGATTGACTTTGACGCCAAACCAAAACACTGCCAGAACTGCTACGGCAAGCAATGAGATGCGCAGTCGCTCTTGGTTAAAGCCGCCTCCGAAAAGATGCGCGGCACTAAGCACGGCAAGAAGAATCAGCACCGCTAGAATGAAATCCGCCAGCGTCCGCCAAGGTTCTTTAATGTCGTACAGCGGCCTGGTCGCCAGCGTGAACGCCGCCGAGGCGTTGACAAGGACGCCCGCGGTCGGTTCGTGCCCGCTGACGGGATTCTCGAATTTGTCCGTCGCTGCTGTGACCTTGCCTATCAACACCATCTTGCCGTCGATATTTTCCCGGTTCGATTGCATAAGTGCATCGAGCTTTGCTTCACTGTCGAAGGAATCGCTGCTAATTCTAATGCGCATATCCGATAACCGCTGTAGCAAGCTATAGTCCACGAGAAATTTGTTCTGCGAACACATTTCCAGAGGCCAAGTTGGTTCGACCACTCCCTCGGAGCCGCTGTTCCGGGCAACGGCCGCGCTCATTGTTACTGCATCGTCGCCGGCTAACGATGCCAGGAGTTTCCTCGGGTCCTTGGGAATAAGCAGCGATGCCGCCAAATTCGCGAACTGTGTCATTCCGAGCCATTGTTGAGGCGGCAGTGCCTCGGTCCGATACACTCCCAGATAAACCGGCGTGATGGAGCCCGCGCTGTTGCGCAACTGCTGGCAGTCGGCAAAGAAGTCCGGATCGCCGGGCTCTATAAAATGCTGCTTGTTCGTTTGCGGATCCACCGTTGGGGAGAAATCGATATCAACGCCGATCACCTTCGGGTTATATCGAACGACTGACTGGAGAAGTAAACCGAGTTTATAACGCGGCGTAGCTTCATGTTCGTCGAGCGCCAGTTCGCTAATGTCAACCACCGTGACCGGCACCTGCGGCGGTGGAGTGAGTTGCCGCTCCAGGAAGCGAAAAGTGATCCAGGAAAAGTCGTCGCCAAACTCCGTCTGGTGAAAAATAAAACCGCCGAGAAACACGAGGGCGGATAACATGACTCCGGAGGAGGCCTTCCGCAAAAAGCTTTCCCGGCGGATACTGTTGATTTCCGAGCAGGTTGCTGATGTCATGGTTTGCCGAGTGACGCCAATTGGAACCGCCGCAGTCCGGCCGACAACGGAGCGCTCAGGATGATTTCCTGCCCTTGCCCGAAACTCTGCATCACCGGATGCTGCTGGCGGCCATCCAACTTGCCAACCTGTTCGCTCACATGGCTCTGCAGATAGTCGAAAATGCCGGACAACGCGAGGCTCGAGCCGTCCTTCCGCAGTGCTTCCAACAGAAATCTTGTGAAATATCCATGTTTGCTCTCGCTATCCTCATACGATTCTTCATCGGCGCGGCTGGCCGAAATCACCACCCGGTTCCCCGCTCCGTCCAAACCCTGCAGCGGGTCGAATCCAGCTGTGTTGGGCGGCACAATCATTCCCGTAACTCCGGCGCGGGCTGCGCCGCTAAAGCACGTGTCCAACAGCAAAACATAATCGCGCGCCAAGACAAAGCGCCCCAACTCAGCCAGTTCGACCATCTTCAGTGCTGTCGCGAAAAATCTGCCGGGGCTGCTGAAATCAGTGTCGTTGGTGATGACGTAGCTCAAGCCGGTGGGATCAAGATTACGCGGCCGGCCATGGCTGCTGAGATAAACCAGCACCAGGTCGTCTGCTTTGGCTTTGCTGCGCAAATCGCCAAAAGCCTCCTGAATTTTAGCCGTGGTGGCATCTTTGTCCACCAGGATGGTGACGTTACTCTTCTTGAAATTGCCGGACTCAATGAGATATTCCCCAACGTCCTTAGCGTCTTTCACGCCGAACTGCAAGAATTCGTCGGTGTTTTGAAAGTTGTTAACGCCGATGATCAGAGCCCATTTTTCACGAATCTTATTCGGCGATCCGGACGCGCGGCTGACGATGAGAAAAGGATCGAAGCCTTGCGCCTTGCCCTTCGACCCGTTTTCATCGGCTTTCCTGGACGCATATTTATAATCCGCCTCGTCGGCCAGCTTGTTGGCGACAAGCGCGCGATAGTACCAGAGATCCCCGCTTAACGTACAACTGTGAGTTGAGTTAACTAGCCACTGGTAAACCAATTTCAGTTGCTCTGTACTCGAACCCGGATGCATTCGCTCGCGCGCCCAGACCAAACGGTCCTGCTCGGTATCGCCGCACGCCGCCCAGCAACCCATCGGAAGAAGGAAGAGTATGAGCAGCGTGCCGAGCTTTGAAACTAGGGTTGCCCGCAACATGGCTGGCACGCTAATGGGAAACGGGAACGGGTTGTGATCGCCTTATCGGTGGAGTTCCATTGGCAGGCTCATTGCCGGGGCGTTGGGCCATTCTTTTCTGAACGGCCTTGATTACCGCCGCCGGCACCTTCCCTTGCGCCATTTGCAGCAGTCCTTTCCCCGAGGTATCGAAATTTGGATCGGGTGTAGTCTGAACAAAGGTGAGAACAACGGAAGGATCAAGCCCGGCTTTCACCATCTCGATGAGCGCCGCGTTGTCGGCGGCGTTTTCAGCCGGTTTCTCTTGTGGTTTTTCGCTTAAAGTCTTACTCGTCTCTTGGACCGCCTTGCGGCTTTGCAGGTAGTGTTGAACCTCCAGGTAATGATCCAGCGAATCTTGCACTCGGATCTGGGCGAGAAAGATTTCCCGATCGTTAGGCTTCAGCTTGTGAGCATCGTCGTAATTCTTCGAGGCTTTATTGAGTTCATCCGCTGCCTCATCGAGTTTGCTCGCATCCGCCGAGGCAATCGCTTCATGACTCAGGCCGATCATGTAGATACGGTATGCGTCCTTATCGCCCGCTAGAGGTTGCATTTTTTCAGCCTGTTCCTGCACGTCGCCCCAGCGGCTATGTTCGGCTAACTCTACAACGTCCTTGAGCTCCTTGTCGACAGGTAGGATCGCCACGGTTTCCTGCTCTACCGGCACAATTCGATTCGCAACCTTTCTTGCCATTCCATCAAAAAGCGCGTCCTGCCATTCGAGATCCGTCGGCTGACGTGCATTCTTATCGTCTGGCCTCACGAATGGCTTGAGTTCAGGCCGACCAATCGCCTCTGCCATACCTGACTGGCTGCCATCCTTCGCGGCCTGAATCGTCCTTGTGATTTGACCGAACACACCCTTCTTGCCTACCCGTTGCCGGCTTCTCCTGTTCGGCCGCAACAAAATCATTCTCAAGGTGGTACTTGATATTCGCGCTATCCAAAGGATTACTGCGGCTGTCGAGCACTTGGACGCTGGCCTCGATGTTTCCGATCCAAGTAACGATCTGTTCATGCTTGTTGCCGACGTCACGGTCGCCCTTAAGTTGCCGCTGCTCATAGCCGGTGATAATACACTTGATTACCGTATCTGCGGCGCCGTCGACGAGTTGAATACCGCCAGCCTGGGGGCTTTGCAATAGTGTTTGTATTCGCGCGCGAAGCGCCGTCGCGGCGTTGGCAGGTATCGATTGGCCCGCAATTTCAGGCTCAAAACGCACCGTTTTGCCCTCGCGCATCGCCACCGGCGGCAGCTTGCCAACTATCTTTACAATCTGCGCCGGCTGCTTATTTAATGTCCAAAAATCCGGCGAGGCTGGCCGCGAGAACAACAGAACGACTGTCCCGACAGCCAAAATCTTAGCAAAACCGCCAGCGCCTGATCGAAACGAGATATGTGCCTGCATAATGAACCACATTCTTTTGCCAACTCAGAAATAGGCCTGAAAAACTCCTTAGCCACGCATTATAGACGACTTTTGCTGAATGGTCACGATTTATTTCACAATGTGACCTAGTTAATTAATTAAAAGATTTGATTAACGCCCGCTGCTCAGCCAAAAAAATCCAACGGCAATCAATGCGCCGACACCACCGCCGCAATCCCATTCAATTCCGCCAATATCTCCGCCGAAAGCTCCAACCCTCCCGCCGCCAGATTCTCCCGCAAATGCTTTACCGACGACGTCCCCGGGATCAAAAGTATATTGGGCGACCGGTGCAGCAGCCAAGCCAGCGCAACCTGCATCGGCGTAGCCCCGAGCCGCGCCGCCACATCCGACAACGTAGACGACTGCAGTGGCGTAAACCCACCCAACGGGAAAAACGGCACATACGCAATTCCCTGCCGCGCTAAATCCCCGATCAGCGCATCGTCATCGCGGTGCGCCAGATTGTAATTATTCTGCACGCACACGATATCGGTAATCGCCTGCGCCTCGGCCACCTGCTCGGCCGTCACGTTGCTCAGCCCGATGTGGCGAATTAGTCCCTGGCGGCGCAGATCGGCCAGCGCCGTCACCTGCTTGGCAATCGAACCCTCCCCTACGCCGTGCCCCGTCCCCATCGCGCGATAATTGACGATGTCGAGCGACTCTAATCCGAGGTTGCGCAGATTGCTGTGCACACCGGCAGCCAGCTCTTCAGCCGAAATGGCCGGTTGCCACGACCCGTCGGGTGGGCGGCGCGCTCCCAGCTTGCTCACGATCACCAACCCAGCCGGATAAGGATGCAGCGCTTCCCGGATGATCTGGTTCGTAATGTGCGGCCCGTAATAGTCAGACGTGTCGATGTGATTCACCCCCGCCGCGACCCCTTCGCGCAGCACCGCTAACGCTTCATCCCTATCCTTAGGTGGTCCCCACACGCCCGGCCCGGCTAACTGCATCGCGCCATAGCCTATCCGCTGCACCGTCAATGCCGTCCCGGGAAACGTAAACCGGCCGCCGAGAGAGGCCTCACTCATCGCGTTACTCACTGTGTTGCTCCTTTTTGTTGCCGACACGATCAAGTGTATGCAATGTGGTTGCAGAACCGAGGTATTGACGTGGCATACCCCGCCGGCAATCAATGACGACGCGAACTCAGTCCGCGGGCACGATTGCGACAGCGGATGAGCGCCTTTATTAAGGTTAACCGGCGCTTTCAATGGTCGTGTTTAACATCTTTACAGTTGAAGCGGTGCGCCGCTTTCGGCCTGGACCATCAAGTGTTCGGCTAGGGTTGGCTTTCGATACATGCCCGCGGCTATCAGCGCTTGTATGTAGAGCGTTTCGGTATCCTCTGTTTCATGAATGAAGACCGCATCAGCCCATAAAAGGCGGTCCTGAGTCATCCGCCCAGAGGGTGTCAGATAGTGATGTCGGTGCGGTATTAAGACATCAATCAATTGAAAACCCTTCTCGAGTAAGTGCTTCTGGATATCGCCAAATAGCGGCTGGCCCAGGTACATTGGGCTGAACATTGCCTCACAGTGAACAACCGCCGTGCTCGTGAGCGTACGCTCTGCACCACGAAGGACCATGAGCTCTGCACCTTGAACATCAAGCTTGAGCAAATCCACGGGGCCCATCGGCAGCACATCATCGAGCCGATGGGTGCTAACTTCTCTGGTCGCGATGGTGGAGCGGTCACTCACGTCATTCAAACCGGCGGTCGTCGCGTGATTGAGGGGGAACAAAGACGAAGTGGCGTCGAGCGCTGAACATCAAGCCGATCATACAGCACCGTTTCGTCAACTCAGCCGGAAAAGAAAAAAACGACGCTCACTTGACCCCGACCCGGTTCCCATAAGCCCTCGATTTATGCAATAGAACACGCACACCTCGACAGTTCCGGTCATCGTGGGCCAGGATACGATCCGGATGCGATCCTGCAACGATCGGAAGTCTCGATATGATTCACGCCTGCCGCGCCCCCGCGCTGCGCCAAATATCGTCCCGTCAGCGTCTTCCCTTTGGCCGCCAGCTCGCTCGGCACGCCCTCGAACTGCACCGTGCCACCCTCCTGCCCCGCGCCCGGCCCCAAATCGATCACCCAGTCCGCCCGCGCGATCACGTCCAGATTATGCTCGATCACAATCACCGACGAGCCTTCCTCCACCAGCCTTTCGAACAGCCCTATCAGCGTGTCCACATCGTTCATGTGTAAGCTCGTCGTCGGCTCGTCCAGCACATAGATCTTGCCCTTCTGGCCAAGTTCCGCCGCCAACTTTAGCCGTTGCCTTTCGCCGCCCGACAAGGTCGAGAGCGGCTGCCCCAGCGTCAGATAACCCAAACCCACATCGTCCAGCCCTTGCAGAATCTTGGCAATCGCCGGCTCGCTAAAAAATTCAACCGCATCCGCCACGCTCATCTCATACACCTCGCTAATGGATTTACCGCGCAGCCGGTGCTCCAAAACCTCGGGCAAAAACCGCTTGCCCTCGCACGTCTCGCACGTCGTCGCCATCGGGTCGAGATGTCCGAGATCTGTATAAGTCACGCCCAGCCCGTTGCAGTCCGGGCACGCCCCTTTCGAATTGGCCGAGAACAGCGCCGCATCCACCGCATTGGCCTTGGCGAAAGCCTTGCGCACATTGTCGAGAATGCCTGTATAGGTCGCCGTGTTCGACCGTCGCGATCCCCGCGCCAGGTTCTGGTCGATGATGATGGTCTCCGGATACGCCTCCGGCAAGCAGCCCACTATGAGCGACGACTTACCCGAGCCGGCCACGCCCGAGACTGCCGTCAACACGCCCGTGGGTATGCTCACCGACACATCTTTAAGATTGTTGAGCTTCGCGCTCCTAATCTTCAGTTCGCCCGTGCGCTTACGCACCTTCGCCTTAATCGGCTGATGCTTTTTGATGTGGTTGCCGGTCAGCGTACCCGAGGTCAACAGCCCCGCGAAATCGCCCTGATACACCACCTCGCCGCCCTTGCTGCCGGCCATCGGACCCATGTCCACCACATGGTCGGCAATGGCGATCATGTCCGGCTTGTGTTCGACAATCAGCACCGTGTTCCCCTTATCTCGGAGCTGCTGCATCAACCCCGCCATCCGCCCCACATCATGCGGATGCAGTCCCACCGAAGGCTCATCGAATACATAGGTGATGTCGGTCAGCGACGATCCGAGATGGCGCACCATCTTCACCCGTTGGCTCTCTCCGCCCGACAAGCTCGAACTCTCCCGATCCAGGCTGAGATAACCCAAGCCGATCGTTTCCAGATTTCCGAGGCGCGCCGCCAGCGCCGCCAGCATCGGCCCTACCTGCGGCGCTTTCAGCGAACGCACCAGCGCGGCCAAATGACTCACCTGCATCGCCGACATCTCGGCAATGTTTTTGCCGGATATCTTGCTCGCCAGCGCCTCCGCCTTCAGCCGCGCACCTTTGCAAGCGGGGCAGATCTTGCGCGTGAAAATGCGGTCGTATTGCGCCCGCACATGCGGTTGCAGCGCCTCGGGATCTTTGCTGCCCAGCGATTGCTTGAGCTTGGGCACCACACCCAGATAAGTGAGGTTGATCTTGTCGACCTTGATCTTCCGCCCATCATCGAGATCGAAGAGGTTCGCGCGTTCCTCCGCCGAGTATTTGCGAATTGGCTTGTCCAGATCGAACAGCCCCGAGCGGGCATAGATCGACCACCACCAGCTATCCACCTCAAAGCCCTTGGCGATTAGCGCCCCTTTGTTGAGCGACTTGCTCTCGTCCACCACCGCCGACATATCCATCGCCGCCACTTGCCCCACGCCTTCGCACTCCGCGCACATGCCGCGCGGATCGTTGTAGGAATAGTAGCCCGGCGCCGGTAGCCGCGGCTTGCCCAGCCTCGAAAACAACACGCGCAGCATTTGCGCCGTGTCGCTCACCGTCGCCACCGTCGAGCGCAGGTTCCCGCCCAGCCTTTGCTGGTCGACGATGATGGCGGCGGAAATATTTTCGAGCACATCCGCATCCGGCTGCCCGTAATGCGGCATGAACTGCTGCACGAAAGCCGGATAGGTCTCGTTGATCAGCCTTTGGCTCTCCGCCGCAATCGTGCTGAAAACCAGCGACGACTTGCCCGAGCCCGACACCCCGGTAAACACCGTGATGCGCCGCTTCGGAATATCGAGCGAAACGTTCTTGAGATTGTTCTCCCGCGCCCCGCGGATGATGATTGAGCCGTACATTGCTCTATTAATGTAATTCACAGGGCGCGCAATGACCCCTGTTGGGATCTGACGGCCATGAAGCCTGCGGCCCGAACGATGTTTGAAAACTGAATAGATTCAATGGCCATGAAGCTTTGCTGGGTGCCGTGTGTATCCGGGCCAGAAGGTGACGCGCCTGACGTGGAGGGGAAGGCGACACTTGCGATGGGTTGATAGGCTCGATATGCTGGTGGGGTGCCGAACGATTCTGAACGGATGCCCCGACAACAGAAGGCCGCACGAAGGCGCAAGGCAAGCCTTTTTATTGGTGTGTTCGTAATGGTGTGTTCATTCCCACCGTTCATCTAATAGCTTCGATAATCCGCGCGTCGCAACGCTGCACGGGTCGGATATTTTCAGGCTTCTCGTCGCTGGATCGCTCTTTGGATTTGGGTTGGCGCTACTTTTGAGCGCGCTCATCATCTACCGGAGCGAGTGAAGCCAATCACGATTCGCTCCCACTAGTGCCGCAACGCATATTTAGGACACTAACCCCCCCCCCGATAGAGCAATTTCAGGTTTGGTCTTCGATCCATGACCATCCTGTCTCACAAACGGTAGGCTTTGGAGAGAAACAAAATTAATGAATTCACGTCCTCAGCTTCTCTGCGCGACGGCGCCGCCGAATTGTGCTGAAACGCTACGATAAAAGGAGGGCACTCCATGAACGTGACCATCAATTTATCCGAGCACAATGCCGCCGCGCTCAAGGCCCAGGCTCTCGCGGCGCACATCCCCCCGGAAATTAGCTCCGCGACCTCGTCGCGCGCGCGCTTCATGGGCGGGACAGCCTCAACGCGCTGCAACAGACTGGAGGACAACCGCCCATGCCCAAGAAATCTGCCTACGGGTTGCTCGCCAAAGACGCCGCAGGCCCAACGGAAGCAGAGATCGAAGAAAACCGCAGGGAGATGTTTAGCGGCTTTAGCGATCTCGTTCCATGATCGCGCGCGTCGTCGACACTCACGCCGCCCTGTGGTATTTGCTCGGAAATCCCCGTCTCTCGGACACGGCGCGGCGCTTCATCGATGATGCCGCCGCCGGCGGTTATGACATCCTGCTCTCGCCGATCAGTTTCGCGGAAATTGTTTATCTGGTCGAAAAGAACCGCCTGCCCGCATCTATGCCAACATAAAGACGAGGAGCGCTACCGCAATGACGATTGAAATTCGCAGACCCGAGCTTGAAGCGCTTATCATGCAACGCATGAAAATGGGCGGGTTTAACAACGTTGAAGACGCGCTTCAGCAAGCCTTGGAAACGTCGCCCGTAGTGGTGACGGATCCCGCCGCAGCGCCGAAACGCACTGGCGCTGATCTTATCGCGGCCATGCAAGCATCCCCTTATCGGGAGCTCGAGATTGAGCCCGCACGTTATCGCATGCCGGTGCGTGACGTTACGTTCTGATGGCGTGGCTTCTCGATACCAACATCCTGGCTGAATTACGCCGCTTAAAACCACAGCCGAAAGTTCTGGCATTTGTCTCCGCCCATCCGCTTGACGAGCTTTATATCAGCGCCGTGACACTGGCCGAGCCTCGCTTCGGCGTTGAGCTTTTGAGTCAAGGAAGCACCCGCCGCGACGACAAAATTCAAAGCCGGTCCGAGCCGGTTGCGTCAGTCCTCAGATGCTGCCAATAAGTGCGGAGCCGTGGTACGGAAGTTCTGTAGTTTCAGCGGTCAATATTGGTACTGAACGCGCTCCTTAAATCCCCGGCATTCTATCTTGGCCCCCAAGCTCCGGCGTATGCTTAATCCTGGATTGGGGAGATCAATGCGAAACTTTTTGTGGATGATACCCGTCGTGGCCATCACGTTCTTGGGCAGTACCGCCGCCCAAGCCGGCGACATCTTAAATGCGGACGGGAGCACGACGGTCACCGTTATATAACATCACATTCACATCCACCGGTGCCATCCCCAACGATCCATTTCCTTCCTCGCTTGATTTTAATGATCTAAGCAGTGCTGTAGTACAGCCAATCGATGCTGATCTCGGCATGAGTATGTTTGGACCAATTGGAAGCGGCCTGAATATTTTCTACGTCGCAGTACCGACAGCAATACCGGCAGACGCCGGAATCGTAGAGAGTAATTTGGAAAGTAATGGCAGAGGCGGGTATTTTTGGCAGGCATCAGTTGTCGAAGCGCCCTGGCCATGCAACAACGGTGCAACTCCATGTACCATTCCGGCAGGAGAGATTTTCGCTGAGTTCACTCCGGTAGTCAGCTCAGCGCCGGAACCCGCCGCCGTAACGCCCACGCTCGCCGGGCTAGGGGTGATCGCAGTGTTGATGTGGAAGCGAAGATAACAAGCAAGCCGCCATCCGCTGGCCTCCTAAACGGATCGCTCACTGCAACATCGCACTCACCGCCAACAAGCGCCGAACGTATAGCCCTAACGCCTCGCCGGATCGCCTCCAGCGGGGTATTTCGTTTATGAAGCCGAACCGGCCGTTTGTCGGAAGAGGCAGTCAGTCGAAATACCCGCGCGGCTTCTTCTCGCTGGGTACGCGCAAGGTCTCAGGCCATGACTGTTGCTGTTCGTCGTCTTTACAGGGAGAACTTATGAAAACGAAAAAGTCGCCCGCATCCTCTCGGCCAGGAAAGCTCATAAGACGGAGCGAAGCCGATATCCGCGCTTACGCTAAATCCTCGGCAGCGAAAGAAACGTCGGCGCGTTTGCGCGCCCGTGGCGCCGAACCAACCGCCGCCGACATGAAGGACGTGCCGCTATTCGACGGCACACTGTCCCGCCCCGTTAAAGCTCCCGTCACCGTTCGGATCGACCTCGATATCCTGGCGTGGCTCAAAGCCAAGGGCGGCCCTTATCAGACCGACATGAATGCCACGCTGCGAAGCGCGATGCTCGCCGAACGGAAGCGGTCATCCCTCTAACCTCGCCCAAACACTCAAAATCCTAGCCCCGCACCCTATCTTTCAACGATCAGAATTCCAGTCACAACTTTAAAAAATATTTTCAATATTTTTTAAATCCTTCCGAATCAATCGCTTCCAGCCATTTTCCCGCTTTTTCCACACCCCCTCCCGTGCAGAGCAATCTGGCCCGCGCGGTATTTTTTGGTCGGGTCTACCAAGATCCAGTCTTTCCAAGGAGTATCCATTTTTATGTCCAATCGTGCCCAACGTCGCGCCGCCGAGCGCGAAATCCTCAAAGCCGCCCGCCGCGCCGCTGTGTCCCAATCCGCCGAAGACCGGTTCGTTGCGAATGAACTCGCCCCGGAAACCGCCGCTGTTTCCGAAGCCCAACTGGCCGCCAATCGCGCGAACGCCCAAAAGTCCACCGGTCCCAAAACACCCGAAGGCAAAGCGCACGTCCACCTCAACGCTCTCAAAACCGGCCTCACCGGCCGCACCGTCTGTCTCCCTACCGATGACGCCGTTCTCTACCAGGAACTCATCGCCAAGT
>Ga0302319_10020755_pt1 | contig 11854 bp, 10 predicted proteins | sample Bog_T0_2_FD_203319 | JGI IMG/M metagenome (GOLD analysis project Ga0302319, IMG submission 203319) | Peat permafrost microbial communities from Stordalen Mire near Abisko, Sweden - Bog_T0_2 | ecosystem: Environmental > Terrestrial > Soil > Wetlands > Peat | place: Sweden: Abisko, Stordalen Mire...
GGGGTGAACTTCATGTCGGGGCCCCACTCGCCGCTGACAATCTTGCGCGCTTCCTCCTTGGTGTAGGTCCCGGTCGGGTCGACTACATCGACCTTGTTTTCCCAACCACCGGCTAACTGCTCCACCTTCTCATCGAGCGTCATGCGTGGCAGCAGATCGGCCACGCGGTCTGCGATGGGAGCAGTCGGATCTTTGTAACGGGGCGTGACGGTCTTGTCTTGCGAGTTTTCTTTGTCCTGGGCTGAGGCAGGAGCGGACAAGCCACCCAGCAGGACGGACAGAAGCATTGGAGCGACGGAAAGCAAAGAAGTGCGTCTGAGAGAACTCATGATTGATCCCCACTTGGGAGCAGGCTCCCAAGTCCCTTCTGATTGTTCGTCGGGCAATTCTATGCGGTGTACGCAAACCGTGCCAAGTTTGTTCAACACCGATATGCGATTGGCCCGAAGGCGCGTTGCACGGGCCCCATCTCATCTGCCAATGCCTGCCTGCGGACGAACTGCTCCAATGCGCCGATGCCATGCGAAGATAGGGAGAAAGCCCTAAGGCTGGCTATTTGGCGGGACCGTTTGTCCCGGAAGGCAAGCAATGCGACGCGCGGCCCTCATCTACAATCCGGCATCGGGCCAGCATTCGGCAGGACGCGGTGCGTTGGTGGACAAGGCAATTGCCGCGCTGCGCGATGCGGGTGTGGAAGCCGAGAAGCTCGAGACGAATGCCCCGGGCAGTGCTGCGAATCTGGCCCGCGAGGCGATCGTCCGCGGCTGCGACACGATCATTGCCTGCGGCGGCGATGGCACCGTGCACGAAGTGTTACAGGCGCTGGTTGGCACGGAGATTGCTCTCGGCGTCATCCCCCTTGGCACGGCCAATGCGCTGGCTTCTGATCTTGGCCTGCGCGCCTCGCCCGTCACCGCCGTTCGCAGGCTGCTGACTGCGGAGCCGGTGCTGGTGCCCGTGGGCCGCATCTCTTATAGAAATGGCCGCGGCGATACGCATTCCCGCTACTTTACCGTCGCTGCCGGCGTGGGCGCCGATGCGCTGTTTCTCTCCCGGCTCGACGCAGGACTCAAACGGCGGCTCGGCTATCTGCTTTACCTGATTGAGGGATTCAACGTCTGGGTCACACACTCATTTCCGCTCTTTGAGGCCGAGTTCGAAGAGAGCGCAAACCATCGTCCCCGTGTAGTCGAAATATCACAGCTGCTGGCGATTCGCATTCGAGACTTTGGCGGCGTGCTTCACAAGCTTGCTCCCGGCGCAACGCTGCACAACGAGGAGCTGCGGCTGGTAGCGTTCAAGACCCGCAGTCGTTTTCAGTACTTCAAGTTTTTGCTTGCGGTGATGTTCAAGCGGCAGACCTTCAACGGACAGATCGAGATACTCGACGCTGTTTCGGTTGTGTGCAGGCCGCGCAATCGCTCCAAGGCACAGGTATTTGCCGAGGCCGATGGAGAACTGCTGGGCATCCTGCCGGCAACGCTTGAGATCGTGCCCGAAGCAGTGCGGCTATTGATTCCGATCAAGGCACGGCCTTAGGCCAGCGAGACGATTCAGTCACATCGCTTCGGATTGCATTTACGGTGTTGCGCCTGCGATCATCTCTGCGAGGGTTCTTGAGGGGCGGCGGCATTTTTCGCGGAGAGAGGAAGTAGGTATGCGGGCAGGAGCGGTTTTGATTTGGGTAGTGGGGGCTTGCGTGACGATGATGGGTGCTCAATCTGGATGGCCGCCTGCGGCGGATCGCCCGACGATCAACATCTGGCCAGGAGCCGCTCGTGGCGTGCCGGCGAATCTGCCGCCCGAGGCGGACACGACCACGGCGAAGGACAACCTGATCGCCGGCAAGCCTCTGGTCCGGTTGGGAAATGTATCGGTGCCGACAATTACTTTCTACGCACCGCATGCTTCCGGCGGTTCTGCCCCTGTTGTCACGCCTGCTGTTGTTGTGTTTCCCGGAGGCGGTTACAATATTCTCGCCATGGACCTCGAAGGAACCGAGGTTTGCGAATGGCTTAACAATTCCGGCATTGCATGTGTACTGCTCAAATATCGCGTGCCCAATAGCGGCCCGTATCCTAAGTCTTCCGCCGCATTGCAGGATGCACAAAGAGGAGTCGGGCTGGTGCGAGAGCACGCTGCGGAGTGGAAGATCGATCCTAATCGGATCGGCGTGCTTGGCTTCTCGGCTGGCGGCCATCTCGTCGCCGCCTTGAGTACGCACTACGAAAAACGGCTCTACGATCCCATTGACGCTGCCGATAGCGTGAGCTGCAGACCGGACTTTGCTGTCGTCGTCTATCCCGGTTATCTTGCACTCGCTGACAAGAACTTCGCTCCGAATCCCGACGTCGTTCCCGTCGCCAACACGCCGCCAACGTTCATCGTGCAGGCCGAAGACGACCCGGTGCATGTCGAGAATGCGCTTGTCTACTATCAGCAGCTCAAGAATGCAAAGGTTCCGGCCGAGCTGCATATCTATGCGCAGGGCGGCCACGGGTATGGGCTGCGCCGCACCGCCAAGCCTGTGACCACCTGGCCAGCTAGTGTGGAGACGTGGCTGCGCACGATCAAGGTTCTTCCCGCGCAATAGACGAATACAATCACTCTCATGCATTGTGTCGTGCTCACTATCTCCGACCGTTGTTCGCAGGGGCTGACGCAGGACACAGCCGGGCCTGCGGTTGCTGCGCTGCTTTGCTCGCATTGGCCCGAGGCTGAAGTCGAGACGCAGATTCTGCCTGATGAGGAAGACCGGATCGCAGCAGCACTTACGGAATTTGCAGCGGCATGTGCTTCGCTGGTTCTCACTGTTGGCGGGACGGGACTAAGTCCACGGGATCGCACTCCGGAGGCAACGCGGCGCGTCATTGATCGCGAAGCACCAGGACTGGCCGAAGCTATGCGCTCGATTGGCGCCGAGCGCAATCAATTTGCATGGCTGTCACGCGGAGTGGCCGGACTCGCGGGACGAACGCTCATCGTCAATCTTCCCGGCAGCCTGCGTGGCGCCGAAGAAAGCCTTACCGCGATTCTGAATTTGCTGAAACACGCAGTGGATGTGGCCGCGGGTGGACAAACACATCCTTGAGCGAGAGTGGGCATGCGTCAATGATGGGAAACGCTTACCGAAAATGCCTTATGGAGTGCGGCAACTCGATCAAAAAGAAACAGCAACCCGGGCGCAAGTCAATAGTCGAAAATAGCTTAGATAAAACAGCGGAATTCGGCCAACGCTGAGAAACACCGGAAAAGAGTAGAATCCCTCCAACCGTGAGTAGTCGAATCAAATCGTCTCCGCAAAAGCGCCGTGCAAGCAATGTGTCCATTCGCGACGTGGCCAGCCGCGCGGGCGTCTCCATCGCCACTGTATCGCGGGCCGTGAATGGCATCTCTACCGTCGACCCGGAACTTGCACGTCGCGTGTGGAACGCTGTTGAAGAAGTCGGCTACCTGCCCAATACACAAGCGCGCGCCTTGGTCTCGGGGCGCAGCCATATGCTTGGCCTGATCGTCTCTGATATCACCAATCCATTTTTTCCCGAGCTGGTGCAGGAGTTTGAGAACCTCGCTGTGGAGCAGGGATACGAGGTGCTCATCGGTTCAACCAACTACGAGACTGCCCGCACCGAGTCGCTGATTCAGCGCATGCTGCAGCGCAGTGTGGATGGCGTGGCCGTGATGACCTTCGGCATTGAAGAGGACCTGGTGCGGAAGCTCGTCGATCGCGGTTTCCCGCTGGTCTTTGTCGATGCCGGCCCACCACTTGAAAACATTCGCGTGCTCAAGGTGAACTACGGCGAGGGAATTCGTCAGGCGGTGCAACACTTGGCGGCCCTGGGCCATCGGGAGATTGGCTTCGTCTCTGGCCCGCTGCGTCTGCGTTCAGCTACGGCGCGGCGCGATGCGTTTCTCAAAGCTATGCGCGAACTCGGCCTCAAAGTGCCGAAGGCTCACCTGGTCGAGGGCGACCACACCATGGAAGGCGGCATTGCGGCGATGGAAAAGCTGACGGCTCTCAGCATGCGCCCAACGGCGGTTCTCTGCTCCAACGACATGACGGCTATCGGCGTACTGCATGCGCTGTTCCGCACTACTCACAGGGTTCCTGACGACATTTCTGTTGTGGGCTTTGACGATATTCATCTTGCACAGTTCATGCTGCCGCCGCTGACCACGGTGCAGATGTCGTGCAAGGAGCTTGCCGTTGCGGCTGTTGAAGCCTTGCGCGCCGGCATCGAGCCGAACCATCCAAAGGCAAAGCAGACCGATTGGAGTATTGGAACGCGACTCGTTGTACGCCAGTCGACGGCCTTCCCGCGCGGAACGCTGCCGGCTATCTTGAAGCGGGCCGCGGCGATACGCTAGCGCGCGCCGAATCTCCATGAGATCGATCCACCCGCCCATGAAACCATGCGCACGCCAACGCTGCGCTCAACGGTTCCGCAATCGAAGTCGTTGGCGAGGCCGCTTGGTCCCGAGCCAGCCGCGCAGTAGGGCACGCTGCCTAATGTCCATCCAGAGTTGAAGGTCTCTGTTGTTTGCCCCGTATAGCCGCGGCCCAGCATTCCGTTTGCGCCGACCTCGAGACGCCCGTTCATGAATGGGCGCACTACCGCAAGCCGCGTTTCGCCTACTGGGATGGCTTCGTATTGCGCGGGATGCTCGGGATTGCCGGCGTCGAGCAGCTTGTGGCCGACATACTCGTATTCGCCGCGCGCGTGCAGGCCGGCGGGCAGTTTGTCGAGAGTCGCGAGAGCGTCAAAGATCGTTCGTGGCGCTTCGGGCGTGACCATGCCAGGCGTGCCGCTGAACGATGCAAGTCGTGCGTCTGCTTTAGAGAAGATCGCAGATACTGACCCGAAGTTAAACTGCCGACGCAGATTCACTGTTAGGAATTTGAGAGAACCTGGGCCGAGATCGAACGCAGTCCCATTGTCGGGGTCGATCTTTCCTGTGGTGGCGGTCGTTCTCGTCTCGCCCAGCGTGATGCGCAGATCGGTGCGCGCGTCGGCTTTCTCGATGACCAACTGCTCGGAGTGAGAGCGCTCGAATGGATTGGCGAGCGCTGAGATGCCCGTTGTTGTTGCCGACGGAGCGATAGTGATGCGGGGATCCTCAGTGAAGAAGGCCTGGCCTATGCTGAACGAAGCCGACGGTAGCCAGTGCGCACGGCCAGTGCCCGGCGACCAGGTGAGTGTAGCCTTTGGCTCTTCAAAGCCACGCCAAGTGTCGAATGAATCTTCCGGCTTGAACTTGTCCTGATTGCGCATCCCAACCAGGTCGCCGCGCAGACCTGCATAGAACCGCAGATGCTGGCCGAGGTCACCGTCGAATGCAATGTAAGGCGCTGCCTCACGCAGTGTAATGTTGTTGCCCAACACCGGGACGAAAGGACCGTACTCTTTGGGATCGGCCGAGAGATAGTGGTCGAGATCGTCGTTGTGCAGATCGTCTTCGTTGTAGAGAACGCCGGCCATTGCTTTGAGCCATGGGCGAAACTCGTGCGTCTCGCGAGTTTCTGCTCCTTCGACGGTACGAAACTCGCTTTGCCGAATGAGCCCTTCGCCAAAATTGGAAAACAGCGCCAGGTTGTAGGTGCGGAAGAACCCCGAGAAAGCGACCTCATCTTTGGTTGAAATCTTCCAGCGGTCATCCGCGGCGAGGATCGACGTGTGTGTCTGGTCCTGCTGGCGCGGATCGATGGTGTCGTTCACCTCAATGCCGGAACCGACGGGCACCAGGTTGCCCTCATGCGACATGCCCCAGTATCCGATGCTGAGCAGTGTGAGTTCGTGGCGTTCAGAAGTGAAGATGCGCTGCGCATTCCACTTGAACTGCTTGCGATGCTCGAGCGTCCGCATGAGGCCATTGCCGTAGTTCCCTTCGATGGCCAGCCACTCTCTTTTCGTGGCGTCAGACGGTGCGAATGCCGCTGTCAGATCGAGATCGCGATAATCTCCGGTGAGCGTGACAGAGGGTTGAAGCCGCGGGCGTAGACCGTAGGTCGCGGCAAGGTTGAGCGCGTGGTCGCCCTCGAGCACGTTGAATGCGCCGCCATCGGTTGCAACATTTGCCAGCGCGCCGCTGACGTAGATATTTGGATCGGCGTAGCCGTTGCCATGCGCGTTGGCAGAGAGATTATTGGGCACCAGGTACCCGCCGACCGCAATGTATTGCGCGATTGGCTCGCCATGGTCGCCGGCAACTCCGGGAACAAAATATTGTGGAGCTTTGATGCCGCCGGCTGCAGTCTCGATAGGCATGCCTGGAATTGAGATAGGAGCGCCCGGCCTGCCGGGATTCGCGTCAAGCAGTTCTTCGCGTACAAGAACCTTCTGGGAAGGGTCAGGGCTGGCAATCTCGATCTGGCTTACATCGGCGGTGACGAGCACCTCTTCTGACGCCTCGGCCACACGCTCGAAGCGCAACGTAACGTTGGATGCGTTGGCGCTGAGGTTCAAATTGCGTGTTATCGAGGAAAACCCTGCGGCATCGACATGCGCTGAATACATACCCCACGAGGGCACAGTGATTGCGAAAGCGCCGTTCTCTGCGGTGGTTGTGGTCTGGCCCGCATGGGTTGTGGAATCCAATTCAATGTGCGCTCCAGCCACCGGATGGCCGCCGGGGTCGAGCACGGTTCCGGTAACTCGGAGGGCGAGGGACTGCGCGCCAACCACGCAAGCGGCAACAGCGAGCACGAACAGTATGACGACTTTGAAGTTCGTGCTACTCATGGTGCGAATCCTTCCCGGAGCTGAATCGATCGCTGCCGGGACGTGTCCCTTTCCGCTCTAGTGTTTGTGGCCGTGCTTGCCGTTGTGGTCGTCCGAGTGGCTATGGCCATTTTTTGCTGGGCCATCAATCGCCTTAGCTGGCACCGTCATCACCAACTGCCCATGCTGCACACCCTTGAGGCCGATAATGCGGTCGGCAAAATGCGCAACGTGCCCCGACTTGCCGTGCACGATCAGCACCTCGAGGCAGGAGTCGTGATCGAGATGTGCATGACTGGTGGAGACGATCAGCTCGTGGCTCCCGTGTTGCAATTCGGTGAGCTTCTCACTGATCCCGTGGGCATGATGGTCGTAGATGAGGGTCACTGTTCCCACCACGGTAGCGTCGGGCATCGCGGTCTGCTCCTTCACCAGCCGATCGCGAATCAGGTCGCGGAAAGCTTCGGAGCGGTTAGTGTAGCCGCGATGGCGCATGGAGCGGTCGAACCGCTTCAAAAGATCCGAGTCGAGCGCGATGCCGATCCTGCTCAGCACTCCCATGACTACTCCTCATCGTGCTCGCGATTGGCTCATGCTCCTGGATTGGGTACGCGGGAGCACGGAAAACGGATTGGTAGCACGATCACAATAATCATGCTACGCCGGGAGGCCAGCGTGTGTGACGCTGGGCACGTTGTTTGGATGGAGAGATTGGGTTGGGGGCGAAAAGGAATCAGGCAGCCGCGGAATTGCCTTCATTATTTGCGGATTCGGTCTCGATCGAACGCTTTTCGGTCACTGAAAGGCGCAGCCCCATCGTCCTCAAAACAGCTACGAGTGTCTTGAGCGTTGGGTTGCCCTTGGGCGAGAGCGCGCGGTAAAGCGATTCCCGGCTGATGCCTGCCTCCGCTGCAACAACTCCCAGGCCGCCGTATGCTTCGGCAAGAGCGCGGAGAGCGAGCAGTCCGCCGCCTCGCTCCTCGGGGTTGTCGAGCGACTCCAGAGCAACTTGAAGATAGGCAAGCGCAAACTCTCGGTCTTCACGGAGTTCATTGACTTCCCACTCATGATGAGAACCGACGCCGACCAGCTTTTTCATGACTGCCTCCGTTTCCAGCCTGCCCAATACGATTTGGCTCTGGCGATATCCCTAGTCTGACTATCCTTGTCGCCTCCGCAAAGAAGGACTACGCAAGTTAGTCCGCGCTTCCCGCAACACACCCTGTAGCCGACACCAATATCGATGCGTAATTCGGTCACACCATCGCCAACCGGCTTACAGTCGCCAAAATTTCCAGCTTGAAGTTGGCTTAGCCGCATGACAATCCGCGCCTGGGCCATTTTGTCGCGAAGTGTTTTGATCTACTCCCTGAACGGATACCGTCCGTTCTCTTCCTAGTAGTGGACGAGCACGATCACAGGAGTAAGTGTAGCATAAAAGCTACAAGCTCATCCAAAGCACACACACAGGCATTCCGTGAGAATTAGGAGCTGAATGATTCGCTTCAGTTCAAGAACATCGTCCGATAGAGCGTGTCGCGCTGGACGGGCCTGAAGCCGGCGTCGCGGATAATGCGGCGCAGTTCTTCCTCGGTCGTGCAATTCGAAGTGCCGGCGGCTTTGACCACGTTCTCCTCCAGCATCACGGAGCCTACATCGTTGCCGCCGAAGTGAAGGCCTAACTCGAGCACCTTCAATCCTTGAGTTACCCAGCTAGCCTGCACGTTTTCGATGTTATCGAGATAGAGACGCGAGATAGCGAGCACCTTCAGATACTCAACGCTGGTTGCTTCGTCCCAGCCGCGTCCGCCGAGGGCAGTGTTTCCGGGCTGAAAGCTCCACGGAATAAAGGCCGTGAACCCGCCAGTTTCTTCCTGCAGGTTGCGGACAACTTCAAAGTGGTTGATGCGCTGGTCAAACGTCTCGCCCACGCCAAACATCATGGTGGCCGTGGTGCGCATGCCGAGCTGATGAGCCGTGCGGTGCACGCTGACCCAGTCTTCGGTGCGGCACTTGAGGCGGGCAATGCGCTTGCGGACGTCGTCGTCAAGAATCTCAGCGCCGCCGCCGGGAATTGAATCAAGCCCCGCATCGCGCAGGCGGATGATGGTGTCGCGCAGGCTGAGCTCACTGTACTCGGCGATCGCCAACACCTCGGAAGCCGAAAGGCAGTGCAGCCAGATTTGCGGGAACCGCTGTTTGATGCCCGTGAACAGCCGCTCAAACCAATCGATCTTGAGGTCAGGGTGAATGCCGCCCTGCATGAGCACGCCTGTTCCGCCCATTTCGAGAGTCTCGGCAATCTTCTCGTAGATCTTCTCGAACTCGAGGATGTAGCCTTCTTTCGCTTTGGGCCCCTTGAGCGGGCGATAGAAAGCGCAGAAGTTGCAGTATTCCGTGCAGAAGTTGGTGTAGTTGATGTTGCGATCGATGATGTAACTGACCACGCCCTCGGGGTGCAGCCGGCGACGCACTGCGTCGGCCTCAAACCCCAGACCGATCAGGTCGGGTGAATGAAAGTAATCGAGAGCTTCCTGACGGGCGATTGCCATAAAAAGATTCTACCAATTTGCGGGACCGCTCGTTCGTAACGAGGATTCCGAAAGGCGATTGTCAGCGGGAATTGTCGATTGGCGGCTGCGGTTCGGCCGGAGGCTTGCGAAACAGGAACATGCCTCGGCCGCGAATCCTCCGGCCTTGCGCGCGCGATAGATTCGACGCGGTGGAAATTCCGCTGAAAAGGACAAAGAAGTCCCAGAAGGCGCGCCAGCGGGTTTTCTTTTGTGTTTCGCTCAATGGTTCCGACCTCTCGCGATCTTCAATTCGCCAACTATTTGAGGGCTGAAGCGGTGCACGGGTTGCAGGATTCTTCACTGCAATCATCCGATTCATTGAGGGAGGGGAAGCGAACCTGCCGGTGTTACCGATTCCGAGGTTTCTCCCCTGAGAGCCCGGCGCCAAGGCTCTCGAAGAAGCTCCCAACCGCCTGAAGCAAGCTCGCAATCAATTCAACAAGACCTTCCATGCTGCTCCAATCCCGCTACGGCTTCGGCGCTGGCTTTGGCACAGGCTTGGGCTTCTTCGCCGGGCTTGAAACACCCATGCTCATCAGCACATACCCCAGTCCCTTACGCAAAGAATCAAGAATGCTCACAACTTCTCCAGCCTTTCCCTTTGTGCCTTTCCCTATATGCCTTTCCCTTTGTTCCGTTGGTGTTAGCCGGGAGCTCCGCACACGGCACACCCCGACAGAACCGACTACTTCGCGGTTGCTGGCGCCGCAGCGACCGGCGCGACGGCGGCCTTACCTCGCAGAATATCGAGCGCTGCAGAGGGTAGCGGTTTATTGGCATTGGCCAGGAGCAGGCTTACCTGCCACATCTGCGTATCGCTGAGGATGTTTTTGTACTCAGGCATGCCGGTCAGCCGGATTCCGTTGGCCACCTTCCAATAGGTTTCGCCGGCGATGTCGTCGCTTACGCCCACCACGTCGCCTTCCGGGTGCTTTTCCCAGAGAGGCGGCGCCTTGGGGTACATATGTACGCCAAATCTTGACGGAACGCCGTGGAACCCGTGGCAGACCGCGCAATCATCTCGATAGACCTGGGCGCCGGCGATCAAATTGGACTCGTTCACCGGTATTGGCGGGACTCCGACCTTTTCGCGCTCGATGCGGGCGTTGAGCGGAACTCCAGTAATCAGGCGCTCATGCGGAAACGGCGTGTCGGCGACAGCCACGGGCACCTTGCCAAACTCAAGATAGGCGAGCACGACGAACGGAGCCAGAATAAACCCGAGAATGATGCCAAGCAGAATCTTTCCCATAGACTGCGCGCCTCTCTGGAACCACTTTGGTGGCTCAATCTTCCCATCTTTCATCCTAGAGCATCTTGCCCCTGTCGGCCTTTCTCAGCGGCGAATCGCCCGCAGGTGCGTCCAAACAGGTAAGGCTCACCCACAACACTCCCTTGGGATGGTTTAATACCTAAGGGGGGAGCGCTGCCTCAATTCAGGGTTGAGCTTCCGCACTCCCGTGGAGGAATTCCGAGTCCGATGTATCTATTTCGCCGTCTAGCCCTTCTGCTTGCGATCAGTTTGAGTGCAACTTACGTCGTCCAGGCCGAAGAGCCGAGTTCGAGTAGCAGTTCTGCCTCTTTTGACCCCGCCCAGGCGCACACGCCCATCCAGCCCAATCCTCCGGCCGACACGCAAACGCAGCCGGCGGCGCAGCAGCCCGCAACGCAGCCGCAGGCCCCAGCTCCGGCGGACTCACAGAGTCAGCCCGCACAAGGCCAGACAGCAGAGCAGAACCAGGCCCAGGGACAGATCAGCGTTCAGGCACGCATCCGGGCTCGCCGCGCACAACGCCGCGCTCAGGCCATTCATGAGATATACGACCACCTCTATGATGGCTACGTCGGCGCTGGATATCTGCGCTTTCAACCGGGCGCCACGCTGCAACACGTAAACATGTACAACTGGAATTTCGGGTTTACGCGCTACCTGAATGAGCGGCTTGGGGTCGCAGTCGACGGCCGCGGCTACTATGGCCAGCCATTTATTCAGCCCATCCAGGATGGCGGATCGGGCATCAATAAGCCTGCCATCAGCTTTTACACAGTGATGGGCGGCCCATCATACCGGTTTTACATTCAGCCCAAGTACTCCGTCTCTGGCCGTGTGATGGCGGGCTATGCGAAGAGCAGCTTCTCAGGCGACACGAACGGCTTTGGCAGCACGACACTCGGGATATGGCCCGATGGCTCGACCTTTGCCGCCAGCGCGACTGTCTTTGTTGAGTTCAACCTGTCGCCGAGCCTCGGCATCCGCATCGCTCCCGAGTACACGCTCACCGGCTTTGGCTCAACGCTGCAAAATGGATTCGGCTATACCGGCGGGCTTGTTTATCGATTTGGGAAGCAATAAAAGGCAGGGAAAAGGGAACAGGGATTAGGGAACAGCGAGCGCGGGGCATTTCGCATGAGCGAATTGCCCCGCGTTTCTTTTTGTGTGAGATCACTTGTTTGCGGCGTAGTGGCTCGCGCCCATTAGGTGGATCGAGACATACGGCTCATCGCCGACCACCCAACTCCCCCCCCCCCCCCCCCCCCCCCCCCCCCCCCCGGCCCGCATCT
>Ga0302319_10020758_pt1 | contig 11853 bp, 7 predicted proteins | sample Bog_T0_2_FD_203319 | JGI IMG/M metagenome (GOLD analysis project Ga0302319, IMG submission 203319) | Peat permafrost microbial communities from Stordalen Mire near Abisko, Sweden - Bog_T0_2 | ecosystem: Environmental > Terrestrial > Soil > Wetlands > Peat | place: Sweden: Abisko, Stordalen Mire...
TTGCGCACCGCGTCTGACATGGCCGACTCGCTGCCCGGCTTGGCCTCAGGAGTGGTCTCGGGTTCTGTCTGATTCGCGTAGCCGGGAGCCAGCTTGTTTAGCACCTGGTGGGCGGAGTGCTTGCCCTTCCCTAACGTCGCCAACAGGTCGGCGGCCGTGGCCACGCCGTATTCGTTGGCAATGCGGCTCAAATCCTGGTCGTCGATTTGGCTCATGGGCACTTTGAACTTGCGCGCCTCGCGCTCCAGCAGCTTACGGCCGATCTCAACCGCGCGGCGCCGCTGGTCTTCATTGAGCCAGTGCTTGATCTTGTTGCGGGCGCGGGGACTCTTGACGAACGTCAGCCAGTCGCGGCTGGGATGGTGATCCTTCTGGGTGACGACTTCGACAATGTCTCCGGTCCGCAGCTTGGTGCGCAGCGGCACCATGCGCCCGTTCACCTTGGCCCCCACGCAGGTGTGGCCCACTTCGGTGTGAATGGTGTAGGCAAAATCCACCGGCGTTGCGTCGGCCGGAACCACCACTACCTTCCCCTTGGGCGTGAAGGTGTAGACCTCGTCGGGATACAGGTCCATCTTCAGGCTGGAGAGGAACTCATTGGGGTCGGTCATCTCCTTTTGCCAGTCGACCAACTGACGAATCCAGTTGAGCCGCTCCTCATCGCGCGCCGTCACCATGCTGCCGCCGGACTTGTACTTCCAGTGAGCCGCAATCCCTTCTTCGGCGATGCGGTGCATCTCTTCAGTGCGGATCTGTACTTCGAATTGATGGCCACTGGCGCCCATCACCGTGGTGTGCAGCGATTGATAGCGGTTGGCGCGGGGAATTGCAATGAAGTCCTTGATGCGCCCCGGCACCGGCCGCCACAGCGTGTGAATCATCCCGAAGACGGCGTAACAAGAAGCCACGTCCTGGGTAATAACGCGAATCGCCAGCAGGTCATAGACCTGGTCGAAGGAGACCTTGGACCGCTCAAGCTTTTGGAAGATGGAATAGATGCGCTTGATGCGCCATTCCACGCGTGCCTCAATGTTATTCTCCCGCAGCTGCTCAACGAGCGTATCTTCAACCGCGTGCAGAAACTGCTCGCCTTCGACACGGCGGGCCTCCACCGCCTCCGACACCTGCTCGTAGCTCACAGGATCGGTGTAGCGGAAGGCCAAATCTTCAAGCTCGCCGCGCACCTTGCCCATGCCCAGACGGTGCGCCAGGGGTGCATAGATATCCTGAGTCTCGCGTGCGATGGCCTCCTGGCGCTCCGGCTTCAGGTGCTCAAGGGTGCGCATGTTGTGGAGCCGGTCGGCCAGCTTGATAAGGACGACGCGCACATCAGACACCATGGCGAGTAGCATCTTGCGGACGTTTTCCGCCTGGCGGTCTTCGCGGTTGGCGAACTGGATCTTGTCGATCTTGGTGACACCCTCAACAATATGCGCCACCTGGTCGCCAAATTCGGCCTGGATTTCTTCATTGGTGGCGGGCGTGTCTTCCACCGAGTCGTGAAGCAGGCCGGCGGCAATCGCCGTGGCGTCCAACTTCATCTCCGCCAGAACTTCGGCAACTTCAAGAGGATGGATGATGTACGGCTCGCCCGAAGCGCGCATCTGCCCGTCGTGATGCTTGACGCAGAATTCCCATGCCTTGCGGATGAGGCTGACGTCTTCACTGGGGCGGTTGGCCTGAACGTGGCGGAGAAGCGCTTCAAACCGCTCGCCGATGGACAGGGTCGGCACGATCGAATTCTTGCCTTGTCCACGGGCCTGCAAATCTCCCGCGGAGGAAGGGAGCGCGCTGGGATCATCCTCCGGAATGGTCTGACGGACAGTCGCCATACTTTATTATAGGCCGCATCCGCATCCTGGCCCCTTTGCCGGTTTCGGGCGCCATTGCCCCGTTCGGCTCACTGCATCGCGTCCAAATCGGCGGAGGTTACCCGGCAAATGAAATGCTCTGCGTTTTCCCGTCAAAGCACGACGTCGTCGAAAACCTCTTCCGAAAACTGAATGAAATCGGGGCCCGTCATGCCACGAATTACGTTACCTTAGAGTTACAAAAATGCGGAGATAATTTCAAGGGTTTAGACGCGAGATTCTAAGCTCGGCGCCGCGCTTCTATCTATACCTATTTATCGCTTATAGTTATGCGTCTACGCCCTGAAATTAGCCCTGAATCTATTGATTCGTCCGTGCTGGAAGGCCCTATTCAATGTGCCAGCCATCACAGCCGGGCGTCTATAGAACAGGCGTAGAGTCCTCTGCGGACTAGAAGTCCGGAATCGAGGAACTTATGCTGAAACGCATATTACTTATAGCTATGGCTGCAACACTCCCGGTTGTCATGGGATATGCAGATCAGACCAATCCAAAGGTGACTATTCCAATTCAGAAAACTGCACCTACAAGCGGCAAGCTGATGTTTGCCAATTACTGCGCACCCTGTCACGGCACAGACGCCAGGGGTAGAGGTCCTGTGGCCACCGCATTGAGAGTACAGCCGACGGATCTTACAGTGCTGAGTAAGAACAACCATGGCAAATTCCCGGATGCCCACATTGTCACTGTGCTTGAAAATGGGACGAATATGCCGTCGCATGGCTCGGCCGAAATGCCTGTCTGGGGACCGATCCTTGCTAAGATGAACGTGAGCAATCCCCAGGACCGATTGCTCAGAATCAGCAATCTGAGCCGCTACCTGGATAGTGTGCAGGTCAAATAAGTGCCGGCTGCGCAATTGCTCCCGGTCATGGCGTTTTCACAATTGGTTTCATCCGAAGGCGATGTTCAAAGTGGCGTTTTCCTTGGAAAACTTCACCCTGCACAATGGGAAAGCAGCCAGAGATTGTGAAAGCGCCCTTAAGGGAGCCAATGGTAAAGCCGCGTACCCCTCGACCCGCTAAAAAACATGAGGCGCCTGATGCCGCCAGGCCTCAGGCGCCCTTTGATAAGAAACGCGATCCGCTACCCCTGGCCCAACGCCAGGACGGCCGCGACTCCACGCCCAAAGTCTACCCAGCCGGCAAACTTGCTGCTGGGTCTATCCCCCCCCCACTTGGAGCACTTGTCAGCCGCCGTGCTTCTGACCGCCTTCGCAGCGGCCATCTGTGGGTATACGCCTCTGACATCGAATCCATCGAGTTGCCCTCGGATGGCGCTGATAGCCCTCCCGCGCTGCTTCAAGTAGCTGACCAGCGCGGCATCCTGCTGGGAACCGCGCTTTACAGTCCTTCCTCTCAGATCGCGCTGCGCCTGGTTTCCCGGGAGATCGTTGACCAGTCCGGGTGGCTCAAGCTGCTTGCTTCCCGACTGTGCGCAGCCATCCTTCGCCGCAAACCGCTCTTGGATTTGGAGAACGACGCCTGCCGGCTCTGCTTCAGTGAAGCCGACCAGATCCCCGGCCTCATCGCAGACAAATACGGCGACCTCGTTATTCTTCAATTCCTCACCAAAGGTCTGGATCTACCGGCGGTGCGCGACACTTGTATACGGGTGCTTCGCGACCAGCTTTCCCCCACAGAGATTCTGGAACGCCCTGACCCCAGAATGCGCGAATTGGAAGGCCTGGGACCTCCCAACCCCGCCCCACTATGGACTGCGGACGACTCCCCCAACTCTGCCAGTACACGCTTCCGGCTTAACGGGCTCACATTTCAGTACGACGCCAACTCGGGCCAAAAAACCGGAGCGTTTCTCGATCAACACGCCAACTACGCCGCCGCCAGGCAATGGGCTCAGGCTCTCAACGCTACTGGTCGGGCACTCGACGTCTGCTGCTACCAGGGCGGATTCGCCCTCCACCTTGCCCAGGTTTGCCGCGCGGTCACCGGCATCGACGCCTCGCACGCATCCCTTGAAGTGGCGGAACAAAACCTGGAAGCCAATCGTGCTCAGCTGAATGCCCAGGTCGATTGGGTAGAAGCAGATGCGTTTCAGATTCTGCGCGACTGGTCAGACTCTGGCGAATCCTTCGACAGCATTATTCTCGACCCGCCCGCCTTCGCCAAAACCCACCGTGCGGTTGAGGGCGCCTTGCGCGGATACAAAGAGTTGAACCTCCGCGCGCTGCGCATGGTGCGACCGGGCGGCCTGCTGGTGACCTGCTCATGCTCCCACCATGTATCGTGGGCAGACCTTGAGGCCACCCTTGCATCTGCCGCCGTCGATGCATCCCGCCGGGTTCGCCTTCTTGAACGTCGTGGCGCCGCGCTTGACCACCCCGTGGTTCTCAACCTGCCTGAAACCGAATATCTCAAATGCCTCGTTCTGCAAGTCGAGTGATCAAACCTCGACAACATGTTGCCTCGTTCGCAACCTTGCCAAAAACTGCCTCAATCCCGTCTGCCGCAAGGGTCGCTGCGTGGGCGCTCTTTCCAGGACTCCCGGCTCGGAGTTTGCTTGCAGCCGCGCCAAGGCTTCCTTTACCTGGCTTCTCAGGGTTTCAGCCTCAATCGTGCAGGATCGCAAATAGGCTGAGACCGTGAGCCCAGCCTCGGCAGCGCGCTTTCGCAGTTGTTCGCAATCCCCCTTGCTCATTCGGATCGTGATGCTGCTGCACTTGCGATCTGCGCCGGGATGAAATCCACCCGAACTCAGTTGCGAAGACTCGTCTTTCAGCGGCTCAGCAGCCGAATCAATCGTTCCAGGGTCTTCCAAATGAGCCAGGATTGCCGCCGCCCTATCGTTCGCTCCGGCTGCTTCCGGAGCCATCTTGATGAGATGCTCGTCGTCTGAATCGGCAGCCTGATAGCGCCCATGCGCCCGGAGCACGCGCTCGTAAGTAAGGGTCGCAACATCGTCCGCGAGATCGTCGTCATTCCAGGGCTCTCTACGATCCCGGCCCGGCGAAGTCAACCCGGCTAGAAGGCCCGCAAAGCTTGAAGAATCAGAAGAGGAAACGGAGGCTGCCGGCTGCTGCATGCGTGAAGCATACCGCCAGCAAGATGCAAATCACTGAAGATATCGAAAAGATTCAAAGCGAAACCCCAAATCAGGATTTACTTATCCTTCGTCTTGAAATGGAATTACCCTTTCCCCGCCTCCATTCCATGGCGCGCACACGGTCGATGCTTTCCCGGACAGCTCCGGATCTGGAAGTATCCTGTCTGGCAGCCGCAGGAGTTGTGTCGTCGCTTCGGCGCTCGTTGGACGTGCAAATAGATAGCCTTGCCCAAACCTGCATCCCAGGTTTCGAAGCAACCGGTATTGCTCGCAGGTCTCGATGCCTTCGGCGACCACATCCATTCCCAATACGCGCGCAAGCTCAATGATCGTGCGCACAATCTGAAACGGTTGCTCGCCGTCCGCCATCCGTCCCACAAACGACCGATCAATCTTCAGCACATCGAAAGGAAACGAATGAAGATGATTCAGAGAACTGTAGCCGGTTCCAAAGTCGTCCAGAAGAAGCGAAACACCCAGCCTTCTCAAACTCCCCAGCACTTCCAGCGCCGTGTTCATGTTCGGAATCAGGCTCGATTCGGTCATCTCCAGGCCGAGCTGCCGGCTTGAGATATCGCATTGAAGCAACAACGCTTCAACATGGTCCGCCAGTCCCTCTCGCGAAAACTGGCGGGCTGAAAGATTAACGCCCACCCGCAAAGACCGGATGCTCGCATCCTGCTTGCACCATCTTTGAATTTGGCTGCACGCTTCCGCGAGGCCCCAGTCCCCGATGGGCAGAATCAACCCGCTCTCCTCGGCAAGGGGGATGAAATCCATTGGCGGAATCAGCCCGCGCTGCGGATGCTGCCAGCGAATCAGGGCCTCCAGGCCGACGATTCTTCTCGTGGTTAAATCCACTTCAGGCTGGTAATAAAGCACAAACTGGCGCAACTCCAGCGCGCGGCGAAGATCCGCCTTGCATGGCCATTCCTGAGTCTGGGATGAGACCGCTTTCGATACCTTGTGCTGCTTTGGGCTGCGCATCGTAAACGCCCGACGTAGTCTTCGCAACTCCAGCTGGCTCGAGACTATCTCGGCCAGGCTTTCAAGCATATGTTGTTCATCCGGACGAAGACAACAACGCGATTGCCGCCAGAATACAGTTAAGACTCCCAATATCTTGCCGCCTGGAGAGCGCACTGGCACTGCCGCGAAGAAATCCGCATCTAATCGCGTGGAAAGAACCACTCGACTTGCGATCTCATTTCTTGCAGAGTGGTTCGGGGCCACCACGGGTCCATCTTCCGCCAGAACCATTTCGAAAATGGAATTCTTACGCGGAAGTTCACGGATGTGTTTACCCCAGGATGCCTTGATCCAGACGCGGCTCTCGTCCGCAAATCCGATTCCAGATGAGTCTGCCCGGAAATATGTCGCAGCCAAGCGCGAGATTGCGTCAAAGCTGGATTCAGGAGCGGTATCGAGAATTCCAGTCGAAGCCAGAGCCGCCAGGCGCTCCGCCTCCTCGTCTCGATAGACGCTGGTGATCTCCAACTGTGCTTGAGTCATCGTTACTCCGGCCCGCCCGCATCATGCGAATTGCAGGACAGCTCAAGGTCCCGCACCTCCCTTATCGGTATCAATGAACCGGGCCATCAGGGTACGCAAGCACGAAAGGGCTAGGGACCGTGCTTTCCAGCGACTTTCTATCTTCCCGCTAATGGTTGTCCCGTTTCAGTCCAAAGAAACGTTACCTGGTCAGCGTCGTCCTGCACCTGCTGGTCCACGCCCAGGCCCGCGCTATGCCCGCCGGAGGTGCTGTAGTGCAGCAGAATGGGCCGCCCGCTGTTCGACGCCGATTGCAACAGCGCCGTCATCTTGCGCGCATGCAATGGATCGACGCGCGTATCGCTGTCGCCCGTGAAGAACATTACGGCAGGATAGGCCGTTCCCGCCTTGACGTTGTGATATGGCGAGTACTTCAGCAGATAAAAGAATTGCTTTTCGTTCTCCGACGATCCGTATTCGGTCACCCAATAAGATCCCACCAGGAACTTCTGATAGCGCAGCATATCCAGCAGGGGATAGCCGCACAGCACGGCTCCCCACAATTCCGGTCGCTGGGTGATGGCCGCGCCCATCAACAGACCGCCGTTCGATCCCCCGCGAATGGCAAAGTGCGCGGCCGAGGTGTATTTGTTGGCAATCAAATATTCGGCCGCCGCATACCAGTCATCGAACACATTCTGCTTCTTCTCAAACATGCCCTGTTCATGCCAGCTCTCGCCATACTCGCCGCCGCCGCGCAGTGCGGGCACGGCGAACCAGCCACCCTGTTGCAGCCACCACGCGTAGATTGGGCTCCATGCAGGCGTGACGCTTACGTTGAATCCGCCATAGCCGGTCATCAGCAGGCGCTCGGTTCCGTCCCGCTTCAGGCCTTTCTTGCCGGCGATGAACATGGGGACTTGCGTCCCGTCTTTCGATTTGAAGAACACCTGCTTCAGCTCGTATTGGGTCGAATCGAAGTTGATCTTCGGATGAAAAAAAATGTCGCGCTTGCCCGTCACCGTGTCCAACCGATAAATCGTCTGCGGCTCAATGAAAGACGAGAAACTGCTGAAGCCGAAGCGATCCGTGGTGCGGCCGAAAACCCGCGACGCTGAACCGATCTCGCCATAGTCCACGCTTCCCGCGGCCTTCCCGTCAAGGGTGTATACGGTCGTCTCCGTCTTCACGTCCTTCAGCCTGTCCAAGTAGATTTTTCCACCCACAATCGACCAGGCATCGATCACATCGGGCCCCTCGGGCACAATCAACTTCCACGCGTCAGGCAACACACCAGGATCGGCTCTGAGAATTGCACCCTTCGGCGCCTTGTAGTCGGTCTTTACATACCACGCCCCTCTTGCGTAGATGGCATTGAAGCGCGAATCCAGCCCCCACACCAGGATCTCAAATGGCGAACCCGGCTTGGTCAGATCGCGAAACACGATATCCGCGCGACGTGGAGGAACCCCGCGCTCAATTTCGATAACCTGGTAATGACCATCGTCGGTAAAAGTGCTTGAGAAAAGATCGTCTTTGCCGAGCAGTTCTCCGCGAAACTCCCGTCCGAATACGACGACATCGCGCGACGGCCGCGCACCCCAGATGTGTTGGCAAAGATGGGTTCCGTCCTGATTGTTCCGCGCGTAGTACAGGGTCTTGCCGTCAGGGGCGAAGCCGACGCTAAAGTAGCGCGCCACCGGCAATTCGTCTTCCATGGCCTTACCGGTCTTGACATTAAAAACCTGGACACTTGTCTCATCCGTTCCACCCTGGCGCACGGAATAAGCCACGAGCGTTCCATCACGGGAAACATCTTCAATGTCCACCGAGGTATTTGTTTCGCGGCTCAGTTTGGCTGGGTCGATAATGCGTTCGTCTTTCCCCGTCCAACCGTGGCGCACGTAGATTGAGAACTGCTGTTCCCCCGCCAGACGCTTGCGGAAGAAGTAACTCCCGGCACGTTCCATCGGCACACGCCAATCGGAAACATTCTCGAGAGCATCCAGGTCCTCGACCGCGTCAGTGCGAATCCGCGCCTGCTTCATATAGCGAGCCGTGTATGCATTCTCGGCGTCGATGAAAGCCCGTGTCTCAGTGCTTTTGCTGTCTTCAAGCCAGCGATAACTATCCGGAATTTTTGTACCAAAATAATCGTCGGAAACTGGATTCGCGTCCACAGGGGGAGGCGCGGGTAACTTGATCCCGTCCCGTCCGTGAATTGCCTGTCCCGTTGCAGTGGCCACAACCGCAACATACATCATTAGCTCGAATTTAATTCGCCGCAAGCCGCGCACCTCTCAGGAAAAGCATACGCGGCACAATAACGTTTGTGGTCCATTTTCCGCGCAAAACACATTCCCCGAAACGCGCAATACGAGCAACTGTGCGCTATCCCGATAGAATCTACTCAAGTGGCAGAATCAACTCCAATTCAGCCTTCGCCGCGCGCCCGTTCGCGATGGGAACGAGGCCTGGGCCTGCTCCGCCCTTCGCACGCGCACTCCGTCTTCTCAGCCACGGTGGTGCTGATGGTTTCAACTTTTCTGTCGCGCATCATCGGACTGGTGCGGGTCAAGTACATCGTCTGGCTCTTCGGACGCGGCATGCAGGCGGACGCCTTGAACGCCGCGTTTGTTTTGCCGGACATGATTTCGTACTTCCTGGTGGGCGGCGCGGCCTCCATCACGTTTGTCACCATCCTCACGCGCTATCGCGACGCCGGCCGTGAAGACCAGGGCCGGCGCTCGCTCTCCGTCATTCTCACCACCATGTACCTGGTGCTGGGCGCCGCCATTGTGCTGGCCGAGATTTTCGCGCCATGGTATATCCATTGGTGGTTCAACGGATTTGACGCGCAGAAGTCCGCCCTATGCGTAAAACTCACCCGCATATTACTTCCCGCCCAGCTGTTTTTCTTTGCCGGCGGCGTGTTCGGCGCCGTCCTGATGGTTCGCAAGCAATTCAGCGTGCAGGCGGTGGCCCCGCTGATCTACGGCATGGGCACAATTGTAGGAGGCGTGCTGCTGGAGCGCCGCATCGGCGTTTCGTCGCTCGCCATCGGCACGGTCGCCGGCGCGTTTCTTGGGCCGTTTCTGCTGAACTGGATCTTCGCACGGCGAGCAGGCACCCGTTATCGTCCCATCCTCGACTGGCACGACGAAGGCCTTCGCGAATGGGTGCGTCTCTCTCTTCCGCTCATGATCGGCGTTTCGCTGGTCACCGCCGACAGCTGGATCATTGTGCACTTTGCGTCGAAAACAGACGGCGCTGTCTCGCTGATGAGCTACGCCAAGCAGCTATTTACCGCACCCATGGCCATGCTTGCACAGGCTGCAGGTGCTGCCTCCATGCCTTTTTTTGCCAGCCTGTGGAGTAAACAGCGCCGCTACGAGTTCGCCACCGGCGTAGCTGACTCCGTTTCTCGAGTCGCCTCTTTGGGCTTGCTGGCCGGTTCAGCCATGGTGGCGCTGGCCGCGCCTTTGGTTGAGTTGATCTTTCTCGGCGGACGATTCTCAGCCGCCGACTCCCACCTTTGCGCAGCTTACTTTTCTGTGTTTTCCATCTCGCTGTTTCTCTGGTCCGCGCAGGCCATCTATGCGCGTGCCTTTTACGCGGCCGGGAACACCTTCGTCCCCATGGCGGCCGGGACTGTGATCACGCTTCTCTCCCTGCCGATTTACGCATCCCTCTATCACTGGCATGGTGCCATGGGTCTTGCCTTCGCATCCGACATTGGAATCCTGCTACAGACGGGAACCATCGCGCTGCTGCTTCACCAACGCCATATGGTCTCTCTCGCCAGCCTCGATTTTGTTGAGATGGGCCGCTGCTTCTTGGCCGCCGTCGCCAGCGGCGCGGCGGTTTGGATGCTGATCTGGAGCATCGGCGGCCTTCCTGCATCGCTCTGGGGACCGCTTCATCCCGCGCAGATTCGCTGGACTGATTTCACCCTGCTGATTGTTGGAACCGCGGTCTGGGCCGTCGTCGTAAAGTGGGTACTCGAGCTTTCCGGCTCCGCTCTGCCTCGCATGATGATGAAGCGCCTCGGCCTGGGTTGAGCCGACCAGAAACACAGAAAGGCAACCTCGCGATCTCTGCCGCATGGTTGCCCTCTGTTTATCCGTTGCGCGATCTTGCTTAAGCCTGTTAGGCCGTATTTCCGATCAGGCCGGTTTAAGCACTTCAGGCGCAGCCTCTGGTTTCACCGTGGGCACTGGACCCGTCGTCCCCGGCTTCGCGTCCGGTCTGCGAATGTCGATGCCGCCCTTGAAGAAGGCACCATCTTCAATGCTGATACGGGCTGCGGCCACATCACCGCTTAAGGAGCCTTCCGCGCGAATGTCAACGCGGTCAGTCGCTGACATGTTGCCGCGCACCTTACCCAGCACCACGATCTCCCGCGCATTGATGTTCGCTGCGACCTGGCCGTTGCGGCCTACGGTCACACGGTTTCCTGCCAGGTTGATGCTGCCCTCCACTTTGCCGTCAATAAACAGCGACTCGGAGCCCGTAATCTCACCCTTGATGTACAGACCCTTCCCGATAGTGGCCTGTTCGCCGGCCGACGCTGGCGCGCGGCCGGGTGCGGCTTCAAACGAAGCCGGCGCGGGGGGCACGGGGCGGCTGCTTGGCTCGGGGGTAGGTGGGTTGGGGGTGGTCGTCGGTCCGTTCTGATTGGGTTTCCACATTGCGCTCAAGATAATTTCCTTTTCTGTCCTACTGGGACGGGGCTGCCAAGGCAGGGGCCACTGCCGTGGGCCCGAAATTTTTAAGGTGTGGATCGTCGCCCGCTTGCCTGCGGCGATCCCTATAGCGGCCACTGATAGGATGGTATTCCTTCGTGGTCAGCCAATCGTCACGTTCCCCGCTATTTTAAGCCGGATTGCTACCATTTGACTAAACGTCCAGAAACCCCCAGGTAGCCGGTAGCCATTTTTGACAACAGACTTGAGCATTTGCAGCTTCGCCCAACGTTCCCTGCCATGGTTAGTATGCCCACAAGAAAGGTGCCCATGCCTCGTAAGATGACGACCGCATTTCTGCTTCCCGGGATCCTCATGGCAGCCGCAGCCTCGCTGCCAGGACAAGGTGCCGCTCCTCCGCCTCCGTTCGATGTTGTCATTCTGCACGGCCATATTGTAGATGGGACCGGTTCGCCCTGGTATTCCGGGGACCTGGGCATTCGCGATGGGCGCATTGCCGCCATCGGCAACCTCGCCAGTGCACCCGCGCGCCGCACCATCGATGCAAAGGGGAAGGTGGTGGCACCGGGATTCATCGACATGCTTGGCCAGTCCGAAATGACGATCCTTGTCGATCCGCGCTTACCTTCGAAGATCTACCAGGGCATCACCACGGAGATCACCGGCGAAGGCGATTCTGCCGCGCCCGTCAACGACGCCATGCTCGCTGCCGACAGCGCCAG
>Ga0302319_10020759_pt1 | contig 11853 bp, 14 predicted proteins | sample Bog_T0_2_FD_203319 | JGI IMG/M metagenome (GOLD analysis project Ga0302319, IMG submission 203319) | Peat permafrost microbial communities from Stordalen Mire near Abisko, Sweden - Bog_T0_2 | ecosystem: Environmental > Terrestrial > Soil > Wetlands > Peat | place: Sweden: Abisko, Stordalen Mire...
CGAACCCGTGTTTTAAGATTGAGAATCTCACGTCCTAACCCCTGGACGATAGCGCCACACATTTGCGGTGTGCAGCCGTCGCCGGCCACTCACTTACTTTAACAAAAATCCGTGCCGGTGCCAAAACCCCCGCAAACCTGAACGTGCCTTAGATTCCCAGCTTCCGTACCTCGTCGTTGTAATACTTCCGGTACAGAATCTCCCACTCCTGCGAGCCCTCCAGAATGATCTTGCGCTGGTTGGCAATCTTCAGCCGGGCCGCGGTATCGATCCTGCCCTCTTCTTCGAGCAGCGTTTCCAGCGCCTTGCGCGCCTCCTGCCGAATCGTGTTGCGATCCTCCAGAAATCCCACTTCGTCAATCTCGGCCAGCGTATCCGCCACCGTATGGGCCAGCTTGTTCAGCTTGTCGCGGTTGATCCTCATAGAACCGCCTTGTACTTCTTCGCCAGCTCGGTCTTCACCTTCTTGAACATCTCGGCGTATTGCGCTCCGCTCTTCCGCATCTCCTCCGAGTACGCCTCAAGAATTACGCGTACCTCATCGTTGATCCGGTCTTCCAGCGATATCTCCTCAATCAGCCCCGCAGCGACGCGCGCTTCCACCACCTTCAAGTCGCTGGTGGTGATCATCTTGGCGTCGATGAGGTGCTTAACCGTTCGGCGGGCTAGATACCCAATGTAGTCGCGAGAAAAAATCATGGGCTAAAGCTCAGGATACCCCATCCCCCCACCCCATGTACACCAACAGCCTCTGCAGTCCACAATCAACACCTCATCAGGCGCCCTGCCAACTGGTCAGTGCGCTCATGCCCACGCCGAATACCCCTATCAACAGGCTGCAGGCCTTGCCGCGAGTACCGTCCGTGCCTCATCCCCGATGCGGACAGCTCTTGGTATTAATGCACTCTTCCGCGAGCCGCAACCGCTCTACCGGTCGCCCGCCCACCAGGTGCTCCTCCACAATCGCCGCAGCATCCGCGGCCTGCACATGGCCATACCAAACCGCCTCCGGATATACCACCACCGTCGGACCGTGCTCACACTGATCCAGGCACCCTGACTTGTTAATCCGCACCTTGCCTCCCAGCCCGGCAGCCCGCGAAAGTTGCTGCAGCTGGACAAACAATTCGCTCTTCCCATCCACAGTGCACGACGGGCGTGGAGCATCAGCGGGGCGGGTGTTCTGACACACAAAAACATGGCGTTCAAACGCTGGCAAGCGATGTTCCTCCTCAGTCCGGATACTTCCAGAGTAAAGCACCACTCTCCCCTGGGTTTCTGGTACTGGGTTACAGTCCGCTCTCGCCGAGCTTATACATGTATTTGATTGCGGATTTGTAGATCAGGCTTTTCGAGCGGCCGCGGACTTTGAGGGAGTTGCGGTCATACCACTCGATGCAACCCTCGATGCGTTCGCCGTCTTCCATCACGACAACCATCTGCGTTTGCGACTGGATCTGCTTTTGCAGGTAAAACAGCTCCGCATGGCGCCGCGGAGCCTCCTCTTCACTGAAGAGCGCGGGGAACTGAAAAGGAATGGGCGCGGCCTTGCGCAGGCGTGGTCTCGGTCGGACCGGGGCTTCTGTCGTCTCTGCGCGAAGGTCGGGTAGCGTGCTTTGAGTAATCGGATTAGGCATCGGGAAAACGAACCTCCCTGGCATGAATCAAAGATTGGAAACTTCCGCTGACGCTTGCCGGCCAGTGTGAAACATCAGCGCGAAACTACGGAGAAATCCGCTGATTTACTGATGACGCATGCCGCGGAAGAAAAGCCGATGAAAAGACTCGTGAAACTTGTGTTCCACACTCGATAAGCGCCGACTGCGGGCTGCGTGGGCGGGGAAAGCCGTTCGCGTACGGGTAAGGAACTCGTGACGGGGTTGCTTGTTATCCATCATAGATGCGATGGCACGAGCGCGGGTTGTTTTTTCGATATGAAGTCTAGCAACGGTGGCGCGAGGGACGTTAATCTCGTTCGAGGCTTACGGCCATGGCGTCCAGTGAGAGCGAGCGCAGCAGGTTGCGGCGCATGCCCTGCTCAACCTGGACCAGGGCGCGCGCGGCGGAATCAATCCAGTCGACGGTGAGTGCGGAGCTCTGAACCAGCCTGCCCAGCTCAACTTCCAGGTCGAGGTTGCGAATCAGGCGCGGGGTCCCGGCAACAATCAGCAGCAGGTCTTCCATCAGGCTGCCAAGAGCGCGCAGCAGATTCAGAGTTTTCTCCTGGCCATCGGCACCGGCGCGGTAGGCTTCCGTGGCGTGGAAGAGTTGTGAGTAATCCGGCTCGCGCAGCGCCGAGTGGAGCAGCACCAGCGCATCCTGGCGGCTCACAAGATACGCAGCCAGATCCATGGTGAGCGCGCGGCCCACCGCGCCCTCCGCAAGTCGGGCAGCCAGGGCGCGGTCTGCCGGCTTCAGTTCGGGACGGCGCTCGGCGAGCAGCGCCTCAAGATCAGACGCCGGAATTGCTCCCAGCCGGTGAATCACAGCACGAGAGCGGATGGTGGGAAGCATCTCCTGCGGGTTTTCCGTCAGCAGGATGAGTGAAGTGTGCTCCGGCGGTTCCTCCAGCACTTTGAGCAGGCTGTTGGCTGCCTCCTTCATGAATGCCGACGACGTAAAGATCGTAAAGGTGCGTTTGGACTCGACCGGCGGCCGATAGTAAGCCACATGAATGACCTGCCGCACCTGGCCGAGCTTGATCAGCAGTTGGGGTGGGTCAGGCGGGACGACAAGCAGGTCAGGGTGTGTCTGGATCAGGATGCGGGTCTCGCGCTTGTCCGTATCGCGCAGGTCATCGCGGGCGGAGACGGCCTCCGCAACCAGCGCATCAAGATTCGCGGAGTCGGCAATGCGCAGGCAATTGCGGCACACGCCGCAGAAGTCGGGTAAACCATCTGTTTCTGTCGGACTAAGGCAGTTGACCGCTTTGGCCAGCATCAGCGAGAGGGTGTACTTGCCCGAGCCGCGAGGTCCAGCCAGGATCAACGAGTGCGGAAAACGCTCGGCGCGGATCGATTCGCGGAGATGTGTAACGGTTTGCGCGTTGCCTAGGAAGTCCTGGAAGCCCACGGTTTGAGGTTAGAGCAATTCGAGCGGAGTGTCGAGAAAGAGCGCCAGCCTCAAACCCTTGCTAAATCAACGATCGATCTTCACAATCCACTCTTCAATCAAAAAATAATGACAAGGACCCTTGACATGTCGAAATGAGTTATGTAAAGTCTAGTTGTCACAAAGTCAAGGAGACCAATCATGCTCTGCTCGATCAATAACCCAGCGCAACGCCGCTTCACCATCCGGATGGGCGTCGCGGCAGGATCATGCGTCCTGTTTTCTCTGGTCGCCGCTCTCGGCTTCCGTTTCGGTCACCTCATCGGGGTCGTCGCCTATCTCGTGGCTGTGCTTCCCGCGCTGCCCATCATTGGCGCGCTGGTCGGTACCGGCGCCTACCTCACTGAAGAGAAGGACGAGTTCCAGCGCAATCTTCTCATCCAGTCGCTGCTCGGAGGCATTGGCGCCACCTTGGCAGCCACAACCGTCTGGGGCTATCTCGAAGATTTCACGCACGTCCCCCATCTCGACCTCATATTGGTTTACCCGGCTTTCTGGTTGTTCGTGGCCTTTTCCATTCCGGTGGTCAAGCTGAGGTACCAATGAAAAACCGCATGCATATCTTGAGGGACCGTTTGCGTAATGGCCTGAAGCAGCTAAGCACTCTCCAGCGCGGGACGATCAACCGCATCTTCGCCAACATGATGCTGATGGCGCTTATATCGGCGGCATCTCATTTCAGATCGGAATATGGCTATGGCGCAAAGACACTCGTCTTCCTGTTCGCCTTGCTTCCGGCCATTCCCATGTTCGCGATCATCTGGCTCCTGGGGCGCTATCTTGCCGGAGAGAGCGATGAATTTGTCCGCATGATGGTCGTCAAGTCTCTGCTGTGGGCGGCAGCCGTTACCGTTGCCGGGGACATGATTCAAAGCGCGCTGGTCGCACTGAGTTCTGAGTTCTGGAGTCTCGATCAAGGGTTTCTCACCATCATGAACTTCGATTTGTTCTTCATTGCCAGTGTGTTCTCCGTTGCCATTCAATTGCGGAGGTACAGATGAAGAACCGGCTGCGAGTGCTTCGCGCGGAACGGAACTGGTCGCAGGCCGATCTTGCCGAACGGCTGGAGGTATCGCGCCAGTCCGTTAACGCCATCGAGACCGGAAAGTACGATCCGAGTCTTCCCCTGGCTTTCAGATTGGCGCGCCTCTTTGAGACCTCCATCGAACAGATCTTCGCGGACGAAACCCAGGGCTGAACGAATACCATCTATACCGGCAAGTTGTAAGATAGCCTCAGGGACTCTCCGTCAAGAAGGGATCGCTGAGATGAAGCTGGCGCCGGTACTTGTTCTGGCTGTTGCGGGAATTTCGTGCGCGCTTCAAGCGCAAGTGCAGATGCATGGCCATGTGGGCCCGGCATTTCCACCCGTCAGCGCCGCGTTGCCCAAGGTACACCCGGAACGGCCGGCGACGGGGCTCGGTGCGCACGACTTTCTCTATGCGGGTGAGTCGCACGACCGGCGGATCTTCATTGTGCGCAAGGGAAAGATCGCCTGGAGCTATGAAGACGCAGCGGACAAAGGCGAAATCAGCGACGCGGTCATGCTTTCCAACGGCAATATCCTGTTCACGCACCAGTTCGGGATCACGGAGATCACTCCGGACAAGCAGATTATCTGGACCTATACCGCTCCGGCCGGAACTGAGGTCCATACGGCCGTGCCCATCGGGAAAGATCACATCCTCTACATCCAGAATGGAGACATCGCGGTCCTGCGCGTCGTGAACACAACAACCAATCAGACCGAAAAAGAGATCACCCTGAAGACCAGCCAGCCGCCCAGCACGCACGGCCAGTTCCGGCATGCCCGGCTCACCCCCCAGGGCACAGTGCTGGTCGCGCACATGGACCTCAACAAGGTGGTCGAGTACGACTCCGATGGCAACGAGGTCTGGTCGTTTCCCGCAAACCGTCCCTGGAGCGCGACTCCGCTCAAGAATGGCAATGTGCTCATCACCGACAACGATGGTGTGCGGGAGGTAACGCATCGAGGCGACATCGCGTGGAGCTTTAGCCCCGCCGACCTGCCCGCCTACAAGTTCGACCATCTCCAACTGGCCTGGCGGCTGCCGAATGGCAACACGGTCGTCAACAACTGGGTGGACGAGTGGCACCCCACACCGGCAGATACCGCTGCGCCGCAGCAAGCCCCGCTCCAGGCCCCACTTCAGGCCATGGAGTTGACGCCCGACAAGCATCCCGTCTGGGTCCTGGCATCGTGGACTGCCCCGGAGAATCTGGGACCGGCGACAACGATTCAGTTTCTCGATGAACCAGTCGCCCCGGAGGATGTACATTTCGGAGATATCAAGTAGGGCGGCCACAGCCAGACTGTTTCAGCAACACATCCATTTGCCGGCATCCTTTCGCTCCACTGAAGAATCTCTCTAGCGAGGCAACTCCATCCAGGGCGCGTGACCATTGCAGAGGCCGCGTGCCCTGATGTCAACCACTCGAAAAGGGAATGCATTCATGTCAAACGACAAGGCGCTTCGGCAGCACTTGGTGAAATTAATTGAGGGCGGCGACGCTCACGCGGATTTCGAACAGGCGATCAAGGATTTTCCAACCGCATTGCGGGGAAAGGTGCCCGAGGGAGCGGAACACTCGCCATGGGAACTTCTGGAGCATTTGCGGATCGCCCAGTGGGACATTCTGGAGTTTTCCCGAAATCCAGCCTACAAGGCGCCCAAATGGCCTGAAAAGTATTGGCCCACCGAACAAGCGCCCGCGGATCAGAAGGCCTGGGACAACTCCGTCAAAGCCTTTCAGAAAGACCTGAAAGAAATGTGCGCACTGGTCAAGGACGAGCGCACGGATCTCTATGCGAAGATTCCCCATGGCGATGGACAAACCATTCTGCGCGAGGCCCTGGTGCTTGCGGATCACAATTCGTACCACCTGGGCCAGATGGTTCTCTTGCGCCGGCTTCTGGGCGCGTGGAAGTAAGCTTGGGAAAGCGCCAGGCAAGCTCATTCCGCCGTGAAGATCACATCGAGAGTCCCGCCACAACAGCCATTACTTATGCAGGTCGGTCTTTGAAAGCATCTGCAGGAACTGGCGCGCGGTGCATTGGTCAATGGTCTCCCCAATCAGCTTCCCATCTCGATTGAAGACGAAGGTCTTGGGAATGCCCTCGATGTGGAAGGCCTTGTGCACCTTGCCGTCCGGGTCAATCAGGACGGGCGGATGATAGCCGGTGGGGGCAATGAAAGAGTTCACCTTGAAGGGTTCTTCGTCGGTGATGGATAGAACCACGAGCCCCTGCGGTTGGAAGTAACTGTAGATGCGGTCCAGATCGGGCATTTCAAGCCGACACGGCGGGCACCAGGTGGCCCAGAAGTTGACCATCACAATTTTGCCGCGCAGTTCGGAAAGCGTGAACTTCTTTCCATGCAGATCCTTGAGCGTAAAGTCGGCCTTCTGGACATCGGCGTCGTTGGCGGCGAGCGCCTCGTCCGCCTTGGCAAGCAGCGGGTCGCTGAGTGTCGATGTCACGCTCTCATAGCGAATCAGGCTCGCCAATTCCGTGTATGGCTCGGGGACATGGCCGTTTTTTTCAGGAATGGGCGACTCGGCCAGCGCCTGCGAAAGAGCATCGGCAACGGCCTGCAGAGCGTCAACTCCCTGGTCCCCTTCCGTCACAAGATTAGCAAGCGAGTTGGCCAGCCGCACCTTGGGCAGGCCGGCCGGCAGCGAGCGAATCTCCGTTGCAAGCTCGATGGTGGCCGTCGGCCGCTGCGTGGCAGAGAGACTGCGCAGGCCTCCCAGCTTTTTTGTGATGGCAGACTCAGAGGCGTCGGCGTGCAGAAAAGTCGCCGTGAGCAGCAGCACTGCGGCAACCAGGGCTTTATGGATGGAGTTCAACGTGTCTCGCTTGCTAAGTGGATTGAGGACAGTGGGACTTACTCGAAATTATAGTTCGAAAATGTGAATGCGCCGCTGCATCGCGTCACAGCGAGGGATCAGCCGATGGATGCAGTCACAAGTCTCGCGGCCACAGCCCCGGCTATTCTCTCGTGCACCTCATCGATCGACAGGTCCCCTTCGATCAGGACCACACGCTCAGCCTCGCGGGCTGCAATCTCGCGGTATTTCTCCCAAACACGGCCGTAGAAAGCATCCTGCTCTGACTCGAACCGCGATTCGTCCTCGCCGGTTTGCGATTCCACGCGGTGATTGCGATTCCGTGCGCGCTCAAGGCTGCTCTCCAGTGAAGGAAGCAGCAGCAGCGTCAGGTCCGGCTGCAGGTTGCCGCAGAGCAGACGGTGGAGTTCCAGCACGGGCGCAGAGCCGATTTGCCGCCCGCCGCCCTGGTAGGCCTCCGTCGAGTCGGTGAAGCGGTCGCACAGGACCACCTTTCCCTGCTCGAGGGCCGGCTGGATAATTTCCCCGATAGCCTGCACCCGGTCGGCAAACATGAGAGCCATTTCAGCCAGCGGCAACAGCCCGGTGGAGCGGGAGTCAAGCACCAGCGCGCGAATTTGGTCGCCTGTAACGGTGCCGCCCGGCTGGCGCGTCACGACAGGGTCGTCCGTCGGATTGCGCTTCTTCAGCCATGCGGCCAAACGCTTGATTTGGGTGGTTTTGCCGGAACCGTCCAGGCCTTCGAGAGTGATGAACAGACCGCGCGGCATGGGCTGAGTTTATCACCGTGATCCAGAGGGGAGACGAGGCCACTTCACTTGTGTTACAACAGGATGGTTTTTGAAAGTGACCGGAGCCGGGCAACTGCGCTCCCCTGGAGTTGAAAGTGAATCTCCGCATGTTCCGCAGACTCTTCGTTTTCGGCCTTTTCGCAACCTCAATCCTCACCGGCCGGCTCAATGCACAGAACCTCACGCTCGAAGGACAAACCGGCGGGTTTATCACGCCCACCGCATATGTTGTCTATTCGGCGAAGGGCCAAACCTTCTCCCATCCGGCAGTGGGCTTTCATTTTATCGGTGCCTCCACGGTGATTGGCTACATTGAGACCTTCAGCATCACCGAGGGCTTCGCCAACCGCGCCGAAGCCGGTTACACCCGCAGCGTCCATCAACTCGGCAACACCCCGGTGGCCACCGCGACCAACGAAGCCACCAGCGCCCTGTGGAACTTCAACGGCATGAATGTCTTTCACGGCAAGGTGGTGGGCATCAAGGATGGGCAGTTCGGTCCATGGACGCCAGGAGTTGCTGTAGGCGGCGTGGTCAGGACAGGCGATAAATTTGTCACCGGCGCGGCCATTCCGGATGCAGTCGGACTCTACGATCAGTACTGCATCGAGACCGAATCGTGTACCCCGGTGCCCATCCCGGCCCCCAAGGCCTACACAAACGGAGACATTTACGTCTCCGTCACCAAGACGTGGGCCAAGCCACCGGTTCCGTTCCTTGTGAACCTGGGCTGGAAAGCCACCAATGCAGCCATCTTCGGCATTGGCGGCCAGGCCACCCGCTTCGGCGGACGGCTGTACGGCGGGCTTGGGATTCCGCTGCCGCTTTTCAAGGGCCTTGTGGCTGTCCCTTCCGCGGGCTTCACGCAGGAGCCGCCGACGGTGAAGGGCCTCGGTCCCGCTCCGCCCAACGGCATCCCGTTCGTGGCCGGCAAGGCAGACCTGCCCACCACGCTGGACTACGCCGTACGCGTGACGCAGAGAGAACACCCACACTTCTCGTTTGATATCGGAATCGGACAGGTGGCCGGTAATATCGGAGCCATCCCAACCGGGTTGCCGTCGCCTTACCCCGCTTCTATTCCGGTGAATCTTGAAGCGCGCCACGTTATCGGTGTGGGCCTCAGCATTCGGCCCTGAGCGCAATTCCTCGAAACGCGAAAAGACGCCCGACGTGTGCAAATGTGAACAGACCCGCGTTCGGGCCCTTGCTAATCTGGCCCAATATTGAAGACCCCGGCAGGCAGGAGTGGCTGAAGGACAGCAGACACTCCCGCCTGCTAAAGGGGAACAATATGTGTTGGAGCTGCGCATGCGCGGCGCAGGCGTCAGTCATTGCGCCGGTACGCAATCCGGCAGCCGGATGGACTGCCGACGGAACACTCCACCCGCATGATCTGCGGCGGTTATACGGGTTCTGAGTTGCGGAAATGTCTTCAGGACCTGTGGCTGCACGCGTTGATCTCTTACCCTCCCGTTGGGAAATGGCCCTCGAGCTGATCCGGCTCCGGTTGAGGCGATCCCGAAACTGCAGCAACTTCAACCACTCCTGACCCTGAACGGGGCAAGCCGCTTTTCCCTGTCGAGTCAGCGACAAAAAGAACCTGGAGGTTCTTGTATCATGCGATTCTCTCGCACTGCACATTTGCTCCTGTTGGCTCTCCTCCTCTCTGTGATTCCCGCGTCTTTACACGCACAATTCGGCATTGGCGTCAGCATCAATGTCGGATTTGCTCCGCCCGTGTTACCCGTCTATGTTCAGCCCGAATGCCCCCAGCCCAACCTGATGTGGACGCCCGGCTACTGGGCCTATTCCAACGACGAGGGCGACTACTTCTGGGTCCCTGGCGCGTGGGTGCCGGCTCCTTACGACGGCGCGTTGTGGACGCCCCCCTACTGGGGCTGGAACGGCGGGCGATATGGCTTTCATGATGGCTACTGGGGCCAGACTGTTGGCTATTACGGCGGGGTCAACTACGGGTTCGGCTTTGGCGGCATCGGTTTTGCGGGCGGCGAGTGGAGAGGCGGTTCCTTCGCCTATAACACCGCGGTCGTGCACGTAAATGAAACCATTGTTCACGTCACCTATGTGAATACCACCATAGTGCAGGCCGGCATTGTTGCCAATCCCAACCACGTGGCCTACAACGGCGGTCCGGGCGGTGTTCAACACACGGCCACGCCCACGGAACAGGCAGCAGCGAAGCAGCCGCACACGGCTCCCACTTCGTTCCAGACCCAGCACGCGGCAGCTGCCAAGGCAGATAAGACTTCGTTTGCCAAGGCCAATGGCGGACACCCGAAGACTCTGGCTGTCGCCAAGCCTCTGGCCGCCCAAAAGCAGGCCCCGCCCGCCGGCCTGAAGGCACAAGCCAAACCGGAAGAAAAGGCCGCGGCCAAGCCGGAACAAAAGGCCGCACCCAAGGCGGCACCAACGACTGAAACGAAAGCAGCCACCAAAGCCGCGCCACCGGCTCAGGTCAAAACGACGCCAAAGGCAGAGCCCGCGGCACACGCTGCGCCCGTGCAACATGCCGCTCCGGCGGAACACGCTGCCCCCGCGGCACGCACGGCACCAGTTGAACGCGCTGCACCAACGCCACGCGCTGCTCCTGTTGAACGCGCTACACCAGCACCACGCGCGGCGCCAGTTGAACGCGCGGCACCTGCGCCACATGCGGCACCTGCGCAACACGCTGCTCCCGCGCCACACGCTGCACCCGCGCAGCACGCTCCGCCAAAGGAAGAGCCCAAACCTAAGAACATCTAACGCAGAAACCAACCTCATTTTCGTGCGACCTGGGCCCACGGTCAACCGTGGGCCCATCTGCGTCCTGGGCGGTACACAGGCAGCCGCCTGGTCCGGAGTTTTTCAAGCATGAACGGCCGGTTGTCGCCGTGAAATCACGCGTCAGATTTCCCGCTCCAAGCAACTTCAGCGGGCGGGAGAGCCTCCAACTGGCTTAGGCCCGCCGCGAAGACTCACAAGCCCGACCGGCAGAAAAGTAACAGGAGGAATTTTCCATGCAACTGCACCGCTCCGCGCGTTGGCTCATGCTCGCGCTGCTTCTCTCTGTCGTCCCCGCGTCTTCGTTCGCGGGAATTCTGTTCACCGTCGGATTCGCTCCACCGGAGTTGCCCGTCTATGAACAACCTATCTGCCCCGATGCAAATCTGATGTGGACGCCCGGCTACTGGTCCTACGGTCCGGACGGCTACTTCTGGGTTCCAGGCGCGTGGGTACCAGTGCCGTATGTGGGGGCGCTGTGGACACCCGGCTACTGGGGTTGGTCCGGCGGCCAGTATGCCTTCAACGATGGCTATTGGGGCCCACATGTGGGCTACTACGGCGGCGTCAACTATGGCGGCGGTTATCTGGGAATTGGCTTTGCCGGCGGCGAGTGGCGCGGAGGATTCTTCGCGTATAACACCGCCGTGGTGCAAGTAAATGAGTCGTTCGTGCACACCACCTACGTGGACCGCACCATCATTGAGAGAAGTACGGTTGAGAACCCGCGTCATGTAGCGTTTAGCGGTGGCCCCGGCGGCATTCAACACCAGCCAACGGCAGAGGAACGGACTGCACAGCATGAACACCACACCGCCCCAACCCGTGTGCAGACACAGCATGTGGCGGCGGCCAGGGCCGACAAGACTTCGTACGCCAAGGCCAATGGCGGGCATCCGAAGACGCTGACGGCGGAGAAGCCGCTGGGTGCATCGACCCACACTGCGGCAGCAGCAAGAGCAGAATCCAGGCCTGCTGCAAAGACCGCACCGAAGACAGAAGCTCGATCGCACGCTGCAACAACGGAACACGCAGCGACGAAGGAACATACCCCAACAACAGAACACGCGGCTCCAAAAGAGCATGCTGCAACAACGGAACACGCAGCGACGAAGGAGCATACCGCAACAACAGAACATCCAGCTTCTAAGGAGCACGCTGCAACAACGGAACACGCCGCACCAAAGGAACATGCCGCAACAACAGAACACGCTGCTCCAAAAGAGCACGCTGCAACAACAGCCCACGCGGCGCCAAAGGAGCGTGCTGAAACGCCAGAACGCGCTGCGCCAAA
>Ga0302319_10020761_pt1 | contig 11852 bp, 12 predicted proteins | sample Bog_T0_2_FD_203319 | JGI IMG/M metagenome (GOLD analysis project Ga0302319, IMG submission 203319) | Peat permafrost microbial communities from Stordalen Mire near Abisko, Sweden - Bog_T0_2 | ecosystem: Environmental > Terrestrial > Soil > Wetlands > Peat | place: Sweden: Abisko, Stordalen Mire...
GCGGCAGCCAGGAAAATTGTTTTTTTCATGTGTTGTTTGGATCAAGTGTCTTCCGCGCCCGGGTTGGTTGTTGCGTGGACGTGACCGGGCTGACATTGATACTTAACCATGTTACAAAATGATGACGAAATGGCGACGAATGAGTGACTTTTGTCGCCGGGCCTGCAAACTTCAAGGTGCGGTGACCGTGATACCTCGAACAATGCCGGGCGGGATATACACGATTTTCTTCATCCCTTGATCCCTTTTTCCGTTTCGCGCAGGCAGTGGGTCAGATAGGGCAACAATTGCTTCTTGCGCGAAACCACATCGCGCAGTTCATAAATGCCCGGCTCCAGCCGCGGATAGTCAATGTGCTTGATGAATTTTTCCTCGCCGACGGCCAGCAGCAGCGAACTTTGCGTGGCCACATCGGTGACGAGCAGCGCGGAAAACAGGAAATTGCGCTTGGCGCGGAATGTTTCCAAGGCGCCCAGCAGCTCGTCTTTGCGTTTCCAAAACTGGACGAAGCCGACTTCTTCGATCTGCGCCACGGTGAACTTTGCGCCCAGTTCGTCGTATTCCTTGCAATCGGTGGCGATGGCCTGCGGGGCGGACTTGAGCGTGAGCAGCGAACCGCTGGCGAACAATTTCTCCGTGAATTCGCGCGCGTTCACGCCGGAAAGCTCTTCGAGCTGCTTTAAGATTTCCACGTCCCGCTGGGTTGTGGTTGGCGACGTCAAGTTTAGCGTGTCGGAAACGAGCCCGGCCAGCAGCAGCCCGGCAATATCGCGCGGCAGGTCCACGCCGTGCCGGAAAAAGCAATCGGCCACAATGGTGCAACTGGAGCCCACCGGCTCGTTGCGGAACAGAATGGGCTGCTGCGTGGCCAGCGCACCGATGCGGTGATGATCAATGATTTCAATGATTTCCACCTCGTCCGCGCCCTGCACGGCCTGCGACAATTCGTTGTGGTCCACCAGGATCAATTTGCGGGTGACGGTTTTTAGAAAGTCGGTTTTGGAGAGGATGCCCACCGTCTCGCCATCATTGCCCAGCACCGGAAAGGCGAGGTAGCCCGACGACATGGCCTCCTCGCGCACGGCGGCGAGCGGCGCGCTTTCGCGGAAGCACAGGAATTCCTCATTCAAGACGTGGCTCACGGCCACGGCCGCGCGGCAGAGCGAGGCGGTGGTGGCGGTGTCATGCGGCGAAGTGATGACGCTGACATTTTTTTTCTGCGCGGCCTCGATGGTTTTCGGTTCCACCGCGAGGCCACCGGTGACAATGAGCACGCGCACGCCTTCGCGGATGGCCACGTTCTGAATGTCCCAGCGGTCGCCCACGATGACGCAGGACTTTTCCGGGGGAACCGTTTCCAGCCGCGCCGCAAACGTTTCCAGACCCATGGCGCCAATCATCAAAATCAATTCCTGCTCGCGTTCGGTGTCAAAGCCCACCACCAACTGGCCATCGAGCGTGCGGGCCAGATTGGACAGCGATGACAGCACCTCGCGCGAACTGTGTTGCTGCCCGGCATTCAGGCTGACCGCCGGGAACAGAAACTTGCTCAACTTAAACAGCGACAGCAGGCCTCGGCACTTGTGGTTTTCGTCCAGCACGGGGAGCAGGCGCAGGTTCTTTTCGTCCATCAGCCGCAGCGCCTCGGCGGCGGTGGAATTGGGGCGCACGCTCAGGACGCGGCGCTGCATGACGTCGGAAATTTTCGGCGAAACGTCGGCCACAAATTTGGGCGCGGCCATGCCGAAGGTTTTCAGCACGAAATCAATGCGGTCGTTCGTGTCGCCGCAGCGGGCGGCCACGGCTTCAACCATGCCGGTGCGGCGCTTGAATTCCGCGTAACCGATGGCGGAGCAGATGGCGTCCGTATCCGGATTTTTATGGCCGATGACAAGAATTTCACTCATTTTGAACTGCGTACACTAACCACAATTGGCGATGGCCGCAAGTGGAAGGCGGATTGACTCTGCCGGTGCCGCCCCGCAAAATTTCACGTCCAAATGAAAACGCTGATTGCCCTCCTTGCGGTTATGAATTGTCTCGCCGCCGTGGCCTTGGCGGCCGACAAGCAGACGCTGAATGTTCTCGATTTCGGGGCCAAGGGCGATGGCGTAACGAAGGACACGGCCGCGATCCAGAAGGCGCTCGATGCCTGCGGCGACAATGGCGGCGGCACCGTCCTGGTGCCCGAGGGCATTTTCCTGACCGGCAGCCTCATGCTGCGCGCCAACACCACGCTGCAACTGGCTTCGCGCTCAGACCTCCTGGGCAGCCCGGACATCGCCGATTATCCGATGGAAACCGTGCGCTGGGAGGGCGAATTCCGCGAGGGCCATCGTGCGCTCCTTTGCGCCACCAACGCCGCGAATATCACCATTTCCGGCGGCGCAATTTTCGGTCCGCCGCTGCCCCTCGGCAAACTCCGCAACCCGCGCGGCCCGCTCTTGATCGAACTGACTGGCTGCACGAACACCGTGCTGGAAAATTTCACCACGCAATACCAGCAGCTTTGGTCCATCCATGTCCTGTTCTGCAAGGACCTCACGGCCAGCAACCTCACCATCCGCACGGTCAACGCCAATGGCGATGGCATAGACGTGGACTCGTGTGACGGCGTGCTCATTGACCGGTGCGACATCAACACGGGCGATGACGCCATCTCGCTGAAGTCCGGCCGCGGGCTGGCCGCGCAGAACCTGTCGCGGCCCACGCAGAACGTGGTGATCCGCAATTGCCGGCTGCAAAGCTCCATCTTTGCCGCGCTCGGTTTTGGCACGGAAATGTCCGGCGGCATCCGGAATGTGAAGATTCAAGACTGTGTCCTCTCGGGCCGGCAGAATGCCATTTTTATCAAGAGCCGCGAGGGCCGGGGCGGGTACATGGAGGATATTTCCGGGGAAAACCTGGTGGTCCTGAAATCCCCGACTTTCGTCTGCATTGACCTTTTGAAAAAAGGCATCCAGGCGACCGACCCGGTGCCCGGCGACGTGGAAAAATGGCCGCTGGTCCACAACATCAGCTTTAAAAACGTTTCCGTGCAGGACATCGCCAATCTGGTGGACGCCGACAACATTCCGCCGGACCGGCCGCTGGATGGCTTCACGCTCACGGACATTTCGGGCACCTGCACGCGCGCGATTTCCATCGCGAACATGACCAATGTGGTCTTTTCAAAGATCCAGCTCACCGGCTTCAACGGCCCGCTGATCACGGCGGAAAACGTCAAGGGCAGCGGCTTGGGTGAATCCGCGGCGAAGTGACGTTGTGCGGGCGCAGGCATTTACCTGGATTAGGCTTTATTAGACTGGATTTAGCCGGATTTTGGGGCGGGCAAACGCCTGAAATCCGAAATCCGAATCCCCGAAATCCGAAAGAAGCCCGAAACCCGAAATCCGAAATGTGGTTCGCAACCGGCCGAAGGGGTTTTTGCGTTAAGGGTTGTTAAAAGTTGTTAAACATTGTTAAACCTTGGCAAATCGGTGTTAAAACACTGTTAAAAGGTTGTTAAAAGATTGTTAAAGCATATAAACGGGAGTTTGCGTCAATTCATAGCCGCACTGGTGAACGCGGGCCAGTTAGACCGTTGCAGGGCGGGCTTCCATTCTGATGGGTCGCGGGTTTTCTATCGGCGGGGCGTCTAAAAGGCGCCGCGTTCGCGATTGGAAGCCCGGATATCCCGATTCCGAATCGTGAGAAGTCCGCGCTGCAACGGTCTGGCCGCAAATATCCGGTCAGAGGCTTTTTCATATTCAGTTGTCAAAGAACGCAAATCACGACAAAAAATACGATATAGTTATAATTTAGTCAAATATATTTGTTTGGACGATGACCCATGGTAGCTCGTTCCTCGCAACCCGTGGGCGGAATGATTGAATCACGTTGTGATTCCGCTGCCGCGTCTGCCGCCGCTGCTGGCGATGGTGGCCGTTCCATGCGTCGCGCTAATAACTACAGCTGAAATACAGGGGCGAGGATGACGATGAGCATGATTACCGGATTTCGGTCGCGTTCTGAAGACGCACGGACACGATCAGCTAATTTTGCGGGTGTGACTTGGACCAATTTGCGTATTGCACCAATACCGGTTTGGGTGTGTCGCGATACCAGCCGTAGCCGTTGCGCCGTTCGCGGGAAAGCTCGTTCACGTCGTCATGGATGGTTTTGTCGCGGTCGCCAAAGATGGGCCGGTTGGTGCCGATTTCGTAAAAGCGCGCCCAGAGGGGGCCGCTGCCCGGGGCGGCGACGAGTTTGCGACCTTCGCTTCCGCCGCTTTTATAGGCCACGCCCATGATTTTGTTTTTTTCAAACCAGGCACACGCGGTGTGAACGGCCGCGACTTCATTTGAATCCGGGTTCGGCAGGCTCATCAGGAATTGAACGATGGCCGCGCTTTCGCTGGAGACGAGCGCCGGCATTTCATAATTGCGCGCTGAGGCCGGCTGCAAGGTGATGGCGTCGTATTGCTGGCACCAGATGGTGCGCTGGCCGTTTGCCACGATCTGCGCGGCCAGAAGACATTTCAGTCCGCGCTGAAAACTTGCCGCCGCCGCTTTGCGCGCACGCCGGGGCACAAACGAAAATTCATTCCTGCCACCAGCCACGTCCTGCAAGAATTCGAGGATGTGCAGCATGGCGTCGTCATTGATGGTGATGGTGTCATGGTAGCTGCCTTGCAACGGCCAGACCTGCGGCCAGCCGCCATTGGGAAATTGCGCGGCGAAAATGTAATCGAGGCCATGAAGCAAGGATTTTTCCCAGGCTGCGTTTTCGGGCCTGGTCGCGGCAATGACCTTGGCGAGAAAAAACAGCTCGGTGGTGGTGGCGTCGTTGTCGAAGGTGCCAACATAGCTCCAATGGGGGTTCTCCGGGGCGTCAAAATCGTTTGTGCCCAGATACAAGGAGCCGCTTTCGACGCCAAACATCTCGCCCGGTGCGCGGGGCTTTTCCGTGTAGTCCGAGTTTTTGCTCCAGCCACCCGCGGGGGTTTGAAAGGACACGACCACGTCCGCGATGTGCCGGGCCTCATCGCCGCCATACCAGTCGGCGGGATTTTCCAGCGCGAGGCCTTCGGCGTTATGGGTTTCATCCGGGAAGGTGGTTTCCGTGAGGCCATGGGCCTTCAATTCTGCGCGCAGAAAATCCTGATCGGCCTGCCGCTGGCGTTGCGATTTCTCGAGATAAGCTTTCCACGCCGGCAGTGATTGCACGCGCTCGGCTGTCAGCGGCAGGGCGGGAACATTCGTGCCGACGATGGCGGCGGGAGCCGGTGATGCCAAGAGCAGGGTCAGGGCGGCCAGTGTGCGAATGTATTTCAAAATACGGCGCGCGTTTGTGAGAGACGAGTTGGTGAGTCGCAAACTAATAGCCGTCCGAGCCTGATGCCAAGCGGGGGTTCGACCGGGCACGCAATCGGCTTCGCCACCACCGGAGCGCCGGTCTCCGACCCGGCTCGTTTCGAAACCTTGCCAAGGCGGGCCACCAACGCGCCGGGTCTGGAGACCGGCGCTCCGCGTGGGCAGGCTTTGAAAGGCGGGTTGGAGGTGCATGATTGACAAAGAGAGACGCGGCGGCGGCGGTCGAAGTTTCAGGGCACGATCACGCGCAATTTTTTGGGCTCCACCGAAAATGCGGCCGGCAAATAGCCAATCCACTCGCCGTCCAGTTCGAAGGCGGCCGGGGGATCGCTGGTCAGTTCGAATTTCGGCGCCCGGGCGAGGCGGACGTGTTTCTGCGGGATTTTTCGGCTCAGGAGCAGGCCCGGCGCGAGGCGCAGCAGCGATGGCAGGGACAGGCTGGGAAACACGCAGACATCCAAATGCCCGTCGTCCAAGGAAGCGCCGGGGAAGAATTCAAAGGGTCCGCCGTAGTATTTGCCGTTGCCGAACAACGCCAGGCCGCCTTCGATTTTTTGGCCGTTCACGCTGACACAAATGCGCGATTGTTTTTCCGCCAGCGCCTGGAATCCCGCCACGAGATAGGCCAGTGGTCCGGCATGGGTTTTCAGCTTCCAGCTCACCAATTCGACGGCGCGGGCGTCCAGGCCGGCGCCGGCCAGTTGCACAAAGTAGCGTACCGCCGGCTGGCCCTCCTGGGTAAAGTCAACGCGGCCGAGGTCAATTTTGGTTTCGCGCCCGCGGCGCAGCATGGCCCAGGCGTGTTCGAGGCGCAGGGGAATTCTGAGTTCGCGCGCGAAGACGTTCACGGTGCCGAGGGGCAGCACACCGAGGCGGGCGCGGGCAAATCCGCCCGGAACCTCGCCAATGCCATTGAGCACCTCGTTTACGGTGCCGTCGCCTCCGGCAGCCACGATGAGGTCAAAGCCGTCGTTCACGGCTGTGGCCGCGAAGCGTTGGGCGTCGCCCGGCGCGGTGGTGGCCTTGAAGACGGACTGCTGGGCCATCTCATCGAGATGACGCCGGAAACGGCGCGCCTTGTTGCCGCGCGCGGCGGGGTTGAAGATGACAAAAATGCGCAAGCGCCAATTATTTTGTTTCGGGCCGGATAGTCGAGCCGAAAGGGAGGGGTGAGTGGGAAACATTGAACAAACCGGTCCGACGCCTGACCCGAAAATTCAGTTCAACCGCTGATTGACACAGATGGACACAGATAAAAGCGGAAAGCGGAAAGCGAAAAGCGGGAAACACCCGGGCGGCGGAGTTGGAGTGGGTCATGTATATTTGGGCTCGTGGAAAGGGGGCTCTGTGTGCGGGCCATGCGTGGGGATGTTCGGACGCGGCACGTGCGAGCGATGTTTTCCGCGAGGCGCGGAAAACGGCACCCGGGGCGGGTGCGGTCCCCGGCAAGGGAAAAGGCGGAAACAAGGCGGCTTAAAAACGGGGCGGAAACTTGTGGCTTGTGACGGCTGTAAAAACGGCTAAATTTTCCAACGCGCCTGACGCGCAGTATGAAGACATTTTCAGAATCCCATTTTCCGGGGCGGCTGATCGCCGTGGAAGGCCTGGATGGTTCGGGCAAGTCCACGCAGATTTACCTGCTGAAACGCTGGCTGGAAGCGGAGGGAATCAAGGTCTATTTCAGCGAGTGGAACTCATCCGAACTGGTGAAGTCCGCCACGAGCAAGGGCAAGAAACGCGAACTGTTGACCCCGACGACGTTCAGCCTGATCCACGCCACGGATTTTGCGGACCGCTATGAGCGGCACCTGATGCCGCTGTTGCGCGCGGGTTACATCGTGTTGTGCGACCGCTACGTCTTTACCGCGTTCGCGCGGGACGTGACGCGGGGCTGTCCGCCGGACTGGGTGCGGGGCAATTACAGTTTTGCATGCGCGCCGGATTTGACGATGTTTTTCAAGGCGGACCTGGAGGTGTCCCTCAACCGGATATTGGAGGGCCGCCCGAAGCTGAAGTTTTTCGAGGCCGGGATGGACCTGCGGCTTTCGGGCGATCTTTACGAGAGTTTCAAAATTTTTCAGGGCCGCATCCTTGACCAGTATCTGGCCATGAGCAAGGAGTTTGGTTTTGTCATCATTGACGCGAATGACGCAGTGGAGAAACAGCAGGTCATTGTCCGCAAACTGGTGAGCGACCGGATTGATTTGAAGAAATTCAAGCGCCGCAGCCCGCTGCCGCTGCCGCCGTCGTTGCCGGCCACCCGCGAGGAAACGGAGAAAGAGGAGGATAAAACGGTATGAGCAAGGGGCATCGTTTTTACGGGCACGGCATTCCGCGGGTCAATGCCGAGGATCTCGGCGGCACGCTGATTGTGATCGAAGGGGCGGACGGCTCGGGCCGCTCGACGCAAATCGCCGACCTGGTCAACTGGCTGGAAACCAGCGGACGGGCGACGGTGCAGGTGGGCCTCAAACGTTCCACGCTGGTTAGCGAGGAACTGGAAAAGGCGCAGGAGGGGAATGTGCTGAGCCGCACGACCCTGGCGCTGTTTTACGCCACGGATTTTGCCGACCAGTTGGAGAACATCATCCTGCCGGCGCTGAAATCCGGCTTTATCGTGCTGGCCGACCGTTACATTTACACGCTGATGGCGCGCGACATGGTGCGCGGGATGAACGAGACGTGGCTGAAGAATCTTTACGGGATTGCGCCGGAGCCGGACGCGGTTTTTTATCTTTCGGTGGAACCGCAGGAGCTCGTGCAGCGCAATCTTTCGAAGACCGCCACGCTGGATTACTGGGAAAGCGGGATGGACCTGGGTCTCTCGCGGGATTTGTTCGACAGCTTCCTGAAATATCAGTCGGCGATGGGCGATGCCTTTCGGCAGCTCCAAAAAAGCTATAATTTTGAAATTATTGACGCCAACCGGTCGGTCACAGCCGTGACGAAGGAACTGCGCAAAAAAATTGGCGCGCTGCTGGAGAACTGTGGTTAGCGCCGTTCAGCTAGAGCTGCAGCCAGACGCCGGCCAATTTAAACAAGAGATAACAGGGAAATATGACAAGCAAGCAGGTGTGGCTTATCACCGGCGCCGGTCGCGGCATGGGCCTGTATATCGCCAAGGCGGCCCTGGCCGCCGGCCATAACGTTGTCGTCACGGGCCGAAATCCTGACAAGGCATTCAAGGCCATTGGAGAATCCGCGAACCTGTTGATCGTGAAGCTGGACGTTACCAATGCTGCTGACGCTGAATCTGCGCGGAAGGCGGTAATCGAACGCTTTGGCCGCATTGATGTGCTGGTCAATAATGCTGCGAGTTTTTATGCAGGCTATTTTGAGGAACTGACGCCGCAGCAGATGGAGTTGTAGCTAGCAACCAGCCTGGTGGGTCCCATGAATGTCACCCGGGCTTTCCTGCCCGCCATGCGCAAGCAACGCTCTGGAAAAATCATCTCAATCTCGTCGAGCGCGGGCCTGACTGGCTTTGAATATTGCACGGCTTACTCGGCATCGAAGTTCGGCCTTGAAGGATGGATGGAAGCTTTACAGGCGGAGATCGAGCCGTTTGGCATCCAGACCATGATTGTAAACCCCGGCTTCTTCCGCACCGAGCTGCTCACCGAGGAGTCAACGAATTACGCCAAGACAACCATTGAGGACTACCAAGAGCGCAACGCGCAACAACATCAATTTTGGAAGTCACAGAACGGCAAGCAGTCCGGCGATCCGGCCAAGCTGGCTCAGGCACTTCTTAAACTCGCGGGTCAGAATGTTTTGCCCCGCCGCTTTATTGCTGGCGCGGATGCCATCAGCACCGCGGAGCAAAAGGTCGCATTGCTTCAGCAGCAAATTAACGCCTACCGTGATTTGTCGAGTTCCCTCGCCTACGATGTCCCGTAATGGAGTCCAGAGGCAAAGCCTCAATAGCGGTTCGAGCAAAACTTGGTCAGATTGCGGCAAAATTCAAGGTTCAACGCCCAACGCCCAGCGTCCTGGGAACGTTCAGGTGGAACGCCCCTGGGAATTAAATGTTGAGCGTTGAATGTTTCCGTTTTTGGAATTGCTCTATTGCTCTACAAAAAACGGACAAACCACTGCATGGCTACGGCAAAGGCGCGTTGGTGGGAGCGGATGTGGGGGTGGGCGGGGCGTTGGTGCCAAAAAGCGGACGGTGGAACGGACGTTTCATCAGGTTGTCAAACTGATCGCGCTGCTCCGCGGTCAGGACTTCGCGGATTTCCAGCCTTGAATCCTGGATGACCTTGCGCATCTGGTTCTGGCCGTCGCCGATAATTTTTTGGATGGCTTCGTGCTCATCCTTGGTCAGTTGCAATTCACCGTCCAGCCGCTGGAGGAAATCCTTGCTCAAGACCTGCGGCGGCTGGCGCGTGGCGGTCAAGGCGGGGGAATTGGTGGAGGGAGCAGGAGGGACCGGGACGACTGTCGCGGCCCGTTTGGCGGCACCCGGATGGGGCCGGGCCTGTTTTACGTAATCCACCAGGATTCCGCCCGTGAAAACACCCGCGCCAAAAATCAGAACGGTCGCGAAAACGATGGTCGGGATGATTTTCCAACTGTTCACGGAGCGGTATCGGCCTGATCAACCGAGGCGAGCAGCGTATTCTCAAAGTCCTGCGACAGGTCGTTGGAGTTGTCCCGCGCCGCCGGGGTGAAAAAGGATACTGCGCCGCAAACCGCTGCCAGGGCCACGCAGGAGACCGCGCCGCGCCACAACCCGCGCGCCCAGAGGAGGTGCCGCGAAACCTCCGCGCGTTCGGCGATGAGCGCCATGATGCGTTTTTCAAAGGCATAGGGCACCCGGTCATCCGGCTTTTGAAGGCGGGCGGCGGCGGTCAGTTTTTGTTGTAATTCAGCGATGTTCATACGCTCCATTTGTTGTGACGCGGAATCACTGGTCGCGGTTACAAATACTTGTCTTTGGCCATTCGCGCCAGAATTTTCCGCATTTCGCCCCGGGCGCGGAAGGCGCGGACTTTCACCAAGGGCACGGACCAGCCGGTGAGTTCGGCGATTTCCTTTACGGACCGGTCTTCGATTTCCAGCAACTGAATGACCAGGCGGGCTTCGGGGGAGAGCTTTTCCAAGATGCGGTTTATCAGCAATTTCGCGGCGTCGGCGTCCTCGGCGGCGCTGCTGGGATCAGCCACAAAGCGCTCCAACCAGTCCTCCTCGGGCTCGGAAATCTCACTAAAGGCGGATTCGCGGTTGCGTTGGTGGCCCCGCAGGAAATCGTAGCAGGTCCGGACGGCCATGCGCATCAGCCAATGCTCGAAGGGGGCCTCGCCGCGAAAACTGGCCAGCTTGTCGAAGGCCTTGAGCCACACCTCCTGCACAATGTCCTCAATCTCGCTTTCGCGGCGCGCATAGCGGCGGGCGGTGGCGAACACACGGGGGGAATATTTGGCAACCAATGGCTCAAAGCTGGCCCGGTCACCCTTCAACACAGCGGCAATCAATTCGGCTTCGGACCGTTCCATCGGTAAAATTTCCGCGCTTATTCGCGCCTCAACCCCAGCATATCTTCGAATTCCCGGGAGAATTCTGCGATGGACTCCGCCGCCTTGTGCGGCTGTTCGAGCAACAATTGCAGCCGCTCCGCCGCCGTCTCCGGACGCATGCGCATCAACTCCGCGGCCGCGACAATATTGGCCAGGCGGCCATTGACATCATGGCGCATGGTGCGCAGTTTCTCGTGCAGGGCGATGACCTGGTCTGCGCTCAGGGAGACGGGGCCGCTTGGTTTGTATCTGCCAGTCATAAATCCATCATCGCGGATGCCATTGCGAAAGCAAGCGCGCGATTCAATCAGGTGTAAAAATGTCCCAGTTCCCGCAGGGATGAATAATCTTTCGCGCGCCCGGCGGAGGCGCGCCCGATAATGACGTGGTCCACCACCTCGATTTTCAACAGTTGACCGGCGCGGATCAAATCGCGGGTGGTTTTGATGTCCGCCTCGCTGGGAGCCGGGTCGCCGCTGGGATGGTTATGCACGAGGACGACGCCCGCCGCGTTGGCGGTAATGGCGGCGCGGAACACTTCGCGGGGATGCACCAGCAGCGTGTCCAGCGTTCCGTCGGCGATCTCCTCGACGCGAATCAGTTTTTTACGCGTATTCAGCAGCAGGACCTGGAAGGATTCCACATTTTTGAGCCGGTTGGTTTCGCGCATGTAACTGACGACCGTGGGCGGATTATCCAACACAGGAGATTCCTCGCGCCGTTCCTGCTCCATGCGCCTGGCCAGCGCGAACGCCGCCACCAAGGTGGCGGCCTTGTCCCGTCCGATGCCGGCAATGCCGCGAAGTTCGTCCACCGAGGCCAACGCCAGCCCGTTCAGCGAGCCGAACCGCTGCAACAGGTTTTCGGCCACCCGCACAACGTTTGCGCCCTTGACGCCGGTGCGGAGGAGAATGGCGATCAATTCCGCGTGCGTCAACGCATCCGGGCCGCGCGCCACGAGGCGTTCACGGGGCCGCTC
>Ga0302319_10020762_pt1 | contig 11852 bp, 11 predicted proteins | sample Bog_T0_2_FD_203319 | JGI IMG/M metagenome (GOLD analysis project Ga0302319, IMG submission 203319) | Peat permafrost microbial communities from Stordalen Mire near Abisko, Sweden - Bog_T0_2 | ecosystem: Environmental > Terrestrial > Soil > Wetlands > Peat | place: Sweden: Abisko, Stordalen Mire...
TGCACCGCCAGCAACTCGGGCTGACGAGCGAACACACCCCTGCCGCCGACGGCAGCAGCGATGAGACCACCCCGACTGGCCACCCGGCGAACATCTCGTGGCAAAAGGTGGACCGGGCGAGCGACGGATTCCGGGTTGAAATGCCCGCCAATCAGAGCCAGATCCAGGTTCCGGCGTATAACGAAGCCGGAAATACCGACCAGGTGAACATGATCTTCTCCAACCCCGATGCGGAGACTACCTTTTCCGTAGCCTGGGAAGACAATCCGCCGGTGGCCCGTTACAACAAAGAGGTTGCGGACCGTACGCTGGAGATGGCCAGGGACGGCGCGGTGCAGCGGACGCAGACGACGCTGGTGACTGAAGCGGCCAACAATACGCAGGGATTTCCAGGGCGCGAGTTCACGGCGAAGAACAGCGGCGGAGGGGTGCTGAATTCGCGGCTGATTTATGCGGGAACGCGGCTCTATATGCTGACAGCCAGCTTTCCTTCGGCTGGAGCGCGGCGCGAGAAGGATGTGAATCGGTTTTTCAACTCCTTTGTGATGACATCAGGCGGCAGGGGTGGTTCGGGAGCGTCGGTTAAGAACGACTGAAGAAGCGCTCCGGCAAGACCGCGGAAGGTTACGACAGGCTGACGTGCACCGATCCCCGGGTGTATGCTCAATGCGACCTATGAGCAGCCAACTTTCCCGCATCCTTGCACTCGCAGCCTTCGTCTCCACCTCCGCCTTGCTGGGCGCACAGCAGCCAGATAAACCCAAACCGGAAGAGACTGAAGTCTGGACGCCGGTGCCCAAGATCGTGACTCCGGGCGCAACCAACCAGGCGCCGCCCTCGGACGCGATTGTGCTGTTCGATGGCAAGAATGAGGACGAGTGGGTCTCCGCCCAGGACCACACTCCCGCGCAGTGGGTTGTGCAAGACGGCATCTTCACGGTGAAAAAGGCCAAGGGCGTCGGCAACATCGAGACCAAGCGGAAGTTCAAGGACTACCAGTTGCATGTGGAGTGGCGGATCCCGGAGGACATCACCGGCAGCGGCCAGGCTCGCGGAAACAGCGGCGTCTTTCTGGCGTCGACGGGGCCGGGCGATGACGGGTATGAGTTGCAGGTTCTCGATTCCTACAACAACACGACGTATGTAAACGGACAGGCAGCCAGCATCTACAAGCAGAGCGCGCCGCTGGTGAATCCGAACCGCAAGCCCGGCGAATGGCAGAGCTACGACATTGTCTGGACTGCGCCGCGGTTCAACGAAGACGGTTCGGTGAAGACACCGGCGTATGTGACGGTCTTGTTCAACGGCGTGCTGGTGCAGAACCACTTTGAGTTGAAGGGGCAAACGCTCTATATTGGCAAACCTTTTTACAAGGCCTATGACCGCGCGCCGATCAAGCTCCAGGCGCATGGGGACGCGAGCGAGCCAATCAGCTTCCGGAATATCTGGGTGAGGGAGCTGGAGTAGAGGCAGTGAATGAGTGAAGTAGTGAACGGATGCCGTGGTTACTTGGGGCGGGCTTCTTTCTCTACGAAGAAGGTGATCAGGCCTACAGGCAGGAAGCGGACCAGAAGCGCCGTAAACCAGCCTGCGAAATAGGGGATGATGGTTCGTTCCCCGCGTGCCAGGGCGGCGATTCCGCGTTGGGCTACGATTTCGGCAGACTGATATCCGCGAGCCTTGAAGATTGTGGCCTTGGCAACATCGAAAAACTCGCTCTCAGTGGGACCTGGGCAGAGGGCGGTGACTTTTACGCCGAAGCGGGCCACTTCCGCGGCAAGACCCAGGGCAAAGAATCGGTCGAATGCTTTGGTGGCGGCGTAGGTGGAGAGATAAGGCACCGGCTGAAAGCTGGCCGTCGAAGCCAGAACCAAGACCCAGCCGCGGCGGCGCTCGACCATGGGCGGCACGAAAAGACGCGAGAGACGGACGACGGCTTCGCAATTCACCCGGATCTGGCTCATCTCCTGGTTGGGATCCGATTCGGTGTGTGCGCCGTAGAGGCCGAGGCCGGCGTTGTTGATGAGGATGTCGACAACGAGGCCAGCGCCCACGGTTGCGTCGTAGAGCTGCTGCGGCGCGGCGGGGTCGTTGAGGTCGGCTGGGACGATGCGGACTTCGGTTCCCTTCCCGCGGAGTTCGGCGGCGAAGGCTTCAAGGCGGTCTGCGCGGCGAGCGGTGAGGACGAGCTTTGCGCCGTGTGAGGCTAGGTCACGCGCGAGCGCCTGACCGATGCCGGCGCTGGCGCCTGTGATCAGCGCCCATTTGCCTTGGAAGTCGTTGATGGTTGCCATGAGTCCATCGTATTGTATGCACCTGCTGTGCGGCAGACGGAGCTTGCGCGCCATGGGCCTGCTTGGCGCGAATAGATGGCGGGGTAAAGTCTGAGTCTGGTCAGGCTACAGCTTGAGCAGTTTGAAAGCGTGGGTCCATTCATTGCGCAGGAAGCCGGGGAGGCACCAGAGCATGCAGAGCGGCTCAATGGCTCGCGCGGACTGGACGCCGCCCATGTCCGCCGTGTCCCATCCGAACTGATCCAGAATTTTGGTGACCTGGGCTTTTGCGGCCGGATTGTCGCCGGCGATGAACATGGTGGGTTTGCCATCAGGGAACTGGGGGTTGACCATGAATGCCGCGCCAACCGAGTTAAAGGCCTTGACGAAGTTGGCGGCGGGGAATGCCAGTTGCAACTGTTCCATGAGCGACTGGTCGTGGGTGGTAAAGAACTTGAGCACGCCGTGGTCGGGCGGTGCGTCGGCGATGGGGTTGACCGCGTCGACCACGGTTTTGCCAGCCAGATTCGCAGCTCCGGCGAGGTTGAGCACGTCATGGGCGGCGGTTCCTTTGACGGCGAGAATGAGGAGTTCGCCGAATGCTGCAGCCTCGGCAAACGTGCCGGTGCGTCCGTCGGGATTCTCCGACTTCCAGTCCGCGAGTTTCTCCGGGGTACGGCTGCCGAGGGTGACGGCGTGGCCGTGCCACAGAAGGCCTGCGGCGAGGGTGCGGGCAACAACTGCCGATCCTAAGACTCCGATATTCATGATTGTCTCCTGAGTTCGCTATTTCCTGCGCCTTGCTGCTTATGCACGATAGATGGGCGATCAGAGAGTTGGATGCGGATTATTCAGCGGGGTTGGGTTTGCGCTTTCGGGCCGGCTTGCGGATTTTGGATGATTTGGTGCTTTTGGCTGGCAATCGGTTTTTCTCGACACGGAGCTTCCAGCATGTGTGGAGTGCGCCGGTGAGGGTGGCTTCATCGGCTTCGGCCAGGCGGATGTGGGTCATGCCCATGCGTCCCCAGCCACCGTGGATGGGAAGAAAAAGGTCTGGCCGGTCAGCGATGAAGGCAGCCTGGAGTTCCGGAGTAATCATGAGATTGCCGTAGCCCTGGTCGACCGACGCAAGAGTTGCGAAGATCCGCCCACCCACACGGAAGTCAGTAGCTCCCATGTGGGAACCTTCTTCTGCGCCTTCGAGGCTGAGAGCTATGCGGCGGAAATCGGATGGGGTCATACATGCAGGGAACAGGGAGCAGGGATTCGGGAACAGTTTTCGGCGAGAGTCTCGCTGATCCTCATTGATGCCCGAATCGCAGGATTAACCAGGTGGACCCAACGGCAAGCAGGACGAAAAAGACGAAAGTATTGGCATTCCATGCTTCCGGAGAGTGGGCGCCAGACACAAAGTAACGGCTCGAATCCTTGGGGTTAATTCGGACACGGAAGGAGTCGCGGACATCAAAGTAGAACAGATCAGATCCTTCTGAAGCGAGAACAGTGCCTTTGTGGCTGCATCCGTCGGGCCCAAGGTAAGAGAAGTCGATTCGTTTCCGGTCGGGAGATCTTCCTTCCCCGCCTTCGATCCCGGGCACGAGGAGTGTTGAGATAGCTGTGGCCTCAGCTTCGGGCCACTCGTCGATCCCTCGAAATCGGATGTACCAATCCAGCAACATGGTGCGTTCAGTATGCCACCGATTGCAAGGGATTCGATGCCTATCAGACAGTGGAGTTCAGCAAGTCCCCTTCAAACTCCTCGTTGAGCCAGTCGGAAAAGGCGGAAAACTCTTCGTCGCGGCCGAGGAAGTCGCGGACCATCTGACGGCCGGGCTTCGATCCACCTTGCTCCAGCACGGCCTTGCGGTAATGCGCGCCGGCTTCGCAGCCTAGCAGATCCTTGGCGTCGAACTGGGCGAAAAAATCGAGGGCGATAACCTTGTCGAAAGCGTAGGTGTAGTAGTTGGACGAGTAGCCGATCAGGTGCCCAAAGCTGGCATACATGCGATTGCCCTCGAGCCAGGTCCACGGCTGCAGGCTTTGATAAAGGCCATTGGTGATGGCATCGAAATCGAGGCCGGCGGGGTCCTGATCGTGCAGATCGAGCGAAAGGGTTGTGTAGTAGAGTTGCGTCCTCATGCCGTCGGCACGGCCGAATGCGCCGGCAATCTTCATTTTGCGGATGATTTCGGAGGGCAGCACGTCGCCGGTCTGGTAGTGGCGAGCGAATGCTTGAAGCAGCTTTTCGTCGCGGAAGAACTCTTCCAGCATCTGCGAGGGGACTTCGATGAAGTCGCCTTCCGTTGCAAATCCTGACAGCCCGGCCCATTCGGTCTGGCCGCCGAGGATGGCATGCATCAGGTGCCCGAATTCGTGGAAGTAGGTGACCACATCAGAGTATTGCAGCAGGCCGGGGCCGTTTTCATCGCCGGCCGGGAAGTTGCAGATGAGGCCGGCCTCGGGCAGGGCTCCGCCACGAACCCCGGTGACGATGGGTGCGGCGGAGAACCACTTGTCTTTGCCCTCGCGGGGGTGCATGTCGAGGTAGAACCGGCCAACGCGCCGGCCGCCATCAAAAACGTCGAAGACCGAAACATCGGGGTGCCAGGAGGTGGCTCCGGAGGGACGGAACTCGATTTTGAAGAGGCGGGCAGCGGTCTCAAGAACTCCGGCTTCGACCTGAGCGTAGGGAAAATAGGGGCGGACGGATTGCGAGTCGAAGTCGAAAGCGGAGCGGCGGTACAGCTCATACCAGTAGCCGCGGCTGGTGATGTCGATGGCTTCAATGCCGGGCTGGTGCTTGCGGGCGAAGTCCATGATCAGCGCGTGCTCGCGGAGTGCGCCATCTCGGCTGGCTTCGTCGAGCTTGGCCAGGAACGTGCGGACGTTTGCCGCCGAGCCCATCATCTGGTCGGCAGTGGCCAGGTCAGCCCAGCTGCGGAATCCGAGAATGGTGGCAATCTCCTGGCGCGTGGCCAGCAGGTCAAGCAGGATTTGCTGATTGGCAGGGTAGGCGCGCGTGTTGTAGGCCAGGAACATGCGCTCACGCAACGCCGGATTGGCAGCGAATGTCATGATGGGCTGCATGTCTGGCTGGTCGGTGGAGATGGTGACGATGCCCTCGGCGTTGGCCGGATGGCGGGCAAGGTAGTCGGCTGGGAGACCGTCCAGTTCGGCTTCGGTGGCTTCAATGGTCTTTCCACCCTCCTGAATGTTGCGGCTGAATTCAAGCGAGAGTCGGGTCGATTTCTCGTGGAGCGCCTGGATTTGGTCGCGAGTGGACTGATCCTTGTCCACGCCAGCCAGCCGATAGCCTAGCAGGGTGCGCTGGACGTAATGCTGGGTTGCCGGGCTCGCGTTTTCGAGATCGATAGCTGCGAGGGCGTCATAGACCTCGCGATTCAGGCTGAGGGCAGAACCGGCCATTGCAATGCGCTGGGCTTCGTCCTGCGCCTGGTCGCGAACGGCCTTGTCCGCAGCCACGGAGTTGAGCACTCCGGACTGCGCGCCGGCCAGGTTCAAGTGCTCAATGGCCTGGTCGTAGAGGCGGAGAGAGTTTTCCGGATTGCGGGAGCCCTGAACGGCGAGCAATGCGGCCAGCGCGGCCTCATGGGCGGCAAGACGAGCGGTTACCCAGGCGGCAAGGGCTTCAGCAGAGGCAGCGCCACCCGCATCCCATGCGTGAAGGTCTTGGTCGGCGATGGCGGGGGCAGAGATCTCAGCGGGCATGGTTGGAAACTCCTCCAAACCTCTAGGTTGCCACAGCGGGCCGGGTTTGCGCTGCTGCAGCGTCTTAATGAGACTTTTGAAACAGCCTGTTGCATCCTCGCTTCAACCCCTTTAAGATGCGTCAGGCGAACCCATGACGCAACCAGTTCCTAATCCGGCTTCAGCCGCTTCCGCTGCGACGCATCCGAGACTGCGCCCTGGGAAGCTGTGCGTCGCGATTCAGGCGGAGACGCCCGCGGAAATGATGGCGCGCGCGGCATCTGCGCTTGCGGATGCGAAGTTTGTCGAATTCCGGCTGGACTCGCTCGCCAACCCGGCAGCCGTCCTGTCGACGGTGAAGGAATTCCTCACGGAACATCGGGATGTGACGGCGATTGCCACGTGCCGTCGCAAGGAAAATACGGGGAATTTCGTTGGCACTTTGACGGAAGAGTTTGGGATTCTGCTGAAGGCTGCTGAGGCGGGCTGCCAGATTGTGGATCTGGAGGTTGAGTCGGCGGAAGAGGCAAAGCCGGCGGCGCTCAGAAAGTTTCGCGAGGGGCTGCGTTCGGCGGGTGCGGCGCTGCTGGTCAGCTTTCACGATTTCAAGCAGACCGCAGGCCTGGAGCAAGCGGCGGAGCGCATCCTGGCGTTTGCTCCGGAGTACGTGAAGGTGGTTTCGACGGCGCGGAAGCTGGCCGACAACCTGGCTGTGCTTAAGCTGATCGAGGAGCGCTCGCTATCGGCGCAGGTGGTTGGCATCGCGATGGGTGAAGAGGGGCTGGTGAGCCGGGTGCTGGGTCCGCGCGCGGGTGCCGCGTTTACGTTCGCATCGTCCGCCGACGGCGGCGAGACCGCTCCGGGTCAGGTGACGGCGCGCACGCTTTTGGATCTATACCGGATGGAGAAAATGGACCAGGCTACGCGCATCTTTGGCGTGGCGGGGAATCCGATTACCCACTCGCTCTCGCCGCTGATGCAGAATTCGGCGTTCCGCAAGGAGAGCGTGAATGCGGTGCTGCTGCCGCTGAAAGTGCGCTCGGTGGACGATCTGTTGAGGCTGGTGCGTGAGTTACCCATGGCCGGCGTGGCCGTGACCATGCCGCTGAAGCAGGAAGTGCTGCCGTACCTGGCAAACCCGGTGGTGAGAGGGGCGAAGTCGCTGACCCATCGCATTGGCGCATGCAATACTCTGCGGGTGGGCGCGGATGGAACCATTATCGGGTTCAATACGGATGTGGATGGCGTGGTGCGCCCGCTGGAAAAACGGCTACGTTTACGGGGCGCGAAGATCGCGGTGCTGGGTGCTGGCGGCGCGGCACGGGCTGCGGTGTTCGGGCTGGTCGAGCAGGGCGCGGAGGTCTTCATCGTCAACCGGACGCATGAGACGGCGGTTGCGCTGGCCAGGGAAGCAAAGGCCAAGGCGCTGAAGCACGAGGCTTTTGCGAAAGAACATTTCGAAGTGCTGCTCAATTCGACTCCTTGTGGAATGAAGGGGTCGAAGCAGGCGCTGCCCATTGGGGAGAATGAGCTGAACGCGGAGTTGGTGTTCGACATGGTCTATAACCCGCTGGAGACGCCGCTGCTGAAGCTGGCGCGGGAGCGTGGGATTCCGGTGATCACCGGCCTGGAAATGTTTGTACAGCAGGGGGCGCGGCAGTTCGAGATTTGGACGGGGAAACCGGCTCCGGAAGCGGAGATGCTACGGGTGGTGGAGTTGGAGTTGAAAAGGCGGGGGTGAGTATTGTGAGCTTCGCCACGAGGATAGCGAAATGGAGCGGGATCACCTTTGCAGTCATTCTGGCGTCGCTTGCGGCCTTCCTTTTCATTATGTTGCGCGCCCCCCAAGTCAAGGCCAGAACCGGGTGCCCGATCCTTGCTTGGCTTACTCCAATCGATCACACTCCAATCAACGCAGACGATTACATAGAGATTGCCTCTGGCGGCGGGTGGAGTTCCTGGGTGCCGATTCCTATCAAAATCTATGGCGACGGTCGGGTCGATAGAGATACGGTCGAGACTGACCGGGAAGGTACCTTTGGTTGCCCGCTTCACCCGGACCAAAGGACGACAAGAGTCCCCGCAGAGGCTGCGAAGAAGCTTCTCGAGCGCGCGGAATCGCTAACGGAAATAAGGCTCGGCGAAGTGCGCCTAGAACCGAAGGAAGTTGAGCCCGATCCCGAGCACGAAGAGCAGGATGGGCCAATGCTTCGCGGGAATCCAGAACAGGGAGTCGCGGTCGCGAAGGATGGATGGCTTCGGCTCGGCTTGCCCTGTGGCTCCGAGCACCTCTTCCTGGCGGTGTGGCAATAGAAACCAGACGACCGCAGCCGCAAACCAGCTGGCGGCCAGTTTGGGCCAGCCGTTTTGCGCGTAGAAGTTGGCGTTGTGGAAGTAGGCGGCGCAGAGGAAATCCGCCAGCGCCATGCTTACGAATGCGATGACGGCAATAAGGCCTCCGCGGCCACTGTGGACGACGAACATGAGCCCAATTAGAGCATGATGGGGCGCCGGCATGCAGTTTGCGCCGCGTTGCAACCCAATACTCTTTTTGCCGCGGACTGCAACCTGCCTGCCAGCCCGGCATCTATCTCTTCAGCAGCGCAATTCAGGTTGCCCGGATTCCCCTCCGCCAGCCTTCCCCCAGTGCGCTGTCTGACTATCCAATCGATACCCTGGGCCAAAATTTCCCAGTGGAAAGGACTGGTTTCCCCATGAGGTCATGCTTGAAGATGTTTGCTCTGGCTGCGCTGGCTTTGGCGACAGTTTCCTGGGCCAAAGTCGCTTCCAAATCCAACGATGTAGTTGTACTGGAGCCCAAAGACTTGCCCGCCGCGGCGCAAGTTGGAGGCGAGTCCATGATGCTCTACCCGCTCAATAACGGGCAGACGTACCTTTACGTTGAACAGCAGCAGTTGCACCGACTGCTGGTTCTGGATGTTACCGACCCGGCGCGGATCAGCCAGGTGGCCGCGGTGACCCTGGATGCGCCAGCGCCGTTCGAATTTGGCCGGGAGATTGGGTTTTCAGCGGCGCTTGTCCGGTTTGAAGATGGGCGAGGTGCCGCGGTCATGAGCTTTGCCGATCCCAAACAGCCGAAGCTGACACAGGTTGGGACCTCGCTTGCGGGCGATGGGATGGAATCGATCGACCGGGACACTTTTCTAACGATCACGGGAACATCGGGAGCGGTAAGTCCGGCGGCTCGCGATTATGTCCTGGTGGACTCTAGCAACCAGGAAAACCTGCAAACCCTGGCAACGGTGAAGATGGTGAAGGCAACCGTGGCGAAGGACGACACCGGCACCACGTTCCTACTGGGAAAGGATGGACTGACCGTCATTCGGAGACCCAGTGTGGAATTGAGGCATCGCCTGGAAAGCACTTACACCAGCTAGGCGGTCTTTGGTGAAGGGGGCTGAATGGGCAGGCTGCCTACTTTCGGCCCTTTTTGGCATTCTTGCCTGGCCGTTGAGCTTCGCCTTCGAGGTGCTCTACAGGGATTGGCGCCATGTCGGGGCCGATTCGCTTGACCGAGGTGTCGAGAAGCTCGAAGTTTATGGTGCGGAGGGACGCGGGGCGGGTGATGCCGGTGTTGGGATCGATGGACAGGTTTGGACTATTGGCGATCTGCACACTGAAGGTGGGTACCGAGCCGCCCGGGGTTGACTGCGCTCCGACTTTGATGGGCAGGAATCCCTGGATGGGGTGCAGGCGATAGGCTGTCTCGTAGCGGTGGCGCTTCAGGCTCCAGGTAAAAACGCGCACCTGGTCGAAGTCGAAGGGCAGGCCGGCCTTGAGCGGGGTGAGGACTGTGACGTACTCCGGAACGGTGTGGTCGGGGGTGGTGGCTTCGTCGTCACTGACCTTGGTCAGAATGTATGCGCCGATCATGCGCTGGCCCTCAGCGTAGGAGGCTACCTCGTCGGGAACGTCGACATCCACGCGTCCGGCGAGCAGCCAGCCGGTGTGGCCCTGGTTGTCCCGGACGAGCCACCAGTCTTCCATGATTACCGGGGGCAGATCCTGCGGCGCGGCAGGCGGCGGGGGCGTGATGGGCGGCAGCGGTTTCCTGGCTGGCGCCGGCGCCGGAGCGGGAGGTTTGGCGGGACTGGTCCCTGCATTCCCGCTGGTCGGGCCGCTGGTAGCCGGTTTGGGGGTAGTCGGCTTGGGAGCCTGCTCGGAGGCCGGGACCTTGGGAACGGTGGCGCGGGCGAGTAACTGGACCTTGTCGTTGGCGGGCAGCAGATAGAAATGCTCGGTTTCGCGGCCTGGCAGGTTGTGAAGGTAGACATCGTCGCGCACCGTGGCCGAGGCGACAATCGGATCCTGCTTGTGCTGGCTGGCGAGCTGGGCAAACGAGCCGTACGCCTCGCTGTCGATTACGGCGTGCTCTTCGATCCATCCAATCTCATTTTTTTCGGTTTTGACTTTGAGGAAGCGGCGGCCATGCTCCAGGACTTCCAGCGGCTGCCCGTTGACCACCTCGGCCACGCGGTTGGACACTGCGGCGACGCGGTCGTGCAAGAACATGTGCTCCACGGAGACGTAGACCGTATCGGCCTTTGGCTTGTGGAACTTGCCGCAACCGATTGAAAAGCAGAGAAAAAACAAGAAAAGCAGAGCGGGCGCAAGTTGAGTGACTCCATTTGCGCGCCGAAGAGTTGGGATGGGAGGTCGCGTGAGCACAGCCAGTGGCGTTCCTCTTGAGGATAGCATTTCAGTGGTCAGTCGACAGTGATCTGTCGCGGTGAAGGGCCGGTTGAATAATTTTCGGAATCTTCCAATCCGATTCTGAGAGTGGTCCGTTCTTGCTGCAGGAGGACGCTCATGTTTTTGCCCCGCTCGTTTCAATCTACCCTTCGGTCCGGATCGCCGGAACCAAGTCCTGAATCGCTCAAACAGCTTCAACTCGCCATGAATCGCCGCCGGTTCCTCACCGGGGTTGGTGCGGTGGGCGCGGTTGCCGGTACGGCCATGGTGACCGGATGCGGATCGACCATGAAGGCCGGCGCGCAATCCACGGGCTCCACCACCGATACAGCCGTGCAAATATTTACTGCCGCGCTGATTGCGGAAGACCTTGCGACCACGATGTACTACAACGCGCTGATCGGCGGCGTGATCCAGGATCCGAACCTGTCAGGAACGGGCGGGTCAGCGACAAATGTCACCGCCAACGGCAGCGTGGCCAATGTGGGTTACCTGCGCGGCGCGCTTTCTGAAGAGATCACCCACGCCAACCTGCTGCGCAGCGTGCTGAGCATCTCGGCTTCCACTGGCGACCCGGTGCAGACCTTCTACTTCCCAACCGGCACATTCGATAACCTGACCAACTTCTTCCCCATCATCATTGCCCTGGAAACGGCTTTCATTGCCGCGTACATGACGGCAGTGGAAGAGTTCGCTCTGATGCTGGGCGATGTTGACCCTTACAGCACCACCCAGATGTCTGCATCAGGCTCTACGTACGCCAAGACCGATTTGGCTTCGTTCGCCAAGATTTGCGCTGCGATTCTGGGCGTGGAAGCGGAACATCGCACCCTGGCGCGCGCCATCCCTCCCCCACCCACATTCAACGGAGTCAGCATTCTGCCCTCCGACAATGTCTGCTACGAGTCGACCGACACGCTGCAGACCGTGTACAACGGCATGAACTCTGCCGCGGCCGCACTTGGGCCGTTCCTCTCCTCGAGTTCCGGAACCACGGCGTTCTCGCTGCAGACCGCACTGAGCGGAGCTGCCAGCGTGCAACTGGCCTGCAGCGGCATGCCGCCGATGTAGTAGAGGCAGTGAAGAAGTGAAAGTGTGAAGCAGTGAAGGAGTGAAGGAGTGAAGCAGTGAAGGAGTGAAGGAGTGAAGGAGTGAAGC
>Ga0302319_10020764_pt1 | contig 11852 bp, 11 predicted proteins | sample Bog_T0_2_FD_203319 | JGI IMG/M metagenome (GOLD analysis project Ga0302319, IMG submission 203319) | Peat permafrost microbial communities from Stordalen Mire near Abisko, Sweden - Bog_T0_2 | ecosystem: Environmental > Terrestrial > Soil > Wetlands > Peat | place: Sweden: Abisko, Stordalen Mire...
CCAGATAATCTTTAACAAGATGTGATTGTGGTGAAAACTGGTACCCAACTAATTTTATTCCTTTGAATTCTGGTATGTAATATTGGTGCCAGTCATCCAGCAGGTCATTTATTACAGGATATAACTTTTCTTCAGGAGGGTCCCAGGGTTTCATCATGTAATAATCAAGTTGCACGTCATTAATCGCTTTAATGGCAGCCTCCGTGTCTGTATAAGCGGTTAAAAGTATCCGTTTAGCTTTGGGAAATATTTTTATCGCCTTTTCTAAAAATTCTACACCTTCCATTTCGGGCATACGCTGGTCGCAAATAAACATTGCAACAACCTCCGAACTGTTTTTTAAATCGGTTAAATTTTCCAGCGCCTCCTTAGCAGAATCCGTGCTGACAATTTTGTATTCTTTGCCATATTTTGTTCTAAGGTCACGGCTTATAGCCCGTAACACCTGGGGGTCATCATCTATTGAAAAAATTATGGGTCTATCCATAGTATTGACTTATCTGTTAAAAAGAGGTTAAATTGTATAACTCATTCACTAATTAATACCGGTTTTATTTTTACAATCGAGGGCGGCTTACGTCATGACCCCACTTGGAACGGGAACTAAAATTGAATCGCGATATACGTTTTTTAATTCTTCGATAATACAGTCGCAAAATTTATTGACAACTTCAACATCGCGATTTTGAAATACCGCCCAAAAATCATCCCTGAAAGTTTTTTCAATCAGGGGTGTCCATGGTGTGTAATAGGGTATTATTCCATCGTCATAAATACCTTCTTTGCGTTCCCTGATTACATATTCCCTGCCAATTTTTATGTTTAAATTGTGTAAACTGTCTTTGGAAACGGAATTTAATCCATTTGGAATTTCTTGTTTAAGCCTACTAATAATATATGAAATATATTTTGACCTTTTAGCTGTATCAGGCAATGAAGGTTTGGAAACAGAGTCAAGATAATTATGAAGTCCTTGTTCATACTTCGCCGTCCAAACTTTAGGATTGGACTGCGCCCCGCAAGCAAAATAATATAAAAGCAATAAAAATAAGATTATCTTTTTTTTCATCATCGTATCTTCAAATTTAGTTAGAGTAAATCATACAACGCTGAAACAAATTTGTGTTTCACAACGAAATAAATCCGAAATCGAACATCCGCAATCCGAAATCAGATCATCCGTCAATCGGAAAACAAACAAGAAATTCTGTATGCCCGGGTGTCGAATTCACTTTTATGGAACCATTGTGCTGATGCACTATACGTTGCACCACTTCAAGTCCCATTCCTGTACCCTTGCCCATTTCTTTTGTCGTAAAAAACGGATCAAATATTCTTGATTTAATATCGTCCGGGATACCCGGACCGTCATCGATAATAGAAACCTGCACAAATTCACGTTCTTTTTGTGTTTTTATAGTTAAGGTCCCATTGCCATTTGGCTGCATCGCATCAAGCGCGTTATCAATCAGGTTGGTCCACACCTGGTTCAATTCACCAATCAGCGCTTTAACAGGGGGGAGGGTATCATCATATTCTTTAATAATGGTGATATTACCTTTTTTTATTTTGTAAATGAGCATGATAAGCGTATTTTTTATCCCGATATGAATATCGGCATATTGTTTATCTGCGCCGCGATCCATGTGGGTGAAGTTTTTAATAGACTTCACCAGCTCCGCTATCCTGCGTGAAGATTCCTGTATGTCCTGCACCATTCTTTCGGTTACCAGTAAATTGCAAATCCAGTTTAAAACTGGGGGTAAATATTCGTTTGGAATATGCTCGTTTATGGCTTCCAGGTTGTTCACGCTAAAATTGAAATCGACAAAGTTTTCAACCATGTCATAATTATTTTCCAGGCCGTGTTTGCTGAGCCAGGCGGATATTTCGTCTTCCAGCTTTGTTTTTTCCTTTAATGTCAGTCTTGGCTGTTCCTTGTCAGAAAGTATCCGGAACAGCTCATCGTTTACCGAGTCGACCTGTGCCGCGTCCATCCGTATGCCAATTACACTTTTAAATGTTTTGGGCTCCAGTTTTAGATGTTCCAGCAGAGAAACTGAATCTCTTACGATAGCCGATGCAGGATTGTTAAGCTCATGCGCCAGCCCGGCAGAAAGTTTACCAAGCGCCATCATTTTTTCATTTTGCTGCTGCAGCGCCGTAAACTCGCGAACGCGGTTGCTCATTACGTGTACTAAGGCCTGGGTGATTTCGAAATGATCTTTTATCATTTCCCTGATCCTTTCGGTTGGGAAAGACATCATTGTTACTTCGCCAACAGCCTGACTGCTGGCGGTAGCTGTAACAGCCCTCGAGTATGGCAGGTAACCGGTAACTTCGCCGGCATTGAAGACTGTAAGTTCTCTTTTCACGCCGTTTTGTACAATATACAAGGCGAGGCGGCCCTTTAAAATAAAATGCGGGCCAGCCAATACCTGACCTTGCACAGTTAAGAGTTCGCCATTTGGTATTTGGGATGTTTTACAATTATCTATCAGCCACTGCAATTCATCGTCGGGTACGCTTTTCAACGCTTCGAACTTTTTTAGAGAAGAAACAGTCACTTGTTCCATACTTTAAATGTAATTATAATTCAATAATTTTATCAATGCAAAAATGGAAGTAAAAAATAAAAATGACGGTAAAAAAGGCGTGTTTTATATTGAGGATACAGGTAAAGAAATAGCTTTGATGCATTATGTTTTTTCGGGCCCGGGAAAAATGATCATAGACCATACTGAAGTTAATGGCGGCTATGAAGGAAAGGGGCTTGGCAAGCAGTTGGTTAAAGCTGGTGTCGCGTTCGCCAGGGAACACCAAATGAAAATATTGCCATTATGTCCCTTTGCCAAAAAGATATTCGATTTAACTCCGGCTTTTGCCGATGTTTTGTTTTAGCAAGTTAATAAAACCAATTAATTGAATTCAAGAAGATTAACCCATGAAATATTTATTGGATGAGGACATTGCACTTTCAATAGGTACCGAAAAATACAAGTGCACAGTTGAATGGCGGAATGGAAAGTTCGTGACCGATGAACCAGAAAAAACAGGGGGAGGCGCTTTGGGGCCCGACCCCTACACTTTGTTACTTTCTTCCTTAGGAACCTGTACACTCGCGACCCTGCGGATGTATATCGACAGAAAAGGCTGGGACATTCCTGAAATAAGAGTTTCTCTGAATATGTACCAGGATATAAAGGATGGTAAAACCATTACAATAATAGACCGCGACCTTAAGCTGTTAACGCCTGTAAGTGATGAACAAAGGGAACGGATTGTGCAGATTGCAAAAGCGTGCCCGGTTTCTAAAATACTGGAAGGCGAGATACAGGGGCGCACATTCGCATATGCCAGCGAAGACACCAGCAACATGCATTCATACACAAATAATGAAATTACTGTTTTATGGAAACCCGAACTTTGCCGTCATGCCGCCCGCTGCGCCACACAATTGCTACAGGTTTTCAACCCTGCGGCTAAGCCCTGGGTTAATATGGATGGCGCCACAAGCCAGGAAATAATTGAACAGGTAGCCCGGTGCCCTACCGGTGCTTTAAGTATTGCCCCGAAGAAATAAATTTAAACAAAAAAAGATGGGTAGCTCGCCGCTATCCATCTTATATTCCTTAAGGAAAGTATTGGTATTAATTATTTTGTGCTTCTTTGAGGAGCAAACAACGGTAAAATAATAATTGCCAATAATGCGGCTACTTCTAATACAACTAACATGATTTTATTTTTTAAATTTTTAATGAATAATGAATTTTTGAAAACTATATTATTTCTTAATTCACCTTCCGTTTGTAAGGCCAGGTTTTAAGATAATCTCGTTGTTCTGACAGTTACCCGCTAAAAATATGCCATGTTATTTTGCACTGAAAACGGATGAATTTGTGAATCCATTAATTTGAAAATTTTCTTAAAAATATATTCATTTTTAAGAAAAAATTGGTCTTTTCAGATTTTCGGAGTAAAAAAGTTGTTAAATTTCAATAAAAAAATCACTTTTTATTTAAATTTAAAGTAGTTAGTAACAAAAATGTCTTTTTTGAAGAATAATAATTATCAGGATCGAAAAAATCGCTTTGGAAAATTTAAGTGGACGATAATGCAGATAAATTTTGTTTTGTAATTCAAATAAGAAAAAAAAATAACTTGTTTGTGCCGGCGTTCGCATTCAAATTGACCGTAAAATTTATTTTTGACAATTTGTCACTTAGACTGACAGAGCTATATTTACTGGCAAGGTGTCATAAAAAAACATGACAAATTCTTGTAAATGCTGAATTGAGACCCAATTTTGGGATGGAAGTTCCCAAAATGGTGCTATGCCAAAATTTGCGGGAATTGTTATTTTAAAGTGATATTTTTATATTCTTATCAACAACACATCTTTAAAGCGTAATAATTAGTAATTTGTAGTATAAAGCAAATGATTATTGAGAAAGTAAATATAAAAGACAAGTTTTCTAAGTTTTCAGATTACTGGAGCCCGAAAATCGTTGGGGAACTAAATCACCAGCATATTAAACTGGTAAAGTTTAAGGGCCCGTTCGAATGGCACCAGCATGAATTGGAGGATGAAATGTTTTTAGTAATAGAAGGATCGTTTAACATGCACCTTAGGGATAAAGTTATCGAAGTTAACCAGGGCGATTTCATTATTATCCCGAAAGGAACTGAACATAAACCGGAAGCCCCGCAAGAAGTACACGTTATGTTATTTGAACCAGCCACAACACTAAATACCGGCGACCGAATAAATGCCTTTACAAAACAAGAATTGGAAAAGTTATAATTTCCACCCAATAAATATAAACCTATAAGCCACTATAATGAACAACTCATCTTTCAATTTTAGTAACTCATTTCTGAACAGAAGAAAATTTATCAAAAATTCCGTGACAACCGTCGGAGCGGTTTTAGCGGCACCCTTGCTAAGCAATGCTTCGGGATTTAAAAAAAACGGCGATACGATTACCGTAAAGCAGATAATGGATATGTTTATAAGTGAAGTACCTGGCGGTCGCCTGGCCGAAACTGTTGATACGCTAAAATCTGGAAGCCCCGATTCAATTGTTACCGGAATCGTGACTACTATGTTTGCTACTATTCAGGTGGTCCGCAAAGCGGTTGATTTGGGTGCAAACTTTATAATTGCTCATGAGCCTACCTTTTATAATCATGTTGATGATACTAAATGGCTTGAAAATGATGAAGTTTACAAATATAAGGCAGCTCTTTTAAAGCAACACCAAATAGTGGTTTGGCGTAATCATGATTATATACATCGTTTAATTCCCGATGGAGTTACCATTGGAGTATTGGAACAATTGGGCTGGAGGCAATATGCCGACGAAAAAGTTCTCAATGTTGTAACTGTTCCAACAGTATCATTGAAAGGATTAGTTAGCCATGCAAAAGAGCGCTTGAACATTGAAATGGTAAGGTATATTGGCGACCCTCTACAATCGGTTTCCAGGTTAGTATTGATTCCCGGTGCTGCCGGGCTGAACAGACATGTGGAAGCAATTGAGAAATATAAACCGGATGTGTTATTAGTTGGTGAAATGTCGGAATGGGAGACTGCGGAATATGTGCGCGATGCCCGCGCAAGTGGTCAAAAGGTGGCTTTGGTAGTATTGGGCCACATTGCCAGCGAAGAACCCGGCTCTGAGTACATGCTGAACTGGCTTAAAGAAAAGGTACCATCAGTTAAAGCGACACATATCCCCTGCGGTAATTCTTTGTCGTTTATGTAATCAGCAATTTATTACGCATGCCTGCCTGCTTTTCCTTTGTATTCCAGTATAGGTTTATTCATCACGAAATAAAAAAACAAGCCGCCTGTAATATAAAGCAAAACGTCTATCCAATCGGCTGTATAGGTTTTTGAACAAAGAGGCAATATTCCCTCAAAAACAAGGCTTACATAACCGGTTATAAATAGTACATGCCATGGGGCAAGCACATAATAGTTGTTTTTAATAATAAATACTCTCTGAAACCAAAGGCCCAGGTTGGCGATAACCGGTATTGCGAAAGCATCATTTATATAGCCATTGACATAAGGAAAGGGCTGGCCGGTTTTTCGGCAGAATTGTACAATTGCCCAGGTAAGGCAGCCGGCGACAAACCATTTGTTTAATAATGTTTTCATTTAGCCGGCAAATAAGCCCAGCAAAACCAGCAGCAGGCTCATAAAAACAAAAAACAATAGCTGGAGATAATAGGCCAACCAGCGGAAAGAGTTCAGGAAGGCCTTTATCTCACGTTTTAGAGGCCCGTCGCCAGGTTTTATATAGAAGTAGTCGTTTTCTTTTAACAGCTCTTTGCTTATTTTTTTCTCCACCTCGCGCGAAAATCGCTGCGGTTCGAGGAAGTTGTTACAGTGAAGGCAGCGGTCGTCAATGTGCCCGCTCCACATCGTCCATTCCCCGCAACCCGGGCATTTTATTTCCCTAACCTGGCTCATTGATGCTATTTGGTAATCAAATATAATGGAAAAGAGATTAACACGTACTTTGCACGCAAAAGGATACCATAGTATTCAATATTTTGACATTTATCGAAAATTAAATTTCTATTAGCGCGTGCAAAGGATAACCTAAACTAACACTATCTTTATCATATAAATCAACACCACTTTATTCTTTACGACCATGAAAACTAAAATCTTAGCCTTTTTACTTTTTGCGATTTCCTGTAGAGCTTTAGCACAGCATCAACCCCTTAAGGAAGATCCCCGTTTTAAAGGTTTGGATACCGCTTTTCAACGTGTCCTCAAAACATGGCATGCGGCCGGATTTGCCGTTGCGGTTATCGAAAAAAACAAAGTGGTTTACGCTAAAGGTTTCGGTTATCGTAGTATTGAGAATAAGCTTCCGGTAACGGCCAATACCCTTTTTGCCATTGGCTCCTGTTCAAAAGCGTTTACGGCTACATTAATAGGAAAACTGCAGCAGGATGGTAAGCTGGATATTGATAAGCCCGTAACCAACTACCTGCCGTCGTTAAAGTTTTATAACGATGCCATGAATAGTACCATCACCCTGCGTGATATGATGAGCCACCAAACAGGGCTTCCCCGGCACGATCTATCGTGGTATTTCTTTAATACGCCGTCTACCGATAGCCTCATACAACGGATTCAATATATGGAGCCTACCTTTGGGGTACGGCAAAAATGGCAGTACAATAATTTTATGTTTGCCGCACAGGGCGACATCGTTGAAAAAATGAGCGGTAAAAGCTGGGAAGAAAACATAAAACAGAACTTTTTTATTCCGCTGGGGATGACCAGGTCTGACGCCAGCATACCCGAACTGGAAAAAACAGACGACATTGCAACTGGCTATGGCTTAAAAAAGGATACCATTATTAAAAAACTGGAGTATTACCACATAAACGGTATGGCGCCTGCAGGGGCCATTAACAGCAGTGTGAACGATATGGCCAAATGGGTAACCGCCTGGATAAACAACGGCAAATTCGAAGGCAAAGAAATTATCCCCGCCCGTCACCGGGATGAGGCGATTAGCTCACAGTCCATCATTGACCCGGCATTACCATCTAAAGAGAAACCCGATTTGTTTTTTGCCAATTACGGCTTTGGCTGGTTCCTGTCGTCCTATAAAGGGCATTACCGGGTAGAGCATGGTGGTAATATCGACGGCTTTTCGGCCAGTACCTGCTTTTTCCCGTCGGATAGCATTGGAATCGTGGTGTTATCGAATCAGGATGGCTCCCCGGTACCGTCAATAGTACGTAACCTGGTGACCGACCGTATGCTCAACCTCAAATACTTTGACTGGAATACGGACCAGAAAAAAGGTGTTGATAAAGCAAAGGCCGAAGAAGAAAAGTTGAAGAAGGAAAAAGCCCCTGTCGCGAAACATTTCCCGGCTACGCATCCACTGGATAATTACAGTGGCAATTTCAGTAATCCCGGCTACGGAACTTTAAAAATACGTTTGATTAAAGATTCGCTGCTCATCAAAACATTTAATAACACCATCTGGCTGCGCCATAATAGCTACGACATTTTTGATCTCTTTATGAAAGATCCGAAAGATGGCGTTGATACTTCAGAGACACCTGAAATAAAATTCCAGTTTCAGATGGATTTATCCGGCGAAATTACCGGCCTTACCGCTCAATTGGAGGCCGGGTTAAAACCGATTTTGTTTACTAAACAGGCGATTGCTAAACCGCTAACTGCTGCTGAGCTGGAGAAATATGTTGGCGAATACGTGCTTGGTGGCATCACCGCGAAGGTTTATATAAAAGATAAAACCCTGTTTGTTTTTGTGCCCGGTCAGCCCGATTATGAAACAATTGCTTTGGGGAACGACAAGTTTGGATTAAAAGCGTTAAACGGATTCTATCTGCAGTTTGGCCCCCAGGGTAGCGATAAAATTACTGAAGCTACCTTTATACAACCTAATGGCAGCTTTAAGGCGACGAAGAAATAATGGCTGTATTGCTAAATAATATAATGCAAATTTTTATCCCTGCCCCCTGTAAACTGGGTTTGGGAAAACAGCGTTTAAGGCTTCTGCTATTTATTCCTGGCAAAAATCATAATTCAATTAAAAAAATCGCACAAAATACCCGGCTACAGATTGCCATAAGGCAGAATGTGGTATAAAATAATAGCCATAGTGCGAAATAGCCAGAATGATGAGCGCGATGATATACGCCCGGCTGTTATTTCCTTTTATCTTATCATAAACGATGAGGCCTGCCAGGAACAGGTCGGGCAATAAAAAGCCAAACAATACAATCTCCGCACCGCCAAGTCCCATTACGTGAGCGAAAACCCTGCGCAGGCCGGCACCGGCAATCGCCAGCGAAGTAGCGATCATGAAGCGCATGTGGTAGGGGGTAAGGTGTTTGTAAATGATGGCAAGCAGGTATAGTACGGCGAAATCAAATATCTGGTAAACCTGAAAATAAGTCCCGGCTAAGATGTCTTCTCTGGGCGCATGGGCGGCTACCCCGTTTAAATACGCTTCGCGGGAAATAAAATGAATAGAAATAATGATGCAGGGCACCAGCACATAGGTGAACCTGCCGATGATGCGGTGCGCCTTATATTTGCCATAGCGGATGAGCAGCGGCTGAATAACCAGCAGCACAAACCAGGTGCTGAAGAGCAGCCCGTGGATATGCTGGATGAGCGTAACATTGTTGAAGCCGGGGAACAGCCCGAAATAGGTTTTGAAAAACCCTAAAACAACAACGCCAAAGATAACAACAAACAGCAGGCTTACATTTTTGTAACCAGTTTCCATAATTGTGAATTGTGATGGTTAATTTGTTGCAATATAAATGTTATTTCAAAATAATCAAGGTCTCTACCTGTACTAGTACGCCGGGCATGGTAAATAGTGCAAGGGCTACAAATGTCCCTTTAGAAAAGCAACAAATATTCCAGCCGATCAGTCCGTCCTGATTATGTCCGCCCTAAAACCGGACGGACATAACATATACCCTAATGCTATCCTTTACTAACATGTCATTTCGAGCGATAGCGAGAAATGACAGAGTTTTTCAGTGAATTGGCAATAATTATCGCACCTAAACGCGGACGGACACCACTAAATTCAATTGCCACACTTCATCCCCCAAAACCGCCTTTTCATCTATACTTTTTTATCATTCATCTATTGTGTTTTTAAATACAGATAACATATATTTACTTTGAATTGTGTCATACTAACACAATAGAATAAACTGACCTCATTTTTTACCAATACAGAGGCCCATTTAGGGCTTTTAAGTAAACCTGCAATATGAAACACAAATTACCTATTAATGCCACGGCATTGTTTTCGGGCGCGCTATTCCTTGTTATTTTATCGTTGGGGATGTCGGTCGGCAGCGGCACCCGTCTGCTAAAGAAATGGTGGTCATCGGCCGCCGATAGTTCGGGTATCACCCTGGTTAACAACCCTAAAGGGCCGACATTGGGCTATTCGTCAACATCGGGCGTTAAAATTTTAACGGTTGATGGCCTGGCCTTTAAAGACCTCAACAAAAACGGCAAACTGGATAAATATGAAGACTGGCGCTTGCCTGTTGATGAGCGGGCAAAGGACCTGGCATCAAAGCTATCCATTGAGCAGATTGCCGGGTTAATGCTGTACAGCGCGCACCAGGCTATCCCTGCAATGCCAAGCCCTATGGGATCGTTTACGTACAATGGCAAACCATTTCCCGAAAGCGGCGCAAAGGCATCAGACCTGTCAGATCAGCAAAAGACATTTTTAATAAAGGATAATTTGAGGCATGTTTTGGTAACCATGGTGAAAAGTCCGGAAGTTGCCGCGGCCTGGAACAATAATGTGCAGGCGCTGGTGGAGGGCATTGGTTTTGGTATCCCGGCCAACAACAGCTCCGACCCGCGGCATAGCGCACCTTCAGGTGTGGAATATACCGCTGGCGCAGGCGGCAGAATATCGCAATGGCCAGACCAGTTAGGGCTTGCTGCAACGTTTGACCCAGCCGTGGTACAGCAATTCGGCTCCATCGCCGCGAAGGAATACCGGGCTTTAGGTATATCTACCGCTTTGTCGCCGCAAATAGATTTAGGTTCCGAACCGCGTTGGGTACGCATAAACGGCACCTTCGGCGAAGACCCTCAACTGGATGCTGATATGGCCCGTGCTTATGTTGATGGCTTTCAAACCTCAACCGGAAGCGCTGAAATTTCCGGCGGATGGGGGTACAACAGCGTAAACGCGATGATGAAACACTGGCCAGGCGGCGGTCCTGAAGAGGGTGGGAGAGACGCGCATTTCGCCTATGGCAAGTTTGCAGTTTATCCCGGCAACAACTTCGACGAGCACCTGGTGTCATTTGTGGATGGCGCGCTAAAATTAAACGGCAAGACAAAAATGGCAGCGGCCACAATGCCCTATTACACCATCTCTTACGACAGGGACAAACATGGCAATGCAGGCAACAGCTATAGCAAATATTTAATTACAGATTTGCTTCGGGGTAAATATGGTTATGATGGTGTGGTTTGCACTGACTGGCTGGTGACCGCCGATGAAGGTAAAACGCCCGATATTTTTGCAGGAAAATCATGGGGTATGGAAACCGCTACCGTTGCCGAACGCCACTACAAAATTTTAATGGCCGGAGTTGACCAGTTTGGCGGCAATAACGATGCTGGTCCGGTAATTGAAGCCTACAATATGGGCGTGAAAGAACACAGCGAAGCGTTTATGCGGGCCAGGTTTGAGCAATCAGCCGTTCGGTTGCTGCGTAATATTTTCAGGGTGGGGCTTTTTGAAAACCCTTACCTCGATATCCAAAAATCAAAACAAACAGTGGGCAATCCGGAGTTTATGACAGCCGGTTATAATGCACAGCTAAAGTCGATCGTGTTGTTGAAAAATCATGACCATGTGCTTCCGCTCCAAAAGGGTAAAACCATTTATCTGCCAAAAAAATATTCACCATCGGTAAAAGGATTTTTCGGGCCACCGTCAAAAGAAAGATATGATGACGCGGTTAGCGCAGAGCTGATTAAAAAATACTTTAACGTAACGGATGATCCCGCCAAGGCGGATTATGCCATTGTTTTTGTGAGCAGCCCAAATGGTGGCGCCGGTTATGATGCTGATGATTTAAAGAACGGCAGCAATGGCTATGTGCCCATCACGCTGCAATACGGCCCCTATACCGCTACAGATGCCAGGGCAAACAGCCTAGCTGCGGGAGACCCTGTTGAGCCTGGTATAACCAACCGCTCGTATAAGGGCAAAAGTATCACCGCGGCCAACCTGCAGGATTTGAAAACGATTGAAGATACCAAAAAAGCCATGAACGGG
>Ga0302319_10020768_pt1 | contig 11850 bp, 15 predicted proteins | sample Bog_T0_2_FD_203319 | JGI IMG/M metagenome (GOLD analysis project Ga0302319, IMG submission 203319) | Peat permafrost microbial communities from Stordalen Mire near Abisko, Sweden - Bog_T0_2 | ecosystem: Environmental > Terrestrial > Soil > Wetlands > Peat | place: Sweden: Abisko, Stordalen Mire...
CGCCGGTTTCTACCAGCGCACCGGGGGACCCCGCCCTACCAAGTCACGCACGCGTCAGCACATACCCACACAAAAAAATGCCGCGATTCGGAGTCCATCGGGGGAAGCTGCGCTACTGTAGATGTATCGGTCGGGAGAACGGTGTATGACGAGTACTTACCACTTCGTGAGCCGCTGGCGGGTGAAGGCCTCCGTGGAAGAGGTGTACGACATCATCGGTCAGCCGCTCGAATACCCGCGCTGGTGGCCCTCCGTCTATCTGGACAGCAGGGTGACGGCGGCTGGCGCGCCCGACGGGACAGGTCGGCGAACGCGGTTTCACACCAAAGGCCTGCTGCCTTACACGGTGCAGTGGGAATCCAGCGTCACCGAGGCACTGCCTCCGCACCGTATCGCGTTTGAAGGCGGGGGCGATTTCAACGGCTGCGGAATCTGGTCGTTCGTGCAGGACGGCGCTTTCGTGGACATCGCGTTCGACTGGAAACTGGCCGTGGAAAAGCCTCTGATCCGGTATCTGACGCCGGTTCTGCGCCCGGTCTTCGAGGCCAATCACCGATGGGCCATGCAGCAGGGCGAGATTTGCCTGCGCGAGGAACTGATTCGCTATCGCGCGCGTACGCCGGAAGATCTGATGGAAGCCGCGGACCCTCGCGGACCGGTGGAAGTGCCGGTGCGATGGATCGCCGTGGGCGCCTTGGCGGTTTCCGCGGTCGCGTGTATTGCGTTGACGCGACGCCGGGCGCGTAAGACACAAACAGCGGCCGCCTGAGAATACAATTGAGGCCATGCGCCCGATCCTCCATTCACTCGCCGTTCTCTTCATCGCGTGGGGTCAATTCTGTTTCGCCGACGACGGCCAGAAACTGCTCCGCATCGATAACTACGTAGGCGTGCGCTCGGAGGTCCCCGCCATTCAGGGCGAGATGACGCAGATCTATGTGCGTGAAGTGGTGCCGGCCGGGGTTGCGCTGCGGGGCCCGGCGACACCGGATCGCGTGGTTCTGTTTGTGCATGGCGCGGGAACACCGGCCGAGGTCGCCTTCGACGCCGACTGGCAGGACTATAGCTGGATGGGCTATCTCGCCCGCGCCGGCTTCGACGTCTTCGCCATGGATATGACGGGCTACGGACGCTCGACGCGTCCCGCGCCCATGAACGACCCGTGCAATCTCACCGCGGCACAGCAGGCGGGATTCATTCCCGCGCTGATCGCCGCGGTTTGTCCGCCGTCTTATCCGAAGCAACTCACCACCATCGCTTCCGACTGGAACGATATCGGAAGCGTCGTCGACCACATCCGTGCGCTGCGGCATGTGGACAAGATCAGCCTGATCGGCTGGTCGCAGGGCGGACCGCGGGCGGCTGGTTACGCGGCGCAGCATCCGGACAAGGTGCAGAAGCTGGTGTTGCTGGCTCCGGCGTATGGGCGTGGGTCATCTGCAAACCCGCCGGCGCAGGTTCCGGCGAATGGCGCGGCGTTCAATACGCAATCGCACAGCGAGTTTATGGCGAACTGGGATCGGCAGGTCGGTTGCCCCGGCCAGTACGATCCCGCGGCGAGCGACGCGGTGTGGTCGCAGATGCTGGACTCCGACCCGGTGGGCGCGACATGGGGAACGGGCGTTCGGCGCGCGCCGCAGGAAACGGTCTGGGGATGGAATCAGGCCATGGCGTCGAAGCTGCAGATCCCCACGTTGCTCGTGTCGGGCGCGCACGACAAGCAGGTATCGCCCGACGGCGTGCGCACGCTTTACGCCGATCTCGGGAGCACGCAGAAGGTCTTCGTGGATCTGGCCTGCTCGTCGCATAACGCGCTGTGGGAGAAGAACCACCTGCTGTTGTACGGCGCGTCGCTCGAATGGCTGACGAAGGGAACGGTGAGCGGCAAACAGACCGGCATGCTGCAACTGGGCTATTGACGTGGCGCTGGAGCGCGTTGCGCCCGGTCGTTTCACCGGAGTTCGCTTGCACCGGGCGAAGCCTACCCGGCGCTGGCCAGCTGAAACAGGTTTTCGGGCTCGGCATCGTCGGAGTCTACCTTTTTCAGGCGTTTCTCGATGGCTCGGGTGCGGACCGCCGCGTCTTCCACGGTTTCGACGGCCTGGCTGAGCTTCCGGCGAACGCTTTCGAGCACCTGCGAATACTTTCCGAACTCGGTTTTGACTTCGCCCAGAACTTTCCACACTTCGCCCGACCGCTGCTGGATGGCAAGCGTGCGGAAACCCATCTGAAGGCTGTTCAGAAGAGCCGCGAACGTGGTCGGACCTGCAAGGACGACGCGATAATTTTCCTGAATCGATTCGGCCAGGCCGGGACGCCGCAGGACTTCCGCGTACAATCCTTCGGTGGCGAGGAAGAGAATGCCGAAGTCCGTGGTGGCCGGCGGCAGGAGATATTTGCCGCTGAAAGTTTTCGCGCAGGTGCGGACTACGGTTTCCAGCTCTTTGGAACAGAACTCGATCCCGGCGGTGTCTCCGCGCTCGGAAGCCGCCACGAGGCGCTGATAGGCTTCCGCCGGGAACTTGGCGTCGATCGGTAACCAGACCGTCCCGGATTCCTGCCCCGGCAATTTAATCGCGAATTCCACGCGTTCACCGGTGCCTGTCACAGATACGTTGCGTTCAAACTGACCCGGCGCCAGCATCTGGGTCAGCAGGTTTTCCAGCTGCACTTCGCCCCACGCACCGCGAGTGGTGACGTTGCCGAGTACGCGTTTCAGATCGCCCACGCCGGCGGCCAGGGTCTGCATTTCGCCAAGGCCTTTGTGGACCTGCTCGAGGCGCTCGCTCACGAGGCGGAACGATTCGCCGAGCCGGGTTTCGAGCGTCGATTGAAGTTTTTCGTCGACCGTCACGCGCATTTGTTCGAGGCGCGCGGCGTTGTCGGACTGGATGGCGGCGAGGCGTTGATCGAGCGCGGTGCGGATCGATTCGAGCTCGGTGCGCTGCCCGCGCTGGGCTTCGGTGAGTTGTTGCAGGACTGCCGTGCGGAGGGATTCGGCGCGCTGGTCGGTCTGCATGGCGTAGCGCTGAAGGCCGGATGCGAGTTCTTCGCGGAGGGCGCGGGCGTCTTCGGACTGGGCCTGGCGCAGGCGCGCGATATCGTCGCGCGAATCGACCGGGCGCGGACGGAGGAGAAGCGCGATCAGCAGAACGACGATCAGGGCGAGAAGAACGAGGGTGAGGATCGGAAACATTTTTGTACCGCTATGTTTTAAGGGTACACCCGCGGGCTCCAGTCAGGCCGACTCGTGAGATCATGGATGAAGGCCCCATGACTGTCGACGTCAAACCTGAAAAGGAACGGATCATCCGGGAAGAGATCGAAAGTGGTCGCTTCGTTACGGCGGAGGAAGTTGTCGATTACGCGCTGTCGGCGTTGCGGGAGACTGAGCGCACGCAGAAAGCCAGCCTACCGCATAAAAACCTGGCGCAATTCCTGATGGAATCGCCGCTGGCGGGCGCTGGACTGACGATCGAACGGCAGCTGGATTATGGCCGCCCCGTCGAACTATGAGCGGCTTCCTGCTCGACACTAACGTCATTTCTGAATTCAATCGGAAGGGCGAACCGGATCTTCACGTGAGAAACTGGCTTGAAGCTGCCGACAGCGGTTCTCTTTATATCAGCGTCCCGACATTCGGCAAAGTCAGAATGGGTATCGACCTGCTGGCCGCGGGGAAGAGGAAGACGCAACGGGAACGATGGCTGGACCAGGACTTGCCTCAGTGGTTCGAGGGGCGAATACTTTCAGTGGATCAACGGATTTCGGATCGTTGGGGATCGCTTCGGGCTCGGGGTCAGTTGAAAGGCAAGTCGCTCTCCGTAGTGGACGCGTTGCTTGCGGCAACCGCACTCACCTACAACCTGACTCTCGTCTCACGGAACGTCAGCGATTTCCCGGTCGCGGAACTCGCGCTGGTCAACCCTTGGGAAGCCCGGCGTTAGGGCATCCAGTCGGTGGTACCGCTGCGGGACTTCAGAACATTTTTGCACCGCTATGTTTTAAGGGTACACCCTGTTTCCGGTTACCATTTGTTACCCTTGGCACTAAATATGCGGCTCGGCCAAACCACATTCCCGCTCTTGTCGGGCGCCCTCACTCCGGCGCAGACGCCGCAGCCTCTGGCGTTCGACGTCGCTTCGGTCAAGCCGGAGAAATTTACCGGGACCGGGACCATGGGAATCGTCGCAGACACCGTCGACCGAGGAGTTCCGTCTGATGCTGCAGGCCCTTCTCGCAGATCGGTTTCACCTCCAGATCCACCACGTCGACAGGCAACTGCCTGCCTATAACCTGGTAGTGAATAAAGGCGGCCCGAATCTGAAGGAGACCGCCGGGGGCAAGACTGCGATGAAGCAGCGTGCGGTTGGGGATGTCGGCTGGAGCATCGACGCCACCAATGTGACGATCCAGTATGCGATGGGCCTCCTGAGTATCTACGCGCACCGGCCGATTTTCGACAAAACCGGACTGACAGGCCACTACGACTTCACGGTGAAATGGCTTCTGAATCAACTCAGCGCCACTGACGTCCCCGGATCGGAACTTCCGGCACTTCCAGCCGCGCTTCAGGAGCAGTTGGGCCTCAGACTGGAATCGACGATGGCGCCTTACGACACTATCGTGACAGATCACGCTGAGAAGCCTTCGGAGAACTGATCGCGCACCATATCTACTGGATGTAGTGTATCGGTCGCTTGCGAAACCAGCGGGCGAAGAATCCCTTTGGAAGCGGGTCCAGGTCTATCGGCTCGTAGGTGCTCTCGAGTCCCGCGTAGATCCTGTATCCGGACCACGCCCACGGATAGAAACCCGAAGCCCTGACCCGAATCAGGAATGTAGCTGAGAAAGGAACCGTGAAATGAAATAAACCACTGGAGTCGGTTTGCGTTTTGCCGCAGACCTTGCCGTTGGCGCAGATGAGTCGCACTTCAGCGCTGGCGGCCGGCCGTGCGGCACCCGGCTTTGGGTACGTGGTAGCAACGACACTTCCATTGAGAATGCTGCGGTTGCTGTCGGACGATGGCAGCGCGCGGATACGGGCAGGGAGACGCAATCGTTCCGCCTCACGGGGCGCGATCGCGCCAATCAGGTCCATGGCCGGTAGCGACCGGCGCTCTCCGTTGGATACGTGGATTGAGGTCACGAGCACACTCTCGGAGCCAAGAGTCTCGAGCTTCAGCGTGTAATCGTCCGCTGGCAGACCGGAGAACCGGAATGCGCCCGAGTTGTCGGAGGTCGTCCGGAATGACCTCGTCTTCAGCGTCTCCGACTGCAATGTGGCGTCGATCATCCGGCCGGCGATCTCGTACCGTATTACCCCCGTCAGACTCCCGGTGCCCTCCTGTGCGAGACACGGCTGCGCCAGGAGGCAGGTGCAGATCGCTATGATCGGGAACGGTCGCACTACCTACAGAATATCTTCCGACCAGTTCTCCAGCACCGACTTCACCTTGGCGGTAAACTGATCCGCCAGGGCACCATCGATCAGGCGATGGTCGAACGTCAGCGCGAGGAAGCACTGGGAGCGAATCGCGATTGCGTCGTCTACGACCGCAGCCACTTTCTCCACTGTGCCCACGCCCAGAATCGCCACCTGCGGCTGATTGATGACCGGCGTCGCGAACACGCTGCCGAAGCTGCCGAAATTCGTAATCGAGAACGTTCCGCCCTGAATCTCATCTGGCTTCAACTGCTTCGCCCGCGCGCGCGCCGCGAGATCCACGATCGACCGCTGCAGACCCGTGACGTTCTTCTCGTCCGCAGCCTTAATCACGGGAACGATCAGCCCGCCGTCGAGCGCCACCGCGATCCCGACGTTGATCTCGTCGTGATAAACGATATTCGTCCCGTCGATTGAAGCGTTGAGCAGCGGGAATTGCGCCAGAGCTTCCGCCGCGGCCCGCGTGACGAACGGCAGGAACGTCAGCGACATGCCATGGCGCGCCGCGAATGCGTCCTTGTGCTTCGCGCGCATCTTCGCGACCTTCGTCATATCGACGCGATGAACCGTGGTGACGTGCGCCGACGTGCGCTTGCTCATCACCATGTGCTCGGCGATCTTCTGCCGCATGATGCTCATCGGCTCGGTGCGCGTCTTCGCGACCGGACCAGCAGCCTTGGCGACGGGGGTGGGTACGACTGGCGCCGGCGCGGGAGTGGCCGGCACGGGCTCGGCGGAAACCGGGGCGGCAACAGCAGCCGGTGCGCCCTTCATGAAGGCCTCGACGTCGTCTTTCGTGATTCGACCGCCGGCGCCGGTACCGGTGACGCGGGTCAGGTCGATATTGTTCTCGCGCGCCATCCTGCGGACTAAAGGAGAAAGTGGTCCGGCGGGTGCAGGGACGGCGGCTGCGGGGGCGGCCACCGCATTGGGCGGAGGCCCGGGAGTGGGCTCGGTCTTGACCGCGACCGGTTCGGCCACGGGATCCGGCTCTTTCAGAGAAGTTTCAGTTTTTGCGGGCTCGGGCGCGGTCTTGCCATCGTTGCCGTCGCTGATACGGGCCACTACGGCGTTCACCTGAATGGTCTGGCCTTCCTGCACCAGAACCTCGGCGAGCACTCCCGCCGCGGGCGACGGAATCTCGGTATCCACTTTATCGGTGGAAATCTCGAAAAGCGGCTCGTCCATCCCGACCGTATCGCCGGCCTTCTTCAGCCACTTCGTCAGCGTTCCCTCGACGATACTTTCGCCCATCTGGGGCATCACAACGTCTGTCATCTCGTAGCTCCCGTCAGCTCAGGTGTCGCCACCCGCATCTCAAAATCAAACAAGCGTCCGAAGTGGCGCGCCAGTGCGCGTTTCACCTCCTCCGGGTCCGCCGTCACACCCATCCGCTCCATCGACGTCACCGGCTTTGTCAGCCCGCACGGGACGATGAAATCGAAAAACCGAAGATCCGTGGTCACGTTCAGCGCCCAGCCATGCGTCGAAACCCAGCGGCTCAAGTGGACCCCGATCGCCGCAATTTTTGCCTGGTACGGGGCCTGATATGGGGCGATCTGCCCGCCCCCCGCATCCGTCCACACACCCGTCAGCTTCGGAATGCGAAACGACCGAATACCAAACTCTTCCAGCGTATCAATGAGCGTCTGTTCGATAGCCCGCACGAACGCGCCGACATCGCGCTTCCACTCGCGCAAATCGATAATCGGATACGCCACGATCTGCCCCGGTCCGTGATACGTTACGTCGCCGCCGCGGTCGGATTCGTACACTTCGATTCCCTTCGACCGCAGCAGTTCCGGCGAAGCGAGCACATTGCTCTCCCGCCCGTTTCGGCCAATCGTGACGACGTGCGGGTGTTCGACGAAAAGAAGATGGTCGGTTCCCTGCCCGAGCTTGCGTTCGGCGGCGATGCTTTCCTGAATGGCAAGCGCATCCCGGTAGCTCATGCGGCCAAGATCGCGGACTATGCACCGCCGCGAGCTACCGGCGCCCGGCCTGCCGACGCCCGAGAGATCGTCGTTGCCGATCAGCATAATCCGGTACACGAGTGGGCCGACCTGGGGGTCGGCCGCGGACGTGGGCGTCCGGCCCACAGGCATGTTGGCCTAAACATTGATCGCCAGGCCGTAAACGTTGTTGAACGCCTCGCCCAGCGCCTCGTAAATCGTCGGATGGGCGTGGATGGCGGCCATCATCGTCTCCACCGTCGCTTCCGCTTCCATCGCGGTCACCGCTTCTCCGATCAGTTCGAAGGCCTCCGGTCCAATGATGTGCACGCCCAGGATTTCGCCGTACTTTTCGTCGGCCACGATCTTCACGAAACCGTCGTGGGAACCGAGAATCGTCGCTTTACTGTTAGCCAGAAACGGGAACTTCCCGACCTTCACCTGGTAACCGGCCGCCTTTGCCTGCGCCTCCGTCAGACCAACGCTGCCGATGCCGGGGTCCGTGTAAGTGCAACCCGGAATCCTGAGGCGATTGATCGGCGTGGTCGGTTTGCCCGCCATCTTCGCGACGGCGATCATGCCCTGCCGCGTTGCTACGTGCGCGAGTTGGGGAGTTCCGGCAACCACGTCGCCGATCGCGTAAATCCCCGGCTCATCGGTCTGCTGGTACGCATCCACATGGATGAAGCCGCGCTCGGTGCGGACTTTCGTGTTCTCCAGACCGATCGCCGAGGTCATCGGCGCGCGGCCCACGGCCACGAGCAACTTCTCCGCTTCGACGTCTTCCACTTTGCCGTTCGCGAGCGTGACTTTCATCTTCACGCCGGCGCCGGTCTTCTGCACCTGATCGCATTTCGCGCCCGTTTCCACGCGGATGTTGGTCTTCTTGAAGAGGCGTTGCAGCTCCTTCGAGACCTCTTCATCCTCCACCGGAACAATGCGCGGCAATGCTTCGAAGATACTCACCTGGGTGCCGAACCGGTTGAAGATCGACGCGAATTCCACGCCCACCGCACCCGCGCCGATGATCATCAACGATTTCGGCACGGCCTGCAGGTCCAGGATCTCGACATTGGTCAGGATGAACTCGGGATCGGGCGTCAGACCGGGCAACATGCGGGCTTCCGAGCCTGTGGCAATGATGATGTTCTTCGTCTCAAGGGTCTGAACGCCCTGGTCGGTTTTGACTTCGACCTTGCCGGGGCCTTTGATCGTCGCGAAGCCCTTGATCCGCTCGACCTTGTTCTTCTTCATGAGAAAGTCGACGCCTTTGGAGTGCTTCGAGACGATGCCGTTCTTGCGCTCCATCACTTTCGGGAAGTTGAGCGACGGCTTGTCGATGGTGATGCCTTCATCGGCCGAGTGGCTGGCGAAGTGCCACATGTCGGCGGTGTGGAGCAGGGCTTTGGTGGGAATGCAGCCGACAAGCAGGCAGGTTCCGCCCAGCCGGGCGTCTTTCTCGATCAGGGCCGTTTTGAGGCCGTACTGTCCGGCGCGGACGGCTGCGGAATAGCCGCCAGGGCCGCTTCCAATCACAATGAGGTCGTAGGTCACGCAATTTCATTCTATATGCGGGGCAGATTGCCAATCTGCCATGTGTATAATTTGTGGTAAAGATACACATGCGCACCAACATCGTAATCGACGATAAACTGATGAGCGAAACTCTGCGCGCCACCGGACTCAAAACCAAGCGCGAAGCCGTCGAGCAGGGTCTGCACACCTTACTGCGCCTGAGCAGACAGGCGGAGATCCGGCGCTACCGCGGCAAACTGAACTGGCAGGGCGATCTCGACGCGATGAGGACCGACAAGTGATTCTTGTCGATTCCAGTGTCTGGATCGACTACTTTCGGGGAGCGATCACGGCACAGACGGAGAAGCTCGATAACCTGCTCGGCAGCGAACTTCTGGCCATTGGCGACCTGATTTTGGCGGAGGTGTTGCAGGGCTTCGTCGACGAGCGCGACTTCAACCAGGCCCGAAGGATGCTGACGTCGCTGGACGTCGTGGAACTGGGCGGGGAAAAGATCGCAATTCAGGCGGCGAAGAACTTCAGAACGCTCCGCAAACTCGGGGTGACGGTTCGCAAGACGATCGATACCATGATCGCTACTCGTTGCATCGAGAGCGGCTATGAACTGCTGCACAACGACAGGGATTTTGATCCGTTTGCCACGCGCCTTGGACTGCGGGTGGTGGTGTCATGATTCAACTCGACCAAAATTCGTGTTCAAAAATCCCGCATCTGTATCGCCTTCACCGATGCCGCCATCAACAATGCCGCAAATAGCACGAATATGCCGGCTTGCACCCACGGTATCGGGCCCAGAAGCAACCCTGTGGGTCTGTCGAAGTAGGCAACGCCCGTCATAAAATAGAAAGGATTGTGCGTTTGGGCGGCCTGATCCCATATCGTGTTGCCGATGGGCAATTTTGGCTCGCGGAGTTCCAGCGCCAATCCAGCCACAACGCAGAAGCTCGCAAGCGGAGCCGTAAACTCCCCCTCAATGAGTGAAGCGACCAGTAGCGCGCTAGCGAAGAACACGAGGCCACCGCTAACCATAAGCACCATGTGGAACCACGCCTGCGATAGCGGATAGGGTTTCCCGATCATGCTGTCTTCGACACATATCGCGACAGACGGTATGACCATCAGCGCAACTGCTTCAATCCAGCCAGCCGCCAGGCGAACGCCCACGAGACGCCTCCTGCTGAAAGGTAACGCGAGCGTGAACGACGCAGCCCCGACGGCTTTCTCCCGCAGGGGTCCGCCCGCCGTCAGAAAGCTGATGGCCGCAATCCAAAACGCGCTGATCAGCCCATGCGCGCCGTGGACCACCGAATAGTAAAAATCGAGGGTCGTATGCGAGCCTGCCATGTGGTTGTCATAACTGACTGCGGAAACGCACGACGCGGTAACGGCCAGTAAACAAATCAGAAACCGCACGCGGGTTTCGAGCCATGCTTTGTACCAGAGCATTTAGTTTCTCCTTACGGTTTGGAGATAGATGTCTCTCAACGCGACCGGCGTGACATCGATGCACGTGGCATGGAAATCGCGTGCCCGCTCCACAATGGCTTCCGCATTCCCGCTGGCGAACACAGACATCTGGTATCCGCACGTACGTATACGTTCCACTCCGGCCAGTTGAAACTCGCGCTCCGCCGGTAACTCGGAGAACACCAATGTGACCTGTCGATAAGATTGCCGCAGGTCATCCATGGAAGCGTCCATGATCAGGCGACCCTTATCCAGAATGCAGATATTATCGGCAATGCGCTCCACGTCCGCGATCTGGTGCGAGGAGAAGAATATGGACGTGCCTTGGCTCGATTGCGCTACCAGACTTTCCAGAAGCTGCTCGACGCCGCAAGGATCGAGACCGTCGCCCGGCTCGTCCAGAATCAACAGCTTCGGACGCCGCGACAGCGCCAGCAGCAGCGCCAGCTTGGTGCGCATGCCCTTCGAGAGGGATCGGATCTTTCGATCCGGGGGCAGTTCATAGGTCTTGAGGAGATCCCGCTCCACATCTTTGCGCCAGTCTGGATAAAAGGCGCGGGTAAAGCGGATGATCTGCTCCACCGTCATGTAGGCGTAGAGTCGCTTGTCTTCGCTGACGTAAGCGACACTACGGCGCATGTCGACGCTTTGCCGCTCATCGTCGATCTTCCGGCCGAGAACGGTTCCGCTCCCGCCGGATGGCCGGATCATGCCCAGCAGCATCTTGATGGTGGTGCTTTTACCGGCTCCGTTCGCGCCCAGAAAACCTGTAATACGGTTCGGCTGCACGCACAGGTCCAGACCGCGCACGGCTTCGAAGCGCCCATATGACTTCCGCAACTGGTCGGTCTGGATGACGGGCGTGGGAATCATCTTTTCCTCCCCGGTTCCGGCGCGAGAAGCAATTCCGCTTCGAACACGCGCCGAATCTCGTCGTCGCGAAGTCCTTCGCCGCGCAGATCGCCGATGAGGTCACCCACGCGCTGCCTCGCCTGCGAAATATGATCGGCCAGCGATTTCCGTCGCCGGTTCAGCGACACGAAGGCGCCGGACCCATGGCGCACCTCAAGCAGACCGTCATGTTCAAGTTCGGAATAGGCCTAGCTAGGCCACCGTGTTCGGGCTGACTACGAGTTGCTCCGCGAGCGTGCGGATACCGGGGAGCTGGTCGCCGTCGCGCAGCGCTCCGTTCTCGGTTGCGTGCCGGATCTGCTGCATGAGTTGCAGATAGAGGGGCTGGCCGTCGGCGGGCGTGAGCTTGAAGAACATCGGCGCAACTGTATTTGTGTCAGGATACAGTAGAACTATCGGGCTGTCAAGCGTGTTTCCTGGCAAAATCGAGCGGGTCGTATTCCACAAACAGTTCGAGAGTGGAAACGTAGTACTAAGATTCGGCGACCGCCTCCCGAATTGAGGGCACGGATCTTATCGGACTCTCCCGTACAACCG
>Ga0302319_10020771_pt1 | contig 11850 bp, 12 predicted proteins | sample Bog_T0_2_FD_203319 | JGI IMG/M metagenome (GOLD analysis project Ga0302319, IMG submission 203319) | Peat permafrost microbial communities from Stordalen Mire near Abisko, Sweden - Bog_T0_2 | ecosystem: Environmental > Terrestrial > Soil > Wetlands > Peat | place: Sweden: Abisko, Stordalen Mire...
GGCCATTAAGCAGATCGCCTCGGGCCGGTTCGGCGTGACGGCGGAATATTTGAATAATTGCCGCGAAATAGAAATCAAGGTGGCGCAGGGCGCCAAGCCCGGCGAAGGCGGCCAGTTGCCTGGCTTCAAGGTGACCAAGCTGATCGCGAAATTGCGTCATGCGACGCCGGGCGTGATGCTGATCAGCCCACCGCCGCATCACGATATTTATTCGATCGAGGATTTGGCGCAGCTGATCTACGACCTGAAGCAGATTAACCCCGAAGCCACTGTCTGCGTAAAGCTGGTATCACGCTCAGGCATCGGCACGATCGCGGCTGGCGTGGCCAAGGCGCGGGCCGATACGATCCTGGTGTCCGGCCATTCGGGCGGCACCGGCGCCAGCCCGCAAAGCTCGGTGAAATATGCCGGGCTGCCGTGGGAGATGGGTGTTTCGGAAGCGCATCAGGTGCTGATGCTGAACCGGCTGCGCCACCGCGTGAAATTGCGCACCGATGGCGGGTTGAAAACCGGGCGCGACGTGGTGATCGCGGCCATGCTGGGCGCCGAGGAATTCGGCATCGGCACGGCCTCGCTGGTGGCGATGGGCTGCATCATGGTGCGGCAATGCCATTCGAATACCTGCCCGGTCGGCGTCTGCACGCAGGACGACGATTTGCGGAAGAAATTCGAGGGCTCACCGGAGAAGGTGATAAACCTGTTCAGCTTCATCGCTGAGGATGTGCGCGGCATTCTGGCCGAGCTGGGTTTCCGGAAACTGGAGGACGTGATCGGACGCAGCGATTTGCTGCAACAGGTGAGCCGCGGCAGCGATCTGCTGGACGACCTGGATTTGAATCCGATCCTGGCGCAGGCGGATGCCGGCAGCTATGCGCGGTTCTGCACGCGCGAAGGCCGCAACGAGGTACCGGAAACGCTGGATGCGCAAATGATCGCCGATGCACAGGCAGTTTTCGATCGTGGCGAGAAGATGCAGTTGCAGTATAGCATTCGTAACACGCACCGCGCGATCGGCACGAAGCTCTCGTCGAAAATCGTGCGCCAGTTCGGCATGACCGGCCTGGCGCCCGGACATTTGACCGTGCGGCTGCGCGGCTCGGCTGGGCAATCATTGGGCGCATTCGGCGTGCAGGGCTTGCGCATCGAGGTGATGGGCGATGCCAACGATTATGTTGGCAAGGGATTGTCCGGCGCCACGATCGTGGTGCGGGTGTCACCGAGCTCGGATTTGCTGAGCCAGAATAACACGATCATCGGTAATACCGTATTATATGGCGCGACGTCCGGGCGGCTGTTCGCGGCCGGCCAGGCAGGGGAACGCTTCGCGGTGCGCAACTCGGGCGCCACGGCGGTGGTGGAAGGCTGTGGCTCGAACGGATGCGAATACATGACCGGCGGCACCGTGGTTGTGCTGGGCAATGTGGGCGACAATTTCGGTGCCGGGTTCACCGGCGGCATGGCGTTTGTCTACGATCCGGACGAGTTGTTCCAAATGCGGGCGAATCCGGACACGGTGACCTGGCAACGGCTGGAATCAGAGCATTGGGAGGGCGTGTTGCGCGCGTTGATCGAGGAGCATGCGCTGGAGACGAATAGCCGCTACGCCGCCATGCTGCTGCACGATTGGGAGCAGGAACGTGGGAAATTCTGGCAGGTGGTGCCGCGCGAGTTCGTACGGTATTTGCCGGTGCCTTTGGTGGATACTCAGCGGCTGACGGCTTAGAGAAGCAAGCGCTTCTTTTTGAAAAAAGAAGCAAAAACTTTTGCACGGCTGTCGCGGGGTAGTCGGCAACAGCCGTGGAAGAGTTTTTTGGTTCTTTTTTGCAAAAAAGAACTGCTTTCTTACTGCGTTGACCAGCCGCGTTGCGCCGTGGTGGGTCGCCAAAGCGCGACCCACCCTACGAGACTTTCGCGGTTTCTACGAAGTCGGTGAAACTGGGGGTTTTCATGCGGCGGCGGTATTCCAGCGTGGAGCCCCACCAGTTGGCGGTGATGCGGCCACCGGTTTCGTACCAGCTACCGCAGCCGGTGGACCATACCATCCGGCCAAGCTCGCGTTGCGCGGTTTCGTTCCAGGCTTGGCAGGAAGCGGGCGATATTGACAGCGACGCCAGATTTTCACGCACAAGATGCTCCAGGCACTGCACGAGGTAGCCGTACTGAGCTTCGAGCATGACGATGATCGAGTTGTGGCCGAGATTTGTGTTCGGGCCATACAGGATAAACATGTTCGGGAAATCGGGCACGGCCACACCGCGATAGGCATAGGGGCCGTCATGCCACAGCGTCTGCAGATCGGCGCCGCGCGCGCCGGCGATGGCGATGGGCGCCAGGCAGTTATGCACGTCGAAGCCAGTGGCGAATACCGCGACGTCCGCTGCGTGCAGCGCGCCATCCGCGGTGCGGATTCCGGTGGGCTCGATGCGCTCGATCTTGTCGGTGATCAACGCCACGTGCGGTTGGTTGAAGGCGGGGTAATAATCGTCGGAAAACAGCACGCGCTTGCAGCCGAGTTCGTAACTGGGTGTCAGGCGCGCGCGCATTTCAGGATCGGGCACCTGGGCTTCCAGATGTTTGAGCGACGCGGCCTTGAGCAAGCGGTTGCGCCAGGAGCCGGTGCGGAACGCGTCGTATAGAAATTCGCCGTATAGATACAGATACGCGCGCAACGCCTGGCGGTAGAACGGCAAATGGCGGAACAGGGTTTTGCGCCAGCCGGGATAAGGGCCGTTATTGCGCGGCACGAGCCAGCTTGGTGTGCGCTGATATACGTCCACATGGCCGCATGTCTTCGCCAACTCGGGCAGGATTTGCACGGCGCTCGCGGCGCTACCGATCAACGCCACGCGCTTGCCGTGCAAATCCACCGTGTGGTCCCACGCGGCCGAATGAAACGCGGGGCCGGCGAAATCGGCGCGGCCGGGAAAATCGGGGATCGACGGCCGGCTCAACTGGCCAACGGCCGGCACGAAAATATCGAATTCGGCGACCTCGCCGTCGCTCGTGGCAATGCGCCATACGGCGCGTGCTTCGTCCCATGCGGCGCCGGTGACCGTGGTGCGCAAACGCACCATGGAGAGCACGCCGAAATCGCGCGCCACGCCTTCGATATAGGCCAGGATTTCGGCCTGGCCGGAAAACCGCTCGGTCCAGTCGGTTCGCGGTGCGAAGGAAAACGAATAAAGGTGGCTTTGCACGTCACACGCGGCGCCGGGGTAGGTGTTGTCGCGCCAGGTGCCCCCGACGCGCGCGCCGCGCTCAAAAATCGTTATGGCCGAAAAGCCGGCGCGCTTCAGCTGAATGGCCAGGCCAATGCCGCCGAAGCCCGCGCCCATGATCGCAATCCGCAGCCCTGCGCGGCTGCGGCGTGCGCCCGCGCGTGGCTGGCCAATTTCCCCTGTGCTCTGATCCACGATCGCCTCCCCAACGCCAATATCCAACGCCACGCGGGGTGTCGGGCAAGATCACCATTGATCGACCACGCGCGCAAAGTCGAGCATGCGCTTATCCGGCGCCGGCGCTTGGCCCGCCATCAACCAAGGCACACCATGCCAGAGCCTGTATCGTGCTGACCGCCATGACGCACCTGCTGCTGCGGCGCACGGTGCGCAAGTGGTTCGAGTCCGAGCCGGACGTGAAGGTAATGCGGCACAAGCTCGATCGCTTTGTCGGCAGCATCGATGGCATGTCAGGCGGCTGGCGCGCGGTGCCGGAGGGTGCGGCCGGCGGCGGGCAACTGCACCTGATCGTGCGCGAGGGGTTGGCAGCCAATGCGCCACTGATCCTGTATTTTCATGGCGGCGGCTACATCGTCGGCGGCCTGGCCAGCCATGGCGGATTCTGCTCGCGGCTGGGCCGCGCGGTGGGCGGGCGCGTGCTGTTCGCCGATTACCGCCTGGCGCCCGAACACCATTTTCCGGCGGCCGTGGAGGATGGGCTGGTGGCACTTCGTCACGCGGCCACCATCGCTGCCGGGCGGTTATTCATCGCCGGCGATTCGGCCGGCGGCGGCCTGGCGCTGGCCGTCACCCAGGCCGCCATTGCCCAGAGCGGCGCCGACGGGCTGCGCGTGCCGGACGGCCTGATCCTGATATCCCCATGGACCGACCTGACGCTCTCCGGCCCCAGCATAGTGGAAAACGCCGCGACGGATTCGATGCTGTCCACCAGGATCCTGACGCGCATGCGCGCCGCCTATCTGGGTCCGCAGGAACCGGCCGACCGCCGCGCCTCGCCGCTGTTCGATCCGAATACACACCTGCCGCCGACGCTGCTGATTTATTCCGACAGCGAAGTGCTGCGCGACGATTCCACGCGGCTGGCGGAAAACTTGCGGCTTGGCGGCACGGCAGTTACCGAACGCGCCTATCGCGGCAAGCCGCATGTGTTTCCGCTGTTCTGGTCGGTGCCGGGGGCTGGCAGGGCGGTGCGGGATATTAAGGACTTTGCAGGCGGAAAGTAATCAAGGGTTCTTTTTTGAAAAGAAGCGCTTCTCTTACTTACCCTGTTTTTCCCCCGCCCCCCGCCGCGCACGGCAGGCATCCGAGCAATAGCGCACCTGCTCCCAATTCTTCGCCCAGGCTTTGCGCCAGGTGAATGGCCGCGCGCAAACGGCGCAGATTTTCACAGGCAGGTCGGCCTTGCGGCGCATTTTTGGCATGAATGTTTCACGATCCCCCTGCCCGCACGTAAGCGCGTTCCCCGGTGGTGGGATTGAACCACACGGTGACCACGCCGCGCTCGTCCACGGTTTTCTCGTCGGTGCGAATGAAGCCGGGACCGGGCGGACGGTCCAGATCGGGTTTGTAGCGGAAGCGTTCGAAGGCGATGCCGCCGGCCAGGATGATGCCCCAGACGAGCAGCGCGCCTACCCCGCCATGCCGATGGCCCGATATGATCAGCAGCGCGGCCAGCGCCAGTATCGCCAGGCCGAACCACAGCACCACGCGGCGCAACATGGCGCTCAGCCCTGCGTGGGCACGGCGACCACCGCCGTGCCGTAGGCCACCACTTCGGTCATGGTCTGGCCGATTTCAGCGCTGTCGAAACGCATCATCACCACGGCATTGGCGCCCATGGCGGTGGCGTTGGTGATCATGCGGTCGATGGCGTGGCGGCGGGTTTCCTCGAGCAGTTGGGTATATTCCTTGATTTCGCCGCCGACAATGGAGCGCAGGCCGGCCAGGATATTGCCGCCGAGGCCGCGGCTGCGCACGATGACGCCGAACACCTGGCCGAGGCTTTTGTCCACGCGGTAGCCGGCTATGTTTTCCGTGGTAGTAACGATCATGACGCGGGTCCTTGCGGGCGGCGTGGAGGCGTTACTCGTCCAGAATGGCCACCGCCCGTGTCCACCCTGCCGAAGCCGCCGCTATTTTGACAGGAAAACAGCTGACCGTGAAGCCGGTGGCGGGCAGCGCTTCGAGGTTGCCAAGTTTTTCGAGGTGGCAGTAGCCGATGGTGCGGCTGGCTTTGTGGCCTTCCCAGATCAGGCTGGCGTCGCCGGTGGCCGCGTAGCGCTGGGCGGTATAGGGAAACGGCGCGTCCCAGCTCCACGCATCGGTGCCCGTTACGCGCACACCGCGTTCCAGCAGATACAGCGTGGCCTCGCGGCCCATGCCGCAGCCGCGCAGCACGTAATCGTCCTGGCCGTAGCAGGCGCCGGCGGCGGTGTTGACCAGAACGATATCGAACGGTTGCAGCGTGTGGCCGATGCGGGCGAGCTCGGTTTCCACCTCGGCGGCGGTGACGACGTGGCCGTCGGGGAGTCGGGTGAAGTCGAGTTTTATGCCTGGGGCAAAGCACCATTCAAGCGGCACTTCGTCGATCGTAATGGCGCGCTGGCCGTTATTCATGGTGCTGGCGTAGTGCCAGGGCGCGTCGAGATGCGTGCCGTTATGGGTGCTGATACGCACGCGTTCGACGGCCCAGCCTTCGCCATTGGGGAGTTGCTCGGGCGTGAGGCCGGGGAAGGCGGCGGCCATTTCCAGCGCGCCTTGCTGGTGCGCGATGTAGTCGATTTCCGGCAGCATTTGCGGCGGGTCGCTCAGGACACCGGTGCGTAGGGTGGTGGATATGTCGATCAGGCGTCTTGGCATGTTTAATCTCCCAAGACAGAAAGGACTTCTTTTTGAAAAAAGAAGCAAAAACTTTTTCCAGTTGGGGGGCGGCGCGGTAGGGTGGCTGACAGACGCTTTGCGGATCGATGGGATTTTTAACACGAAGGAGGAAAAGAGGAAAAGCCACGAAGGACACGAAGAAGGAAAAAGCTATTTTTCAAAATGGTTTTTCGGGTTGGGCTGAAAGATGGCGGATGATGCTGCACTTATACGCCACAACTTTCTTCTTCGTGTCCTTCGTGGCTTTCCTCTTCTTTGTGTTCTTCATGCTAAAATCTACGGTTTCCTCACAGCGGCAGATCGGAGCCGTGCAGCTACCGATGGGGCATCGCTAATCGTTTAACGGATACGAAGCCATCAGCCGCACCTGATTCCGCCAGTGCCGGAACGTCTTCCAATGGCCGCTGCTCTGGGCGCCGCGGGCGCGCAATGTACGGGCGATGCGCCAGGCGGCGCCGTAATGGTCTAGCTGGTCGCGCCAGATATGCCACAGGGTGGTGCTCGGGTCCCAGATGTGGGTGGCTTCGGCGCCGGCGCCGTTTATTTCAATGATGGTGAAGCCGAGCCCCTGTCGCAACGCCGCGAGTGAGCTGTAGCGGACGTCGAAACGGCCGAAATAAAACTCCGGGATGTCGCGGGCAATCTCCTCGATGCGCGCGGTCAGCGCCGGGGTGATTTCGGCGTGGCCGTTGGCAAAAATGCTGCCTTTGCAATGATTGCCGGTGAAGACAAGCTGCACGGTTTCGCCGGCGGCTGGGATTTCATCCAGGCGGGCGGCCAGGCGTTCGACGTAGAGGGATTGCAGCTTTGCGTGGCGCGGGTCGGCGGCAATCAGGGCGCGCAGCGATGTGCGGCCGTCACCGGTGACCATGGGGGGGTATTTCAGCGTCAGGGACGTGATGCAGCCGGATGGCTCGTCCGGGTGGCGGATGTAGAAAATGCCGGCCTCGCCCGGGTATGGGCAGAATTGTTGCAACACCAGGGCCACGTTGCGCGGGAAGGCGGCCAATGATTGCGGCAGGCGAGCTGCGTCGCGCACCAGGCGCACGCCGGTGCCGTTGCAACCGATGTCGGGCTTTACGACGAGAGGCAAAGCTAGGTCGGCTTCATCCATTGCGGCCTGGGCGCGGGCAAAATCGTTCTCGCCGGTAGTCAGCGTGGTGAACGGGGCGATGGTGGCGCGGGCCAGCGGGCCGGCGATGTCGAAAAACTCGGATTTGCGCTCGCCGCAAAGGCCGCCGGTGCCGATGCGCGGGTTGACGGCCGTGGGCAGGCTGAAATCTCGGTTCCATAGGCCCAGCGCCACCCATTGCGCGACGACCGGGCCGTAGGCCAGCCAGCCGGGAATGAATTCGAAGCGGCTGACCGGGGGCGAGGGCGGCGGGGCCAGTGCCAGCGGTTCGGACAGGCTGTCGTTCATAACTGCGTCTTCGGCGGCGCTTTGACCGTGGACTGGAACAGCGAGACCAGGCGCGTGACGATCATGACGGCGACGATGAAGCCCAGCGCGCCGGCCCAGCGATAGGCGCCCAGATGTTCGATCAACAGGGCGCCCACGCGCATCGATACGGTGAACAGAAAGCCGGTCCAGATCAGCGTGGCGCCGATGGCGGACAGGGCAAAACGGGTGAAGTTGGCGCCCAGGAAGCCGCAAGTGGTGTAGGCCGGCAGGCGGACGCCGGGCAGGAAGCGGGCCGTTACCACCAGGCGGATCAGGCGGTTATCCACCCAGTCGCGGCCCTGGATGCGGCGTTCTGGCGGCACCAGGCGGCGCGCCCATTCGGACGTGTCCTGCAGGCGGGCGGCCAGCATGCCGAGGCCGTAGAGGCCCAGGTCGCCCACCACGATGCCGATGAACAGGGAGACCAGGCCCACGGTCAGGCTCAAATGGTGGTCCTGCACGGCCATGGCTGTGGCGATGGAGGTGGCGTCCTCGAGGATGAACGTTCCGGCGATGATGCCGGCGCCTTGCAGCAGCGGCGACTGCTCCGCAAGCAACAGTGCTTCGCTGGTGGAGATAGCCAGGATCAGAACCGGTACCTCCTTCTTTTAAGCGGGCTCATCGTCAAGCCGGCGCCGGATCTCACCCTCACCCGGCCACCCATTCGATGGTGCTGCTTGGGTGGCCGGGTGGGGGTGAGGGCCGGCGCGTTACAGGAAACGTCACACCTCTAGTAAACGATCCGCCAGCGCGGCGCGCGCGGTATCATTTAGGCCGATTGCGCGATCCAGGTAGGCGTCCACCGAGCCATACGCGCCGCGCACCGCGTCGAACGCGGCGGTCAGCAGCACGGCGTGGGCGGTCAGCAGCGTATCCTTCACGGCCGGCGGCAGTTCGAAGTTGCGGGCGATTTCGCGGCGCCAGAGGCGGTTGGTGGCCAAATAATCGTGCAGCACGTGGTCCCAGGAGACGCCCAAAGCGGTCAGCAACAGTGCGGCGCCGAAGCCGGTGCGGTCCTTGCCGGCGGAGCAGTGGAACAGCAGCGGCAGGTTGGCGTCGTCGTTCAGCAATTCGAACATCGCGCGATAGCGGGTAAAACTTTGCAGGGCGTAGGCCTGGTAGGCCTCGCGCAGCAATTCCAGCATTTCGTCGGGCGAGACGTGGCCGCTGGCAATGCCGGTGCGCAATATGTCCTTCAGGCTGGCGCCGACGCTGGGTTCGATCGGCAGTTTTGTGGCCGAGGCGCCGGCGATGGTGACGGGGTTGGCGGCGCTTTCGCGCTCGCCGCGGAAGTCGCAGATCGTGCGCAGACCCAGGGCCGCGATCGCCGCTTCGTCCTGCGGCGTCAACGCCAGCAAAGCGGGGGCGCGGTAGAGCTTGCCGGAACGCACGCGGCGGCCGTCGGCGGTGGGGTAGCCGCCGAGATCGCGCAGGTTCGAGGCGGCGGTGAGCGGGATGGTTTTGGGCAGGGCGGCGATGCTCATGGGGTGTTTGATCCCAGAGATGGCGGGAAAAGGCCAGGGGCGAGGCTTGCCTTCGGGCCCGCGGGGTGGTCTGAGGGGCGCATATCAAACCGGATGACTTGCTATGACCGACACTTCGACATTTGGCTTCCCCGAGGCCGCGAGCCGGCTGGGCGTTTCGCTGCGGGTGCTGCGGCACGCCATTCGCGCCGGCAAGGTGCCCGCACCGGCCAACTCGGCCGCAACCGCCAAGCTGACGCCCGCGTGGTTCGACAGCGTGCTGGAAGCCGTGAACGCCTCGCCCACCGCACTGATCCGCACGCCGGCCTACAAGGTGGCGCCGTTCGCGCGCTACGTTGGGACGTCGGCCTGGCGGAAATATACCAATCGGGTGCGCGAATATGCAGCATATCGCGCTTCGGTAGGCTAGTAGGGAGGGCTGCTTTGCAGCCCACCGTCGCAACGGCACCAATTAATTACCAACTGGTTTCGCTATCGTCCGACGGAACGCGGGTTGCGGTGGCCTGCGAGCAGCCCACCAACGATTACTTCATGACAATCTTCGCTTGCAGGCCGGTGCTCAGGGAGTCGCCGTTGTTGCCGGTGTAGGAGATGAACGAAATCGTGTCGCCGGCGTTAACCGGTTGGGTGAGTTTGAAGGTCTGTTTCTGTTGATAGGTGGCGATGGTGTAATTTGCCAGCGCAATGCCAGCCAGTCTTCGATGCGTCAATTCACCACCACGTTGGTGTCGAAGTCAAACGTTGTTCTTTTTTGAAAAAAAGAACCAAAAAACTTTTACGCGGCTGTCGCCGACTAATCCGCGACAGCCACGCAGAAGTTTTTGCTTCTTTTTTCAAAAAGAAGCGCTTGCTTGCTTCGCTGCATAGCGTTGCGCGATCCGCGCGCCGCGGCGCCGCAACGGATTTTCCAGCAGCCGCCAGTTGAGTTCCGCGGCGATGAGCAGCAGCGCCAGGCCCAGGAAGGCCGCGGCGAGTTCATTGCCGGGCGCGCCAAGCCGGAAACAGATTTCGCGGGCGGCGAAGAAGGCCGGGATGTGGATCAGGTAAAGCGCGTAGGAGCGCGCCCCGAGCCAAAGCATGACGCGGCGGGCGGCGCCGGCTTGCAGGATCAGGCCGGTATCCTGCGCGGCGAGGTAAACCAGAGCGGCGCTGGTGAGCGCGATCAGGCCGATCATGCAGCGCGGGGCGGGGCCGGCCACGCCGAGGGCGCCGAGGGCCAGGATCAGGCACGCCGCGGGGAACCAGCGTGCGGGGGCGGGCCATCGCGCGAGCCATTCGCCGGCGCGGCGGAACGACGGGTGCGGCTGCCAGCAGGCGAGCAGCACGCCTAGCAGGATAGCCTGGTTGCGGAACAGGATGGGCCAGAGTGTGTGGGGCCGCAGCGGGAATTGCAGAACCACCAGCGCCATCAGCACCAGGGGCAGCCGGCGGCGCAGCAGGAATGCGGCAGGGGGGAGCAGCAGATAAAATTGCTCCTCCAGGGACAGGCTCCACCAGGCGAAGCTGGTACCGTAAAAGCTGTGGCCGAAGACCAGGGCCAGGCGGATGTTGGCAAAATCCAGCGCGCCGGCCAGGCCGGCCCAGGCGTTGGTGGCGACGTCACCAAACAGGCCGGCGCGGTTGAACCAGGCCGAGCCGGCCAGGCACAGCGCCAGCCAGAGCCAGGCGGAGGGCAGCAGCCGCCAGGCGCGGCGGATCCAGAACACGCAGGCGGTGGTGGTGAAATCGCGGCGCGTGCGGCTTGCGGTTATGGCGGGCAGCAGCGTGCGGGCGATGACGAAGCCGCTGATGGCGAAGAACAGGTCAACGCCGGTGCCGTAATCCAGCGTGTGCATGAACCGCGTAAGGGGTTGGTTCGTGGTGGGCAGCAGGTTGCCGTAGCTGTGGTGCACGATCACGCCGGCTACGGCCAGGCCGCGCAGCACTTCGATTTCCGGCAGGCGCCTCGAGGCGGGTTGGTTCAGTTGCACGCGATTCGTCATAGGTGGCGCGCCGCCGATCCACCAGCGTGGTGCAGCGCGCGTAACCGGGGCGAGGCGCGCGGCGAAGTCCCGGCCAGAGACATGGAGCGTGACATGCGGCGACTTCCCCTGGCTTTGCTGACAGCGTTGCTGCCTGCCCTGGCGCCGGCGGCATTGGAAGCCGCGCCGCATTCGTCCGTTGTGCTGGAGCTGTTTACGTCGGAAGGCTGCTCATCCTGCCCGCCGGCCGAGGATCTGATAGGCGAATTGGCGCGCGCGAATCCCGACGTGCTGGCGCTGGGATTCCACGTGGATTACTGGAACGGCCCAGGCTGGATGGACCGTTTCGCGTTCCCAGGCGCCACGACGCGCCAGCGTGACTACGCGGCTTCGCTCGGCAAAGGCGTTTACACCCCGCAGCTTGTCGTGGACGGACGGTTTCAGGCCGTGGGCTCGGACCGCGCGGCCGTGCTGGCCGCTATTGCGTCGGCGCGGGACGAACTGGTGGCCGGGCCCGCGGTGAGTATCGCGCCGGGCGGCCGCGGCGTGACCGTGCAGGTGGCGGCGGGCAATGGCCAGGGGGACGTAGTGCTGGCCGGCTTCGATAATCCACGCACCACGAACGTGGTTGGCGGCGAGAATACAGGCCATGTTCTGACCGACGTGAACCCGGTGCGCGGCCTGGTGCAACTGGGGCGGTGGCACGGCGAAGCGGCTGATTTCACCGCCCGGCGGCCGGATGGCGACCATGTGGCGGTGCTGGTGCAGGGCGCGGACGGCGCGATCATCGCGGCCAGCGTATTGAAATAGCTTTTTATTTCAGGGGGCGGATTCAAGTTCCGGAG
>Ga0302319_10020772_pt1 | contig 11850 bp, 9 predicted proteins | sample Bog_T0_2_FD_203319 | JGI IMG/M metagenome (GOLD analysis project Ga0302319, IMG submission 203319) | Peat permafrost microbial communities from Stordalen Mire near Abisko, Sweden - Bog_T0_2 | ecosystem: Environmental > Terrestrial > Soil > Wetlands > Peat | place: Sweden: Abisko, Stordalen Mire...
GGGATCGAACCCCTGACCTCCTGCATGCCATGCAGGCGCTCTCCCAAACTGAGCTACAACCCCATATTTACCACAATATTACTTTTTCAAATATATCAGAAAAAACATGGTGTGAGTGCGCCGTTATCCCAATATTATCTGAGATAAACTGCCAACCCCCGCGCTATATTCTCTAATTACTTTTAAGAGGAAGCCAATATATCATCCCCAAACCCTTTTGTCAAACTTACCATCCCCAAACCCTCATTTTGATCCCATAAGAATTTGCCAAACGCACAATTAAATGTTACACTTTCAATATGAACCGAACTATTTTTCTATCTACCTTATTTTTCCTGTCAATTCCTTTGCTCAGTTTTGCTGATAATTCCGATCAAGTGATCACGCTCAAGGACGGTTCACAAATCGTTGGTCAACTGGTTGGGATCAATAACGGGGTCTATACCATTAAGGCTCCTATCATTGGCAATATAACTGCCAACGTCAGTGATGTGGTCAGTATCAATAATCGCTCTGGCCAAGGGAACTCCGGATCAAATTATCCGACCAATCCAGTTAATCCAGGCTCAGGATCTCCACAACCAGTTGGTCCACAACCAGAACCTGGACAAGGCAATCCAAGCCAGCCACATCCAATCGGTCCGGAACCAGAACCAGGTCAAGGCAATCCGACTTGGCCTAGTCAGCCTCCAGATTTAGATCAACAAATTGCGCGGGAACAAAGGGAATTGATGTCTAATCCTCAGAGCATGGCCCTACTTATGCAAATGACCCAAGACCCTGATATTATGAAATTGCTTCAAGATCCCGAATTGGTGGAAGCTGTCGAGCATCATGACCTTCAAGCTGTAGAAAACAGTCCCAGGATCAAAGAATTAATGAATAATCCTCATATCCAAGAATTTCTTAAAAGGCTTGAGGAACTCATGCATCACGACCACGATCACGACCATGATCATGATCCTTATACCGCTGCTCCTTCTGCCCAATAATATCTCAGAGATCCTACTTATTTAAATGCCTTAACTGCCCACAGGCAGCGTTCACATCTTTGCCTCGGGGTGTACGGATAGTGGCATGAACACCGCTTTCTTCAAGGCTGTTTCTAAAAGCAGTCATTTCTTCACGGGTAGGAGTTTTGTGGTCAAATTCTGAAACAGGATTATATGGAATAAGGTTCATTTTGCAGATGATCCCTCTAAAGGCTTTCTGAAGACTGGCCACCGCATGAGGCGTGCACGTGACATCCTTAATAAGGATATATTCAAACGTGATCTGCCGATGGGTATTGCGGACATATTCCCGGCAGGCCGCGATCAATTCATCAAAAGGATATTTCTTATTGACCGGCATAAGCACATCCCTGGACGGATTATCATACCCATGCAAAGAGATAGCCAATTCAACCTGCAGTCCCTCTTGGGACAATTCCCGGATCTTAGGAACAACTCCGACGGTAGAAATAGTGATATGCCTGGCCCCTATATTGATTCCTTTACTAGAATTGATGATACGGATCGCTTTCATCAAATTAATGAAATTATCCATCGGCTCGCCCGTTCCCATAAATACGATATTAGACAGAGGTCTTTGATGCTTCAAGGCTTCTTCTTTGACGTGCAAGACCTGGGTCACGATCTCCGCACAGCTAAGATTCCTTTTCCAGCCGCCAAGACCGCTGGCGCAAAATTTACAACCAAACTTGCAGCCAGCCTGTGTGGAGATACAGGCGGTTGTACGGGTCTTCGTTGGGATCAGCACACTCTCGATCTTTTCATGATCATACAGGTCAAAAAGAAATTTGGTGGTGCCGTCCTCAGAAACCAATTTTTGGGCGATCTCATTAGGTTTGAGAATAAAAGCATCCTGTAAGCGGTCCCTTAATGGCTTAGGGATATTGGACATCTGGTCAAACCCCCATGCTCCTTTTTGATAGATCCATTGAAAGATCTGTTCGGCACGGAAAGATTCTACGGCAACGGATTTCAAATAAGCCGCCAATTCTTCTAAAGACAGGTCACGGATGTCTGGCTGGAGGGTCATTTCTTGTCGATGAATTCGCCAATGTCACGGTATTTTTTATAGCGGGCGTCCAAAAGTTCTTGAAGGCTTAACGAGGATGCTTTCTTTAAATATTTAATGAGGGCCGTCTTCAATTGAATAGCCACTTCTTGCGGGTCCCGGTGAGCACCGCCCAAAGGTTCAGGGATGATCTCATCCACGATCTTAAATTTTACCAACTCTTCCCCGTGCATCTTCAAAGCTTCCGCGGCTTGCGGGGCCTTGAGAGAACTGCGCCAAAGGATGGATGCGCAACCTTCCGGCGAAATAACAGAATAGTAAGCATGCTGCAAAATAAGAATGTGGTCCGCCACTCCGATCCCTAAAGCTCCGCCGCTGCCGCCCTCACCGATGATCACCGCCGCGATAGGCGTCTTGATGCCCATCATATCCCTTAAATTTTCAGCAATGGCCTGGGCCTGCCCGCGCTCTTCGGCCCCAATACCAGGATAGGCGCCAGGGGTATCGATCAGGCAAATGACCGGCACGTGAAATTTAGCGGCCAGGCGCATCAACCGGATGGCCTTGCGATAGCCCTCCGGATGGGCACAGCCAAAATTACGCAAAACATTTTCCTTAACGTCGCGGCCCTTTTGATGACCGATGATCATCACCCTCTGCCCGTCGATCTTAGCAAAACCACCGATCATGGCCTTATCGTCATTAAATAACCTGTCCCCATGCAATTCTAAAAATTCATCCGTCATCATGCGGATATAATCAAACGTATACGGACGTTTAGGATGGCGGGCAATTTGCACCCGTTGCCAGGGCGTCATATTATTATAGACATCATTTTTTAATTTCTCGAGTTTAGACTCCAGCCGCTTGATCTCCGGCTCGAGGGTCACCCTTTTGGAGCCCATTTGGCGAAGGTCATCGATTTTATGTTCAAGTTCGAGGATCGGCTTTTCAAAATCCAGAGTTGCCATAGATTATTTGTCCTATTAAGATCCCTCGCTTATAGGCTCAGGATGATTGCGACGTTACGTCGAAATCAATTTTGGATAACGACTTCAGTCCCGATGGGAATAACGTCAAAAAGCTCCTCAACATCCTCGTTTTTCAAGCGCACACAACCAGCGGTCACCTGTTGTCCGATCGATTCAGGGTGAAGGGTACCGTGAATACCGTAATGCGAATCCGTATCAAAACCCATCCAGCGGCTGCCTAATTCATTCTCCGGGCTTTCGGAAGGAATAGGAGATCCTCCATTCCTGTACCACACCGGTTTTTCTATCTTGGTTGCGATCTTAAAGGTCCCTACCGGTGTAATATTATCTTTTCCCGTCGATACATGATAGATCTTGATCACCTCTTCACCGGATTTCAAAAAAAGAACATTTTGCGATTTATTGATCAGGATATTAAACGGCGCTGTCCATATGCGCAATCTCTCGCCGGTACGGATCACATCGCTTTTTAATCCATTGGCCCTTTTAATAAGCTGGGAAGTGGTGTGATATTTACGCGCTAATTTCCCCAAAGAATCCCCGGGGACGATCTCGTAGGTGATTGTTTGCGGCATGGGAGCGGGAGAAAAAATAAGATCGATGTTCAAGCTCCCGAGCTTATCTTGCACGTCCTGGATCTTATCATAATCCGGATAATTACTGATAATTTGGTCATAAGCTTCCTTAGCTTTAAGTTTATCCCCATTGGCCTCCTCCTGAGCTGCTTGGGCTAAAAGTTGATTAACAGGGACACTTGTCTCCTCGGAATCTTTGGAAGCAGCAGCAACTGCTTTGTGATGATGGATGATACCGATCGTTCCTGCGACTAAAACAATGGCCGCCACAATACCAATAATAATCTTCTGGTTCATAAATCTCCTTCCACATTACTACTATATGCTATATAAGGCCATGGCACAGAACACCCCAAAGGTGAATCCTGCCAGTACCTCGATGGGTGTATGCCCTACTAATTCTTTTAACCGTTGCTCTTCGATCTGGCCTTTCCAATATATATCTTCCATCATTTTATTAAGGATGGTAGCCTGGTAACCGGTGGCCCGACGCACTCCTTGAGCATCAAACATGGTCACCATGGCAAAGGCAGCAGCTACAGCAAACAAAGGGCTGTTAAAGCCATATTCCAAGCCTACTGAAGTTGCCAAGGCCGAAGCCCCCGCCGCATGACTGGAAGGCATGCCGCCAGTACCAATAAACCAACGAAAATTAAACCTTTTTTCCTTAACCACCCCAAAAATAACCTTTATCGTTTGAGCTAAAACCCAAACGGCTAAGGTAATCAAAAAAATCCGGTTTTGAAAGATTTCCGGAAAAAACGAATGTGGAAATTGTCCTAACGTGTCCAATAAAAGGCCCTACTTTCTTTCGACATCACAAAGTTGGATACTTGACGGATAATTCGGTTTATGTTAGGATTCATTATATTCTAGCTTCCTAAAAAAGCAAGTGATGCTTTCAGGCTTGTTTACCCCCTAAGCAAGTGCCGTTTGACCATAAACTCCCCACACGTACTGGATTTCCTATGCTAGCTCGAATTTCATCGTTTGGCCTTTGTGGTCTAGAAGCCTATCCTGTTGCTATTGAAACAGATATAAGTCCTGGGCTGCCAACCATCACCGTGGTTGGCCTACCGGACAATGCTGTTAAAGAAAGCCGTGAGCGCATCCGTGCGGCCATCAAAAACAGCGGTTTTGACTTTCCTGCCCAGCGGATTACGATCAATTTAGCCCCTGCGGATACCAAAAAACAAGGTCCTTGTTACGATCTGGCCATTGCCCTGAGCGTATTGGCAGCCCATGGACTGATCCCCTTGGAAGCCTTAAATCCCTATGCCTTTATAGGAGAACTTTCGTTAGATGGGCGTATCCAGCCTGTGCAGGGGGCCCTGTCTATTGCCATGGCTGCGGCCGCAAGCCAATGCCGTGGTCTTATCGTTCCTTTTGAAAATGCCAAAGAAGCGGCCCTGGCTGGCTGTCCGGTTTTTCCTACCCGGCATTTAAATGAGGTCGTAGCCTTTTTAATGGACCCGCAGACACTTCGTGCTGTGAAAAAAAATTTTAAAACACTGCTTAAGAATTCCCATCGCAGCCGTTTGGATTTTAGTGAAGTCAAGGCCCAACAATCCATCAAACGAGGTTTAGAGGTGGCTGCTGCTGGCGGGCACAATGTTATTCTCATTGGCGCCCCGGGCAGTGGGAAAACCATGTTGGCCAAACGCCTGACCACGATCTTACCGGATATGACGCCTGCTGAAATTCTACAAACCACTCAAATCCATTCCGTAGCCGGACTACTAAAAAATACCGAAGGGATCATGTCCCAACGGCCTTTCCGGGCGCCTCATCACACAGCCTCGGATGTGGCCATAATCGGCGGAGGCAACGGGCCACGTCCTGGAGAAGTGACCCTCGCGCATAACGGTATTTTATTTTTAGATGAGTTCCTGGAATTCAATCGGCATGTGCTGGAAGTTTTGCGCCAGCCTTTAGAAGACGGCTATGTCACCATTGCGCGTTCCAAAGGGAGTTTACGTTTTCCAACCCGGTTTATGCTCATCGCGGCGATGAACCCTTGTCCGTGTGGTTGGAAGGATGTGGCAGGAAAAACTTGCCGCTGCTCGGCCCTGCAGGTCGAAAAATACCGGCATAAAATTTCCGGTCCATTACTTGATCGCATCGACATCCATTTGCACGCCCTGCCCTTGAAAACCCGTGAACTTGTTGATGCCCCTCTGGAAGAATCTTCCGCCGCCATCAAGGAACGCACCGCCAAGGCGCGTCAGGTCCAATGGCAAAGATTTAAAGGCCAGCCTGTTTTATGCAATGCCCACATGGAAAGCGTACACCTGCGAAATTTCTGTGTCCTGTCCAAAAAAGCCAAGGAAATGTTATGTCAGGCGATAGAAGACCTGAAATTCTCCGCAAGAGCCCACGACAAAATACTAAAAGTTTCGAGGAGTATTGCAGATCTCGCGGGGAGCGAGAACATCGAGGCAGAACACATTGCAGAAGCGGTGGGGTATAGATCTTTGGACAGACAGACATTTTAACAAAAATCCGTCATCCTGAGCAAAGCGAAGGATCATACTGTGACAGAAAAAAAGGGCTATGTTTATATTCTTACAAACTCAGCTGATAAAGTTCTATACATCGGCGTAACCAGTAATTTGATCAAAAGAATTTACGAACATAAAAACAAATTCGTTGAAGGATTCTCTCGAAAATATAATTTAACCAAACTGGTATATTATGAAATTTCTGACGACATATATTCAGCAATAACCAGAGAAAAACAATTAAAAGGTTTATTGCGTTCTAAGAAAAATGATTTAATCCAGAGCATGAACCCTAATTGGGCAGATTTATATTATAAGATACATTAAGATTCTTCGGCTGCGCCTCAGAATGACAATCTATTTATTATGTAAAAACTAACAGACCAAGAAAAAACTGAGGTTATCACAAATTGCGAGAACCACAAAATGCTCAAATTTTCTCCTGTTAATCCATATGCCTTCACAGATTATGTCAGGTGCCCTTCGATTGCAGGGCAATTTTTTAAGCAGGCAGCCCACTTCGTGAGGGGAAGAGTTTGTTCCGTAAGTTTAATACAGGCATTTCAATGATCGATGCCATGATAATTCCCGCGGAAATAGATCCGGCGATATAAATAAAGATGCCAACGCAAATGGAAAACGAATTTCCAGGGATGATATGATAATTGTAAAGCCTGGCAAATACGATATGCCACAGATAGATCGAATAGGAATACACTCCTATATTGGCCATCCCCATGGCGAGCTTATTGTTTGCGATCCGTTTCTCATCTATGCAATAAACGGTTAATAATAAAATCCCGCCATAGCCCAAGTACAAGAATGTGAATCCGAAAGAATGCATAAAAGGATCGAACAAGCTCCAACGAAAAACAGGCGCGAGCAAAGTCACGCTCGCTAAAAAAAGGATCCCTTTATTTTTTCTTACCCATTCCTGCGTCTTGTCGCGTCTAAAATGATGAAGATAAGATAAAAGCACTCCAAATAAAAGGCTATCAAGCCGAAAATGTGTAGGAAAAAGATGGGTCTGATGCGTATAGGGCAACGCATAGGCGTGCATCGTTCGAAAAAACAAGATGATGACGCAAGTCGTGATTGACAAAGGGACAAGACTGCTAAAGGGGGAATTTTTCCGGGTCTTTAATAAATAAACCGTTAAAAACCCGATCAGTAAATAAAACTGTTCTTCCACGGCCAGCGACCAGGTATGTTCCCATATATGAGAATAATAATTTTGGATATAAAAGATCTCTCCCAAAAAACATTTTACTGACGGCAGTGGCCTGCCCTCTATCCATAGTATGATCGTTGAGAGCGCCAAAAAAGCATAGAAAGCCGGGTAGATCTTGAGTCCGCGGCGGATAAAGAACTTTTTTAAATCGACCGTTTGATAATTCTGATATTCCTTAAAAAGAAGCCCGGACACAAGAAAACCGCTTAGGACAAAGAACAGGTCAACCCCTGTCCATCCGCATCGCATCCAGCACGAAAGCAGCGGCGATAAGGGATTCTTGGTAAAATAAATACTGTCGGGGATATGCGCTCCCAATACTAATAAGACCGCGATAGCCCTTAAGATGTCTAACGAAATAGAACGCATATAAAAATTTTATTTTAGAAAAGAAACTCCTTCCTCGAATTATAATACAGAAAGCCTTCACTATTGAGAATAAAAAGACTATGTTAAAATAAAAATTAGCAACACTTGGGCGAGGGCAAGAATGAAAGATTGGTTTAAAATATTTATTCTTTTTTTTATGTTCGGACTCTTGATCTACTTTGACAGTCTGAATAATAAATTCCTTTTTGACGATTATGCCTGTTTAAATAATCCCGCCTTGAGTAACGCCAAGTACATTCCTTCCCAGTGGGACCCTTACCGCGATCAAAGTTTAGGTGTGCTGGATAGCCAAAAAATACACGGGTATTACCGTCCTACCACCCATATTGTCCTTGATTTTTGTTATGATTTTTTCAAAAGCAATTATTATCAATACCATTTATTGAACCTCTTTCTTTTTGCCTTCGCGTCTTCGCTGATCTATCTGCTGATCGAAAAGATCACCGGAAATCCCATTTTAGCTCTTTTGACAGGCCTCTTTTATCTTATCCATCCGATCAATGGGATCATCGTCAATTACATTTCCTCGAGCATACTTGCGTTCCAGGTCATTTTTATGCTGAGCACAATATTATTGCTCCTGGAATCTTTGGAAAGAAAAAACAACCGGGTTTTATATATTCTAAGCCTAGGGTGTTATTTTTTATCCTTGTTTTGGCATGAAAGCGGGATAATGATCCCCTTATATCTTTCCACGGTCATTTTATTTTTTAGGAAAGACTCGCCTCAAACAAAGATCCTTTACCTGGCGCCCTATTTCTTAATTATTTTTTCTTATCTTATCTTCCGGGCCTTTTTTATTGATGGGTCTATTTTAAAATTGATAGCCCCTTTACATCTAAGCGTATGGGAGTATCTGGCCAACCTGTTCAGGATTTTCGGATGGTACATCGGCCAATTATTTTATCCGAAAGGCATTGTGTTGCAGTGGACCACGCTGGTCTCGCATCAGCACCTGTTTTGGGATCTTGTGGGGGCGATTTCATCGCTCATGCTCTTGTTTTTCCTTTTTTTCAGATTGGCTAAAGAAAAAGTATGTCAACTGGCCATCGTTTGGATATTCATCGGTTTTGCCCCTGCCTGCCTGGCGGTGTTCAGGTCATTAAACGGCGGCATTTATATTGAACCTCATTGGTTTATTTTTTCTTCGATCGGGTTTTTCATTTTGGCCGCTTATTTTTTCGTTAATGTTCTGAACCATACGAAGACCGGCGGGTTAGCTTTGTTATTGCTCGTCGTGTTTGCCTGGGGCGCAACTGACCATGTTTACAATCGGCTCTGGGCCGATCAAAAGACCTATGCCCTTTATTGGTCCAAGCAAGCTCCGCAATTGGACCTGATCTATGTTTATTTAGCTGACGCTTACCGACAAGAAGGAGATTTCAAAAAAGCCAGGAGATACTATAACCGGGCTTTGACCGGTTACTCGTCGGATTTTGATATCTATAATAATATCGGATATATGGATTCAAAAGAGGGTCATTGGAACGAGGCGGAATTAAATTATAAAAAAGCTTTAAAGATCAACCCTCTGGCCGCGAGTATCTACAATAATTTGGGGTTTGTTCACATTAATCAGGGCCAAACCCTGAAGGCCAAAGAATATTTCTCTCAAGCATTGGTTTACGATCCACTGATGCTGGCGCCCAGGATAAATCTCGCCAAGATCCTTTTAAAGAATTCCGAATACCCAAAAGCCATTAAGCTATGCCTTAAGAACCTTGATATTGTCAGCAATGATCCGGAAACGTTAATGCTATTGATCAACATTTTTGTCCAAGAAAAAGACATTATTGATCTAAAGAAATATGCTACCCGTTATATAAATGCCGCCACCGATCCTGAAGGCTTGACTAAATTAGGGATCATCATGGCCCGTAATAACGTCCCTGACATAGCCCTGGATTGTTTTAAAAAAGCCATTCTCATCGCTCCGGGATATACGGACGCCTATTGGGCTGCAGGAACATTATTAGCCAATTTGGGCAACTATGGTGGCGCGATCCAGATATGGAAGATCGGGGCAAATATAAATACATCCGACCGACGGTTCAGGGATGATATCGCCAAGGCCCTGACATTGAAATTAAAATCCTAACAACGGCAAGGCGCTCCTAAGAGGTGTAATGCGGATAATAACAGGTACGATCCCTGAAAAATCCCCCCGCTGAAATTCAGCGATCATGGCGGGATCAAATTTCATATCAATGCCTTGACCTTCTTTGGTAATATCCAAACCCATATTCTTAGCGTTCAAAGAAATACCACCAAGATCGTTCATTGCCTTATCCAAAGAAACGCTGGTAAAAGCTCGTGCATGCGTTAAATTCCTGGCATTGGCCCCTGCAGGCAAGGACGCTGAATGATTGGTGATGACCCTTGTTTGCGGGAACGCTGCGGCCAAAGGCTCCAGGTCATAAGCTGAAGTATGATTGGTTAGATCACCTTCCTCTGTCGGTTGATTCCTGGGAAATCCTGTCTCATAAACAACCAGTTCAGGATTTTTTCCTGAATGATTAGGTTTAAAAAGAAACCCTGGATTGTCTTGAGGATGCAAGCTCCCATCCAGCTCGTCGATCCTTTGCTCGGTCATTATGGGATGCTGCCCGTCCCACCCTGTAAGCCTTCTTAACTCTTCTTGGATAAATCCAGGCAATCGATTTTCCCGGATGGCGGCAAATCTTTTAGGGACCATGGTCGTATCGCTCGATAGCGCTATGGTCCGTCCTTGATAGGTGATCCGGGTCATGGCTACTGTGGTGCCATGAAAAGCTGGGGCAGATTCCAGTAAAACCTGCCCGTTAGATAAATGCAAATCTTCATAAAATCTCATAGGGATATATTCAACATTAAATAATTTCTCCAATTCTTGATCGGTTTCTGCATTGACCAATCGTTTTAAATAATACCAAACCACTGGTTCAGCGATGATCTTGACTTTAACCCCTTGCTCTTTAGCCCAGTTGAGATAGGCCAAGGTCCCGGCCACGTGGTCTTCATGGGTGTGCGTGACAACAACGTAATTGATGTCTCTGGGGCTTAGCCCCAATTTTCTTAAGCCCAATACAGCCGACGGATTCAGATCATATAAGAAATTTGTTTGGCCTGCCCACACAATATGTCCCACCCCAAGACCATCGGGGTCCATGGCAGAGCTGGTACCTAAAAAGGTCACCCCGAAATTAGGATGTTCTTTCAATGGTTCTACAGCTGGCGGCAGAGAAAGTTCAAATTCTTTTAAATGAGTAGCTTGCAATTTAAAAACTTCGGTTTTATCTTTAACCTCTATGGCTCCTTCTGTAGGCAGATCTTTAATTTCAAGACCGATCTTTGCTTTTGCTTCTTCCATTGTATAAATATCTACAAAATCTTTGAGTGTGTTGACAATTCTTGGGGAGGCAGAACCTGGCATGACAAAACGATCAGCTAAATAATAAGATTCTCTTTTAAGTTCTGCCGCCTGTGCCGCAGGCAGATACTCAAGATCGGCAGGCCTGTCAAATTCATTACCATACCTTAAATATTGTTCTACCCGTTTTCTTTCTTCAGCATTCCTTACAATAATAACCGTTTTACGTTTATGAACTCCCCAATTGGCAAAAACAGGAAAATACACCTGCATCAAATTACTGCCATCGTCGCCAACCCACGGCCCTTGCGGCGTTATAAAAATGCTGGGGAAATCCTTTGCATCAGGGGCCAGATTCCTCATCATCATAAAGGACCCGACTGATACAACTTTTTCATCGGGCGTCCCCGCGTTGACCCTGGCGACATTATTATTAGGATTGTGAAGGTTTACCGTTAAACCTGCGGAAGCAAAATTATATTCCCTTCTTTTTACCACCTCATTCATCGCCAGATCCAGCATATACGGCATTACAGCTTTAACTGCCGATACGCGCCCCAAAGGTAACGGTAAAACTTTGAGTTGGTTTTCCTGGGCAAGAGTTACTTTATCAAAATAAACGACCTTGGCCCCATCAACGACCATGCTTTGGACAGGCAAATGTTGTTGGATATTTCTAGCATACGCTGACAAGGCTTCCAGAAAATCCGGGTTGTTAATGTCCCCACTGCCAGGCTTAACGTACCCTATGACAAAATAAAATTCATCATCCGCTCGTCCAAACTTATGC